>WBZN01000357.1_pt1 | contig 29507 bp, 29 predicted proteins | sample 5204281 | NCBI WGS metagenome assembly WBZN01 (sample SAMN12344347, study PRJNA552823) | activated sludge metagenome | biome: Activated sludge suspended growth; feature: Nitrification reactor; material: Wastewater; isolation source: activated sludge from nitrification reactor of wastewater... | reverse complement strand
GTAAACTCCAGCGCCCCGGCCTCCACGGCAGCCAGGCTCCAGAGCACCGCCAGCACTGTCATTGGCGGTATTGCCCGCGGATGCGAACTGGCTGGTTGTGCACTGATCGGTGGCGAAACAGCAGAAATGCCAGGCATGTATCCACCTGGCGAATACGATCTGGCTGGTTTTGCTGTCGGTGCTGTGGAGAAAGATTGCATCATCAGTGGTGCCTCGATACAACCTGGTGACGTTGTACTGGGTCTGGCATCCAGTGGACCACATTCCAATGGCTATTCCCTGATCCGCAAAATCATTGCACAAAATCACATTGATTTCTCCTTTGATATAGCCGGCGAATCCCTGGCCGACGCCATCATGGCACCAACCCGCATCTACGTAAAATCGGTATTGCAACTCATGCAGCAATGCCCGGTAAAAGGGCTGGCACACATCACCGGTGGCGGACTGGTTGAAAATATTCCCCGCATCCTGCCCGATCCGGTCATGGCGGTCTTGCGTCGAGACGCATGGCCAGCGCCCGCTCTGTTCCAGTGGCTACAACAACAGGGACAGATCACTGATACTGAGATGGCTCGTGTTTTCAACTGCGGTATCGGCATGGTACTGGTTGTTGCCTCAGATCATATAGAAAAGGCGATAGCCTGCCTGCAGGCAAATGGTGAAACAGTCTGGCAGATTGGTGAAATCCAGCCACGCAGCTCGCACCAGGCTGCAACCATCTTGATTTGAACACAGGGCTCCAACGCCACTCATGTCCTCATTGGTTATACTGATTTCCGGACGCGGCAGCAACATGCAGGCACTGCTGGATGCTGATCTGCCTGTTAGCCGGATCACCGTAATCAGCAACAATCCCGATGCTGCAGGTTTGCTCATTGCACAGCGGAAAGGAGTGGAGACCTGCATCGTGGATCACCGTGCATTTGCCGATCGTCAGACATTCGATCTGGCGTTGGCACGGGCGATAGATGCCTGTCATCCCAAGCTGGTTGCGCTCGCTGGCTTCATGCGTATACTCAGTGATCGCTTTGTGCATCACTATCAAGGTCGATTAATGAATATCCATCCGTCATTGTTACCGGCGTATCCCGGCTTGGGAACCCATACGCGGGCATTGCAGGAAGGCACACGCATTCATGGCTGCACTGTGCATTTCGTCACAGCGCAGCTTGATCATGGTCCCATTGTGATCCAGGCCGCGATTCCCGTTCTACCGACCGATACGGAAAATTCGCTAGCGCAACGCGTACTGCAACAGGAGCACCGCATTTATCCCCAGGCCGTACGCTGGTTCTTGCAGGATCAAATACACATCACAGACAATCACGTGACCATCAGCAGTTCACATACCTCAGAAGCCGCGCTTTATTCGCCCGAGTGCGCAACATGAAACAAATATTTGCAGCCATAACCTTGTTTCTTTTGTGTATGCCGGCACTGGCAACCGATATACCATCACGTGTTGAAATGAGCTATGCCGTGACGACAGACATCGGCCAGGGCGAGCTCAACGAAGTCATTGAAATCAGGCACATCAACGGTGCGTACAGCTACACCATCGACAGTGAAGCGCAAGCCACGGGTATATACAAGCTGGTCAAACCGGGTAGTATCATTCGCAAGAGTCAGGGCATGATAACCAAACATGGCATCCAACCGGCTCATTTCTCCGATCAACGCGAATCAAAACTGCCCAGCATTGCCTTGTTCGATTGGGGGAAACACATACTAACCTTGCAGCACAAAGGCAAGGAGGAACAAAAACCGCTCCCCAAAGACACGCTTGATCGCCTCAGCTTCTCCTACAGTTTCATGTTTTCGCCTCTACCCAAACATCATGTCGAGAAGCATATTACCGATGGTCGCGGTTTGCATCTGTCGCGATTCAAGATTTCCAAAGAAAAACTGCATACACCAATCGGCGAGATCGATACGATCGTACTCACCCGCGAGGAAGAAAAGCACAGCAAAGTGAAACGCAAACTCTGGCTAGCACCGAATAATCACATGCTACCGGTACGGATCGTTTCGATCGAAGAAAATGGCCGCGAGATTGAAAAGATGGTCACATCGATCAATATCAGTTACAAACCAGAGCATTAATTCACTCATTTCAGATCAGATTTATACCCATTCATGCAATTAACCGCTTTTCAACTGGATGCCGCCATTTCTGCCACACGCGCGATTCTGCCTCTGGATTTACCTGCCGATGCGTTAATGCGGCGATTTTTCCAGGAACACCCGGCACTGGGTGCACGGGATCGCACTGTTATTGCCGAAACGGTATTCGGCATTCTGCGCCACCGTTTTTTTCTTGAGCAATGCGTAGAACGTATCACGCCACGTGCATTGGTTTTGGCTTATCTTGCCAAATTTGGCAACATCAATCTCCGCCAACTGGCAGACATGATCAATTCTTCCGAAAGCAAGTGGCTGGCAGAGATCAAAGCAATACGCATCGATGCACTGCCGCTGCCGGTTCAAGCCGAACTTCCGCAATGGCTTGTCGAAAAATTACAAAAGGAGATGTCAGATCAGGCCATTCTTGAACTCGGTCTTGCCCTGCAAAAACCGGCGCCACTGGATTTGCGAGTCAACACCATCCTGGGAAAACGCGGTGATATTCTCGACTGTCTCAGTGCCGAACAAATCGAAGCGCAAGCCACACCCTATTCTCCCTGCGGCATCCGTTTAATTGGAAAACCAGCCATCAATCGTCATGCATTATTTTTGAGCGGGAAAATCGAGGTACAAGATGAAGGCAGTCAGCTACTGGGATATCTACTGGCCCCAAAACGCGGGGAAATGGTAGTCGATTTCTGCGCCGGTGCCGGAGGGAAATCATTGTTACTGGGCGCACTCATGCAGTCAAAAGGACGAATCTATGCCTTCGACATTTCGGAAAAGCGCCTGCAGAACCTGAAGCCACGCTACAAACGTTCCGGCTTGTCCAATCTCCATGCTCAGCGCATCGCGCATGAACATGACAGCAAGGTCAAGCGGCTGGCAGGAAAAATCGACCGCGTTCTAGTTGATGCACCCTGTAGTGGCATGGGCACACTGCGCCGCAATCCGGACCTGAAATGGCGGCAAACCCCCGAATCCATTGATGAACTCAAGGTGAAGCAGGCATCGATTCTTGCAGCGGCAGCAAATCTGCTGAAACCAGGCGGACGCCTAGTGTATGCGACATGCAGTTTCCTGCCTGAAGAAAATCAGAATATCATCCATGATTTTTTACAGGCACACTCGCAGTTCGCTTTGCTGGATTGTTCAGAATTACTGATGCAGCAACATATCACGTTAAATACCGGACAGTTCTTGCAGCTTTTTCCAACAGAACATCAAACCGATGGTTTTTTTGCTGCAGCACTAACGCGAATCAGTTGAGATTCACAACTTTGCCCAGATTGCTTCTATCTGGCACCACACCAACTCGATCCCCTATCGCAGGCAGTGAATAGGTTGTGATCAGCCTTGCTTGGCTAACTCAATCTTTTGCTTGATGAGACTAATGAGCGCTTGAAAACCTTCCCGCTGCATAATGGCACGGTACTCGCCGCGCTTGATCGCCAGATCGCTTACACCATCAAACAAAATATTGACGATGCGCCAACGCCCCTCGGTCTGATGAAGGACATAATCGAAATTTACCGTACCACCATCGGATTTGGTTAACTGGCTGCGCACCAGCTTCTGTTCATGGGGCAAGTCCCGTTGCTCAATCACTTCGAATTGTTCACCTTCGTGACGTTTGAATTGACCGGCATAGGTTGCTATGCTGAGCTTACGGAAGGTGTCCACGACTAGGCTTTTCTGTTCTTTGTCCAGTTGCGACCAATATGTAGCACCCAAGATTGTCTTGATGATCAATTCAATGTCGTGCGTTTTTTCAATGATGGGTTCCAGGAAACTATAACGCCCGTCATATCCCAGCTTTTCACCCTCACGCATCGCCTGCAGCAAAGCGGCTTGCAATTCATGTATCACTGCGTCCGGCTCGCCCGATTTCACATCTGATACCGCACACACGGCACAAGCCCAAAGCAGCATCACACCACAAAACTGCCACTGAACAAATTTAATGATTTGTTTTACTTTCATATCGTCGATCTTTCCAACAAGCGCGCTCCCCACGCCAGTATTGCAATGCCGACGTCCAGGTCATTGCCAGATATAAAGTGCCTATGACAGGTAACACCAACACCCATAGCGGGGAACGCTGATAATAAATTAGGGTAGGCGTATACGTAATCAGCATAGCCACCCAGGTCAGAATGCTTAACATATACGCTTCTTGAGATGCTGACAATAAGAATGCGAATGGAGCAGTCCAAAACATTGCTACCATGATGACTGTACACAACACCAGCCAGATGGGCGAATACTTGAGTTGTGTGTAAGCGGTACGCGCAACCATCTGCCAAATGGGTTGCAGTGTCTGATAACCTCGATGACTGCGAGCAGCATGGCTGAGTCCAAGCCACGTACGCAAACCGGCTTGCTTGACCTTGGATGCCAATGTACAGTCGTCAATCAAGGCATGATGCAAACTGGAAAACGCACCTACGTTACGTAGCGCCTGCGTTTCAACCAGAATGCAACCGCCCGCCGCCGCGGCCATGTTTGACGTCGGCCGGTTTGCCAATGCAAATGGGTACAGCAATTTGAAGAAAAAGATAAAAGCCGGCATTAATAAGCGCTCCACGAAATTTTTCAGTGGTGGCTCCGCCATCAGTGAAACCAGCGCAAGGTTCTCATCAGCTGCTTTTTGCCGTAAGCGAGCAACTATTCCTGGAGCAAGTTGGATATCGGCATCCAGCAACAGGGTATACGCTGTTGAAACTTCTTTCAAACCTTGTTCCAGTGCCCACAGTTTGCCGCTCCAACCCGGCAATGGCGTTGTACCGGAGATAACTTGCGCTCCAAGCAGCCGAGCTTTAAGTGCCGTATCATCACTAGACTGATCATCAATAACAATGATACGCATCTCGCTGCCTTGTGCCCTCAAACCGTGAAGCGTTTGCTCAATGCAGTCAGCTTCATTGCGTGCTGGAATCAGCACAGTAATATCATTCAATCGTTCTTGCACATGTTCTGTGCTTGGCTCCTCCAGTCTTTCTCGAGTACTCCAAGGCCGCCATGGCAATAAAATCAGGGCGTACCAACACAGTGCGCCGAATAAACATAGGTACAATGCCAATTCCATCAGCACCACTGCACATGGAACGATGAAAAAACTAAAGCCATTAAATCACAACTATTTTATTTATTGATAATGGAAGCCGTGATCTCTGATAACTTCTCGGGAGCATTGATTTCCTTGCTAGTCCACTTGGGTGCCGGTTCAGCCACCATCGGTCCCGTTGTTCTCGGGCCTTTCAGTGACGTAATCAATGCTTTCCAAGGATGCTGCAATGTATCTTCCACGGCTGTCGCTTCGTACCCACAATGCGCCATACATTGAGCACATTTCGGATTATTAGCTGTACCGTATTTTTCCCAGGGCGTATCTTCAAGCAACTCTTTGAAGGACTTGGCGTAACCCTCATCAGACAGCAAATAGCATGGCTTTTGCCAGCCAAACACATTTCGTGTTGGGTTACCCCAAGGGGTACAGCTATAGTCCTGATTTCCCGCCAAATAATCCAGATAGAGTGCAGAGTGATTGAGTCGCCACTTGCGTTTCAATTTCTTACCTAATTCAAAAATACCCCGAAACAGGATCTTGGTATCTTGACTCTTGATAAAAACATCCTGTTGAGGCGCTTTTTCATAACTGAATCCGGGAGCAATCGTCGCTGCTTCCACACCCAGCTCCATCGCATAGTCCAGAAACTCTGCAACATCCTCGGGGGTTTCCCCCTGGAACAAGGTGCAGTTCACCGTCACCCTAAATCCCTTATCCAAAGCCAGTTTGATCGCTTCGATGGCACGATCAAACACACCATCCTGACAAACAGATGCGTCATGCCGCTCTTTCATGCCATCCAAGTGAATGGAGAAAGTCAGATAAGGGGATGGCGTATAGTCATCAATTCTTTTTTTCAATAACAGGGCATTGGTACACAGATAAACGTATTTCTTACGTCGAACGATACCTTCAACAATCCTGGGCATATCTTTATGCAGCAGAGGCTCGCCACCCGGAATAGAAACCATTGGCGCACCGCACTCATCCACTGCTTCCATACACTCTTCATAGGAGAGGCGTTGATCCAGAACATCCTCCGGATGTGCTATCTTTCCACATCCTGCACAAGCCAGATTACAGCGAAACAAGGGCTCCAGCATCAGTACCAGAGGATATTTCTTGACCCCTTTTAATTTCTGCTTGATAAGATAACTACCAACCGCAATCTGTTGCCGTAAAGGAACTCCCATTAGAAAACCTCCAAAAAAACTTTACAAAATCGAATACTTACTCAGCCAAATTCAGTCACAAGCTCTTAAAATATGAAAGTACATCATGCGGGCAGGATACAATCCATCATCCCAAGCAATAACTGAAATAGAAATTTCCATAGATTCCATAAGTTAATCATTAGAATCTAGAATTTGGTTTTAATTATTTTTTGAAACTATAGAACATGACTCTGCTCATAGCAAATAAATTTTAAAACCATTTGAATTATGGATTACTACTTTATTAATCCGGTTTTTATCGTGGATTCATATCCAGAATGGATATTAAAAAACACCAAGAACCCAAAGAGCTCTTGGTGCATTCTTTTATTTAATTATTATAAAATTTTTTGTTGTTATCAAAAATCAACACCTAAAGCCCGGAGTGTATTCTTGGTAATCTTTCCGGCCGGTATGCCACTCTTATTCTGAAAACTCTCAATAGCAGTTTTTGTCTTGGCACCACTGACACCATCCACTGGACCAGGATTATACCCGGCATTCACAAGAGCTTGTTGAATCTTGCGCATCAAGTCTGGTGTGACTTTCACAACGTCATTGCCGTCATCCACCGTTGGAGCAGATTGGGCTGGCTGCGCAGCGGCAACTGATTCAGCAGTGGATTCCAGACTTTTGACTTCTTCAATTTTTGCAGCAGGCACCGGAGCCGGTTCAGGAGTTGCTGCTGGTGCAGCAGCAGGTGCCGGAGCCGGTGCAGCAGCAGGAGCTGCCGGTGCTGCTGCGGCTGCTTTGTCCCCTTCTTTTGGAATAGGCTTTTTCTCAAATATGGGCTTACAGCTAATCAACAAACCGGCGGCAAGCAAAACAACTGCCAATGATGTGACTTTATTGATTCTTCTAATTTTCATTGTTGTCCTCCAAAAACATATCATGATTAAACATCATTAAAACTCATGCTAGGCACATGCATTAATGACAATCCCAAAACTTCATTGCGCGACTAATTTAGTCCTCGGAGCCATAAAAAACTTGGTTATATTTATTGTTATCGGACTAACTATAATGTTGCGTTGAGAACTATCACACTTTTCTGCCTATAACGCAATCCGCATGAGTGATTTAATCGCAAGCACAGAAAAGATAAAAGATTTATTCCAGTCCACACCCCTTGATTAGGAATCTTCTGGGGTATCAATAAACAAAAAAGCGCCTTGTTACCCACCATCGCCTAATGACAGGATTGACATGCGGAGACACACACTATGTCTTTTCCAAGCAACTCACAATCTATTGTATTAATTGATATTCTATATTAATCGTTGGGGTCAGAATGGCCGGTTTGTCGATCACCGAATCGTTAAAAGAAGGAAGTATCGTTTCTAGAAATGGAATCGAAGTGGCCGATCCTGTACTGGTATGGGTAAATCCTTTGTTATGAATCAATTTTTGCAAAACAAATGTGGATTTCTGTGAATTAAACTTGAAAAACAATGTATTGGATATTGGATAAATTCTGCTGCTGCTAAACGAAGAAAATGCGCCCCGAATAGCACTCAGATCAGTATAAATTGAGTTAGCAGAAATTACGAGATCAGTCCCGTTGAAATACCCAGTAGCCTCAACAAAAGACAACTGACTGGGCAAACCCTCCGTTTCCGGTACTCCTGAGAATCCAATGGCCGCAACACTGTCGATACATACTTCCTGACTATCCCTTGTGAAGCGCGGAACCCCTCCCGTCAATCTGAGTCGGTAAAAACCACCACCAATGACCTCACTGACCTCAAATTTGCTTTCGATTACATTCAGATTGGAGGAAGAATCATTGTCATCAATAATCGCAAAGCACTCAAAACCTTCATAGATAATGGATATCCCCCATGCATAGCCATAGCATGCAAGTGAGACAACACACATTAGCAGCGTCAAGAATTTTTTTATGCCACTACTCCATTAAACCTAATAGGTTATAAACAACCGGGCCAATTAGTTAACAAGATCACGCAGCTTGGAAAAAACATCACCAACGTAGCTCATCTGCTCGGGTGTATGCGCAGCATTCACGCTGCATCGCACCAGCGACTTACCCTCCGGAGCAGCTGGTGGCAAGATCAAATTCACATAAATATTATGCTCAAGTAAGCTCCGCCATAACATTAACGCCTGCTGTGGCGTATCAACTATAGCCGCAATCACCGGTCCCGGATCCGGACCAACCACATAGCCAGATTGCTTTAATCTTTCATAAAGCTGCGTGCAATTATCCCAAAGTTGTTTACGCAGATGTCCTCCCTTTCGCAACAGTTCAAGTGCGGCTCGCGTTGAAGCAATCGTTGCTGGAGACGGAGATGCCGTAAAAATATATGGATGACTAACATATCGCAACTGCTCGAGTTGCGGATGATTACTCACACAATAACCACCAATGCTGCATAAGCTCTTGCTAAACGTGCCAGTAATGAAATCAACCTCATCCAGCAATCCCGTTTTCTCGACCAATCCCTGCCCTGTTTCCCCCAGCACCCCCAAAGAATGCGCTTCATCCAGCAACAAGGTACATTGGTAGGCTTTCTTTAATCGGACAATATCAGCCAGCGGCGCTTGATCCCCCAGCATACTGTATATACCTTCTGCGATGACAAGAGTCGTTTCAACTCGATCTCCCAAACGGCGCAATCGCTTCTCGAGGTCGGCCACATCATTGTGTTTGAAACGAACAATATCAGCTCCACTTAGAATACAGCCATCATAGATACTGGCATGGGAATCGCTATCGATCAATACAGTATCACCGCTCCCAACCAATCCTGAAATAGTACCCAAATTAGCCTGATATCCGGTAGTAAAAACAATGCCCGAAGTACAGTGATAAAATTCAGCAAACTCTCTCTCCAGTGCACGATGCCCATGATAACTGCCATTAGCCATACGCGAACCCGTGGTGCCGGTTCCTTCACGGTCAATAGCCGCATGAGCAGCACTGATGCACTCCGGTGCAAAGGTTAATCCCAGGTAATTATTGGTTCCAAGCAGAAGCACACGGCGGTCCCCTATTCTTGCCTCAGTAGCCGAATAGACTTCCTCAATCGGAATTCCAAAAGCACCAACCCCATCAGGCAGCAATGCTTTTCTTGCTGCCGCTGCAGCATCCAGTTTTTCCAGTAAATTCATTTTGCAGTAGTTTTAATTTTATATATCAAATCCACCAGCTCACGAACCGTTTGAACATCGGCAAGGGCATTTATTGGAATTGAAATATCAAAAGCATCTTCCACTTCCATGATCAGATTCAACAACTTGATTGAGTCTATGGATAATTGGCTGATCAGATTGGTTTCTGGTGTGATTTCGATATGAGTATTGGTTAAGCTGCTTAGGCGATCACAGAGTAACTGCATGATCTCATCATATTTGCTGTCTGTCATGTCGAACTAGAATTGGGTTAGATTTCAGATTACTGTGGATAATACATCTTGCAAGCGGATACGCGGCTTCCATGCCGGAAGCGAGCGAATCAACGCCGTATTATCACACACCCAATCGCCATGTTGTAATTCATTTACTTTTCCTGGAGTCAGCATTGGTGAATAACGTAGTAGCCGAGCACACCACAGATTTGCGTATGCAACACTCCGTATCAACTTATCTGGAATCTCGATGCATCGAACAAACTGTCCCCAAGTACTCTGCGCTAAAGCTGCAATCTCTTGATAGCTATATCCACCAGCCAGTCCATCATCCAACTCAAAAATACCATGAATTCGAGTTTCTGAATCAAGCCATGCCAAAATGGCCGCAACCAGATCATCCACATGGATCAGGCCAAACCGGTTATGGATCTGCCCCACCACCGGAAGGAACCCGCGATGCGCCATTTGAAACAGCGGTTTGATCTCCTTGTCTCCAGGACCATAAACAGCGGTAGGACGAAATATTGTCCAGTTTTCATAATCTGGATGGCGAGCAAGCTCTAATTCTGACAAGTACTTGCTTTGCGCATACCAAGATAAACTGGGCAACTTCGCGGCAAGCGATGAAATCAGTAACAATCGAGGAGCAGGATTTTGCTCAAGCGACACATCAACAATATTCTGGGTACCTTGAACATTAGTACGCCAGAATTCTTTGTATGAACTCCCTTTGACTGTTGCTGCGCAATGAATGACATGCGTTGCACCATCGATCAACTGATGCAGAGCATCCAGATTATGAAGATCGCCATGAATCCATTGTATGGAAGGATGATCGAAATGATTAGAGCGCGTAAGCGCTCTAATCTTCCAATCCGATTTTGATAACTTCTGAAGCAGGGTCTTACCAATAAAACCTGTAGCACCGGTAATAGCTACCGATTTCAGCATATCATTTAGCGATCACCAGACTCTGCAAGTGAAAGCTGTTCACCCAAGCCCATTCTCTGGATATAACCCTGTTTTGCAGCAAATCGAGAAAGTTTCCCTGATGATGTTCGAGGCAATGTATGCGGTGGAACCAATTCAACGATACAATTGACACCAAATGCCATATATACCAGCTGTTGCAATCTTGTAATCAACGTTTGACGTTCAACCACTGAAGTCAGTCTGCACTCAATAACCAACACAATCGTTGTCGAACCTTCTTCATCAGTTACACCGAAAGCCGAAGCTTCACGTGAACGTACTTCTGGCTGTTGTTCTGCTAGCTCCTCAATATCTTGAGCGCGAATATTACGTCCATTAACAATAATGACGTCCGTGCGACGCCCTGTAACATACAAGTCACCATTAAACAAAAAACCTATGTCACCGGTATCAAGCCAATTCCCAGATTTAAGTGCTTTATTGGTTTCTTCTGGATTATTAAAATAACCCAACATTACGCTATCACCTTGAACCAAAACACTGCCGACCATCAATTCTGGCAGTTGCTGACCATCATCGCTGATGATTTTCACTGTATGACCGGGTAACGGTTGACCACAATTAACGAACTCGCTTTGTTTACGACCATCAGCCTGCAAACGCACGGCCATTTTTTTGTCGATAAGCGTTTTGCTATCTATCTGTATGCTTTTACAACCCTCGCCTATCCTTGAAAAGGTGACTGCAAGTGTTGATTCTGCAAGCCCATAACATGGCAAAAAAGCACTCTCACTAAAACCCGCTGTAGCAAATTTCTCAGCAAATGCTCTCAAAGTCTCAGGTCGAATCATTTCCGCCCCGATTCCAGCAGCCCTCCAGCAACTAAGATCCAATTCTTTCAAATCGGATTCTCTAACGCGCATGGAGCAAAGCTTCAATCCAAAGGGTTGGCTAAATGCAACAGTGCAACGATTACGGCTAATCAAACGTAACCATTGTAAAGGTCTGATTGCAAAATCCCTGGTAGCCAAATAGTCTACGGATATTTGGGTCACCATCGGTGCCAACACTAAACCAACCAATCCCATATCATGATAAAAAGGAAGCCATGATGCCGAACGATCCTGTGGCGTAATTTCCAGACCATTGCGCACGATGCCTTGCAAATTGCACATCAAGGCACGCTCCGTAATCACCACACCCCGGGGTGAACGTGTGCTTCCAGATGTAAACTGCAAATATGCAGTCTCATCAGCATGATTATATTCAAGATCAACATCTCGAACTGGCAATTGCTTCAAATCACCTGGGGTCCCAGACCACTTGAGACTAATTGTTTCTTTTGACGCCTCATTCAGAAACTCAATGTAATCCAAATTGGACAGCGCTATACTTGCTTCACTGCTTTCAAGCATTCCCTTCAACTGCTGAACATAAATTTTGCGACTGCCAAGATTTACAGGTATCGGCATTGCAAATGGAACTAAGCCCGCATAGCGGCATGCAAAGAACAACTCTACAAACTCAGGTGAAGTATCTGCGATAATTGCCACTCGACTTCCACGTGGCAAATCAAAATTCATAAAACGACGCGCCAGATCACGCGCATTTTCCCTAAGTACACTATAGGGTAGAACCGAGCGCAAATTACCCCGCGCATCGTAAAAATTGTATCCAGTTACCCCCTTCGCTGCATATTCCAAAGCACTTGTTAACGAGTCAAAACCCGCCAACTGTTGCACGAGTGTATTAAGTGTCGGTGTTGGTATTATTTGCAATTCGCTTGAAGGTTGAAAATCAAACGCCTGCGTTTGCGGAGCGTTCAACTCGATTATTGTCGAACTCAAGATCTTCCCCTCGAAGTAAAAGTACTTGTCATCTTGCTTTCATAGGCAAGTATTTGTGGTTGAGCGTGCCAACTCTGTTCTTTAAAAATTGATAATCCATTTTTTGCTGGCTGGAAAATTTTCATTCAAACGCCTACCGCTGACATTGCTTAACAAACATAAGTGTGTCATATTTGACTACAGCGCAGCTTATATAAGGTACTTTTCCCTGTCAAGGCGATATTAATCCTGTGTTGCACAAATGCAACAACTCACTGGATCGACTATCATATTACTTTCATTGCCCTTTTCTGCAATCAGAATCTAAGTCCTCTTCCACCCTTTCAAGTTGTCATGCTAAATATCCAAGGCGTAACTTATCTAAAAGACGGAATCCCATTGTTGGAAAATTGTGATTTACAAGTCTTCTCAAACCAACACGTCGGCTTGGTTGGAAAAAATGGCTGTGGCAAGTCAACCCTATTTCGCTTAATTCTGGACACCATTAAGCCAGATAGCGGAGAAATTTTTCTACAGTCCGGAACAACCATCACTTCTGTTGAACAAGAAATTCTAAGCTCTGATCAACATACCATTGAGTTCGTGTTGGACGGTGATAGCGAATTGCGGCACCTGGAAATGATCCTGGAACAAAAGAACCATGACGAAAAATGGTTCGAAGCCCAGCAACGTTACGAGGCAATTGGTGGATATACGGCCAAAGCAAGGGCAGCGCAACTATTGAATGGATTGGGTTTTACGCAATCCACACTAGAGCAGTCTGTCAGTCATTTCTCCGGGGGATGGCGTATGCGGTTAAACCTAGCCCGCGCACTCATGCACCGTGCTGATCTGCTATTACTGGACGAACCCACCAATCACCTGGATCTGGAAGCCATACTGTGGCTGGAACAGTATCTGGCGCACTATCCCGGCAGCTTTCTGATTGTGTCGCACGACCGCGAATTCCTCAATGCTTGTGTGAACCAGATTGCGCATATCAACAATCGCAAAATTGAAAAATATAGTGGTAATTATGATGATTTCGAGCGCACGCGAGCAGAGCGACTCAAGCAACACGCTCAATCCATGCGACAACAACAACGGCAAATAGCGCACATCGAGGATTTCATACAACGATTTCGCGCCAAGGCAACCAAAGCCAAGCAGGCCCAAAGCCGTATCAAGGCTCTCGAACGTTTGACACGTCTCGCACCAGTACAACTTGACACCGATAATTTTGAATTAGCGATCGAAGCACCTGAACACGGCCCCGATACCTTACTAACTGTTAGAAATCTCGGATTTGCCTATCACCAGCAAAATTTGTTTCAACAGGTTAATCTGATCCTGCAAGCTGACGCTCGTATTGCTTTGGTCGGACCTAACGGAGCAGGAAAATCCACTTTCATAAAATTACTTACCAAAGCAATCGAACCCACCTCCGGATCCTTGAACTGGGCTTCCAATGTTCGAATTGGCTATTTTGCCCAACATCAACTTGAAAGCCTACAAGGCAATTTGACCCCGCTGCAGCAAATGCAACAATTGGCGCCTAACCGCACCGAACTCGAACTAAGAAACTTTCTGGGGCATTTTGGATTGGGTGGCGCCCATGAAAATCGCTGCATCTCGAGTTTCTCTGGAGGAGAAAAAAGCCGACTGGCCCTCGCCCTCATCGCTTGGCAAAAACCGCATGTTCTGTTACTCGATGAACCAACCAATCATCTCGATCTCGAAATGCGCAGCGCATTGACTTTCGCACTGGAATCCTACGCCGGCGCAATCGTACTGGTTTCACATGATCGCAGTCTAGTTACAGCGATCGCTGATGAATTATGGTTAGTATCGGATAATCAAGTTCGTCAATTTGATGGAGACCTAAGCGACTATCAAGTCTGGCTCGAAACTCGCCGTACTCAAGAAAATGCCCGGACTCAGCCATCTCCAAACAAAACCTCATCATCTGGAGCCCCTTCCAAACCCAACAAAAAAAAATTACTCCTGGAACAAGCAAAATTGGAAACCAATTTGATCTCGGCACAAAAGGAGATGGACGAAGTAAATCGGCAGCTGGCAGACCCGATCAATTATGCCAATGATTCACATAACAAAATAAGTCAATTGAGTGCAATTCGTGCAGAACTCGAGAAAAAAATTGCAAACTTGGAAGAAAGCTGGTTAGCGCTCGAATCTGCACTGGAAGAATAAAAGCTTTCGTATTTAGACCTGCATATTCATAATTTCCTGATAGGCAGTCACGAGTTTGTTACGAACTTGTATCATAGATTGAAATGACACATTTGCTTTCTGCAATGAAATCATCACCTCGTGAAGATCTACATTAGACTGATCACTGACAAATTGCTCGCTCAACGTATCTGCAGACCGCTGCGCCTTATTGACCTGGTCAATCGCAGCTTTGAGTTTGTCACCAAAATCGACGCTGGCAATTTCATCAAACTTGGCTTCTTTCTTCGTTCCTGAGGCAAGGGCAGAAGCTGCTTGCAATTGTTGCAGAATATTATCAATTCCTGATTTATCCATCGTTCACTCCATCACTATCCATCTAAATAGATTAATCAATATACATCCATTACTTAATTAGACTCTCGATATTGCTGCAATTTATACCGCAAAGTTCGCTCCGAAATCCCAAGTCTTTTAACGGCGAGTTTGCGTGAACCATTAACGGCGGCCAATGTATCCAAAATATGTTTACGTTCGAGTGTCTTCATATCCTGCAACGCGGGATCAGCGGGCAATTGTTCAGAATCTCGCCCCCGTTTCGTTTCCGGCAACAAAATATGCTCTGCTTCGACGCGATCACTTGCCAGGATGATAGCGCGTTGCACAACATTCTCCAGCTCCCTTACGTTACCCGGCCAGGGATACTGAACAAGTTTATCGATAGCCTCTCTTGTCAGCATACAAGCTGACTTATCCAATTCAACCAAGGTTGATTCCAGAATTCTTAGCGCCAATGGCTCGATATCCTGGAGTCGCTCCCGCAAAGGTGGAATTTCGATTGGAAATACATTGAGCCGATAGAACAAGTCCTCGCGAAATTTACCTTCTTTGACAAAGGCCATCATGTCCCGGTTGGAAGTGGCAATTACACGAATATCGAGCTTGATCGTTTTATGCCCACCAACCCTTTCCACTTCCCTCTCCTGCAAAACTCGCAACAGTTTCGCCTGCAGCTCCAAAGGCATTTCGGAAATCTCATCCAGAAGCAATGTACCTCCTTCCGCCTGCTCAAATTTTCCCGGTTGAGCCTGAACAGCACCTGTGAAGGCGCCTTTCTCATAACCAAACAGCGTAGCCTCCAGTAAATTTTCCGGAATGGCTGCGCAATTAATCGCAACAAAAGGTTTGGATGCACGTAACGAATGCTGATGAATATAGCGTGCAATGACTTCCTTTCCGCTACCGCTTTCTCCAGTTAGCATGACCGTGGCTGTCGATTGTGCAACCTTCTTGGCCAGCGACAACATTGCCCGCATCTTGGGATCGCGTGCGATAATCTCTTCGCCTGCTTCAGCATCCGCCATGGCATATTGCTCCACATGCGATATCAAGCTTACAGGCTCAAATGGTTTCAATAGATAATCACATGCTCCTGCGCGCATTGCCGCAACCGCTTTATCAATCTCCCGATAGGCTGTCATCAGCAAAACTGGCAATTCCGGTGCAAAATCCTTGATCTGTTTCAATAGTGTCAGCCCATCCAACGGCTTCATTTGTACATCACTGACAACAATACCAACATGGTGCTCGCGAATAATCGACATGGCATCATTACCATTGGTTGCTGCTAACGCTTGATAACCCGACAGCTCCAGTGTAGTGCAAATGGCTTCGAGCAAATCCTGATCATCTTCCACCACCAGTACCGGTAATGTTCGCATAACCCTATACCCCTTGATTCCTTGTTCTTGGAAGCCGTATCAAAAACTCGCTTCCAGCTTTGAGACGCGAGTGAATGTGTACTGTGCCTCCCATTGATTGGATTACACCTCGAACGATCGCCAATCCCAAACCTGTACCTTGCGCCCGCGTGGTAAAGAAAGGCTCAAACAACCTTTCCTGTAACTCTGGACTGATACCAGGCCCATCATCACTGACACTGATAAAAATGGTATTTTCGTCCATTTCACTGGCCAAAACGATTTGCCCCCCTTCGGGTGATGCCTGCATGGCATTCTCTAGCAGACTCATCACCGCTCCGAATAGCGCCTGGCGATCTGTCTTCAGGATTGCGCCCTGACTATGATCGCGCACGACGAGCTGCAATCCATGTTGCACCAGTTGAGGCTCGATGACCTGTTGCAATTCCAGCAAAATATCAGTCACGGCGACATCCTCGAGCTGGGCTGTTTCACCTTTCACGAAACGCAACATATCCTTCGTAAGACTTTCCAGATGATGCAAGCGATCCACTGTTTTGGCAGCAAATTTCTGCCTATCACCCGCTGTCAGCGAGTTGCTCCCAAGATGCGTTGCATAAAGCAAGGCCGTCGCAAGCGGTGTTCGCAACTGATGCGCAAGATTGGCTGCCATTTCACCCATAGCAGTCAGTCGCTGATTGCGTTTGACATTCTCCTGCATCAAGTAAGCCTGGGTAATATCGTTGATGAGCAGGATTTGTCTCCCGGTTGAATCGGCTGCACTACTCTCAATCCGGATACGGATTTTATCTGCAGTGACATGATCATTCCTGACATACCATTCATTGCTCATATTTGTCGCAGACAAACGTCCTTCGACGATCTTCTGCCACACCTGCCCCAGCAATGGTTCACCGATCATGGCAACAGCAGCGGGGTTAACCTGTTCAACACAGCCCTCCGCATTCAGTGCCACGACACCACCTGGCAGGGCATTCAATAAAAAACTCAGCTTTTTCGACAAATCTTCCTTGGCTAGCAATTGTTTGTGCAATTCGCCATTAGCCAACGCCAACTCATGGGTCAGCTCCGCAACACGGCATTGCAATTCCTGATAGACACCAGATAACTGCTGAGATGCCTCGTTGAATGCAGCAAAAGCAATCTGCAACTGCTCCTGGTCAGCAGAAGAAGTTCGAAAACGTAAAGGTTCGTTATTTTGCACAGAAATTATTTAACGCTATTTGAAGTAATTCGTAGCTTAGCTGAAGTTGTGAAGGTCAATGGCGAGAATAAAGCCGGCAAATCCGTTTTATTTGAACATTCATTTTTTATAAATCTATCGATAATTTTCACATTGACACGATTGCGTTTGATGCGACTGAAAATTCGATGAATTGCAAACGACACAAACCCAGAAAAATTGAATATTCAGCAATGCGCGTCAAAACAAGTCATTAACGAAATAAAACAAAGTAGGAGAATAGTTCGTGGCAACAGTACCTAGCGAAACCAATTTATCGCAACCCATAGCCGCCTCCCGGTTCGAGCAATTCAATCAATTGTCGAACCAGAAAAAGCTAGGACTCATTCTATCTGCGGCGGCCATCATAGCCTTGCTTGCCGGTGCATTCATGTGGAGCCAGACCCCGGAATACCGCGTTCTGTATAACAATGTTTCTGATCAGGATGGCAGCTCCATCATCAGTGCGCTACAACAAATGAATGTACCGTACAAATTCTCCGAAAGTGGCGGTGCAATCCTGGTTCCTGAAAAACAAATACACGAAGTCAGACTAAAGCTGGCTGGACAAGGTCTACCCAAAGGCAACCTACCCGGTTTTGAATTGATGGAGAACCAGAAATTTGGCTCCAGCCAGTTTCTTGAGCAAGTCAATTACCAACGTGCCCTCGAAGGCGAATTAGCCCGTTCCGTGCAGTCACTATCTGCAGTACAGAGCGCCCGCGTTCACTTGGCCATTGCCAAACCTTCGGTATTCTCAAGAGAAAAACAACCCCCCAGTGTTTCAGTGTTACTCAATCTACACGCAGGCAGGGTACTCAGTGTCGAGCAAGTCAGCGCGATCGTTCATTTAATGTCCAGCAGCATCCCCAACATGCCCGTCAAGAATGTCACGGTCGTCGACCAGCATGGCAACCTGTTGAGTACACAAAATGACAACAAGCAGGACAAACGTTTCGATGCCAAACAACTGGAGTATGTTAAAGAACTCGAGGACAACTATATTCGCCGCATCGAAGCCATTTTGACACCCATTACTGGTGCAGCGAACGTTCGTGCGCAAGTCACCGCCGATCTGGACTTTTCACGGGTAGAACGCGCAGAGGAAATATACCGCCCCAACAATACCGAATCAGATGCAGCCGCAATTCGCAGTCAACAATCATCTGAATCCACTTCAACGGGATCGAAAATGGATGGTGGTATCCCTGGCGCGCTGACGAATCGACCACCGGAGCCAGCCAGTGCACCGATTGAAGCCAACAAAGAAGGAGAGAAAGCACCGCCTGTACCATCCGAACGGAAAAAAGAATCGACCACCAACTATGAAGTGGATAAAACGGTACAGCACACGCAACAGTCTGCAGGCAATGTCAAACGACTGACAGCGGCAGTCGTGGTCAATTACCGCAAAAAAGTCGATGAAAATGGTGAAGTCACCCACGAACCTCTGACTGCGGAAGAACTGAAAGAAATCAATGGTCTTGTCAGGGAAGCCATGGGCTATAACGAGAAACGCGGCGACTCCCTGACTGTGACCAACAGCCAATTTACCGCCGAAGGCGAAGTCGTTGCCGAAGTCCCATTCTGGAAAGATCCGGATAATATTATGTTAGCCAAGGACATCGGCAAACAGCTGATCATTGCAGCAGTAGTACTATTCTTCCTGCTAAAAATCCTGAAGCCATTTTTGAAAAGTTTGTCCCCTCCACCCGTACCGGCATTGCCTAATCCTGCCGCCGAAGGTGCTGTGATCGGCGAACTGGCGGATGGCAGTGCTGCAGTGGGTCAATTGGATGAAAGATCGGATTTAAAAGAACTGCAAGCAGCAAAGCAAAAGCTGATATTCGATGAAAACCTCAAGAAAGCCAAGCATTTGGCATTGGAACAACCTGGTATTGTTGCGAACGTCGTTAAAGATTGGGTAGCCAAAAATGGATGATGAAGGCGTTAAAAAAAGTGCAATCCTGTTGATGACCCTGGGTGAACTGGAAGCTGCATCAGTAATCAAGCTGCTGGGCCCTAAGGAAGTGCAGAAGCTGGGTGAAGCCATGACCAACCTGGAAAACATTTCGCGTACTGAAATCGAAACCGTGCTACACGATTTTTGCCAGGAAGCCGAAGGCAGAACGACTTTAGGGCAGGATTCGGATGACTATGTACGCAATGTACTGACCAGTGCATTGGGAGAAGAAAAGGCTGCCAATTTGATCGATCGCATATTATTAGGCAATGACACCAGCGGCATTGAGGGCCTCAAGTGGATGGATGCCGCAACGGTATCCGAGCTCATCAAGAACGAGCACCCACAGATCATTGCCACCATCCTGGTTCACCTGGAACGCGATCAAGCCAGCGGAATCCTAAGTTTATTTCCGGAACGGCTACGCAACGACACTTTATTGCGCATCGCCACGCTCGACAGCATACAACCTGATGCGCTGCGCGCACTTAACGATGTCTTGACCAATTTATTGTCAGGGAGCAGCAATATTCGCAAAACCCCACTGGGTGGTGTGCGCACGGCTGCTGAAATCCTCAACTTCGTTCCCACCGCACTGGAAACCAGTGTCATCGAAAATATCAAACAATTCGATGAAGATCTGGCGCAAAAAATCATGGATGAAATGTTTGTGTTCGACAATCTCATGGATGTGGACGACCATGGTATCCAGTTACTCCTCAGGGAAGTGCAATCCGAGTCACTGATCATTGCGTTGAAAGGTGCGTCGGAAGAACTGCGCAAGAAAATCTTCAAGAATATGTCGCAACGTGCTGCCGAAGCACTCAAGGAAGATCTCGAAAGCAAAGGCCCGGTTCGTCTCTCCGAGGTTGAAGCAGAGCAGAAAGAAATCCTCAAGGTATTGCGACAACTGGCTGACGATGGACAGATCGTACTGGGAGGAAAAGGCGATGACAGCTTTGTCTAGTAGACCAGAATCATCTTGTTTCCACCTATCGGTCACGATAACTCAACCGTACAAGGCGGTGCTCGGAGATAGAACATGACAGCCAGTAATTTCATCCCCAAAGACAAACTCACTGCGTATCAGCGCTGGGAAATGGAATCACTGGATCCATTGGCGGCAAAGCATCAGTCACTGGCTACCCGCGAAGAATTCACGCCACCAGAAGAACCGATCGTGCAGGTGAGCCTGCCCACTGCGGATGAAGTCGCCGCCATTCTTCAACATGCCCGGGAAGAAGGGTATGCTGAAGGCTATCAGGCAGGTAACACAGCTGGTTATACCGAAGGCAAGCAACAGGCCGAAGCTGAAATCAACGTGGAAGTCGTGCACCTGAAAGAAGTTCTGTCGCAGCTTCAACATGACCTCGCCACTCTGGATCAAGCCGTAGCCAATGATTTACTGGAATTGGCCATTACCCTGAGCAAGAAAATGATCGGTCAAGCATTTCAGGTCAAACCGGAGTTGATTCTACCGATCGTTCAGGAAGCTGTACTCAGCCTGCCACAGACCCAGCAAGCAATCCGCGTGTACTTGCATCCGGAAGATGCCAAACTGGTTCAACTCCATCTCGCCGAACCAATAACTCAGGATAACTGGTCTATTCGGGAAGACGCGCAAATGCTGCGGGGCGGTTGCCGAATCGAAAACAGTGGCGGTGAAGTCGATGCCAGCCTGGCCATGCGTTGGCAAAGAGTTTTATCCACTTTGGGGCAAACCCATGACTGGTTTGACAACCCCCTTTAAAAAATGAATCGCCACGAACAATGGAGCGGTTTACTCCGCAATTGCGCTCAATTGGCTGCAACTGCCAACCCTCTGTCATCCAGCGGCACCATTACTCGAGTCGCCGGTTTGGTCATGGAAGCCATCGGACTCAGAATGCCAGTTGGCAGCAGCTGCACAATTTTTCTGTCCAATGGCCATTCCGTCTCGGCCGAAGTGGTGGGATTCTCAGGCGAACGCTTGTACCTGATGCCGACCAGTGACGTCTATGGATTGTCGCCCGGTGCCAGGGTGATACCCACCGAATCGATCACCGAAGCTCCCAGGCTGGGTAACATTCAACACCCACGCAGGCGGGCAGCCGATCGCGCCAAACAGATCAATGTGGGGCCAGAGTTGTTGGGTCGGGTACTCAACGGTATCGGCGAACCACTGGATCGCCTTGGCCCGATACACACCGCACACCATGTTCCGTTATACAGCCGACCGTTCAATCCGCTGGAACGCGTCCCCGTCACAACCATCCTCGATGTCGGCGTGCGTGCCATCAATTCGCTGCTGACTGTTGGCCGCGGACAACGGATGGGACTGTTCGCAGGCAGTGGTGTAGGAAAAAGCGTATTGCTGGGCATGATGGCGCGCTATACCAGCGCCGACATCGTCGTGGTGGGATTGATCGGTGAACGGGGTCGCGAGGTCAAAGAATTCATCGAACATATCCTCGGCGAAGAGGGATTGGCCCGCTCCATCGTCGTTGCTGCTCCCGCCGACACCTCCCCGCTACTGCGCTTGCAAGGTGCAGCTTATGCCACAGCCATCGCAGAATATTTTCGCGATACCGGAAAACATGTTCTACTCATCATGGATTCGTTAACCCGCTATGCCATGGCACAACGGGAAATTGCCCTGGCCATAGGAGAACCGCCAGCAACCAAAGGCTACCCACCTTCGGTTTTCGCCAAGCTACCACAATTGGTCGAACGTGCAGGCAATGGCAACCAAAATAGCGGATCCATCACCGCTTTTTATACCGTGCTGACCGAAGGCGATGATCAAAACGATCCCATTGCCGATAGTGCGCGAGCCATTCTCGATGGTCACATCGTGCTAACCCGCAGACTTGCAGAAGCCGGACACTACCCGGCCATCGACATTGAGGCTTCCATCAGTCGTATCATGTCCAGCCTGGTTTCGCAGAAGCATATTGACATGGCCAGACAATTCAAAAGTTTGTATTCCCGATATCAGCGCAGCCATGATCTGATCAGTGTAGGTGCCTATGTAGCCGGAACCGACTCGGAACTGGACCGGGCCATCCGCCTGTACCCTACGATGGAAAAATTCCTGCACCAAACCATGACGCAGCAGGAAAGTTTCAATGGTGGTCTGCAGCAATTAACCAAGCTGCTTGGTGGATCGTAAGATTTACGTTTCTTTTCTCGGAAAATTCATGGCCAATTCCTCATCACTCATGCTACTGATCGAACTAGCTCAGCAGCAAACCGATACTTCGGCCAGAAAACTTGGTCAGCTGAATTATCAGCAACAGGAAGCGGAGAAAAAATTGAACTTGCTACTGCAATATCGCCAAAATTATCAATTGCAGCTGCAAAGCTCCATCGCCAACGGCATCGATCAGGTCGAGTGGCGTAATTTCAATGCCTTTCTAAATAAACTGGATGCGGCTGTCGCAGAACAGCGTCAGGCTCTCCTGCATGCCAGAACCTTGACAAACATTGCAAACAATGAATTTCTGGCATGCCAGCGCAAATTGAAGTCCTACTCAACCCTGTCAAAACGCCAGCACATGGCCGAGACCCTGAAACAGAACAAATTGGAGCAAAAACTCCTGGATGAATTCGCCATCAATTCATTCTGGCGCAACTCGTCTTCTTCATAATTTCTCCGGAAAAAATACTTGTTTCTGCAAATTTTGCTAACGCAGCACACAATTGTGGCACAAAGTTTGCATTACTAATTGCAGAAACCATAATAACCACCGTGCAGGATAAAACTATGCAAAACATTTCAGCCATGCTTCAAATGCAGTCAACACCTGATACATCTGCACCACCCCCCAATAAAACCATGGCTCGTGGCAAAGAATCTGCGCCAGAAAATGAATTCAGCAAGATACTGCATCGGGAGGTTTCCGGAAAAAAGGATAAAGGCGATCCTAACAATACGCCTGCTGTTACCAAACCGAATGAGAAAAAAATAAAACCAGAAAAAACGGCATCGCCCCAACCTCACTCCAATCACCCGACCGCACCTAAGCACGAGCACTCTAACAAGGTGGAGCATCCTCGGCAGCATGCTGCACATGCGACACCCACAAAACAAGAGAAGCCTGTGTCTCCAGAGTCACCAGAATCACCCGTACAACCCGAAAGAATCGAGAAAACCGATCTAATTCAGGATATCACGCAAATGACCGGTGATTTAACCAGCACAGCACCTGTAGATCAACTACAGCCACAATCTCAATCAGAAGCAGGAATCCAGCCATTCCCTGCTCCGATGCTACCGCCAACACCCATACTGGCAGAGAATGCTGGAACGACTATTCCACCGGATATGACGACCATGCTTTCAGGGATACCTGGTTTGCCCCAGGCCGTGACGCAGCAATCCACCTTACCGCAGCAGCAGCCCATGCTACTGGCTCAGAACACTCCACCGGCAACCGAAGGACAAGTACTCATGACTTCAATGCCAGCAGCGCAACCAACAAAGCCTGCGCAGCAATCCCTTACAAGCTCCCCCAGCTTTGCTGCTGTTGACAGTAAATCTTTAGGCAGTATGAATATGACGACTCTGCTCAATGATGCATTTTTAGCCGAAGCGGCGGCAAATTCTGCCGTTGACGGCAATCTTTTACCCTTCGACACTGACTTCTTGGCCGATACACTTCGAATGAGCACGACCGAACCCGCTTTGCAGTGGCACGAGGATTCCCTTGCTTCACCCTCTATAAGCCTTACTCAGAATCATGCTCATGTCCCTGCACCAACGGCAGCCAACACACAAGCCTATGACATCAAGGTCGACTTGCCTGTTGGCCAACCCAAATGGAATACTGAATTTTCCCAGAAGGTCGTTTGGTTAACGAATCAGCAGCAGCAAGTTGCGGAAATTCGTTTGAATCCAGCTCATCTTGGACCTGTTGAAGTCATGTTGACCATAACCCAGGATCAGGCCACGGCACAATTTTCATCTCCTCATCTAGCCGTGCGCGACGCCATTGAACAGGCTCTCCCACGATTAAGGGAGATGATGGCCGATAGCGGGATTCAGCTAGGTAATGTCACTGTTGGAGCGGATTCTTTTCAACAGGAGCATCGCCAGCAGCATGATCAGCACTCGACGCCAAACCAATCATTGCACTTATCTGACGGAAAATCCGAAACCCTATTGCCTATCGATACGCCCTCACCAGTCCGTCATATCGGTATCGTCAATACTTATGCTTGATACCCAACAAATGTAGTGTAGCGAAGCTGCAACATCGACAAGATACATGACAACAGAATCTTGTTGTCATGTTGTCAAGACCGCATCCTACCAAAGCTCGATGCATTCAACTCATCAACCGTATGCATAAATAGCGGTGTTATTTCAGCGTTATTTGCCGGATCAATTTGATATTGCCTCCACGATAATTGTTTTCATCATAAAAGGAGACCTATCCATGGCAAATGCAGCAGCAGAAGCACCAGCCGGTGCAGAAGGCAAAAAAAACAAAAAGTTACTAATCATCATCCTTGTCGCCGTAATAGCTATCGTGGCTGGCGCAGGCGGCACATGGTATGCAATGAAAACGATGGGGGGTGATTCCGAACCGCCTCCTCCGGTAGAGAAACCCAACACCTTCGTTGATTTGGAAATCTTTACGGTCAACCTGCAGCCGGATGACAGCCAGTACTTACAGGTAGGTTTGACGGTAAAGGCCAAGGAAGGTGAAGCTGTGGCGGAAATCAAGAAACAGATGCCAGAAATTCGCAATCGCCTGCTCATGCTGCTCTCAAGCAAGAAAGCCTCTGAAATCTCGGGAATGACAGGCAAACAAAACCTGAGCCAGCAGATTGTTGATGAAATCAAGCAATCATTGGGCAAAGACGAATTGAAAGCGGATGTACTGGAAGTCTTGTTTACCTCTTTTGTAATTCAGTAACTCACATAACATGGCTGAAGACTTTCTCTCACAAGACGAAGTAGATGCGCTTCTCAAGGGTGCGACCGGCGAAAGCGACGATGTGCCTGAAGAAAAGGAAGAAGAGAAAGGTGGCATTCGCCCCTACAACATCGCCACTCAGGAACGGATTGTACGGGGACGACTGCCCACATTTGAGATCATCAACGAACGGTTTGCACGACTGCTGCGCTTTGGATTGTTCAATTTCATCCGGCGCACGGTCGATATCACCGTCAGTTCCGCCAAGGTGATCAAATTCAGCGAATTCGTCCGCAACCTGGTGGTTCCCACCAACCTCAACATGGTGCACATGAAACCATTGCGAGGAACAGCCCTGATGGTTTTTGATCCCAGTCTGATCTTCCTGATCGTCGACAATCTTTTTGGCGGTGATGGGCGATATCACACCCGGGTGGAAGGCAGGGACTTCACTCAGACCGAGCAGAACATTATTCAGCGCTTATTGCATGTGGTTTTCACAGATTATGAAAAAGCTTGGAAATCGGTTTATCCGATCAAGTTTGAGTACATTCGATCGGAAATGAATCCACAATTCGCCAGTATTGCCACACCGAATGAAGTGGTTCTCAGCGTAAATTTTGATATCGACTTAGGCGGGAAAGGCGGCTCACTCCATGTCTGCATTCCTTATTCGATGATCGAGCCCATCAGGGATCTGCTATACAACTCCCTGCAAGGCGATCACCTTGAAGTCGACACACGCTGGGTAAAAATGTTATCGCAGCAAGTGCAGGGTGCAGAAGTCGAACTCATAGCCAATCTGGGTGAAACCCAGGTTACTTTCAATGAGATTCTCAACATGCAGGTTGGCGATGTCATCCCACTGGAGATTCCAGAGACAATCACCGCACATGCTGCCGGTGTTCCGCTCATGTCATGCCGTTACGGCATCATGAACGGCCATTATGCTCTCAGGATAAACGAATTGCTTTCGCATTCCGAGAATGAATAATTAATTGGAGATAAAGATGTCAGATCCCAACGCAACCAACTCTACTCCCGAAACTGATGATTGGGCTGCCGCCATGGCAGAACAATCTGCAGCTACTCAACCCGAAGAATCAACTGGAACTGATGATTGGGCCGCTGCCATGGCGGAACAAGCCACTAGCGATAGCAAGAATAATCTGGCATCGGCCGACAAAACCAAAAATCCACTCACTGGCGCGCCGGCTGCCGCCATGTTCGAAGATTTCTCGAAAGAGAATTCTGCTCAGGGAACACGTCACGACATCGACATGATTCTGGATATCCCGGTGCAACTGACCGTCGAACTGGGGCGCACCAAGATTGCCCTGAAGAATCTGTTGCAACTGGCTCAAGGTTCAGTCGTAGAACTCGAAGGCATGGCCGGTGAACCCATGGATGTATTGGTAAATGGCTGTCTTATCGCCCAAGGCGAAGTCGTAGTTGTCAACGAGAAATTCGGTATCCGGTTGACAGACATCATCACGCCCAGCGAACGTATTCGTAAACTGAACCGGTAAATGATCATGTTAAACCGTTACTGGTTGCTAGCAGCATGGTCATGCTCGCTACCTGCAATCGCCGAAACAGGAAAACCCATCTTGCAGCCAACTTCGGCCCTGTCGACCGAAAATACGATGCAAATGCTGGGAGGTCTGGTGCTGGTACTGATCGTCATTCTTGGTCTGGCGTGGATACTGAAGCGATTCTCTTTGGTTCCCGGCACAGCAAATGGAACCATGAAACTGGTGGCTGCAACGGGTATAGGTCAACGTGAACGTGTCGTGATCGTCGAAATCAATGGCACTTGGCTTGTACTGGGCGTTGCGCCAGGGCGAGTAAACATGCTGCACAGCATGGAGAAACCCGCGACGAATTCACAGCAGCATGATGCACCAGAACCTGAGTCAGCAGACTTTGCCACACAATTCAACGACAGTATCAGAAAAAACAATGTTTAATTCAAGATCAAACATGATTCAATCTGAACAGCGTGCTCTTCCATCGACAGTCCGTTCCCGGTTCTGCTTCATCAAAATGAACACACGGCGCTGGTTGCAGATCACCATATTGTTTGCCGGTTTCATGGCATTTCCGGTGCTGGCGCAAAAAGCAGGTTTTCCGGCATTCGCCAGTACACCCGGTGCAGGTGGCAGCACAACTTATACCCTGAGTCTGCAAACTCTGCTGCTCCTGACTTCACTGACTTTTCTGCCTGCTGTCGTACTGATGATGTCCAGTTTTACCCGCATCATCATTGTCCTGTCCCTGCTGCGCATGGCGTTGGGTACGCAATCTTCCCCCCCAAATCAGGTTTTGCTTGGATTGGCTCTGTTCCTGACATTCTTCATCATGTCACCGGTGATCGACAAGGTATACAACGAAGCTTATCTGCCTTTCTCCGAAGACAAGATCAGCATCATGCAGGCTGCCGAAAAAGCAAGCGTACCGTTGAAGGCGTTCATGCTGCAACAAACACGGGAAACTGACTTGGCGCTATTTGTCCAGATTTCCGATCATGAAGAACTGGAAAGCCGGGAGAATGTACCGCTGAAAATACTGGTTCCGGCTTACATCACCAGTGAACTCAAAACCGCGTTCCAGATTGGCTTCGTCATCTTCATCCCTTTTCTGATCATTGATCTGGTTGTATCCAGCGTATTGATGGCGATGGGTATGATGATGCTATCGCCCATGATCATTTCCCTGCCGTTCAAGCTGATGCTGTTCGTGTTGGTGGATGGCTGGCACCTGATCATCGGTTCATTGACACAAAGCTTCTACACTTGAGAGGAGACTGCACATGACCCCAGAAAGTGCCATGACGATTGGTCGGCAAGCGCTCGAAATTACTTTCATGCTTTCGGCTCCGCTACTGCTCTCAGCATTGGCAACCGGTTTGCTGGTGAGCATTTTCCAGGCTGCAACGCAAATCAATGAAATGACATTATCTTTCATACCCAAACTGCTGGTCATGTTTCTGGTAATGGTACTGGCTGGTCCTTGGATGATTAACCTCATGACCGATTACATGCAAAGACTGTTCACCAGCATTCCATGGTTGGCCATCGGGTAATACCAGAAGCATTTGCGTCAAACTTTGTATTGCCAGCCACCGAATCTTATTGATTCAGTATTGAAACTCCATCGTCAGAAAAACAGCGCGCCCGATCATGATCAATATCACCACCGCTGAATTAAACACCCTCATCGCCACGTTCATCTGGCCATTCAGCAGAATTCTTGCACTGATCGCAACCGCACCAATTCTAGGAAATCCGAGCATTCCCGTACGAGTCAAGCTCGGTCTGGCAATCATGATTACGATACTGGTCACTCCCACAGTGGAAAAATCGTTACCTTCGATTGATCCGGCCACAGGTATCGGTTTGATCATTCTGCTGCAACAGCTCCTAATCGGTATCGCCATCGGCTTCGTCATGCGTGTCGTTTTTGTCGCAGTAGAAATGGCTGGGGAATTGATCGGCTTGCAAATGGGTCTGGGCTTTGCCATATTCTTTGATGCTCAAAACTCGGGGCAAATCGACATCGTTGGCCGTTTCCTGGGCGTTATCGCCAGCCTGGCATTTCTGGCTATGGATGGTCATTTATTGATGATTGCATTGATCTCCCAGAGCTTCAGTTCATTACCGGTTGGCATAGAAGGCGTCACCAATGCCACATTCACCACACTGGCTCAGTGGGGTGAAGAAGTGTTCAAAGCGGGCTTGCAACTCTCCTTGCCAGTCCTGACGGCTTTGCTAATCACAAACCTGGCACTGGGCATCCTGACCCGTGCCGCTCCCCAATTGAACATCTTTGCTGTCGGCTTTCCACTGACACTATCCATTGGTTTACTGGTACTGGCACTGAGCATGCCGTTCTATGCACCGATCCTTGAGCATTTCGTGCAGGATGGACTTAATTTGATGATGGGGATTCTCAACATAGGGAAGAT
>WBZN01000516.1_pt1 | contig 29563 bp, 38 predicted proteins | sample 5204281 | NCBI WGS metagenome assembly WBZN01 (sample SAMN12344347, study PRJNA552823) | activated sludge metagenome | biome: Activated sludge suspended growth; feature: Nitrification reactor; material: Wastewater; isolation source: activated sludge from nitrification reactor of wastewater... | reverse complement strand
CAGTTTTTTCACTAGAGAATATAGTTATGGCTATTGCTGGGTTCTTAGCAATTGTATTTGTAAAGAACCTAGGTAAAGAATCTAAAGAAGCTAAGGAGATGGCAAGTGAAGCAAATGCTAAGATTCATACAATCGAAGTTCTTGTCGCTGGTAATTATGTTAGGAAAGAAGATCATGAAAAAATGACCGAGGCGATGTTTAAAAAATTAGATAGAATAGAAGAGAAACTTGACGACGCGCCGTGCAGGATTGGCGGACACAGACCACTTAGAGACAAGGGGGTGTAATTGAAATCAGCCATTAAGAGTAAAGTAATCTGGATTAATTCATTAATGCTAGCTATTACAGGAGGTTTAGCTGCTTATGAAACTTACATACCGTTTTTGCAGTCTGTTCTCCCAGGAGACGCTACGATATGGATTTTAACCCTTTTTGCAGTGAACAATATTATCAACATAATTCTTCGGTTTTTAACCAAAGAGTCTTTGAAATAATGGATACCAACTTCGATAAGGCCTTTAACATACTGCATGAGATTGAAGGAGGATACTCCAACAATAAGCATGATCGTGGAGGCAAGACGATGTACGGCATTACTGAATCAGTTGCAAGAGCGCATGGTTATACAGGAGAGATGGACCTGTTGCCTATCGGTACTGCCAAGAGTATTTACAAAAGCAACTATTGGCTTAAAGAATTTGATGACCTGCCATTTCAAGTAGCGTACTGCATATTTGATGCGTGCGTAAATCACGGCGTAAGACGCGCTGTACTGATAACTCAGAGAATAGTTAAATCAAGAGAAGACGGACTATTCGGTCCAAATACATATGCATTAGTAGTATCAATGGGAGCGGATAAGTTTATTAAATCCTTCTGCTCTGAGAGACTTCACTTCTACACCAGCTTACACGAATGGAATATTTTCGGTAAAGGATGGACCTTAAGAATAGCAAGAATACTAGCTTTGTAGTATAGTTAAATCTGTTTTATAGACCGTAACATACTTCCGCCGCAGCCATTTGGCTATCCGCTACAATTCTCCCGAGTTGTAGCGGTTTTTTATAAGAATAAAAATATGAAAATCTTATTGGCACTGGTATTAACTGCGATAGTTACAAGCGTCAAAGCAGATGTTCATTTAGAAGAAACTAGATACTGCTCTGCTCCGAAGAGGGACGATGAAGGTAGGATTCTTAGGAGCATGTCCACAGTTCGCAGATTTAAGGAATTGTACCCATGCATAGAGCCTTGCGATCATACCTGGCAGGTTGATCATGTGATACCTTTGTCTCAAGGTGGGTGCGATTCTGTTAGTAACATGCAGTGGTTGCCACCCTCTATAAAAAGATGCGCTGGTAAAGCTTGTAAGGATAGATGGGAGAGAATCATCTACCCAAACAAGTTCGATTAATCGGTATCGTACTCCAATTTATCGGCACTCATCTTATAACAACGAGTGTTACCAGTCGCGTAATCTGTACCAGATCCTAAGTTCTTGAACCCTCCAAAAGAAGCGTCTATCACACGTGATTGAATTAATGCATATTCCACAGATGCAAAGTTGTGTCCCTTCTCTTCGCAGTACATCTTGAATTGGTTCTTGTTAATATAAATTACTCTAGCGTCCTTCTCGTATCTGATATTAAGGGATACGCGCGGTGCAACGGATGGCCTAGGAGTGTAATCTGTATCGCCTTTAGAAACGTTAAGGATGATCATTTGATCAAGATGGGTGTTGAGGTATGCAACGACTACTTCTTTAGGAGAAACCGCTGTATCGCTTATCTGTTCCCTTAATCTTGCTATCTGACTCATCGCCCAATCAATATCCCTTTCAACAGGAAAATCTTTTAACAGTTCGATATCCCTACACACTGACCCGACCACTTTTGCACAGGCTATTATGGCTATCCAGAATCTTTCTGCTGAGGTTACGTTGTACGCAGATCCCAATCTGTCTATTTCCTTAAGTATGGCGGATCTAATCGCGTCGTACTTGGGGACTGCCTTTCCTAAAAACGCACGCCCCGCCTTGCCATAATTATCTGGAAGGTCGATGTTGGCAAACTTATCCGCTTCAAGTTTTGAGTGTACCTTAGATACCTTCATGTATATCTGGAATACCCTCATAGCTGCAGCAGAGTAATCGTCCTTCTCTCTGGCCATGGTCAGATATGCATCTGAGTTACTGGATGCAAATGATACGTTTGCCCAGTTCTCAATTAGCTGAGACAGTCTGCCATCCTGGCCACTCCTGCGCTTGCCTGTGCCTTGAGATATGGCCAACGCCATGTCCATAAATATGTCAGGTCGTAGGTTACTGACCTCATCCAGGCATACTGGGATGTTGTTGTAGGCGCTCATTATTCCGTAGAATGCATTTATGGTCATCCCTGAGTTGGTTCCATTAATGAGCATCTCGCTCGGGTGGCCCCAAATAGAATTGATCGCTTTCTGAACAGTCGATTTACCGCATCCTGATTTGCCTGATAAGTAAATTAATGCGCCCTTATGGCCGGTCGTGTGAAAGAATAAAGATCCGAACGCAGCATAAAGGCAAAATCTATGCGCTTCGTGATCGGCAACGTTAAAGAATTGAATAGCGTCAGCCCATCTCCTTAATGATCCTTTCACTCCTAATCCCCTAATATCATTCTCTACAGACCTTGCCATGCTGTGCGTTTCTACGTATCCGTCAGTATGATATATAGTGTCAGCCAAGACGAATGAGTTATTGCCGTGTCTCCAGCCCTGTCTGCTTAAAGATATCTCAGGTGGTTTCTGGCTTTGTAGTTGTTGTATGTACATGTCGAAATACTCTATCATTGAGTTCTTGTTACGAGTTTTAATCATGACGCCCTTATCAGCTAACGTCTTGAATAGTTCTTTCGGCTCGTGAATCAAGCTGTTTTTCAATCGGATGATCTTGTGCTCTTTGTGAGGGAGCGCAGCGTACCACTCAGAGCTAGTTACTTCAGAAGTCTCGTCATACGTTCGTTTAACAGGGTAAAGATCATATTCGTACAAAGTAAGTAGTTTTTCAGTGTTATCAATCTTTACCTTATGCATGATCCCACCACCTTCTTTCCTATGGAATGGAGGCAATGGTTCGAATTCAGGAGCGTGTCGATCGACGGGTTTTTGTTTAACGCTTGCTTCTTCAGGCGCTACGTCTTTAGGAGGCACTATCTGAATTGCGTTAGCGAACCCAAGTACTATCGGACTGGTTATCCTGCCTTGATGAGCACATCGCTTACATGCATTTGGAAAATGCACTGCCAGCGATCCGCATAGCGTGGCTCCTGTTGATTGGTATCTCTGTGCTAACTTTGCTAGTGCAGCATCCTTATTATAGTTTCTATGCTTCTCGGATACTTCGATCGTGGATGCTTCAGGAGTTGTAGTTCTCGCACACACGCCCAGAACATCCTTCCATACAGGCTCGCCCTCACATCCAGATTCTTTTGCAAGTCTGATAGCCTCGCACTGACCTAGTATTTTTTTGAAGTCTGAATCAGGATACTTTAATTCTACATCAGGAGTCTTGCAAAATCTTTCAGGCCTCTGACCTGGTATGTCTAAGGTACTTACACTAGGTATATCTGTGACAATTCCTAGGCTCTTAGAAAGTCTCTCTACGTGGTCTAAGAGTGCATCATTGTCGATTGGAATAGCATCTTCCAGTATTTTGACTTCGTTGCCATTCTTGCTGTTGAATGTTCCTGGTACTCTCAACAATCGAGTGCAATCGCTGGTTACTGCTGGGTCGAATTTAAATTCTTTGCGTACAAGGATATCCTTAAATGCTTTGGCAACAGGCAGCCATTCTGCCACATCAAGCGCATCTCTAAACGGCCAATACGCATGAACACCGCCTCCTGACGATACTAATACTGGCAGTGGGAATTCATTGTCAGTACAGAAATTTCTTAAGGACTTAATCGCTTCTCTTTGGGAAGTATAAGCTCCTTTCTTGTTGGGGTCGGTACTTACATCAAGATCTACAAACAGGCTCTTTAATTGGCTGATGTTTCTTCTACTTCTGATCGTCCTCTTTTTTACGGTTACACCGGCGTCTACTTTATCAACTAATATGCTTAGTTCTGACAGACTTGCCACACAGAAATAGACGTCAGGCTTATCTCCAGCTAGATTTATAGTTGCGAGCTTGGCTTCTACATCCTTGTAGTCCTTGTAGCTGTGGTGCTTAACCTTGTCTGTTTTGTCTTTCGTCGCTATGCATAAAATCCCCTCTGGTAATATCTTCTCAAAAAACTCTCGCATATGACGTATCTCAATTTACGGAGCAAACGAATCCTCTCCAGGTAGTTAATCTCTTGTTTTTAAATGTAATCTCTAGATTTGCGCGGTTTTGATGGATAACCGCGAACCATTAAACTACCACACTGAATGAGTTTTAGCTATTAGTCGCCCCAACCAGTTGCGATTGATTCTATGCCACTACCTTGTTTAGCACTTGCTGCCTTGGGCTTTTCTTCTGATGCATCATCGTCCAGATCGAACGCCATTTGAGGCTCATCTTCCTGCGCTTTCTTAGGAGCTGGTTTAGATGGTTTCTTAGCGTTTCTTTTAGGAGCAGGTTTAGATTCAGGTACTGGAGTGTCTTCCTCGTCATCTTCCAGTTCATCAAGAATACTGCCAGCGTCCTTCATGATGTTAGACGTATCCTCGTCGGCCTCATCGTCATCTTCGTCAGGGTCTACTTCAGGCTCAGGTTGTTTAGCAACCGTCACCGATTTAGCAGGCGCTGCTTTGCTACTAACTGGCGGTTGTTTTTTAGAACTCTCTGCAATTTCCTCCTCAGTAGATTCAACGTTTGCAGGTTCTTCTTGAGGAGCTGATTTGCTTACACTAGGCATTTGTTTAAGACCAATGATCGATTGCACTGAGTCTGACGCAAACAACTCATCTGCCTTTGCCAGTTCTTCAGCAGTGGTCCAACGCGCTGCCTGAAATAAAAGTTTAGGATATGCAGTATTTGGATCGAAGGATATCTTTGTAACCAGTGTGCGTAACTCTTGAACTCCTCTGTTCATCAAAAACTTCATGTACTGATCCCATGCGAATTTTTGAGCTGCTTCAGCTTCTTTATTGTCTTTATCCCATAAAGATGTCTGAGGCACTTTCAGAATGAACGCTGACTCGGCTGATGCTAAAAGACCAACAGGAACGACGGCTAATCTCTTAGCGCCCTGGCAAGCGGTAACTTCTTTACCTGCTTCAGTAATCTTAGATCCTTTAACTGACCACTTGCACGATGCGCACGTAGCCGCTTGTTTGTTAACAACATCTGCATCCGGCTCGTCACCAAACGTTGACCAGCAAGTTGGTGATTTGTTTTCACCTTCCACGAATGCGCCTTCGAAATAATATCTTGATCTTTTTGGGTTGGTCCCAACTACGACTACAGATATTGAAGGGATAGGAATCTGCTCTCCATCCACTGTTTTGGTTATGAGAACTTCTTCATCGCCTTTGCGTAGTCTCCACTTAGAACCTCTGAATGTAATTGCTGGGATTGATTCTGTCGCAATTACGTCTGGGGTTACGTTTCCTCTATTTCTAATATGGTCTGGAACTGCAATTGCCTTATCGTTATTAAATAATGTTACTGCTGTACTCATGCTGTCTCCTTTGATGATCTTGATGCGGTTACTCTTAGTCCTAGCTCTTTGAACACATTAATACCTGGAGGCAAAGACCCTCCATGCATATCCATGTAGTCACGGATGCTCGTTACAGATACTCTCTTGCCTAAGAATACAAGAGGATCTTTATCTTTCAAAAACTCCATAAATGCAGGCCAATCGTTACAACTGACCTTCATGTTAGGTACGATCGACGCAGTACCTACGTCAGTCTTGAATGAATCCACGCCGTTGTCTCCAGCTAGCTTCTTGATCGCTGTTTCAACAGTGTCCATCTTTTCATCAATCTCTGCCAGTTCTTTCTTATATCGATTAGAGATTTCTTCTTTCATCGATCTCAATTTAATGTATGCACCAATTAACTTCTTAACATCAACTTTTGCCATCATCTTCTCCTCTTAAGTAATCATTGTATAAAGATAGTGTTTTATCTTGACCCAACTGCTTGGTCTCTATGTTCTTGTAAATCCTGTCCTCTATGAAATGACTCGAGAACTTAACTACTGTCATCTTTCTAGTTTGACCTTTCCGGTTGAACCTCTCTACAACTTGCATCGCTTCATCGTTGCTGTTGATCGGCCCGTAGAATATGAGCGTATCAGCCTCAGTCAGATTAAGACCGTGCGCCATAACCTTGGGGTGGCACAACAGTACGTGTGGATCTTTACTCGTCTTGAATGCTTTAATTATTTCCCTACGCCTTCTGGGAGTTACATCCCCATTAATAACTGCACAGGAATAGATCTTATGCAGGTGCTTCTGAAGCTCGTAAATGATCCCTTTGAATGGAACGATAACGAGAACCTTAGCATGTGCCTCATCAATACTTTCAATCAACAACTGGAGTCTTGGTCTGAAGTCCAGTGGAACATACACACCAGTTTCTGTTTGCTTGATCACACCACACAATAACTGCCTTATCTTGTTGATCTTATCCGCTGCGTTTATCGCAGAGATCTTCTCTCCAGATTTGGCCTGTAAAACATCTTTGTTCCTCATATCAGAGAACAATTTTTTCTGCTCATCCGAGAGGTCACATCTGCGTGACTTAAATACAACAGGAGGCAAATCTATGCAGTCTGACTTTTTGAATCTGACCGCAGGCTGAAGCGCCTTGAACACAGTCTCATGCGCATTCTCTCGCTCTACCCACTTGAATTGGCTGATCTGCCTCATCGTAAGATCTCTAAACGATCCAAAATAAGGAGTTACGTTGGACGGCGTAGTCATCCTTGCCAGTGCCCATGCATCTGTTGGAGCATTGGGAGTGGGTGTAGCTGTCATCGGCCAGAACGCCATGTCTGGTCTGATCAGCTCGCACATCTTCTTATACATGGTGGTGCGTGCGTTTATATAGACAGAAGCTTCGTCGAGTATGAGCAAATCAATGTCTTTACGCGCTTTAAGCTCCTTTGATATAACCTCTACACCATCATGGTTTATTACGTAAAAGTCTACATCCTTCTCTAAATTGGCAATCCGCTTTTTACGATCTCCTACGAGTAAAGACGATGTTCTGTGCATGAGGAACGAGAATATCTCGTCCATCCAAACAGACTCCACTGTAGACAGCATGCATGCAATAAGGCACTTACGCACCATGCCCTGTTGCATAAGGTAATCTGCTGCCCATAACGAGCTTGCTGTCTTAGCAGTACCAGCCTCGTTAAGAACGTACATGCGTCGGTTTAACGTAAGCTGGGCTGCTGTGTACTTCTGGTGCTCCCATGCAGGGAACGGCCCTGGCCAATTGTAATAGTACAATATAGGGCTTGGCACCGGAACGCCTAAATTATTAAGTATCTTTGTTTCTTCCAGTCCGTGCGGAATACTTACGTTGTGACCTTTAAAATCTACGAATTCATAGCGATCTGGAAGAAACTCGTTTAACTTATTTAGATTCTTTACTCGGAGGAGAATGCTTTTCGTTTCCTTGTGAATTAACACTCTCCAACCACTCCTTTAAATCATCAAACCCACTTACATCGTTAACTAAAATCACCTTGCCCCCTGCACTCATAATTCTTTCTGCAGTGATCTTTTGCCTCTCGGTAAATGTTTTAGTTCCTGCCTTTGTTTCTACTGCGATGAACCTGCCTTTGAAGCATCCGATCATGTCTAGAGATGGCGCTCCCATGCCGTTAATTACCGGCCAATGGCTATACATGTCAGCGCCGTACTCACTGAGCAGGTCTTTTACTCGCTTCTTTACCTTACCCTCAGGCGTCATTTTCCTAAAAACTCCAGCATACGCATTGCTTTCACAATGTCCTTATCGCCACCCTTCTGCTTCTCGCGCATCAGGTAAACGATCGCATCACCTTTAATCCATCCCCTGAATTCTTCCTCAGTAAGGATATTCTTAAGAACTTTATATGGCTCATATACGCCCATGTTTTTATACTTCTGCTCATCTGTCAGGTGTGCAGATAGGTTGTTCTTTGTTTCTTCTGTGGCGGATCCTTTCAACATGGTTGCAGTGAACGCATCTTCTACTTGTTTGGTCGCTTTCATTTTTGCAACCGCTGCATGGATTATGGAACCTCCTACAGTATTTCTTATGGTTCTAGATACGCCTTCATTTATCTCTTTAGCAGCCTCTTTTGTAGATGCAGTAAGATCTTCGGTAAATAATTCCATCTGTTTCAGTTCTTCTGACATATTAATCTCCCTTATATTTTCCATTAAATTCACAATTAGTCACTGGGCAGTATTCTTTGCACAACCCAGATGGTTTCTTATCCCACTTATCCTCGTTGTGGGCGATCTTAAATCGCTTAAGGTCAGGAATAAACTCCTGCCATAAGTCTTCTATATCACTTCTATGGTAGGTCTCTTTTGTAGACTTACCTTTGGTGATCCATTCAAACGAAGTATGGCACTTCTCAATCTTCGTCTTGGTGTGGAAAATGTACAGTGCAAACAGCTTTAACTGCCTGCTATCGTCTTTAACCTTGCCAGTCTTCCAATCGACGATCCACGCTTCAGTCATCTGCAGATGCATTACGTCCAAAATACACCGCATCCAAACATCCTTAGAAAAGAAATCACATGCATCCATATGGATACTGAGTGCTCCTTTTATCTCTGCGATCCTAAACCCATCTTCTGGTATTTCGGAAAGCGTTTTCGTAACATGGGCAACAAGCTTATCGTCAAGGGTGCTAGGAAGCGCTACGTTATCGTTTACAAGCGATGCAATCTTCTTGTGAACCATATCCCCAAACTCTGCTTCAGGACCGCTAAAATCCTCTTTAAACTCTTTTGTTACCTTAAGTGCCTGATACTTCCTCGGGCAACTTAAAAACATATCCAGCGTAGTAATACTCCAAGGTAGCGCCTTCATGGTTATTTACTCATGAAGTTATTGGCTAACTCGAGTTTAACCTTATCAAGAATATTTTCATAGTCAGGATCGGTATTCTTAACAAATGCACCGTTGAAGAACGTGCCGTGACGAGTGTTAAGTTCGGTCAGTACAAGTAGCAATCCATCGATTAAGTCATCATGACCTTTCATTCTAGCTGTACGGTCTATCGTGTTGATTATCTCGAAAAGATTACATGCTAGTGTAAAACTGTTTTTCCTTAAAATACTATCTGCCAACTTCCCTAACAGGAACCCCAGAAACTGGCTAGCTACTGGAGTATCTTCAGTAGGTGTCGCTGACCTTGCAGCAAACTCATCATGCATAGCGGAGAATGCATCGATCTTTAGCTGCTCTATGTTTGCGATCATAATGCATACAACAACCATATCACATAGTGCGTCGAATTCTAGTGCTGCTGAGTCTGCTCCGATGAGTTCACTGAACTCAGTCATCAATTTTAGGAACTGATCTTTCGAAGTAGATTGAGATACGATGTTTCTGTCGATTCCCCACTGAGAAATTCCGTGCCAGTGGCTTTTGAATTCTTCATATCGATCGTGTGATGTATCAAATATGTGTCGGCTCATTTTAGTTCTATCCCCTTTACAGAAGCTATTTTCATTAGATGAAGTGCTTGTGATACTGCATCGTCGATCGCAACGTGGCTGGTGTAAGTATCGTTATTGTCGTGCGGTACGTCTTTAAACATATTGCGAATGGTTCTGTAGCATCTATCCCCCTTGTAGCTCCAGGGTAGTGGCATGGCAAATTTGCGATATGCATAGCTTAACAGTACGTTATCAAATGACGCGCCATTGCCCCACATAAGAACTTCAGAAGGGTCAGATGCACTTTCGTAAACCCAATCTCCAAAATTAGCCAGTGCTTCTACTACACGCATACATGCATTTGCAGGCACGTTAAATACTGCTGATCTAGCTTCATCTGACTGCATCATCCACCAGTTAATAGTTGATGCATTGATAGAGAACCCGTTTCTTATGGAGTCTTGAAGTTCTATATGCGTGTAGAAGGTACTATCAATCTTTCCTGATATCGGATCGAATGTGCACGCCCCTATAGACAATATGCACGCCCCTGGCTCATTGCCAAGCGTTTCTAAATCTAGCATTACATTAAGCATTTATTCTCCCTTTATGGCACCTTTACTGTTTCTTGGATAACTTCTATTACTTTTAACAGAAGTCGCTCTTAAATTGCTCAATGAAAGTCCAGATCCACCTTTGCTGAGTGGCTTCTTGTGATCAACATCCTGTCCTTTCTTGACCAATCCTTTCTTGATCATAAGGCGTCTTGCTTTTCCTCGGATCAATTTATTCGCATAGTCACCACGTTGCACTGCGGTTTTATGCTCTTGTTTATAGTCTCTTACATAATTAGGACTGCTTGGCATGATACCTCCTTAAGAGTTATAAAGTTTGTGCAGGTAAGATCGTACTATGTGTTGTTGCTTCCTCATTTGATTAATTTCGGCAATAAATGACGGCTCTTCTAATCCTAGCTTGAACCGTTCTTCCATATCTTTTAATGCTTCCTCGGACAGCTCAAGGACATTTTGAAAGAATTCTATTTGAACATGCTTAGGAGAATTTTCATTCACCCCTTCGAATTTATTTATATCTGCCAGTTCTTCTGCGGTAAAGTCCATACTACTCCTCTGTTATGCTTATCGATGCATCAAGTGCTATGTACGACGCGATGCTGATTATCGTGATAATGAAATAGGATATGAGGCTCAACCCAAACAGTTCTAGTGCGCCGGTGGCCCCTGCATGAAGTGTCAGTAGCACTAGCACATTCGTTACGATTGACATCGATATTCTCATTCTATGTCTTCCCCTGCGAGTAAACCAAATATTGCAAATATTACAGCTGCTAATATAGTTAAGGTTGTGGCCCCAGCTACACCATCGTTCATAATTCCCACTGAATGCAGGTGGTTTATATCCATTAATAACAATGCTGAAATAACAAGCACGAATAATGTAAAAATAACATCTTTAATCATGATATCTCCTTTAGTGTTCCCCATGTTTTTCCTAATTTTGCATCAACAGGTAGTGGTATAGGAACGTCCCACCCCCATGCATCTTTATACGGAAGATTGGAAAGGATATTCTTTATTTTCCTTACCTTTGCTTCTGCTCGATCATCATCCCTTACATACATGAACAGCGCGTCATGCAGGTCCCATGCATACATAAGGTCAGCATCAAATAACGGTCTGCACATGTATATCCCTAGCAGTTTCATCTCTGCACCTGTGCATTGAATACGAAAATTAATTGCTATCTGCTGCTGTGCGTAGTCATTTAAATTATTAAGAGGAACCCTAGCCCCTCCTCTAGAGAATGCATACTTCTCCATGTCAGCCCTACGGATGGCCTCTTTCCAATACGCTGGAACAGCCTTGTAGGTAGTCATATAGGTATATTTTATGTGCTCTGCCTTTTCTCTAGTTAACTGCAAGCCGTACTGCGTAAGCGCTCGTGACATTATCGAATCTATGCCAATGCGATATTGGAGGCTTAAGTTACTAAACTTCCCAAGGTTACGAGCACTGTACGCCTTGGCATCGTCCTTCGCATTTTCTCGGACGTGTTTGTAGTCCATATTCTCTATATACGCGCCCATGTATGCATGTAAATCCTCGTTTTTAGCGAATAGATTGAGCATTACTTCATCCTCAGACTCTATAGCCATCAAGCGCATCTCTTGTCCTGAGAAGTCGAACTCTGCTAGTAAGAATCCTTCAGGAGCTTGCAGTACATTCCTTGCTGCTTTACCTCTTTCCCACTGATGCAGTGCGATACCTGTCTGCACCCTGTCTTTATTCTTACCTTGAAATGACGAATAGGTAAACCTATGGCTGTTGCCGGTTATAAAAATAGTTCCCTTACTTCTTGCCAACCAGAAACCAGTTTGGGTTACTGTACAATATACATGGGTCTGACGATTTATCTCAGATACATGTGTCTTGGGTATTATATTGGCTATAGGGCGTACGTGCTCATCTGATATATGCACAGGCCATACGCCTGTCTTCGTCACAGCATGCTTCCTAGCTTTGAATCCAGTAAGCGCTGCGATTGTGCACACCCAGTCTGCGTTAGACTCTATGCTAGAATAGTATACACATCCTCCATCTTCGTGAGCACAGCCGTCCCAGTATTCTAGTTCTTTTATAAAATCTTTAAGAGCTTCTTCAGTAGAGTCAAGTAGCCAAGCCCCTAGATACTTTCTGTCAGGAGTAACCCAGCTAGGTATACTTCCTTTATAGATAGATATCGTAGTCCTGTCCGCATACTTTTTGCCGCGATACTCGTTGTACGCTATTCCGTTAAGTTCGAGTAATTCTTTCAATCTCTCTATCTTACGGCCTTTCTTAAGCGTGAATATTACTCTAAATCTTTTTACATTGAACCACGCATCTGCCTGTATAGCTGCTAGTAATCTAATCTGAGCAGATGTAAGAGTTCCGTTCAAACGAACATGTCCGCTAACAGGTACGAATAGTCTTCTGTTCAGCATTTCCTCTGCTTTAACAATACTCCATTTGTCAGTTTTTTGAGCTAAATGAGGTATTGTATGTTCTAGGGAGAACATGCAGGTCATCCCAGGATGCTTCACACAAATTAATTTTTCAGCGATACCTCCATCAAATCTGTCTGCTGGTAAGAAACTCATAGATAGATCTTCTTTAACCTGCAGTATCTCACCTCCGTTCCAATCTTGCAGACACACCCATCCTGAACGAGTAAGTACCTCTACATCGCCTGGTACGCAATAAGTCCCTGACATAATAGGTTCTGGTCTTGTTACATTTTCTCCATGGTATCCCATGCTCTTACGTACGGACTCTACAAACTTAGTACCTTGCGTGTTGCATTTTCTAAGGTTCATCAGCGCTGCGAACTTAGGATTGTCAGAGTGCTTGATCGCAAGTTTCAGCAACGACTCTTTATCAGTCGCAGGAGCTCCTTTAGGTGTCTTCTTGAGTGGCGAGTACTTCCACTCGCCGTATATCAGCTCTGCTAATTTCTTAGGGGATCTGACGATACTGATATCCTTACCAAGAATCTTCTCGTTCTCTTTTATCCTTTCACGTATATCCCCATCAAAGGGCGGTAAGGCCTCTGCATTGATGTGAACGCCGTTGATGTAGGATAGTGCCACGTCAACAATATTACCGCATTCTATGGCCGCTCCTGCCCTTTCTTGCTTACTTAACGCACTCCAATACATCCTGGTAAGTAGTGTAGAGTACATTGCGTCTTTTACGTTGTACTTGATGAACCTACGCCACTCCTCCTCTGTCTGCGGGATAGTAGTAGCATCAATCGCATACTCCCCTACTTCAGGCCATACTTCTTTGACAGCCTCTTTCAGACCAAAGCCAACACCACCTTCTTCCTTATCTCTCCAAGGATCGTATCGCTTGAGTAACAGCATACCATCCAGCCACTTAAGCTGCTTGAGATAATGAGTTAAATCATATGCATTCAACCAGGCCAAATCGAATACTAGGTTCCAGCCAGTCATCACATACTTCTTCTCATTGCATATTCGCAATAAGTCGATAAGGTCTGCCCTAGATGGTTCCCTTATCTTCAGAGAGTGTTGAGTCGATTCTTCCCATACTGCAATACTCTTTATGCTTGCTTCCCCAGTCCTTGCCCTCCAAGGCTGCAAACCGTGGAGCGGGGTTTCCTGAGGCGTTTCTATATCTAATCCACACAGAATCATCTGCCGGTCTCTCCATGTTTTCTGTAAACGTAAGAAGACCGAATAACGTTAACTTCTTATACCCTTCCCATAAGAGGCTGCCATCTGATGAAATATCCCTATCATACAGATCGTTAAGCACCGACATAAAATTACTATGGGCGGAAAAGTAAAAGACCGCCTCTGTGAACCTGCGCTCCATTGGGCTTATTCTTCTATCTATGCGCCTCTCTGATATGGCTACTCCTTCCATATACTCCAGCCATGCAAATACTAATATCTCGTACTTATCTTCTGCCGCTACGACAGTCTTTTTATTATCATGCATCCGTTCAATGTTCTCCCCATGAACTTCTTGCCAGTCCTTTTACCGTACAGATACGCAGCCCTAAGCGCTCTGAGACCCGCATCCTTATCTTTCGATAAATCTATGCTACGGGTCGCATTAACGCTCATGAGTTCAAAGTGATACCGCTTCTTCGGTTTTAGATCTTCATAATCCATTGTGACAATATAGCAATGCTACGCGATGTCAGTCAATGCAGTATTTATAATTAAGTGGCCTATATGCTTTCCGTTATGCACTAATTTAATTATAGGTCTTGTCGACTTAATATCAGTGCCTGACTCCAACGAAGTTACTGCACTTAATAGCTTCTGTATGGGTAACGTCGTACCTACGGTATGAGTCTCGTAGGTTGCGTCAGTGCATAACTTTATCTTAACCTCGTCTCGTTTCCTTGCTTTAGGGTCAATGTCAAAGTGCTCGCACAGCACATGCAGTATGGTTTCTATCCTGCATATCCTAGCTGCGATATCGTTATTGCTGTCTTTAATCATCTTTCTAGTAACCGATGCGGCGTGATTATTTGAGCTTTCGTAATCCATGATTATCTCCCTAAGCAAGAAAAGCGGTTCATAAGACCAATCGCGATGTAAACACCTACGTCACCGTATGGGTCAGTCTCATACGCACTAGGTAGTAACGATAGCGCAGCTTGAGACACTATGTTAGGATCGGTACCTTTAGGGATACAAGCAAACTTATTTATGTTCAGATCTTCCATGATATCAAGAAGATCAACCACAGCAAGTGCGTATCCTACGTTGGCCTCAAGGCTCATCACGTCAACGAAATACTGCACATACACGTGGTTCGTTCCATACGGCCTGCCGTTTTCTTCGGACTTGGCAATGAGCTCTTTACTGTGCATGCCGTTTGCCATCGCGTCCTGAATCTCATCTAACGGCGCTGCGGTTAGTGCGGTACTTACTAATAGTATTGCTGCTATGCATAATGTTTTCATTATAGGTCTCCTTATTTTCTCAGTGTGGATAGGGCGGTAATTAAGTCTACGGCCTCTTTTACACGTGCAACTACATCGTTTAGTTTGTTACTCTTTTCATCAGAAACCTCATACAGCTCTAATAGCTTTGCAGCGTTCGCCAACAGATCCTTACTTTTAGATAGGCTAAACTCGATCACTCGCTCACTCCTAGCTCGTTTAGTTGTGCCCAAGTAAGAAAGAGCATGAGCTATTGTTATTACGATCCATGCAATTCTAGTAGTAGGTTCATTTATTTTTCCAAGAAGATCTGTGTACGATCTTTGGTATATAAGACTCTCGTAAGATGCGTCTCCTGTACCTGGAACGCCAACACCCTCTGTTATGAAAGGCAAGTATTGGGCTATGTCTTTCTTGGTGGCCAGTCCGATCGAATCTTCTAACTCGAAGAATCTATCGTATCCTTTAAATGCGCTAACAACTTCTCTTGTGTGCTTGTTGGTGGTAACTGAAGATCCGCCAGTAACGGCAAACACATTGGGGGATCCTGCAGCGTCTTTCCATACTGCAGCTATGTGCCTTGCGTAACTGTAAAGATCTCCTCTATTTGTGTATGACACCTTTAATCTCTTAGGACTTTTCAAGGAAGTACCGTTAAATATAAAGCTCCTCCATGATGTGATAAGTTCCTCGTTATCTTTTGGTGCTCTGCCCATGAGTTCAGGCCATTGTGATGTGCTCATTTAAATCTCCTTGTTATCAAGTAAATAGGAATTAATTGGTTTAGTTCTTTATTGCATGCATTGTTAAATACAATTCCATCATAGTGTTTGCTTCTCTTATTTTATCTGCGAGAGAGGTGGTGACTGGAATCGGTATTGCTCTTTCAGACTGCACATGAACGATCCTCATCGCACTATCTAGCCTATCGTTAACTATCCTTAACTTGTCGGCAGTTAATCGACTTACTCCCCCTGCTTTTTCTGTGTGGTAGAACGCTTCTCCAACACACCGTAACATCCAGTCGAGTTGAGCAGGAGGTTCATTATCTGTGTAAAATATGTCGTCCAACCCCCTGCCAGTAACGGCGGACAATATCAATGCAGATACTTTATCCAACCCCCTGTGGCGTATCGTTTCAGACATGCCCCAGCTTTCTAACTGAACGAGCGGATCGATTCTTACAAGCACACCCGACAGCCATGCGATACTGGATGCGATTAGGCACTGGTGTATTTCTTTAGATACTCTATACTCATTACGGTTATCTGATATCCTGCCTAAATCATCTAGCGCGAATACCAGACCGTTACTGCATATCCTAGCCGCAGGAACTCCTAGAATCTCAAATGTTAAGTTCTTCGAGAATCCACACATCGTGCCTACTCTGGAGTGTGGAGGCAATTTCCCCCTTGCAATCGCTATCCAATTGTCTATCGTTCTTAAATCTTCACTAATACTTTCATTATCTAATCCCATGGATCCCCCTTTAATTTATTGGTTGTTTCAAATAATAGAATTTCCTTGCCCAATCTGTTTAGCATATTGAAAACATTCTCGTCTATATCTATACAAATTTCTCTGTTGCAAAATCTGGACAGTGCTACCGACGCATCATAAATACGATCGTATGATTTACTCAGTAAACCGATCGTACCGTTTAGATGTATCTCTCTAATTGGAGGCATTGCCCAAGAGCCGCTGAATGTTTTTTGAGCAAACTTCCGATACTCATCCAGATAGAACATCATCATCGCATCCAACATCATGCATTTAGCCCATAGAATTTGTATGTGGGCGTCCCTATTTACTCTCTGCAAAATTGTGTGAGGACTCTCATCTTCTACACAATCTACGAGACTGCCCATGTTGTAGCTAGGGTTGTCTATGAACTCGTCCAGTACGTATGTGTATGTGTGAAACCTCTCCAGATCTACAGAGTATTCTCCGTTCTCCAAGCCTAATCTCTGAACGTAATGCACCCTGCCTGGGAACGCAACCTGCAGTTTTTCTAGTATGTACGCAGCGATCGTATCTCTAGTCGTTGCTGCCATGTTCTTCTCTATATCTATGAATATGTGCGGTGGGTCGGCCCCCTGTACAGGCCTATCTAAAACCGCGTACAGAATACCTGCAACATACATCTCATCATCTTCGCAATAAAATGTGGCGTCTGTCATGTGTCCGCACTTGCACTTAGACCCGCTCTTTATTGCTTCTACCCAATGAATAACCGCCTGAGGAAGGCCTGTTGGGTAATATCTTGTCGATACCATTCTATTCTCCAGTGAGTGCATGCACTCAGTTGATTGCTACCCTTCGAGTTCTGCGATTGATTTCAAGAGCACAACCCCTTCGAACATCTGATCAAGTCTGTTAGACGAACTAATGTCTACATTTACCTGCCCCTTTGATATGGCGCGAATAGCCTCTGCCGCCGATGTGAACTTCCTTTCAGCCACCTTAGCGTCATATGTGATAAGTGAGTCGACAATGTTCCTGGTTATCCACTCTATCTTTACAAGGTTACGGTTGACGTGTCTAAGGCTTCTTCTAAAATCAAATCCTCTTAACATAACATTTAGCCATCTTCTGGCTTCTTCTATGTTGGCTGCTGCCACTACCATGTCCATCTCCGCATTATTCGCGTCGATCTCTAGCAGTCTCTTACTTGCTTGAGTTCTAATTGCATCAATGGCATGATGTGTGACATCAAACGGCACGATGACAAATGTAACGCCATCCTCAGAAATAGCCGCGATAGCTACATCCATAACCGCCCCTACACGCTGCAAAATATTGTCATGATTCAACAAATAACTAATGCCTCGTATTCGAGTAGACCTACCTTCGCTGTTTGCATTCTTTATAAATTGATCGATAACGGCTTCATCCAATGGGTCTAGTACTGCAGAATCAACAAGTGTCACGTCAGGATGTCCTCTTAATTTAGTCGTCAAGCTCGGCATATATAACCTCTCCAAAAGGTACTTTTACTGTTTCTGTGCCTGTTACCCATGCACAGGGTATCGATGTCGATTTTGGAAAATCGCCGTACAGATCTGTAAACATGATCAGCACATCTGCATCCGTGTAGTGCTGATCCACACGCTCAAACACTGGACGGAAGTTAGTACCTCCCCCTCCTATGGCTCGCAGTGTTACATCGTAGCTCCTGTGTTCTAAGTTATGTTCTACTAGTACCTTAGCGTCGAAGTAAAGGATCGTTACATCCTTCGGTCTGCACTGCTTAAGAATATCGCTGATATGTGCTGACATTCTGCCCAACTGAGTCGTGGTAATAGACCCTGAACAATCCACCCCAATAACAACCCTTCTGAGCGTGTTATTGTGCCTTACCGGACAGATCAGATTCCTTGTCTGCAAGATGCGGTTATTTACACGGCTCCATGAGTTTTGAGTCCGATCTTTGCTGACCATGAACTGACGCAGGACTTTGTGCCAAGGTGTGCGTTGGTTCAGAACGATATTGGCAATCTCTCTCAATAAACTAGACGACTGATCACCATACATCTTCCTACTCTTCGCGATTGCATCAGCAACCCTTTGCTTAGTTTTACCTTCAAGTTCCTGGATAGAATCCTCCCCCTTGTAATCAATAAGATCTGCAAGTTCGTTCAGCTCAATAGCACTGATTAGCTTCTCGTCTTTCATTAGTAGCTCGTAGATCTGCTCAGTACTCATCCTGCCATATGCAGGGTTATACAGTCCATCTTTTGGCATAGTCATGTTGCGTTGACCCATCAACATCCCGTTGATCGCATAGTCTGCCGCTATGTTCCATACCATTGGATTCCTGCCACCTCTGCGCAACGAATGGAGCAGAGCTACATGCATGACTTCATGAGCTAATACAAACACTGCTTCGAAAAGAGTTAGTTTTGAAAACAGCTCAGTATCGAATTTGATTGATGTGCCATCCGTGCAAGCCAGTACTCTGTTGCCATTAACTTCAAGGCAGTCCAACTCTTCTATCTTTAGCGAGTACAGGATATCCGTGAAGAATATGTCCTGACTCGTCAGCATTTTTACACATGCATTGGAATACGCTTTGCTCATGGCTACGCCCTCTTAGATATGATCTCGATCAATTCAGGTTTACTTTTTATCCAACCAACAAATTTCTCCGACTCTGTTATTTTCTTCATGTCTGGATTGCGACCCTTGTACAAGAGTCTCATAAACAATACCTGCAACTCCTGGTCGTACCTGTCAACATATGAGAATACCGATGTAGCTTCTTTGAACTGCACTGACTCTGCCAGCATCGCCATAACTGCATAACGATCTGATACCGCGCCAGGTATCTCAGCCTGTTCAGGATTGGCCACAATATCCGTGTACTTAACCAAGGTCTTCATCGCACGCACGAAGCCTATAAACTCCCGCCCTACTGCTTCCCCAATATCGCCGATAATCTCGTCTTCAGTGAGTTCTTCATCATGTGCCTCCGCATCCTTAATGGCGTTACTTAACCTAACCCATGACCGAGGATTCGCCCATTGTGTCCGAGTATTGGTACTAAGTAACTGTTCAAAATTATCGATAAGGTCAGGCCTTGCAGTTAAGAACGATACGACACTAGAAACAACTCCGATATCCTCGAAATGGGGCATAGTCGTTTTCACATCACAGAACACTGTAACCGATCTGCTGCGGGATAGTAGTGCTAACGACTGACTAACTACGCCAGAGTGATGCGCGATGTCGTTACTATCGGAGATAACGATTACATTCTTAGGCTTCATGAACCCGCCCATATCTTCGTTATTTAGATATTTTTGCAAGCACTTATTGGTATCCTGATCTGCATTCCAGAATTCTCCCAAGAACACAATACCTCTTTGATCAGGGCAATCGAATGCATTAGGTAGCCGTGTGTTGTACATGGTAAGAAGCTGCCTTGTTTTCATATCTGGCACAACTGCGGTGAAATCTAACGGACTCATCGCAGGTGTGTACAGTATCCAAAGCTTAAAGTCTTTGTCCTTCTGCTGAATATCCTGAACGGTCTGTTCAATTATGGATGTCTTGCCTATGCCTGGGTTTCCGCTGAAGTGCACATTCGTTCCGGTACGAACTGCGCGTTTGATGATATTTTTCATTTCAGATAGTGAAGTCATTTTTGAATCTCCTTGTTATTAAGTAAATAGGTTGAGTTCAGTGAACTCACCAGCGAGAAGCGCGAACAGAGTTCGTGCGGAATCGCGGTATTCGTGTAACTCATTGATTTATAAGTACATTATACTTCATTTGATACATTCTGTCAATATGACAGCATTTCCTACAGTTGTTTTATCTCCTTGGACGTGTATAATCCTCCTTGTTCTTCGGTAGTAATCTCTAGCTGCCCTCCTCCTCTTGGGCAGCTACCTCCAATTAAGACGACGCATTGTGCAACCTTCTGCATAAGCGATTCACCTCTTCCTTCTGGCATATAAGCTCCCGTTTCAACTCTGAGTAACGCTCTCCGAGGGTGTTCAGCCTATCTCTGATGACGTCGAGTATGTTATCGTCTCCAAATTTCTTAGCTTCTTTAAACGCCTTTATCGCTTTAGAAAGATCGAATCTCGCATACTTCAAATCGCACTTTAAATTGAATGCATGTTCTTCCTGAACCTCTATTTCATTGAGCAGATCTATTTCCTGCTCGAACGCTTGGAGCATACTGGTTGCATAGTCTAGTGCATCCGTCTCTGAGTCGCATACGTGGGCACAAAATCTCCGCTGCGTAAACCAATCATTGTCAGACTCAACCTCTAGCATCGCCACAAATTTCCACTTACGCTTTGATTTGAAGCGAGCGACCGCCGTGTTTGCAATTACTCTTTCTTGATCACTGCCCACGCTACCTGCATAGCTATCGACGGTATGGTTATCGCTATCATCTTTAACGAGTTTGTACTTTATGGAAGGGTTGATTTCATTCAAGTACCAATTGCCCTGCATATCTCGGTTCCTTTCATATTTATTCTTAAGCATAGTATTCACCCTTCTTGCACGCCTACTTTTTAGTGCGCTATGCACTTTTGAGTACAGTGCACTCACTTGATCGATCGGTTCTATTGGATGATATTCCCCATACATGTCTGTAGACTTTAACTTTATCATCTCAAAGTTTATGTGGTACGCCCATGCAGGTATGCTCAGTCGATCATGCTCATCTACCCTGTGATGAGGGCAACTCATGCTGTATTTATCGATATAGTTAAGGATAATTGGCGCGTATTTATTCAGCAGCCTGCGCCTTGCTTCTACCCCACCGTTCTTAGGCATAACACCAGTTAAATTAAAGTACGTGCATTTCTGCAGTACGTAAGCCTCTACATCCATATTACACATAACGCATCTCCTCTTTAATTTCTAGCACTTGTTTTTTTGTTGCATGTACCGAAGATTGGTAATTCTATTTCTGTACATCTCCGCTTCGTGCTTCTCTGCGTTTTTAAAATCCATGAAAAATAAGGGAATTATCAGGAAATATCCTAATATTCCTAACGCCACATTCCTAGCTGTCTTGTCTGACTCTATTGTCAGTCTGTTAAACTCATTCGTGGCCGTCATGATCTCCATATCAATATCGTCACACGTCATGATTTTGTCTGTCGGTTTAACTGTTTCTATAGGCCTTGGATCTCTGCCAGCACAACCAACCACAATAACAACCATTAATAAAACACATAAACTACGCTTCATACTTTCTCTCCTTAATAAACTACTTGTTAATCGGATGAGTTCACTGAACTCAGTTGATGAAACAAAGAAACGATTGGAATCGTGTTTTAATTGACCCATAAAACCCCCTTTTTTATATATTGAAACATTCTTAGTTTTGCATTATATTGGGTTCGGGTGTGCAGTTTTTGTTACGATCTACTGCATATTCTGCTGCGGAGGGCGTTCCCCTTATATCGTCCTCTGCGGCGTCATTTAACCTTTAGGAGATTAAATATGGCTGATGATAGCAGCGAGATTGTCAAAGAGCAGTCCGAAAGTGTTGCAGCAACGAACCTCAAAACTTTAGGCGACGGCCCGAGTTTTTACACCAACCTAGCGTATGGTAACGCCGTTGCAAACCAGCAAGCGATGAACCAAATCAATTTGGCAATCGTAAGCAAGGCAGCAGAATCTATTCTAGCTACAGACCCACGTGAAGGCGGTGCCGACATCGCTGGACTGATGCAGCTTGTGAAGGCGGCACAGACCACCCCTCCAATTACCGCCAACCCTATCGCGGGTAACGGCGTTTAATTAAAACACCCTCCTTGTGTTACCACCTGGGGTAAAACTCAGGTGGGTTTTCTTCCTCCTCTCTGGTGCTTAAACACGATATGGTCTACCGTTGGTTTAATCATCTTGTAGTAGTACATGGAAAATGTCTGATAGTCATAACTAATCCCGTCGGACTTGATCGTAAGTCCTCTATCTCGCAATCCTCCCCATAATGTCTTTGCACTCGGATGCACTCCCTTTCTGAGCAGTTCTTTTGAGATCTCTTCGCATGCTCCTGATACTGACTTTAGAAAAGTCTTATACGTTTCTCTAGCGTCTCTTCTACTTTCCACTCCTTCCTTGTAGAGCTTCATTTCCTCCTTAGATATCTTCGGGTTACTTTTAGGTCTTGGAACATCCCTTCTTTTAAGTACGTTTCTGTTTGCATAGGCAAGCATTTCTTTCTGGAGCATTTCCAGGTGGTGAATTACGTCTCTCACTTGCCATCTCCTCTCAGACTTACGAGAAGCCCCCTAATTTCAATTAATTCCTTTTCTATATACTTTTGCCTATCCTTAAGCGTTTCTATCGACTGGCTTTGATTCTGGCAAGCCTCTCCGGTCACATCAATCGATGCACTGTGTTCATTTAGTCTTTTTGCAATTTCACCTGTCGCTTTCGATAGCAAATCCATGTTTTTATTTGCCTGGTTGTTGTTGCTAATAATATTCAGCAGGATTCTCAATACTTCAGCGACGTGTGTTTCTAGATCGGTCAGTCGTCTTTCTATTGTTTTAGGTTGCGGTAACATTAGTCGTCCCCCCATAACATAAAGCAATCTCCAAACGACATCGTTTTGCTTTTGGCACAGAGTGCAACATCTTCGTCTGAGTCATCGCCCCAAAGATACATGGTGTCCAGATCATCGTCAGATACACTGCGCTTTTTGTTCGAGCCTTTCGCGACAGTAGTCTTTGCAAATATGCCATCCTTCGCGCTGGGTGAGTTCAGTGAACTCAACAGAATTAACTGCTTAGTAACTGAATCCATCGATGGTTTAATAATTGCATACGTTGCACCGCAAGAGATTGCAACGATGATTATGATTCCTAATAGTCTTGTAAACATAGTAGTCCCTTTTAAATATATCTATTGTATTTAGCGAGTAGCTCGAACGGAGTTCGGGCGGAATCGCGTTATTATTTACTTAATTCCTCTAACGTTCTTACTGTGTTGAACCACCTCAGCACTTGCGTCTTAGCACCTTTTACATCTTTCTCTACGTCTCCATACTCCATCGACGCAAGCTCATCATCAGGCAAATAGGTCTTAACTTCAAACTCGCTCTTAAATCTTTCCTCTATGGTTCTGATTGCATTAACTGCAATTCCTATATTGACGATATGATCTGCACTGAGCGACTTAGAAGTTTTTAGCTTATGTGCTAGCCCTTTGACCCTTATCGTTATTACTTCATGCACCTTATGAATCGCACTGGTCTTACGCAATTCCGAATTGTGTAAGCTAGACGGGTACATATTAATCGCACTGGTCTTACGCAATTCCGAATGGTGTAAGCTAGACAGGTACATATCTCGCTTAAACGGAACACGAATTCTCTCCTCCATACTAAACGCTTTCTTTACCAGGTTATTGAACTTGGTCGTCGTGGTAGAACTCTTGGCAGACCTAGGGGGTATCTCTATTAGAACTTCCTTGCCCCAGTCGTCCATCATTTTCATTGCAACCACATAGCCCTGATGCACCAACAAATTGTCGTACGACTCCCTCCAGTGAATGTTACTTGTCGATTCTATCTTAAGCCCTTCAGTGTTTATAGGCACGATCAACTCCACCGACCACAGCCAGCAGTAAATTATTTCCCAGTGATCTGACAGGGTATAAGGACAGATTCGTTTATTACTCGCTGAATCGTATAAGAAGCCATATCGATGCATCCTTTTCGCCACGCCATCTATAAGTAATTCCTTATAGTTAGGGTGGTTAATCATAAGTGCCTGTGTTTTGGCTTTATTATCATGCAATCTAGATTCGAACCAGTCGTCGATGAGTGTCTCGGCTTTTTCTTTGACGAGATCTCGAACTGCTTTACTTCCTAGCATCGCTGCAGCACTGCCTCTGTATCCAATTGCTGCAATACCAATCTCTTTCGCCAGTGCAGACTTTACTGCATCCACCTGATGTATCACGGCGGCTGATGTTACCTTTTGTCTTATCTCATCTAAGGACAAGAAGTACCTACTTGAATCTCCTCTAGCTATATTAATCGCTGTATTCTTAACGATAGTATCCGCTTCGTATTCTGCATCGAAATACCTCGTCCATCCTAACAGTACGCTTCGTATTCTTTCGCTGAGTGCACTGAACTCAGTCGATCTGGATGCGTCTATTTCTTGTTGTGTCAGACTCGCGCTTTGGTAGTTGTGTTCTTCAGTCATCACCACGCCTCCTTATATTTTTTCGTACTGACCGCCAGTTTAAAGTTAGGACTCCCTCCAAATATCCACGTAAGCTCATTAATCGCATCATCAACGGATGCATATGTGTTTGCATTTATGGGCTTGTTGGTATCGTCGTCTATAAGATAATACTTATTGGCTACGTGCAAATCCTCCGCGACACTTATCGATTTCGTTAGTGTTGCAACCCTGTGTTTTACTATTTTCATTGCCAATCTCCTTTATCTGACCATAATTATAGACCGTGCTTATAGACCGCGTAGAGACCGCACTTATAGACCGCGTAGAGACCGCACTTCCCGCTTCGCTTCGTGCTGTTCTCGCTGGGCAGCTCTAATTAATTTTCTGCTCAGTATTTTCTCCTGAGGCAGTCCTCGCTTCCAGCGATTGTAAATCACTGCATAATCGATCTTTAAGTGCCTGCTCCATTCTGCAATGGTCTTCGTCACGCCTTCGTACTCTATCAATACACCCTTACGCGATCTATTATGCACAGATAGTATTTGTTCTATCGGAAGTTTCCTTCTATATCTGGAATAAATCCTTTCCCTACTACACCCAAGCAATTCAGCCCATTCAGTCAGTGTTAGATTCTTTCCCAAAAACTCCAACCTCAGCGTAGGCATACCAGCTCTCGATGTTCGCTTGTCTCGAACCTTGAATATCTCGGCTACGGTTTCGGCTACTTCTGCTCTGCGGTAGAGCGTTCTTGGTGCTACGTTTAAAATCTCCGCCCATTCTGCAATGGTCTTAGTTTCATTTCCATAAGTTATGTAGTTCTTTCCGTTTTTCTTAAATATTAAGCTCATATGCCTTTCCTTTGAGTGCATCGCACTCAGTTGATAGACCGTGATTTCGCCCGAACTACGTTCGTGCTACTCACTGTGTAACTCCTTGATTTCTAAGATCTATTATACACGAGTAGAGACATGCTGTCAATAATTATATAAGCTACTTCCTGCTTGTTCTTGTCAGCGATATTGTTGCAGCAGCCCTACGCAATTCTCTATTATCTGAAGTGTGCTCTTTGTGTCTGAGTTTATTCAACCTGTACTGACTCACATGAATATAGTTCCTCAGCCTCTTAATGTATGCAGAGATCAAGTGCTCCTCCGGCTTGTACTCACGCAATCCTCTAGCTCTGATGAGCATGGCCACCTTTACCTTTGCAACCTGTACATTGACTTCTAAGAGAGTCCTATGCGCTGCCTCTTTTGTCTTATTCAATACAACCAGTTGAGTCACCTCGCTCATGTTGTCCAGACTTATCACGGTTCGTGCTGCAAGACCGCATAGACCGCGTAGAGACCGCACTTCCCGCTTCGCTTCGTGCTGTTCTCGCTGGGTTTCGTGCTGGGCTTTGTTGATACTCGCTCGCTTATTTAGATCTTCCTGCAGCACATATGAAATAAACCTCTCTAGCGACATGTTCGTTATGTCCTTCACTGACTCATCACTTAAAGGCAACGGTGACGGGTCTAGTCCATGCAGTGATAGAACTACATAAACCCCTTTGTCTGCAAATAACCCTCGGTTGTGCACTGCACCTCCCCCATTCTTTTCATGCTCCAACCTCCTGGCAACTACTATCCCGTCTTTTACTTCGTTTAGATGAAACGCTACTCTAGACTCTAAATGAGCGTACGCCCACTCCATATCAACATCGCTAATTCCCAAAGGCACAAGTAACAACCCTAAATCCCCCTTCATCCTTAAATAACATCTATCTACGCACTTCTTAGAAACAGCATTCAAGAACTTTGATTTCTCATCATCTACCCTTTTCCTACGCGCTACTTCTACTTCTTCACTACTTGCATTAAACAAATCCGCATTATTCAGTACGTCCCTAAATGCACTATCGACCGATAACTTCTCAGCAAAGAACCGCTTCCACTCAAAACAAATAGATTCAAGCACCATAATTCGCTCGTCAGATACATCTACTTTTAAAGGGTAAGCATCATCACACACTAGAACCTTGTCCTCATTTTCAATAACACGAACTACAACTCCATCAGAATGCATTTAATATCTCCGATAAATCGCTGGTGAGTTCACTGAACTCAGTTGAAATTTTCAGCACACAATTTGTGCTGGGTTTTGTGCTGGAGAATTTTATTTTTTACCGATTCTCTCGCAACCCTTATTTTACGTAAGGTATTTGCTATTATACACTACTTTTTTGCACATAGTTATAATAACACATGATTTGATAGCAACTAACTTAAAAACAGCATTTATGCATTGTGGTTTAAATTTCTTTTAATATTTCTGTCAGTTATTTAATCTCTAGTGGGCAGTATTTGTATATTTGTAATCCGATGGAAATTTCAGGACATACTCTCGTAGCCTATTAGGTAAGGCTTACAGATAGTATAATGCATGTTAGTATAATTTCTAGCACAGAATGCATGGCAGAAAATGGGTTTTTACTTTTTAAAGTACTCTTATTTTCTTCGTTATGATTGAATTCTCTGTGCTACCTATATCACAAGGCCTGCGGCATGAAAAAAATAAATTACTTGTCATGCTTTATTAGAAATTGACTATTTTATATTTGTTTTTAGGGCTATTAAGAGAATCGCGTATGTCTGACGTATGTCAAAGTAGTTCATGTGTGCTGGATATTGTGCATGACGGTGGGATGAAAAGAAATTAAGGGTTTGGGGAGAGGTATGAGTGGTGCGGTTCTTGGGGTTTGACAAATATGATGGGTGGATAGAGATTAAAGAAGTTTTGGAGCACAGGTTTTTAAAGGACTGATAGTTTTCTTTGAGTGTTTTTATTGAGTTATTTATATTGCATAAAATGGTCGCCAAAAAAGTATTCGTTTTGTCATCTCTGTGCTCATTTTCAATTTCAAGTTTAATATATGCATTATTATAAAATCTTTTTATTTATTTATATGCATATAATATAGATAAACAAAGGGGTTTTAAAGGTTTTATATAAATGCATTATTAAAGTGATTTTTGACTAAGATCTGCTGTGCTTGTATGTGTGAAACTGCTTTTACAAAACAAAAAGTACGCATTTTCAGGTGTTAGGCTGGGACAGTAGGCATTAGTTCGTAACGATAGAGCATCGATTAATGGTGCATACGAGAGACCGTGTTACAATGAATATTTTTTGGGACTTTATGCTGGTCTTCACTCCGATTTTATGCTACTTAAATAAAAGTGTGCTCAATGTCTGAGCAAAATTCACATTTAATTTGACGTTTTTTGTCCATCCGCTACAAAAAGTGGTTTTTTAATATTTTTATCTCTGCCATTATTGCATATTAGAACCATTACATTCTGCTATGATTACCTAATATTGTTGCAGCGTTGAAGCCGATACACGTTATTTTACTACTGTCGCGTTTAAATGGGGCTAGAATCGATTATAATGAGTAGGTTAAGGGGTAAGTATAGGCGAGGCTGAAATAATGCTTAGAATCGATTCCTAGTGAGAATTAGGGTTATCTGGTGAGTGCACGAACTCACCAGATTTTGAGAGCGAGAAAAAACCCCTAAATCGAAAAGAATCTAGGGGTTTGTTGGAAGCAAATATCATGCCAATAATTCGAGTCGTCGAAAATAAAAGTTAAGTGGAGAAATTAAGAAAGCAAGTATCGTGCCAATGTTTGGAATTTGTAAAAAGAAAAACCCCCTAAACCTTTTACAGTTTAAGGGGTTACTATTTAATGCATTATGATGCTAGTTTTCGTTCTAAGCCTTTGATTACTCCATGCAATCCCATGATAAGCTCATGATCAGCACTCGGTTTCAACTGCTTATCGACTAACCGCAATAAGTCGATAGCTGCGCTAAATGCTGCTTTTGCGTCTGCAAAGTCTGCGATAGTTGCAGATTCTACCACTTTTGAGTCCTCAGCCTTTTGAGCTTCGGCTTCGCTTTTCGCTTTCTTCATTGCTGTCGGTACGGCTTCAGAGATTGCGCCCTTGAAGCTTCTCAACGAATCCGCTTTATCAATGCATTCTACAACCGCGCCCCAGCCTTTGCCGCTTACTACTTGCCTGGTTCCGCGTTGTTCGCTCCCTACAATGCCACCGAAAGCCACCTTACGCGCGTTGTTCAAGTATTGAACTCTTGCCCTTGCTACTTCTGGTAGGTCTTTAAATACTTCTTTAACATCCTGAACTAAAAGGCCATACTTTTCAGTGTCGGCAAGTATCTTCTCGCTTGCCATTAGTACCGCCTTGAAGCTTATCCACTCATTTCCGCCAGCGCTGAACGTTGCTTTAGCGTTTGAGTAATCAATCAGAATTAGATCGTGCAAGCTTTCGGGCTTTGTGCCCTTGGCTTGTTTGCCCTTTGCTTTCGTTGCTTTTGCTTCATTGCTTGTGTCGCCTGCGTTTCCAACAAAGGTTAAAACGTCAATTAATGTGCTCATGATTATATCCTTGTAAATAAGTTAATAAGATATAAGCCTTTTCACAGCTTATGAGGCCATTATACAGGGTTTAATACATGCTGTCAACTTAACATAATCAACTGAGTTAGCGCACTCACCGGATAGTATGGGATTGCAGGCTTTTAAAGCATCCTTTTTGTCCTGTCAGTATGGGGGGAGGGGGCGGACTGCGCGTGTGTGGGGGATCTTCTATAGGTAGTGCTCTCAAAGCCTGAAAGGGTTTTTCAATTGTCTCTAAGATACTATAAGAATCTTTAAGATTTTGTACTCATACTGTCAAGGTGTAGGAATCTATAAGCCTTATCAGGTCTTGATCTTAGTCTGACAGACCAGCAGGTTTTTAGGAATGTCTCC
>WBZN01000515.1_pt1 | contig 29631 bp, 29 predicted proteins | sample 5204281 | NCBI WGS metagenome assembly WBZN01 (sample SAMN12344347, study PRJNA552823) | activated sludge metagenome | biome: Activated sludge suspended growth; feature: Nitrification reactor; material: Wastewater; isolation source: activated sludge from nitrification reactor of wastewater... | reverse complement strand
ATCTCGTCGAGAAACCGCTCCCGGCGGGTGGGCTTGTGATACTGTTCAAACGAGACTTCGGCAAACGTCGATTGCTGCATGGGCGCGCCTCCTCATCAGGACTGCGCTTCTCTTTAGCACGTCGCGAGCGGAGAATAAATCAGACCTTCCTTAAATGATAGATTCATAATCTCATGGATGAATTGACTGCGGTCATTGACGAAACCGGCACTAGTCCTTCTGCCAATGGGTTTGGCGTTGGAGCTATTCTTTTTCCTAAAGAAAGAACGGATTCGCTCAGGGGCGCTGCAAAGGAAATCGCAGTGCTGGTAGGTAAAGAGGACTTTAAGTACAAGCATGTGCAAAATAATTCAAGCGCAAGAGCAAAATTTATCCAGACCCTCCAGCTGAAAGGTGTGCGGATTTTTGGGTTTTATTCCTCCGCGTCGGGAATGAAACAGCGAATTGATCGCTTCAATGAGGTGGCACCTATTTATGGCAGGCACATGCTGGGTTATGACAGTTCCCCAGCCATGCAGTTGATGGATCTCTTTCTCGGTTATGCTGTTGGGCCAATCGCTTGCCACGCCTTGGTTAATAGGTATACGGCAGATCTCTATTGGGATCGGAGAAATGATCTCAAGTTGATCGAATGCTTAGTTAAAAAACATATTGAAAAGTATGCGAATCATCCACGCTTATCTGGAGCAGAAAAAAGCATTCGGTTTGCAGGACAAACCGCTGGTAGGTTAAACGGTGTTGCAAGATTGGCGGGGGTTTTGGCCGGAGATCTTCGCTTATTTTTTGACTTGCATGGCGCAAAAATCTGGAAGTGCTTGGATGTGGATGGATTAAGAATGCAGAATGATCCGTATGGCATGCAGCAGGCGGCCGCATCGTCTCGCTTGATGGCTACAAGGGAGGAAGCCCTTGCGGATAGAGATCTTTATGGCTCCTTCCCCGGCACTGTAATGCTTCAGGCGTATTACAAAGGATTCCTCAAGCACATCGATACTAAACGTAACCTTATTTCATTTTGCGATCCCCAAGGGCGCATGGGATTGCTTGAAATAGAGCATGGCCAAAGGTGGCATGTTAGGCAGTCTGCAGACTAAACGCGTAGCAACTGGTTCGGCGCTGCGGAGGTTGATGCAGAGGCACTCCTCTGGGGCGTGAGTCTGTATTAAATGTTTCAGGCGCCACCGAGAATTAAATGTCAGGTCTTGCGATAAGGCCCATCCCATCGCTATCACTTCTCCTCACACCTTCCCGAACATCTTCTCGAAGAACTCTCGATTCTGTTTCATATGCTGTTCGATGTCCGAGAGCAGGTGTTTTGCCCCCGCTTGCCAATCTTCGGTTTGATAACCGACGCGGCGGGCGAGGAAGATAAATTCGTCGGACTCCGGTGGAGGGATGACGAGGTCCTTGGTGTTGCCCCGTACCATGCGCAGGCCGTCGATCAACATGCGGATGAAGAGGTAGGACTTGCGCAAATTCTCACCGGTGGCGCGAGGGATGAGACCCACGTCGATGAGTGCAGCCAGGGCACGCAGCGTGTTGGGCGTGCGCAAGCTGGGGTAGCGGTGGCCGTGCATAACCTGCAGATATTGAATGGCATATTCCAGCGTGACGATACCACCGTGGCTGTGTTTGAGGTTGATCTGCCCTGGCTCGACCAATTGTTTCACTTGTTGCCGACGCAGATCGAGCGCGGTCGCCAGATCCCAGGGGGCGCCGCTGTATACGAAGCTGTCGCGATGGGCTTCCACCTTCTTGCCCAGGGCCGCGTCACCCGCAATATGCCGCAGCTTGATCAACGCCTGCCGTTCGAACGGAGCGGCGAGGCCGTCGGCGCTATAGTATTTACAGACTTCATCGAACGCGTTTGAGAGTGATCCCTTTCCACCGTGCGGTCGGAGGCGGACATCGATGTGGAAGATGCCTTCCTGCTTGGCTTCTATCCACTGCAACAGTTCCTGTGCCAGCCGCTCGAAATACTCGCTGTTCTCGATACCATCTTTTCCGGTCGTGTGTCCTGGACCACCATACACGAAGAGCACTTCGATGTCCGAGGCATACCCCAGTTCGCGACCACCGAATTTCCCTGCGCCCAGTATGGCGAAGGGACAGGGTTTCTTGTTGGCGAGGCGAGGCGAGCCGTAACGTTTGGTGAGTTTCGCTTGGCAGTCGATCAGGCTGCGCTCCACGATGACTTCGGCCAGTTCGGAAATGGCTAAAGAAAAGTCAGGCAGGTTGGTGCCCGGCTCGACAATGTGCTTCATGTCGATGCGAAATAGTTCCTGATCTTTGAAGCGATTGAGGGCCTCCTTGCGCGCTTCGTCGGTCTTGGCTTTGGCGATGACGCGGTTGAGCTCCTTGCGGAGCGTCGCTTGCGGCTTGATCAGGGGCGCCTCGCGATAGTCCTTGAGCAACGGCAACAGGTTGACATGTTGCCGCCGGAGAAAGTCTTCCCATAAAAAGTCACTGGCGCCGAGAAGCCGCGCAAGAATGGGGAACGTCTTTTTGTCGTTGACGAAGTCCCACGCCTGTTTCCTTCCGGCTTGTCGGGAACCTTCGAGCACAAGGTCGAGAAATTGATCAAAGGATTCCAGCGCCTTGGCAGGATCGGGCGCCCACGTCAGCGCGTGGGTGAATTGTTTGATGAGCACCGCGGTGAGCCGGAGTTGCTCTTGATCACTTGGATCCAGCAGCTTCTGTCCGAAGCGGTTACGGACATAAAAACGGTCGTGCAATTTGCCGTCTTCAATCGCGAACTGAGCCTTGCTGATGTACACGTTGCGCATGGCCAGCGCATTGGCGAAGGCATAGAGAAACGCCGGCGTGTCGTCGGACCGGATGTCCATGATCGTGTCGGTGGCCGACTGGCTGTTATCGAAGGTGATATGAACAGTATGGAGCAGGCCGCTGAAAGAACTGCGCCGTGTGCCCAGGTATTCGACGAGCTGCCGATTGACTTGCTGGCGCGCTTCGTCGAATTCGTTGGTATCCAGGAGGACGATCATGCGTGAAAGTTGTTCGGCCAGGCGCTTCTGGTCTTCGGCCGTGAACGGCTCTCCTTCGGTAGGCGTGACCGTGAAGACATCCACGATCTTTTTTCTCGTGAGTCCTGGCCGGCCCTGTGGCCTGGGACGTGTGCCGTAGGGGGTGTTTGAGCGACCGGCTCGTGCCGGGTCGCTTTCCGCGGAGGTAAAGATACGACCTTCCTCGATATTCAAACCAAAGGCCGAGAGGAGCCCGCAGATCGTGGCGAACTCCGAAAAGTAGTCGTACGCGACAATGGTGATGGTCCAGCGGGTGCGGTCGAGTTTTGCAAACCGCACTTCGCAAGGATGGTCCGGCGTCAGCAGGGCCGCCAGCGAGAGATGTTCGGCGAGCAGTTTGGGCGGAAACGTTGCGAAATAATCCGGGTCCATCCTGGTTGTGAAATCGTGCAGGATGTCCGCATCAATGTTCGGGCAGAGCGGAGCGAGGGTGGCGAGGATCTGGTCGCGATCGGTATTCGCGTGCAGCATGGGTTCTGTGGAGTATACCCCAAGGTGCTGTCGTTGTACCGGAAGAATTGCGCCAGTATAATGCGGCGCCATGGCACGACGTTCCTCCCCGAATGACTCACTTGCCGACCCTGCAGGTACGGGCCCCTCACCAGTGTTCCCCGATCCGACCCCCTTGCTGGTCGCATCCGGCCTTGACGCAGATGAGGTGGTACGGATTCTGGGGCCTTATGGACTGCGAAATCCAATCGAGGCGGATACGAATATTCAAAGCATGGCGGGCGAGCCCCATACGCGACGCCTGTTGGCCGGGATCCTCCCCCGTCTGCTAGCCGAGGTGGCGCGCACCGCCGATCCCGATCAAGCTCTGAATCATTGGGAGCGCCTCTTTACGGGAAGCGCAAACCGCTCCTCTCTCCTGCAGTATCTGCAAGCCTCGCCCAGAATGCTGGGGCTGCTGTGCACCATCTTTGGAAACAGTGACTCTCTGGCATTTGCGCTCATTCGTGATCCGATGCTGGTCTATTGGCTGGCGGAAGAAGATGTCTTGACGACGGCCCCGACCAGGGATGGCATGGTGGCCGCGTTGCGCCAGAGCCTTGGCTCGCTCAAGGCCACTGAATTGAAGCTTGATGTGCTACGGCGTGTGCGGCGGCGGGAAATGTTGCGGATCGGTGTGCGCGATCTCCTCCGTCTCGCTACTGTTGAAGAAACAGTCGGATCACTGTCCGATCTGGCGTCGGTGCTGATCCATGGGGCCTATGAGATCGTCGATAAAGACCTCAAGGCGCAGCATGGGACGCCAATGCATCAATTGGCGGACGGCACCTGGGTGGAGACGGAGTTTGTCGTGATCGGCATGGGGAAGCTGGGCGCCCATGAGTTGAACTACAGCTCAGATGTCGACCTGATCTATGTGTATGCGTCGGCCGATGGCGAAACGCGGAAGGGTAGAGGTAATCGTCAGGCCAGCATCGAGACTCTGTCCAACGAAGAATATTTTGAAATGCTCGCGCGGTTGTTGACGAAAGCTCTGGCTGAACAAACGCGCGAGGGTGCGGTGTTCCGCGTGGATCTGCGGTTGCGGGCAGAGGGCACGGTGGGACAGCTGGCACGATCGGTCGCGGCTTATGCAAAGTACTATGCGCAGCGGGGACAGGTATGGGAGAGGTTGGCACTGCTGAAGGCCTGGCCGGTGGCCGGCTCACCTGCGGTCGGGCAGGCGTTTGTGCAGATGGCCGAGGGGTTCGTGTTTCAGTCCGATCTCCAGCCCCTCACGCGAGAGCGGGCCTTGGCAGTGATCCGTGACGTCCGGTCAGTGAAGGAAATGATCGACGAGAAGATTGCCGTGCGCGGGCATCAGCATCGCAATGTGAAGCTGGGAACCGGCGGCATCCGGGAGATTGAGTTTCTGGTGCAGACGATTCAGGTGCTCATTGGCAGAGCGGTGCCCGATATCCTGGACCGAAAGACCGTGGGTGCCCTACACCGCTTCTGCCGTCATCGCTTCGTGAACGAGGACGATCAGCAGCGGCTGACCGAGGCCTATTGGTTTCTACGGGATGTCGAGCACAAGTTACAGATGATGCACGACTTGCAGACCCATGCGCTTCCCGACAGTCATGAGGAGCTGCAGCGTTGTGCGATTCGAATGGGCTATCAGGCGGAGTCGAGGGACGCGGCGCGTGAGCAGTTTCTCGCAGACCGGCAGCGGTATACGGCGGTCGTGCATCACACGTTCAGATCGCTGTTCTATCACCCGGAAACGTCTGCGCTTCTGAGCGCCGTGGTGGCTGCGGCAGAAGGCCACTCCCGCCGCAGCACGTCTCGGCTCGAAAAAGAGACCGGTCCGGCGGGGCCACCGCCGGACCGGTCTTCGACAGCGAAGAAGAAACGGAAACCTTAGTACATCCCTTCCATGCCGTGGTTGTGACCAGCATGGCCACCGGCAGGCTCTTTCTTCTCTTCCGGCAATTCCGTGATCATGACTTCGGTCGTCAGCATCAAGCCGGCGACGCTGGCGGCGTTCTGCAAGGCACAGCGCGACACCTTGGTCGGATCGATGATGCCGACCTTGATCATGTCCACGTACTCGTCGGCGGCGGCGTTGTACCCGCCGTTCGGGTTCTTGTCCTCACGGACGCGGCCGACCACCACGGAACCTTCGGCTCCCGCGTTGGCCGCGATCTGACGAACCGGCTCTTCGAGTGAGCGGCGCACGATATCCACGCCGACTTTCTGCTCCAGGGGCAGGTCCTTGAGGGAATCCAAGCCCTTGAGGCAGCGCAGATAGGCCGTGCCTCCGCCAGGGACGATGCCTTCTTCAACGGCCGCCTTGGTGGCATGCAACGCGTCTTCCACGCGTGCCTTCTTTTCCTTCATTTCGGTCTCGGTCGCGGCGCCGACATTGATGACGGCCACACCGCCGACGATCTTCGCCAGCCGCTCCTGCAGCTTCTCGCGATCGTAGTCCGAGGTGGTCTCTTCGATCTGGGCCTTGATCTGCTTCACGCGGCCTTCGATCTTCTTCGGGTCGCCATGGCCTTCGACGATCGTGGTGTTGTCCTTGTCGATCGTGACGCGCTTGGCGCGGCCCAGGTCCGTCAGCTTCACGTTCTCGAGCTTCAAGCCGAGGTCCTCAGAGATGACCTGGCCGCCGGTGAGGATCGCGATGTCTTCCAGCATAGCCTTGCGGCGATCGCCGAAGCCCGGTGCCTTCACGGCCGACACGTTGAGGGTGCCGCGGAGCTTGTTGACCACGAGGGTCGCGAGCGCTTCGCCTTCGACTTCTTCGGCAATGATGATGAGCGGCTTGCCGAGCTTGGCAACCTGCTCGAGGACCGGGAGGAGGTCCTTCATGCTGCTGACTTTCTTTTCGTTGATGAGGATGAGCGGCTCGTCCATGACGGCTTCCATCCGCTCGGCGTTGGTCACGAAGTAGGGGGAGATGTAGCCGCGATCGAACTGCATACCCTCAACGACGTCCAACGAGGTGGTCATCGACTTGGCTTCTTCCACCGTGATGACGCCATCTTTGCCGACCTTCTCCATCGCTTCCGCGATGAGGTCGCCGATGGTCTTGTCGTTGTTGGCGGAGATGGTGCCGACCTGGGAGATCTCGGTCTTGTTCTGGCAGGGCTTGCTGAGCTTCTTCAGCTCGCCGATCACGACTTCCACGGCTTTGTTGATGCCGCGCTGGATTTCCATCGGATTGGCGCCGGCGGTGATGTTCTTGACGCCTTCCCGGTAGATCGCCTGGGCCAGCACCGTGGCGGTGGTGGTTCCGTCACCGGCCGTGTCGCTGGTCTTGCTGGCGACTTCGCGAACCAGCTGGGCGCCCATGTTTTCGTACGGGTTCTTCAGTTCGACTTCCTTCGCCACGGTCACGCCGTCCTTGGTGATCGTCGGGGCGCCGAACTTCTTGTCCAAAATCGCATTCCGGCCCTTGGGGCCGAGCGTCGCCTTCACGGCATCGGCGAGCTGGTTCACCCCTCTCAGGATGGATGCCCGTGCCGCCTCGCTATACAACAATTGCTTTGCCATAGTCGTCCTCCGTTAATCGTCTGGATAATCGTTAGTCGGGTGCGTGGGATTAGTGGGTGAAAATGCCCAGGATGTCCTCTTCCTTCAGGATGAGGCACTCTTCGTCTTCGATCCGCAGCTTGCTGCCGGAATACTTGTCGAACAACACCTGGTCGCCGACCTTGATGTTCTCGACTTTCTTGCCGATGGCTTGCACGATGCCCCGCTGCGGCTTTTCTTTCGCGGAGTCAGGGACGTAAATTCCGCCGGAGGTTCGTTCCATTTCCTCGGTGTAGGTGACGAACAAGCGGTCACCGAGCGGCTGGAAATTCTTCGCAGCCGTCGACTTCTTTTCTTTCGATTCCGTAGCCATACCCAATCCTCCTCTTAGATTAGTGAGCGTCTCGGCCCTGATGTACAGTTGTGTGAAAGCTGGAAATTCAGCTCTGACGTGTTACTGCAAGGGCGACCTGCAGAAAACTCGAGTCATAGATAGCGCTATGACGAGGGAAGTCAATGGATGGACTATAAAATTATTCTTCCGCGAGATGCAATGAGAAAGTGCCGTACAAGTGGTTGATTCTACGAATATTGCGCCGGATCAGCTCGCGACGTGTTCGTGAAAGGCATCGTCGCGGCGGTACCGGCGCGGTGAGTCCGAGGTGATGGAGGCGTCGCCTGGTGTTGCTAAGGAAGCGGGAGGGAAGGGGGCTGCGAGGTGAGCAATCTCAATACGTTGCCGGTAATCCCTTGCGCGGCCCGGCTGGATCGGGCGGTCCGCAAGGTCGGCGCATTGTAGTCATCCAGGCCCCAGCTCCATTGAATAGTTCCAGCGGCGAAGACGGGTGCGCCGCTGGCAGCCTGGTACAGGGTCATGTCGCCATAGATGACGTGGCCGTCCCTCGGGTAGGGAGAATGCGCCAGAACGGTTAAGCCGGCTGGTCCGTCGGGAAACGCCTGGTCGATTTCGTACCCCAGTAGGCCGGGAAGGCGATGGTCGGGTGGCAGGTCCACCCCATTAAACAGCGGATGCGCGGGATGGGTGATGAGGATGTCTCCATCGATCGGGACGGTGCCGTACATAACGCCCAGCAGGGCATGCTCCGGTCGGTGCACCGGGGATTCGCGCCATTGTGCGGTGATCAGCTGATCGTTTGAGGGATCGCCATCCAGCGCCAAGGGATCCTCCTGGAGCGCCACTTCTTTATAGCTCACCATCGTCCGGTTGGGCTCGCCGGTCAGCGAGCTGGGTTCCAGCCTGATCTGCCAGTAGCAGGTATTGGCGGAAAAAAATCCCAGCCCGACGCCATGGTCGCGAGCCGCCTCAACATGGCGTCGCATGTCAGCCGACCAATATTCATCATGCCCGACCGACAGCCAGGCCTTGTGTCCCTTCCAGAATTCCGGCTGCGTATGGGTGTCGATGTCGGTGCTATAGGTTACGTCGTATCCATTCCGCTCGAGCCACCGCACCATGTTGTATTCCCATCCGGCGGTGGAAAGCGCACGGGTCGGATGAATTGACATAGCGGTCAGAAATTCGCCCGCCCCCGTGCCGCTTCCGCCCTGGGGATGCTGGCTGCGGGCATAAGGACGGTTGAAGGAGACCTTTCGTGCCCATTGCTCGTCCCGGCTGTTGGACGGATACGTCGATTTCCCACCCCAATTGTTGTAGGCCTGAAAGGTGGTGACACTCGATTGGAAGAGAACCTCAGATGGCCGATCATCTTCCCTTATCACGAAGATGATGTAGCTTTGTTTGCCGCTCGGCGAGCCGGTCAGTTTCGCCAGATAGACGCCGCTGAGCCAGTCGTTTCGCTCGTGGGATTCCGCGGTCAGGGTATACGACACCTGCCATTGGCATTCGATAAGGCCGGTCACGGGATCGGGAGTCGGCATGGGCTGTTGAATGCCTGGCAGGCTGATGCCTCCCTGTACCAATCGGGCCCCTGCCCCGCCATACCATCCCATGCGGTAGATGTCGACCGTCACCTTCGGATCGATGCTGTGAATGTAGAGGTGAAGCGGCTTGCCGCGTTGGATGCTGGTGGCCGAGGCATACCCCTCGATTTCATGATCGGCCGGATTGGCCAAGACCCAGTCCGACTGTCCGGGGCGGGCATTCTCCACGGTGATAGGGGAGGCGGCGTGGGAGGGAGGGAGACCGAGGAGGGAGAGCAGTGTGGTGAGCAAGAGCCCGGCGAGGGCGATGCGACCCTTCCACTGTGTCTTACATCCGAAGGCGGTCAAAGTCTTTCACGTCCTTCTTGATGAAATCACGAAGTCGTTTGATGATGCGGGCCTCCAGCTGCCGGGTCCGTTCCTTCGTGATGCCGTACTTGGCGCCCATATCTTCGAGGGTCAACGGGGTTTCAGACAAGATGCGGTTTCGGAGGATGTCTTCCTCGCGCTCATCGAGCGTTTTGGTAAACTCCGCCAGCTTGCGCCGAAACAGCGCTTTCAGCTGCGTGTCGGCGAGTTTTTCATCGGCCGGCTGTTCATGCGCCGGCAGAACGTCCATCAACGTCCCGTCGTGTTCCTGGCCGATGGGTTGATCCAGCGACAGTTCCCAACTGCCCAGCCGCTGATCCATTTCGATGACATCGCGCTCACGCACGTTCAGGCGATCGGCCAGCAGCTTGCTGTCGGGCGCAAAGCCTTCGCGTTCGAGCTTGGCCTTTTCTTTCTTCAGATTATAGAAGAGCTTGCGCTGATCCTGGGTGGTGCCGACTTTGATCAGCCGGTAGGTGTTCAGCAGGTAGCGGAGAATGTAGGCCCTGGACCACCAGGCCGCGTAGGCATAAAAGCGCACGTTTTTCGTTGGGTCGAACTTCTTGATTGCCTGCAGCAGTCCGACGTTGCCTTCCTGGATCAGGTCCATATGGTCGGCGCCGGTGTGGAGATATTCGGAGGCGATGGAGACGGAGACGCGGAGATTGGCCAGAATGAGTTTCATCGCCGCATCACGGCTTCCGCGTAGCTGATACTCCTCGAAGAGGCGTAGCTCTTCTTCCTTGCTGAGGTAGGGGTAGCGTCGAATTTCCGTCAGATACTGTTGTAGCGTCGTGACGGGGACCAGGGAGGTACTCAATGGAGCGGACTGCGGCTCCCTTGACGGGTGGCGTTCGGCTGTCTCGTGTTCTTCCGTCACCTCCTCGTCCGTCGGCTCCAGGGCCTCTGGTTCAAGGCTGTCGTCTTCGTCCAGGTCCGCGTCTGAATCGGAATCGTGTTGTGCCTTGCGCTGAGTCATGCGAGTCGAACCCTTGGGATATTGGAGCTGACTATACCAGATGTCGAGTGTCGGGTAACAACGAGCCGGGTGAGATCCGCTTGTGTCACCCTTGCGTCTCTGAAATTGCCCCTCGTATAGTGCGGAGGTGCCATTGCAGCACCAACTGAAGGGCAAGGGATTGGGCCGCACGGGATGAAATCGTTGGGGGGGCTCGGGACATTAGGGACGGCTTTGCGTAGCGGGCATTGGCCTACGCTGGCAGGCGCCTGGTTACATCTCACCGTGAGCTTTATGGTGTGGGTGCTCTTCGGGGCGTTGGCGGTGTCGATCTGCGCGGACCTCCACCTGACGGCGACGCAACAGAGTGTGGTGGTGGCGCTCCCGCTGCTGAGCGGTGCGTTGCTGCGAATTGTGACCGGCTGGGCTTGCGATCGGTCTGGAGCCAAACGAACCGGTCTGTGGGTATTGGGACTGCAACTGATCGCGGTCCTGTGGGCGGCGCTCAGCGGAACACAGTACGCAGAGCTGCTCGCCATCGCATTGCTCCTGGGGGCGGGAGGGGCAAGTTTCGCGGTGACCATGCCGGTGGCCAGTCGAGCCTATCCTGCCGCCCATCAAGGCCTGGTGTTGGGGGTAGTCGCGTCCGGCAATATCGGAACGGTGTTGGTCCTCTTGTTGGCGCCGCGATGGGAGGGGCAGCTGGGATGGCACGGAGCCTGCGGGATTATGACGGTACCCATTGTGCTGGCCATCGGTCTATTCGCCAAGGTGGTGCGGGAAGAACCGCCTGCTCGGTCCGCCACAGGAGATGCCTGGTGGCAGCAGGCCTGGGGAATGGTGCAAGTGCCGTCCGTCTATTGGCTTTGCCTCGTGTATGCCATTACATTCGGCGGATTTGTCGGCCTGACGAGTTTTCTGCCGGTGCTGTTGCATGACCACTACGGGAGCGACTCGATTGTTGGTGGGGCCATTGCCGCGTTCTGCGGATTGACCGGTAGCCTGATTCGCCCGGTGGGCGGGTATGTGGCGGATCGCTGGGGAGGCCTTCCGGTCTTGGCGGGTGCGTTTATGGTGCTCGCTCTCGTCACGGCATTAGCGGCCTCGCTGCCCGCCTTGCCCTGGCTGGCAAGCTTGCTCATGGTGACGATTGCGGTCATGGGGTTCGGCAACGGCGTGATCTTCCAGATCGTCTCTGAGTGGTTTCCTGAGGATATCGGGCTGGCATCAGGCCTGGTGGGGGCCGCAGGCGGAATCGGTGGATTTGTGGTGCCGATCGGGTTTGGATTATTGCGGGAAGGGACGGGGACGTTTGTGCCGGGATTTTTGGGCTTGGCGCTGGTGAGCGTCGCCGCGGCGATGACGGTGAGCTCCGCGCTGCGCTGGCGGCCTCGAGCGGTCGCACCGGCCCAGAATGTGGAAGGTTTTTCCCGTTGACAGGTATGGTTGAAAAGAGTTAGCTGGGCACCCACGTAGGCCGGTCTGAACAATTGAGGGACTATGGCGACACCGTTTAATTCGATCGAAGAAGCCATCCGGGACATCAAGAAGGGGAAGTTCATCATCCTCGTCGATGATGAAGATCGCGAGAACGAAGGCGATCTCGTGATGGCGGCCAGCAAGGTCACGCCTCAGGCGGTCAACTTCATGGCCAAGCACGCGCGCGGATTGATCTGTCTGGCCCTGACGCCGGAGCGGGTGGAGGAATTGCAGCTGGCGCCACAGGCTGCGGAGAATACCGCCACCTTCGGCACCGCTTTCACGGTGTCGGTCGATGCTCGCAAAGGCATCACGACGGGCATTTCAGCAGCCGATCGCGCGACGACGATCCATGTCGCCATCGATCCAGGCTGTTCTCCGGCCGATCTCGCTCGCCCCGGTCATATTTTCCCTCTCAAGGCGCAAGTGGGCGGTGTGCTCCGGCGCGCGGGCCAGACCGAAGGATCGGTGGACCTGGCGCGATTAGCCGGGCTCTATCCCGCTGGAGTCATTTGCGAAATTATGAATGAAGACGGCACGATGGCGCGCGTGGCCGAGTTGACCAAGTTTGCCAAACGGCACAAATTGAAAATGGTGACGATCAAAGCCCTGATCGAGTACCGGATGCATCGCGAGACCTTTGTGCGGCGGGCGGCGAGCGCGTTTTTGCCCACGACGTTCGGTGATTTTGAGGCGATCGCCTTCGAGAACGACATCGATGGAGCGACTCATATTGCCTTGGTGAAGGGGCAGGTTGATGCCGAGACACCCATGCTCGTTCGGGTCCATTCCGGCTGTTTGACGGCGGATGTACTGGGCTCGCTGCGCTGTGATTGCCGCGAGCAACTCCACCGGGCCATGGAGATCATTCAGAAGGACGGCCGTGGTGTGTTGCTCTACCTGAATCAGGAGGGGCGGGGAATCGGCCTGCTGAACAAGATTCGGGCGTATGGCCTTCAGGATTCCGGCAGCGACACGGTCGAAGCCAATCTTCAGCTCGGCTTCAAGGCGGATCTGCGGGATTATGGCGTCGGCGCGCAGATCCTCGTCCAGCTCGGGTTACATAAGATCCGCCTGATCACCAACAATCCGCGCAAGATTGTCGGGATCGAAGGGTATGGGTTGAAGGTGGTCGAACGCGTGCCGATCGAAATCGCTCCACGAGCCGATAACGAAAAATATCTCCGCACCAAAAAGGCCAAGCTCGGCCACCTGTTGAAAAAAGTCTGACGCGCTTGCCGCGCCACATCTCTTTCGCGTGTGTGGCGGAAGAGGCGCGCCTGAAACGTATAGCCATTTGAGGGCGTTTCCAGGTATGATCCCCCTCTTTCTTCGGCGCACGCGCAATCCATGACACGTTTGAATTGGTGTGGCACTCTATGAAGCTTCGCAAAGGCTCCCAAGACGCGACGGGCCTGACCTTCGGCATCGTCGCGAGCAAGTTCAATAGGTTCGTGACTAGCCGGTTATTGACCGAGTGTGTGAAGGCCTTGAGCAAGGCCGGAGTGGTGGACGACGCGATCGAAGTCGTGCGCGTGCCCGGTGCGTTCGAAATTCCGCTCGTGGCCCGCCAGCTTGCCCGCTCCGGTCGATTCGATGCCGTCATCTGTCTCGGTGCCGTCATTCGGGGCGACACGCCCCATTTTGAATACATCAGCACCGAGGTCACCCGGGGCATCCTGCAGGCCTCGATGGAATCGAATCTGCCCGTGGTTTTCGGCGTGCTCACGACCGATACGGTGGCGCAGGCGAATGAACGTGCCGATCCGGACAAACTGAATCGTGGCGCCGATGCCGCGAAAACGGCCATTGAAATGGTCAATGTCATGCGCCAACTCAAGAAAGAGGGAAGCGAGGAGATGCCCCCTGCCCCTTCCCCGCGAAAAGCCGGACGATCGGCCACGAGGTCGAAACGCTGACCAGCGCTGTCTTATGGCCTCTCGACACCAAGCCCGCGAACGGGCGGTACAGATTCTCTTTCAATACGACATTCATGGCCAAGCCGGTCCGTGGCTGGACGATTTTTGGATGCAATATCCGCTGACCGAAGAATTGCGGGTGTTCGCCGAACGCCTCGTCGCCGGGGTGCGAGAACATAAGAAGGAACTCGATGCGTTGATCGGCGCCCATGCCACCAATTGGAAGGTGGGCCGCATGCCCATCATCGACCGGAATATTCTTCGCCTGGGCTGTTTCGAACTGCTCTATGCCCCCGAGGTTCCGGCGAAGGTGACGCTGAATGAAGCGATCGAACTCGCAAAAAGCTTCGGCGATGAAGAGGCCTCCAAGTTCGTGAACGGTATTCTCGACAAGGTGTTGGGGTCGGATAGCCGGCTGGAACGGAAACGCGCTTTTCCGGAGTTGCCGGTCGTCGGGAGCGATTAGGCAGCATGGACCGTATAGGTCAGACGATGAGAAGGCGATGGCAGAAGACCAATTGCAACTGTTTGCGATTCATGGTGTTTGTTTCACGAGGTGGCGATGATTGAGCGATATACCCGGCCACGCATGAGCGCGATCTGGGACCTCACACATAAGTATGAGATTTGGTTGGAAGTCGAGTTGCAGGCGTGCGCGGCCTTTGAGCGGGCCGGACAGATCCCGCGCGGCACGAGCGCCAAGATCCGCAAAAAAGCGAAGATCGATGTGGCGCGTATCGCCGAAATTGAAAAGGTGACCAAGCACGATGTGATCGCCTTTCTGGAATCACTCATGGCTTCCGTCGGGCCCGAGCATCGCTTTCTCCACATGGGGCTCACCTCGTCGGACATCGTCGATACGTCGCTGGCCGTGCAAATGACGGAGGCGCTCGATCTGATCCTCGAAGACCTCGATGAGTTGATCGCCGTCCTGAGAAAACGCGCGCTGGAACATCGCCATACGGTGATGGTCGGGCGTTCGCATGGCATCCATGGCGAGCCGGTCTCCTTCGGGTTCAAACTCGCCATCTGGTACGAAGAGGCCTGCCGGCACCGGATCAGGCTTCAGGCGGCAAGAAAGGACATTGCCGTCGGCAAACTGTCCGGCGCGATGGGGACGTTCGCCCATCAGGGGCCGGAAATCGAAGAATATGTCTGTGCCAAGATGGGGCTGGCCTCGGATCCCGTCTCGAATCAGATTGTGCAACGCGATCGGCATGCGTCCTATGCATCCGCCTTGGCGTTGCTGGCGGCCACCATTGAAAAAATCGCCACAGAAATCCGCCATCTGCAACGGACGGAAGTGCTGGAGGCGGAAGAATACTTTTCCGAGGGACAGAAGGGCTCCTCGGCCATGCCGCATAAGCGTAACCCGATTGCCTCGGAAAACCTGTGCGGCCTCGCGCGCCTCGTGCGCAGCAACAGTCTGGCGGCCATGGAAAATGTCGCTCTTTGGCATGAACGGGATATCAGCCACTCCTCGGTCGAGCGAGTGATCATGCCTGACAGCACCATCCTGGTCGATTATATGCTGGCTCGCGTGACGGACTTGGTCAAAAATCTGGTGGTGTACCCCGAGCGCATGCAGCGGAATTTGGATTTGACCGGAGGCTTGGTGTACTCGCAGAGACTCCTGCTGGCCTTGATTGATAAAGGCGCCCAGCGCAAGGAGTCCTATGAAGCGGTCCAGCGCAATGCCATGACGGCATGGAAAGGCGGGGTCGGATTTCAGGAACTCGTCACCCGGGATCCGTTCATCACGACTCATTTGAAGCCGAGTGAGATCACGGCCTGTTTCGATCCCATGTATTATCTGCGGCATCTCGACCAGGTGTTTCGACGGGTCTTCGGCGCTCGTGCGATCCCGGCGACGCGAGACCGAAAGAGGCGTAGATGATGGCAGCGTCACTGATGAGAATGGTACTGACGGTGGCCCTGCTGTTCGGAGCGGCCCTGTCACCGGCCCTGGCGACCGATCGGGAGGCGCTGCTGACCCAGCCCGGTGTGTACGGCACGTTTGCCGCCTTTCAAATGGATCACGATTGGTGGGATCTCACTGGCGAAGCGCGGGTCATCGCCGTGTCCGAAGTGAAGGGGCTCATCGAGCAGTTCTCGCACAAGATCGTCATCGAGTCGTATCTGCTCCGCGGACTCTCGGACCATGCCGATTTGATGTTCCGCATCCATGCCCACGCACTGTCTGATACGCAACAGTTTCTTACCTCACTGTTAGGAACCCGCTTGGGACGCCATCTCGTGGCAACGACCTATCTGCATGGTGTGACCAAGCCGGCTGCCTACGCAGCCGGATTTCCCGAATCAATGAAGCAGGCGTTGCAGTCGCCGGCACCGGACGCAGGGGCGAAGTCCTATGCGATCGTCATCCCGATCAGAAAGGATGCCGACTGGTGGGCTCTGGATCACGAGAGCCGCGCTACGCTCATGCAGGAGCACACGCAAGCGGCGTTGCCTTACATCAATACCGTGAAACGCAAGCTGTATCATTCCAGCGGCCTGGACGACTTTGACTTCATTACCTATTTCGAGACTGACAAACTGGACGATTTTCACAGCTTGATCCGTGCCCTCGAGCAGGTAAAAGAATTCCGCCATGACCGACGGTTTGGCCATCCCACATTGCTGGGAACGATTAGACCGCTGGACGACATTCTGGAATTGTTCGCACGGTAGTGGGAGGATTGAGGATGACTGGCGAACCGGCAGGCACGATGCTGTATGAGGGCAAGGCGAAGAAAATTTTCACGACCGAACGGCCGGATCAGGTGTTGCAGTATTTCAAGGACGACGCCACCGCCTTCAATGCGCAAAAGCGCGGGACCATCGCCGATAAAGGGGTGGTCAACAATAAGGTCTCGGAGCGGCTGTTCACACTCCTCGAGCAGCAGGGAATACCAACTCACTTCATTCAACGCGTCAGCGACCGCGAGATGCTCACCAAGAAGGTGACCATTGTGCCGGTGGAAGTCGTGGTCAGAAACGTCGTCGCGGGCAGCTTGGCCAAGCGGTTGGGGCTCACGGAAGGTGCCGCCATCGCCCCGGCCCTCATCGAGTTTTATTACAAGGACGACGCACTGGGTGATCCGCTGGTGAACGACGATCATTTGCGTTTGTTGAACGTGGCGACACCCGCCGTACTGCGGGAGATGCGTGACCTGGGCCACAAAATCAATGCGGTCTTGTTACCCTTCTTCAAGCAGCGACGTATGCTGTTGGTGGATTTTAAACTCGAATTCGGCGTCTTTCACAATCGACTCATTCTTGCCGACGAGATTTCTCCCGACACCTGCCGGTTCTGGGATCAGACCACAAAAGAGTCGATGGACAAGGACCGGTTTCGGAAGGACTTGGGCAAGATCGAAGAGGCCTACCAGGAAGTGCTGAAAAGGGTGTGCGGTTAGGGCGGGGTGACGCAGCGGCTTTGCTCGCGCAATGCGCGGCCTCGGAAGGCCCTCGTTGGATAGGTGTAGGATCCGCCCGCCTCACTCTCCCCTCGGCAGCCTCGCTGGAATTGCAGTGTTGGGGTAGGGAATGATGAACCGGTTGTCGCAGCTTTTTCTGAACTATGGCTTGGCGCTGGCGATCTTGGTGTGGGCTGCCACGGTCGCGATGATGGCCTACCATCTTGAAGCGTCGCCCTGGCGGTGGGCGTTCATTTTGTTGTCGTTGGCGGGCCTTGGAACCGTGGGCGTCATTTTCTGGATTCGCAGGTATGTGAAGAACAGTATAAAAGCACTGCAGCAAGCAGGAAAGACACAATGAAAGCCAAAATTCATGTCACGTTGAAGCAGGGGATTCTGGATCCCCAGGGAAAAGCGATCGAGCATGCCTTGGACTCGCTGGGGTTCAAGAATGCGGCGAATGTGCGGGTGGGCAAGTACATGGAAGTGGATCTGAACGAGACGGATCGCACGAAGGCTGAGGCGCAAGTGAAGCAGATGTGTGAAAAGTTGCTCGCGAATACGGTTATTGAGGAGTATCGGTACGACTTGCAGTGACCGTGTGACATGGCAGGACTTGGTTTGGCCTCGCGCATGCGCGACCTCAGCAGATGTTTGTCGAGTGCTTGCCGTAGGGCTACATTCTGACATCGTGCCGAAAAGAGGGTGAGTGACATGAACATCGGCGTGGTGGTGTTTCCCGGCAGCAATTGCGATCACGACTGTGAGTATATCTTTAAGGATGTGCTGGGGCAGTCCGTGAAGATGATCTGGCACAAGGACACCCTGCCGGCAGGGTTAGATGCCGTTGTCTTGCCGGGTGGGTTTTCCTATGGAGACTATCTCCGGACGGGCGCGATCGCCAGATTCTCCCCGGTCATGGGGGCGGTCAAGACATTCGCACGAGAGGGCGGGCTGGTCATCGGCATTTGCAACGGCTTCCAAATTCTGCTGGAAGCCGGCCTGTTACCCGGTGTGATGTTGAGAAATACCTCCCTAAATTTCATCTGCAAAGATGTGTATGTGAAGGTGGAGAACGCCGCCACTCGATTCACGAATCGTTGCGAGTCCGGCCAGGTGCTGAAGATTCCCATCGCACATGCGGACGGCAACTACTATACCGATCCGGTGACGCTTGGCGGCATCAAGGCCAATGCGCAGGTGATCTTTCGATATTGTACGGCAGAGGGCAAGGTCACGCCCGAGGCGAACCCGAACGGCTCGCTCGACAATATCGCGGGCATTATGAACGCTGACGGCAATGTATTGGGGATGATGCCGCATCCCGAACGGAGCGCCGAAACGGTGCTGGGTAACGAAGACGGCCGGCTGATTTTCCTGTCCATGCTGAGCGCGTTCGGTAAGACGGAACAGCAATCCAGATTAGTCAGCGTATGAAAGCGGGGCGAGTCCACAGGAGTGCCGGATCCGTCGATCCTCATCCACGATAGAGAATGTGCAACACATGAAATCACTGGTGATTACCCAAGCCATCCTTGAGCAGCACAAGCTGAGTGAGGATGAATACAAGAAGATTCTGGAGATTCTTGGGCGGGAGCCGAACTGGACCGAACTGGGCATGTTCTCGGCCATGTGGAGCGAACATTGTTCCTACAAGAGCTCCCGCATCCATTTGAAGAAATTACCGACGACCGGTCCGCGCGTCGTCCAGGGGCCGGGCGAAAACGCCGGCGCCGTCGATATCGGCGACGGCCTCTGCGCGGTCTTCAAGATGGAGTCTCACAACCATCCGTCCTTCATCGAGCCTTACCAGGGCGCCGCAACCGGAGTTGGCGGAATTCTTCGTGATATTTTCACGATGGGCGCCAGGCCGATCGCTCTGTTGAACTCGTTGCGATTCGGCGGACTGGACAATGCGAATACTCGCCATCTTCTCAAAGGTGTGGTGTCAGGCATCGCGGGTTATGGCAATTGCATGGGAGTGCCGACGGTCGGCGGCGAGATCGTCTTCAATGACATCTATGCGCTCAATCCGCTCGTCAATGTATTTTGCGTCGGTATCGCCAGGAAGGACAAGATTTTTCTGGGCAAGGCGGCCGGCGTCGGCAATCCGGTGATCTATTTCGGTTCAAAGACGGGTCGGGACGGAATTCACGGCGCGACCATGGCGTCAGACTCCTTCGATGAACAGGCTGCTCAGAAGCGCCCGACTGTGCAGGTCGGCGATCCGTTTACGGAGAAGCTTCTGCTGGAGGCCTGCCTCGAGTTGATGGCAGGTGACTGCCTCGTCGGGATTCAGGACATGGGGGCTGCGGGGTTGACCAGTTCGGCCTGCGAAATGGCGTCGCGAGAAGGCACCGGCGTGGAATTGGAATTGGCCGATGTGCCGCGCCGCGAGCCCGGCATGACGCCCTACGAAATCATGCTGTCCGAATCACAGGAACGCATGTTGATGGTTGCGAAAGCCGGCCGTGAGGACGAAGTCATCAAGATTTGCCGTAAATGGGATTTGGATGTGGCTGTGATCGGGCGGGTCACGGATACCGGCAAGGTTGTGCTGAAAGAGAACGGCCAGATTGTGGCGGAGATTCCCGCCAAGGCCCTGGCCGATGATGGCCCGCGATATGATCGACCCAGTTCGCCACCAGCCTATCAAGAAATGTTGCAGTCCTTGAATTATGACGCGTTGCCGGATGTGAAAGACGCGAATGCGACCCTGCTCGAACTTTTAGACGCACCGACGATTGCCAGCAAACGCTGGGTCTATGAGCAGTACGACCATATGGTGCGGACAAATACGATGGTGCGGCCGGGATCGGATGCGGCAGTGCTGAGGGTGAAAGGCACCAATAAGGCTCTGGCACTGTCCGTCGATTGTAATGGACGGTATTGTTTATTGAATCCCTATGAAGGCGCCAAGATTGCGATTGCAGAGTGCGCACGGAATCTTGCCTGTTCGGGCGCAGAGCCAATCGGTGTTACCGACTGCCTCAATTTCGGCAATCCGCAGCGTCCGGAAGTCATGTGGCAGTTTGTCCTGGCCATCGAAGGCCTGAAGGATGCCTGCGAGGCATTGAGCGTGCCCATCGTCAGCGGGAATGTCAGTTTGTACAACGAGACCAATGACCTGTCGATCTATCCAACACCTATGATTGGGATGGTGGGATTGATTGAGGATGCCGACCATACGGCCACGCAGTGGTTTAAGCAAGCCGGCGACGTCATCATTTTGCTGGGCCGCACGCGTGAAGATCTTGGGGGCTCGGAGTACCTCAAGATTGTGCATCATCGCGAACAGGGGTCGCCGCCGTTGCTGAATCTCGAGGATGAGCGAGCGGTGCAGGCCTGTACGATTCGACTCATTCGAGAGGGCTTGGTTCAATCGGCACACGATTGCTCCGATGGTGGATTAGCCGTCGCCCTGGCCGAATGTTGCATCTCGGGTCCCGATGGGCATATCGGTGCTGTGATACAATTGCCGCTTGATGGTTTGCGGCGCGACGCATTGCTCTTTGGCGAAAGCCAATCGCGCATAGTCCTGTCGGTGAAGCAGGAACAGGTGGACAGCGTGTTAAATGCGGCCAGGAATGCCGGCGTGCCCGCGTCACGCATTGGTGTCGTCGGAGGAAGCCGGTTGATGATTCGAGTAGACGGAGATCAGCGTGTCGCGGGGTGCACGATCGATCTCGAGGTGCCTAACGTTCATGAACGTTGGGCCTCGGCGATACCCAGGGCACTCGGTCAGGACTGAAACAGAGACGTCATGGCCAAAGAATTACCCCTCATGTCTTCCGACCGATTCCACGACGAATGTGCGGTCTTTGGCATTTACGGGCACAAAGAAGCCGCCAATCTCGCGTACCTCGGTCTCTACGCGCTCCAACACCGCGGTCAGGAAGCCTCCGGCATTGTCTCCAACGATGGTGAGCAGTTTTATGTCGAAAAGGGGCAGGGCCATGTTGCCGATATCTTCTCGCAACAGGCGTTAGCGCGCCTCCCCGGTGCCATGGCGATCGGACACAACCGTTATTCCACAGCGGGCGGCGCTGGGCTGAAGAATGTGCAGCCCCTGAGCGTCAACTTTGCGTTCGGGAACTTGGCGGTGGCGCATAATGGAAACCTCATTAATGCCACCATGCTGCGCAGCGAATTGGAAGCCTATGGCGCCATTTTTCAATCGACATCCGATACGGAAGTCATCATTCATCTGATAGCACATTCACGAGCGGATACGCTGCTTGACCGGGTCATCGATTCACTCACTCAGGTCCGTGGCGCATTTTCGGTTGTGCTCATGACCGATCAGGGAGTGATTGCGGCTCGCGATCCGCATGGATTCCGTCCACTCTGTTTGGGGCGCTTTCGCGATGCTTGGATTGTGGCTTCAGAAAGTTGTGCGTTCGATCTGCTCGACGCGGAATATGTGCGGGAAATCGAACCGGGAGAGCTGGTCGTGCTGGATCATCGGGGTGTGACGAGCTATAAGCCTTTTGCGCCGACTCAGCCTGCCATGTGTGTGTTCGAATATGTCTATTTTGCGCGTCCCGACAGTCGTATTTTTGGCGGGAGCGCGGTCTACTCAATTCGAAAAGCTTTCGGCCGACAACTCGCTCAGGAATCCGGCGTGGACGCGGATATTGTGATTCCCGTACCCGACTCGGGAGTGCCGGCGGCGCTAGGATATTCCGAAGGCTCCGGGGTTCCGTTTGAGAGTGGGCTCATTCGGAATCACTATGTGGGGAGGACGTTCATCGAACCCGAACAATCGATTCGCCACTTTGGAGTCAAAGTCAAACTCAATGCGGTTCCAGAAGTGCTCGCAGGAAAGCGTGTCGTCGTCGTTGATGACTCGTTGGTGCGCGGGACTACGAGTCGAAAAATTGTCAAAATGCTGCGTCATGCCGGGGCCAAAGAAGTGCACATGCGGATTAGTTCTCCTCCGATCGTGTCCCCGTGCTTCTATGGCATTGATACGCCGACGAAGAAAGAATTAATCGCCTCGAGTCATACCACCGACGAAATTCGAAAATACATTACCGCTGATAGTCTCGCCTATCTGAGTCTTGATGGTATGGTCAACGCTGCGCCAGGTACGCCTGGCCAATATTGCAATGCCTGCTTTACTGAACGATATCCCATTTCGTTCACTCGAGCGGAAGAACTGCAACTCGGGTTGTTCGAGCCGCCAAGCTGACGAGGAAAATCTTTGTCTTACGCTCGCCCTGGGTTAAGAGTGATCATCTCCGCACGCGTTGGCGTGGACTTTTGAGTCAATGAGTTGAATTCATCGGGTCGGTGATTCCTCTTGGCGAGAATCACCGCAGCGCTGACGTTTCGCCTGTCTGTCGTCATTCTCCGCACTGGGCTCTCTTCCCGAATACCTTTCCATCGCGTGGTGCCTGTCCTGGGTGGTTGACCTGACTGACGAGATCATTGCGCCCATAGGGCCAAAGAGTCTCGCCGAAGGACCTAGCAGTCTGCTGAAAAACTCCTCGCCTTCACGGCCGCGATGTGCTTCCGTGTTTGTCTAACAGGGCGGCAAGGGATGCGCGGAGCATTTGAAGATCAAGGTGGGCTGTTTTCGTACATAGCGTGGAGGAACGGGTGCCGGAAGGGCATCCATTGAGAAAGATCCGCGAATATGTCCGCGCGGTTCTGGCTGACATGGATCGACCGGTTTCGCGGATGTACGCAAAGGAAGGCCGCCCATCGATCCCACCGGAGCAGTTATTCAGCGCGTTGCTGGTGCAAGCCTTTTACAGCGTGCGATCGGAGCGGCAGTTGATGGAGCAGCTCAACTACAATCTGCTATTCCGCTGGTTCTGTGGCCTGTCGCCCGACGCACCGGTGTGGGACGCGACGACATTTACAAAGAACCGGGAACGGCTGCAACACAGCGAGGTGTTCGAGAAGTTCATGAGGGCGTTACTGCGGCATCCGACGGTTGAGCCGTTGTTGTCGAACGCACAGTTTTCCGTGGACGGGACGTTGATCGAGGCTTGGCCAGCCACAAAAGCTTCAAACCCAAGGACGGTTCCGGCAACAGCGACGGCGGCGAGAACGTTCACGGCCAGAAACGCAAAAATGACACGCATGCCAGCACGACCGACCCCGACAGCCGCCTGTACCGCAAGGCGCAAGGCCGCGAGGCGAAACTGTGCTATATGGGCCATGCGCTGATGGAAAACCGCAACGGGCTCGCCGTGGGAGGCATGGTCACGCAGGCGAACGGTACGGCGGAACGTCGCACGTCCGAGGCGTTGCTGAAGCAACAGACCAAAGAACCTGGCAAGGCCGCCACGGTTGGCGAGGACAAGGCTTATGACGCGACAGACCATGTTGCCGTGCTGCGCAAGCTCGGCGCGACACCACATGTGGCACAAAACAACGCCGAAACCAAACCCGGCAACCACCGCCACAGCGCGATCGACGCCCGCACGACGCGGCACGAGGGTTACGGTATGTCGCAGACGCGGCGCAAGATGATCGAATGCATTTTCAGCTGGGGCAAACAGCACGGCACGATGCGGAAGCCCAAGCATCGAGGCCTCGCCTGCGTCGACGGAGACTTTCTCCTTAATCTGATTGCCTACAACCTAATTCGCATTCCGAAACTGGTCGCTGCATAGGGCGGAGTGTGTTCCAAAACATGAAATCCGCCGTTCTCAGCAGGCAGACCCCCAGAAACTATTCAGGACATTTCAGCCACGCGCAGCTGAAAATCAAAAAGTTGCCCAAACACCGGCTTTTTCAGCAGACTGCTGGTACCCATCGATTCAAGCAAGGGCATTGCGGGCCCTGTCTATCGGGTTGCCATAAAAGCCCTGTGTTCCCCTCCAAAGAGATGTTGCACTAACCTCCCTGGGAATAGAGAAACCACCCTGCTACGGCTACCTTTGCCAACATGCCGTATGGATCGACTCCATCTAGCGTCAGCGCAATAGACCCACAAATCCACGTCATGGCTGAACACGGAACCTGTGTGCAGGTGGATGTGTTAACGCTCTGAATCAGGAGGTGCTCTATGCCCGCTACAGTCCCTGTTTTGAGTGAGCGCCCTATCGAGTTCTCAGAAATGTTTCCTCGGCAAAACTCTGATGTGCGACTCATGATTCAGGGCGGAGAAAATGTATTGCATAATGTGCGCACGGGCCATTTCCACCGGTTGAACGTCTTGGGAACTGTGGTATGGCCGCAATGTGCCGGCACTCATTCGGTTGAACGGATTCTCTCCACCATTTTCGGAACATTTGATGTAACGGCTACGCAGGCTCAATCTGACTTGCTCGATGTACTCGTCCAGCTGCAGGGGGATGGTCTTCTCCATATTGAGAAGCGATGATTTTCCATGGAGCAGCGGGATCCACCTGAATGTGGGGAAAAGAATTGGTCAATGAAAGATGATGGTGGTATGCCGTGACATCGCAGATTCGCCGTAGTTCGTCATTCTTCATGTCGTGAAATGCTCAGCGGGAGATAGGCATTCGATGGGACAGCAGACAAGTTCTACGTTCGCTCGATGGAAACCATCACGCCGTGTAGAGGCTTTTCGCAAGCAGAGGGCGCCACGTCCAGGAATCTCCGCGATGAGTGCAGAGGGCCGGTTGCTCGTCCTCTGCGCACGAACTGCTATCAGTGATTCTGTTCGAGTTGAAATCGCGGATCTGGTGTGCGACGGGATCAACTGGGACCTGGTGTGGCAAATGTCGAAGGCCCATGGAGTCGCACCTCTAGTCTATCGAAACCTTGCCGCCATCTGTCCTGCGGCGGTCCCGTCGTCTATTCATGAAGCCTACCGTCGGCACAATCAATCTACGACCCTGATGAACACTGTGCTTGCCAAAGAATTTGTGGCGTTGCTGGATGCGCTTGCCTCAACGGGCGTCACGGCCATTCCTTTCCGCGGTATTACGCTAGCCCAGATTGCGTATGGCGATCTCTGTATGTGCGAGTGCGAGGACATTGAGTTGATCGTTGAACAGGGAGCTATTCATCAAGCCAGAAAAGTCCTTTGGTCGCACGGATATCAACCTGCCAAAGCTGATATTGCTGCTGAGACTGAAGCTCGTGAGGTTAATCACGTTTTTCTGAAAAGAAACGGAATGGTCACGATTAACCTGCAATGGGGCCTCGCCGGTTACCACTCCGCCTTCCGCCTTGATCGTGGTGCGCTGTGGCGTCGACTGAAGCCGGTTGGTTTGCCGACGAAACCGGTGATGGGTCCCTGTCCCGAGGACTTGTTAATTCTTCTGTGTGTGCATGGAACGATCCATGCTTGGAAACAGTTGAAATGGGTGTGCGATATCGCTGAACTCGTGCGTCGGAAACCGGCGCTAGATTGGAGTCGAGTGCTGTATCAGGCAAGCGAATGGGGATGTAGAAGGATGGTCCTTCTCGGTTTAGCTATGGCGCAGAATCTCTTCGATATTGTGCTGCCTCGTACGGTGAGCCATGAGATTGATGCAGATGCAGACCTGCCCGTGCTTGTGCGAAGAATGCCTCAACAACTACTGAAACAGCCGGACCAGGGCATTGATGAAGCCTGTGCTGATGCGTTGTGTGTCATGATCAAAGACTCTTCATGGGAACGATGGAAATTCAGTGTCATTCTCTGCCGATCGGAGGCAGAGGTGCTCTATCGTCCGTTGCCATGGTTTCGGTTCCAGAGGCAACTTCATATATGGTCGGCATGTATGAAGCCGCTTCTGCGGGTCGTACCCAAAAAAATCGTGCCTGTTCGTGTGCGGTACTTGGTTATGGGCTGGTTGCAGGGTTCTTGAATCGTCTTGGCCCTCCCTCGGACAGGCCGCTGTCTAGTTCGCCTGTGGCACCGTCCTTCCTAAGTGGTTGCTCCTGAAAAAATTCGCGTGCTAGGATGCCAGCATGGTTATCCATGAGAGATTATGCTGTGCATCAGCAGGGGAAGGTAGTGGCTTTTCTCGCTGGCTGCTCTTGCGGAAGGAGGCGCGAATGAAACGGGCTTTCATCGTAACTGCACTGGTGCTGTTGCCCCTATGGGCCGTTCATATTGCCATGGCTGCTGGTTTCTTTAAGGTGGGAGAGCCGGCACCCGCTTTCGCACTCACATCGATCACCGGGGAGGCCCTTTCGCTTGAGCAGTTAAAGGGGAAGGTGGTCGTCCTAGGGCTGTTCCACATTTGCGATCCCTGCATGATGCAAGGAACCAATCTGCAAAAGGTTCACGAGGTGCTGGCGGGTAAAAATGTTGCCGTGGTCGGGATTAATTCCTCGGGCAACTCCAAGCGGGACGTGGGTGAATTCCTGAGCGCGTTCCCCGTAAAAGTGACCTATCCGTATCTCCTCGATCCGAATAAGGTCACGGACAAACTCTATGGCGGTGGAAAATTTATTCCCAACGTGTATGTGATCGATCAGCGTGGCGTGATCAGATGGCAGCGGGTCGGCAATATGGAACTGGCCGGTGCCGAGGTCATTATTCAGGAGGTCGAGAAATTATTGGCTTCCGCGCCTGCCGGATCCGGTCCCATGTAGCAGGAGAAAGAGCATCCATGGACGAATGGGAAGAGGGTAAACTAAAGTTTCTGGAAGTCGTCAAGGGCATCGACCAAGGCGTTGAGGTGGTGATTCCGACGAAGCCTACCAATAGCATGTTCCTGATTTCCCTGACAAAAGGTGCGAATCGTAAGTTCATTACTGTGTCAGAGGACGATATCATCGATCTTCCGACCGAAGCCGGTATCCGCACGAAGGTCACGAAAACTCTGCAGGACGCGATTTCAACCTTGTAACTCCCGCAGATGAGGCGAACCGCGTGAAACAGTTACTTCCCGGCATTTGGCAATGGTCTTGGTTCTCCGAAGAAAAGCAGCTTGATTTTAACGGACTTTTTCTAGCCGTGGGCGAACATAAGATTGTGATCGATCCCCCTCCCATGACGGCCGAAGCAAGTACTCTGATACGGCGTCAAGGCGCGCTCGATTACATCATTGTGACGAATCGTGATCATCTCCGCGAGGCGGCCACCTACCAGGCGGAGTTTCGTTGCCAATTACAGGTACCCGAAGTCGATGCGTCACAGATGGATGTGAAACCTACAAAGACCTATAAGGACGGCGAGCTTTTGCCTGGTGGCATTTGGGCTATTCAGCTGAAGGATCAGAAGTCACCGGGGGAGTCGGCCCTCTACATTCAGCAGGGGAAGGGCGTGTTGATTGTCGGGGATGCCTTGATTGGAAAACCAGTGGGGGCGCTGAGTCTCCTGCCCTCAGAGCGATATGGTGATATTGCGAAGGCCAAGGAAGGGCTTCGCCGGTTGTTGAAATATCACTTCGACTCGATTCTTGTGGGTGATGGGGCTAGCATCATATTCGGGGCCAAACAGGCGGTGGAGCATCTCCTCCAGGCGTAAAGGATCATGGCGCTTCGAAACGGACTGTCCGAAGAACTGAATCGCCAGGGCAACGAGCACTTTGCTCGAGGGCATTACACCGATGCCTATGCCTGCTACGCAAAAGCCTTGGAATGTGATCGTTTGACGGGTGACCACCGGGCGCTGAGTGCCACATTGGGGAACCTCGGAAATATTTGTGCGGTCAGCGGACGTCGTGAATCGGCACAGAGCTACTACCAAGAGGTCCTGGAGCTGCAAAAGGTTCTAGGCGACGATAAAGGCATTGGGACGACACTGGCCAATCTCGGGAATCTCCGCGCAGATGCAGGGGAGTGGGATCGTGCTAGGGCCTATTATCTCGAAGCACTCGACATTATGACCCGTGTGCATGATGAACTCGGCAAGGCCGTGCTGTTTTCCGATCTCGGCTTGGTGGCTCGAGAAACCGGACAGTGCGATGACGCACTGCGCTACTATGAACAGTCGCTGGTCCTGATGCGTCGGCTTAATAATCAAGGCGGCGTCGCCGATGCCTGGCGAATGATGGGTCGGACTTTTGCGATCCAAAAGCGATACGACGATGCGATTGCCTGTTGTCAAACCAGTCAATCCATTGCCGAACGAAGTCGAGACGAACTGCGAGCCGGTGGGGCGCGGTACGTCATGGCCCAGTGTTATGAAGATCTCGGCCAGTTACAGCCCGCTATTGATTTGCTGGAGCAAGTGGTGAGGATGGATCGTAAATATGCTCTTCCGAAATTGACCGAAAACACTGCTCGGCTTGCAGGGCTCCGTGCTCGCTTAGAAGCTGAAGGTCCCAGTCCCCAACCCCGGCGGTCTCGCGCATGAGTACGGTGGCACTTCCAGCCTGGGAGTCGGCTCGTGCGAAGCTACGCACCAATATCCCCCAATTCTACGAACTGGAGCCGGGTGGCCCCCTCGTTCTTGATTTGGGCGATGACGGATGGATCTTAGAATTGAGGTCTGATGGTCAATTCCTTTGTCAGCATGGCATTTCCATGGATGATGTAAAAAGCTTGATGTGTGACGGGACGACCGAAGATCTGGGAACCGATGAAGTCGCCAAACAGGCCAAGTATTTTCTGGGGCCTGCGGTGTCCAAGAAACGTCCTGCTCTTCTCAAGGCAGGGTTCGCTGAGCAGACGGAAATGAACGACGAATATGTTGCCATCACGTTCTTCAAGGCGGTTGATTTTGAGCGCTACGAGGAGGTTCTTGGCTCGGTGCGTTGGTGTCAGAATCTTTTTAAGTCCTAATAATCACGTATCCACAACATACGAATTCTCCTGTTTGCCACGATCCCTTTCTCACGGTGATTCTCTCTTCCCCCTCTCCTGTCTTTAAGGGCCGTGCGTAATCGTGACGGGATTCGAGCCGACTGTCTTCACATCAGTGGGAGCCGGAGGATGATTTAGGGCGAGCGCACGTAAGCCCGGGATCATTTGGCAAAATCCTGTCATGTCAGGAATTCGCCCAGTGCGATTCTTCACGGGCTGAAGAATTGAGTTCTGAGGTAGAGAGGGGCGGTGGATTACGATGAGGACGGAGATTGATATTCAGACTGTTGGCTTTGGGGAAGCCGTTCGCCAGGCTGATAGGTGAGCAGGCATCGTCCTCCCATAATCATAATCAGGAAATTGACTAGACTGCTTCCCAAAACAAGGACCAGGACAAGCAAGCGGGGAGATCCTTGACTGGCTTCCTGAACGACCGTTGCGAGGTCAAGTGCGAGGGCGATAGTGCTGTAGATGACCGCTCCCATCACGGCCCACGGTTGACGAATTAAGATCAGTCCCCCGAGCAGCAGCGTAGGCAATACGAACAGAAACCCTACTAAGATGCCGTCTTTGATCGTCGAGAGTGGGGAGCCCGAGTCTACTCTATAGAGAATACCCTCAAGGAAAATGAGGACAATCAAAAGGACGACGATCAGACGCGCAAGGTGCATAGCGGTACTATAACGGTGGCATAGGTCTGTCGCAAGCTACATAATTTCTGGCACCTCTTGGTGCGAGCTCTCATCACGGATGATAATCGGCACCATTCCGGGCTAGGAGCCTGTCCGAGTAATCGCCCGACGAGCAATGGAAGCCGCCTTCTTAGAAGATGATCCGATGGTCTCGGCAGGGACTTGGTGATACCCACAGGGAGAGCGAACGCGTGGAGGCTTCACAGT
>WBZN01000514.1_pt1 | contig 29666 bp, 26 predicted proteins | sample 5204281 | NCBI WGS metagenome assembly WBZN01 (sample SAMN12344347, study PRJNA552823) | activated sludge metagenome | biome: Activated sludge suspended growth; feature: Nitrification reactor; material: Wastewater; isolation source: activated sludge from nitrification reactor of wastewater... | reverse complement strand
TGGTCGCCCGGGATCACGCGGAGGAGCTGCACAAGGTCGCGCAGGACAAGCAACGGGCGCTCGACGAGATCGAGCGCGCCGCGGCCGAGCACCATACCGCGACCGAGCGCGCCGCGGCCGAGCACCGCATCGCGACCGAGCGCGCCGCGGCCGAGCACCATGCCGCGACCGAGCGCGCCGCGGCCGAGCACCATACCGCGACCGAGCGCGCGGCCGAGCAGCACGCGGACGCGCTGGCCCAGCAGAAGGACATCTCCGACCGCGAGGCGCACGAGCTCCGCGCGGCGCTCCACGACGCCAGGCGGGCGATGGAAGCAGCGTCCACGCAACATCAGGGCGAGCGCGCGGCGGCCGACCACGCGCACGCGCAGGCGCTCGCCGACCAGATCGCGCAGCACGAGCGCGCGCTCGCCGCCGCCAACGGGGAGTACGTTCGCGCCAAGGCGGCCGACGCGGCCGAGCACCACCGCGCGATGGCCGCCCAGGCGGCCGAGCACCAGGCGGCGACGGAGCTCGCCGAGTCCGATCATGGCAAGGTCGTACGCACCGTCACCGCAGAGCGCGAGGAGCTCAGGAAGGGCCTGTCGTCCGCGCGTGACGCGCAGAAGCGCACCGAGGGCGAGCTCGCGACCGCCGTCCAGACGATCGCCGATCGCAACGCCGAGCTGCGCTCGCACGTGGCCGCGATCGCCGAGCGCGATCAACGGATCGGAGATCTTCGCAAGGAGATCGAGTCGCTCGAGCTGGAGAACGCGAACTACCAGGAGCAGGTGCTCCGCGCGTACCAGAAGATCAAGACCGACGAGTCGATGGTCGCCCGCGCGAAGAAGGCGATGGCGATCGCGCTCACCGTCCTCGACGACCAGGGCACTCCCAAAGAGAGCTGAGTGGCTCAGGCGTGGAGGACGCGCGCGATCGGCGTGTCCTTGCCGGCGTGCCACAGCTCGCGCTCGATCGCGAGGAGCAGCGGGCCGAACGTCGCCCGGTCGAGCGCCGACACCACGAATCCGCCGCTGTGACGCGCGAGGTGCTCGGCGTCCCCCGGCTCGAGCCGGTCCGCCTTGTTCCACACCTGGACCCGCGGCTTGTCACCGAGGCCGAGGTCATTGAGGATGCCCTCGACCGCGCGGATGTGCTGATCGCGATCCGGGTCGGAGGCATCGACGACGTGGACGAGCAGATCCGCGTCCTCCATCTCCTCGAGCGTGGCGCGGAACGCGCGGGTCAGCTCCTCCGGAAGGTCGCGGATGAACCCGACGGTGTCGGTGATCACCACCTCGCGCTCGTGCGGGAACCGCAGGCGCCGGCTGATCGGATCGAGCGTCGCGAACAACTTGTCGGCGGCGAGCGCATCGCCTTGCGTGAGCGAGTTGAGCAGCGTCGACTTGCCCGCGTTGGTGTACCCGCAGATCGCGATGATCGGGACATCGCGATGCGTCCGGCGGTGACGGCGAAGCCGGCGATCACCGGCGAGCTCTTCGAGCTTCTTCTCGAGCAAGTTGACCCGCTCGCGCGCGCGGCGGCGGTTGATCTCGAGCTTGGTCTCACCGGGACCGCGCCCGCCGAGGCCGGCCTTGCCGCCGACGCCGGCGGTGAGGCGCGACATCATCGTGTTCTTCTCGATCAGCCGCGGGATCGCGTAGCGAAGCTGTGCGAGCTCGACCTGCAGCTTGCCGTCCCGGCTGGTCGCGTGCTGCGCGAAGATGTCGAGGATCAGCATCGTGCGATCGAGGACCTTGAGCTCGGTCGCGTCGCTGATCGCGCGCGCCTGCCCGGGCGTGAGGTCGGGATCGAAGATCACGCACTCGGCGCCGAGCTGCATCGCGCGCAGCAGGATGTCGTCGAGCTTGCCGCGTCCGACGAGGAACCTGGGATCGGCCTCCGGGCGGCGCTGGACCAGCACATCGAGGACCTTGACGCCGGCGGTGCGGCACAGCTCCCGGAGCTCCGCGATCCGCGCCTCCGAATCGCGCGCGCGGCCGAGCTGGACGTGCACGAGCAGCGCGCGGTCCTTCCCCGCGTCCGTGGCGGCGCCCCGCCGCGCGCGACCGAACTCCGACTCGAGCCCGGCGACCAGCTCGGTGAAGTCGAGCTGCGAGGCGGTAGGCGGCTCGGCCGGCAGCTCCTTCCAGGGCCGATCGACCGGGCCATCGGCGACGAGGTGGCCGACGAACAGCTTCATCGGACGGCCCGCCGCATCGACCGTGATCGCGGCGACCGCGTCGAGCCGCAACAGCGCGAGGTCGGTGAGATCGTCGCGCGTCAGCGATTCGCCACGGAGATGGGTGTGCACGAGCCGGAGGCCGCGAAATCGCCCCTTGCCGCCGCGCATACGGCCGACGTCGGGCAGCACGATCTTCGAGGCATCGCCGACCATGACGTGCTGGATGGCGCCCCGGCGATCGATCAAGACGCCGACCTGACGATGCAACTCGGCGCTGGTCGCGGCGAGCTGCGTCGCCAGCTCGGACGACACAACCTCCGAAGGTGCGACGCGCCGGCGGTACAGGCGCTCCAGTGACTTGATCTCGCTCGCCTTCAAGCCGGCGAGGTTCCCCGTTACTTCTTCCTGCATTTTTGTGAGCTGCCAGACCTTATCAGGAGCTTCGTCTTGGAGACGAAGAAGGGTCGGTGAAGGCGGTCAATCTAGCCGTTGCAGCGGAGGTTGCCACGGATATAGTGACGGTCGTGAGCCGTCGGTTTCGGGCGTTGTTCGCGCATCCGCAGGTGGAGGCGCTCGGGGAGCTCGCAGAGCTCTTGGGTGGGCTCGGACTCCAGGTGGAGACCGCACGGTCCACGGTCGAGGCGCTCAACAAGCTGCGCGACCGGCCCGCCCACGTGATCGTCAGCTATCACGTGGCAGGGACCTTCGATGGGGTCGGCTTGCTCGAGTCGAGCATCCTGCATGCCCCCGAGGCGCTCCGCATCGCGCTGGTGACCGCACCCAGTGAAGCGGTCGAGCTCGACTACCGGCCGCCCCACGCCGGGATCATCATCCGCCTGGTCGCCAAGCCGAGCGAGCGCAGTCGCCTCGTCGCGCTGGTTGGGGAAGGCGTGAAACTGCTCAACTTGGTCGAGGACCAGCGCGATCTCGTCCGCAAGCTGTCGCTGGATCAAACGAAGCTCCAGCGACGAGAGACGCTGCTCGATGTCGTGGTCAGAGAGCGAACCAAGGAGCTCGAGGAGAGCTACGAGAAGCTCAAGATCGCCAACCGACAGGCGCTGTTCGGGCTCGCCGAGGCGATCGAAGCCAAGGACCCTTACACCAAGGGCCATTGCGGGCGCGTGGCCGCGTACTCGCTCGTGCTCGCCAAGGAAGCCGGATATCCAGGCGATGGCCTCGAGACGCTCGAGTTTGGAGCGTTCCTCCACGACATCGGAAAGATCGGGATCAGGGACGCGGTGCTGCTCAAGCCGGGGCCGCTCGATGACGCCGAGTGGGTGCACATGCGCGAGCACCCGACGAAGGGCTTCGATATCGCGTCGAAGATCGAGATGCTACATCCGATCATGCCCGCGGTCCGCAATCACCACGAGCGCTGGGATGGCTCCGGCTATCCCGACAAGATGAAGGACCTGGAGATCCCGCTCTCCGCGCGGATCGTCGCGATCGCAGATGCCTACGACGCGATGGCGACCGACCGTCCGTACAAGAAGGCGCTCTCCCTGGAGGAGTGCGAAGCGATCCTGCGCAAGACCGCGGGGAAGATGTACGATCCCGAGCTGATCGAGGTGTTCGTGTCGCGCAGGCTCGGCACGCTCTACCGGGACGAGTACGACGACCTTCCGTACGACGACGGCCACGCCGTCTCGTCGCCCTGAGTCGCCTGCGGCGCCCTGCGTCCCGCGACGAGGACGCTCAGCGTCGCTTCGGGACCGGAAGATCGCGGCGCGCGATCTCCGCGCCCCGCACCGAGTACGCGACCCCGCGCCGCGCCGCATCCCACGGGAGCACGATCACGTCGGCGTCGTCCGCCGGCATCTCGTTCCAGGTCTCGGCGGTCCAGCCGACGGCCGGCCTGGGCTCGACCCACAGCTCGGGGCCGTGCTTGCCGTTGACGAGCCTCCAGGCGGCCTCGAGCACGTTGCCGCGCAGCTCCTTGCGAACCTCGATCTGCGCGAGCGGCTGCAGCTGGCCGCTCCACACGGTCCATAGCATCAGCAGGTCGCGGCTGCCGCCATCCGCGGTCTGGCGGACCAGCGCCGACACGATCTTCTGGCCACGCGGACCGAGCGCGAGGAGCTCGATCTTGCGGACATCGGCGGGCTTCGCCGCGGGCAGCGACACGAACGCAAACCGGTCCGTGAGCACGCCGATCACCGTGCCGCCCGCGACGAGGCGCTCGGTCCCGCGCCGATCGGGATCGAGATCTGCGAGCGTGTCGACGCGAACATCGGACCTGCGGAGCCGGACCGACTTCAAGAAGTCATCGAGCAGGTCCGTGCGATCACCGAGCTCGATCTTGGCCGCGAGCTCGAGATCCATGTCGTCGCCACCGCTGGCCTGATCCGAATCGTGGAACACGATGCGCAGCTCGAGCGACGGGGTGCTCGCGGTCAGCCCCGGGATCTCGGAAGCGGGGACCCGCGCCTCGATCGAGAACCCGTTGGGCTGCAGGGAATCGGCGACCGCCACCTTCGCGGGCCGGATGACCTTCGTCTTCGCGATCGCGTTGCCCGGAAACACGTCGAGCGCGACCGGCTTGCCGTTCGCCGCGATCGAGACGCTGACATGATCTTCGTGGCCCTTGCCGCGCACGCGCACGACGCGGTCGTCCTTGAGATCGAGCGCGATCGCGAACGCCGTGCCGTCCCACGAGCAGCGCAGCTCGATCTGACCGTCGGGGGCCACGCCGATCCGCTCCACGGCGTGCTTCGGCCATTCGTCGAGGAGACCGTCGATCGCGAGCTCGGCCGTGGACAGGTCGTCGCATCGAAGCGTGCTGGGGTCACCGTGCGCAAGCCCGTGCACACAAAGGACGCTGATGAACACGATCCATCGCATCGGGCGACAAACGTACTCGCGACCATGCGCACGATCCACCGAGTTTTACAGCCAGGCGCAAACGCCTGCCGTGCGGAATGGGGAGAGGACCTGCCTGGGTTGCTGGGTTGACGACGGGCTTCGCCTTGCCCAACTTGCCAGGACCCGAGCCATCCATGTCGAAAGTGTCCCTCCGCAGCCTGCTGTCCAAGCTGACCGCGCTCGCGCTGTCGACCTCGGCCGCCGCTCCTGCGGCCGCGAACACCGCGGTTGAGACCGAGCTCTCGATCGACGACATGGACCTCGATGACGACGTTCCGATCGATCCAGAGCACATCGATGCGGTCGATGCCGCCGCCGCGCTGGGACGGAGCCTCGCGCTCGCCCTCGGCCGCATGCGACCGCTCGGCGCGACGCACATCGCGGCGACCTGGAGCCTGTCGCAGGATCCGGTGCGCCGGCTGGCCATCGCACATGCGCTCGAGTGGGCGTTCCCGCTCGTCGGCGATGCGGTGATGATCGATCACCTGTCGCGCGATCCGGATCCAGCGATCCGGATCGCCGCCGCACGCGCGGCATGGATCCGGCGCGCCGCGGGTGGCGACCTCGAGGTCCTCAGCCGCCTCACCGAGGACCCGGATCCAGAGGTCCGCGCGGTCGCGGCGCGCGCGCGCACGTCGTGACCCCGGATCCCCCTGGGTGGCCCATCCACGTGCCCGTGCCGCGTGCACCTGCACGGCCCGGGGGGGAGCGAACTACATGATCCTGTCCGAACCGGTTCCGTAGCGGCCGTGCTATAGGAGCAACGTGCTGGAAACCCTCGCCAAGGGATTCAAGGCCGCTCGCCAGCGGCTCACCGGTGTCGCGGAGCTGACCGACGACGTCATCGAGGACGCGCTCCGCGACGTCCGCCTCTCCTTGCTCGAAGGTGACGTCGAGTTCCGGGTGGTCAAACGCTTCCTCGAACGCGTGCGAGAAGCCGCGCGCGGGAAGGAGGTCGAGCTCAAGGCCAAGAGCAAGGAATACGGCACGGTCAAGATCACGCCCGAGCAGGCGTTCATCGCGATCTGCCAGGACGAGCTCGTCAAGATGATGGGCCCGGTCGACACCGAGCTGCGCTGGGCCAAGAAGGGCCCGACCGGCATCATGTTCGTCGGCCTCCAGGGCTCCGGCAAGACGACCAGCGTCGGCAAGCTCGCGCGCTGGCTCGAGAAGAATCACCAGAAGAAGCCGCTCCTCGTCGCGGCCGATATCTACCGTCCCGCCGCGATCGAGCAGCTCCGGACGCTCGGCCGTCAGCTCGACATGCCGGTGTTCTCGATCGAGGGCAAGGACCCGGTCACGATCTGCCGCGAGGCCGCGGGCAAGGCTGCCTCGGAGGGCTGCGACGTCATCATCTACGACACCGCCGGTCGGCTCGCGATCGACGAGCCGCTGATGCAAGAGCTCGAGGACATCGACAAGGCGGCGACGCCCGCCAACATCTTCCTCGTGCTCGATGCGATGACCGGCCAGGACGCGGTCAACGTCGCCGATACGTTCAACAAGCGGTTGAACCTCGACGGCATCATCATGACCAAGCTCGACGGCGATGCCCGCGGTGGCGCGGCGCTGTCGGTCAAGGAGATCACGGGCAAGCCGATCAAGTTCCTCGGCATGGGAGAGAGCCTCGACAAGCTCGAGGAGTTCCGTCCCGAGGGTCTCGCCTCCCGCATCCTCGGGATGGGCGACATCGTCGGCCTGGTCAAGGACTTCGAGCAAGTCGTCGACGCGGAGAAGGCGGAGGAAGACGCCCTCCGCATGCTCAAGGGCAAGTTCGACATGCAGGACTTCCTCGAGCAGATCAGGCTGATCCAGAAGATGGGATCGCTCAAGGATCTGTTCGAGAAGCTGCCGTTCTTCGGCGGGGGGTTGCCCGAGGGCGTCAACCTCGATGATCGCGAGCTGACCAAGATCGAGGCGATGATCTCGTCGATGACCCGCGAGGAGCGCACCAACCCCCAGGTGTTCGTCGCGACGACGTGGGAAGAGTTCATGGCGACGTCGGGCAAGAGCGCCAAGCGCCGGCGCGCCGACTTCGATCCGGGGCGCGTCAAGCGGGTGTCCAGGGGCTCGGGCCGCACCGAGGTCGAGGTCAAGGAGCTGCTCCAGAAGTTCGCGCAGATGCGCCAGATGATGGTGCAGCTCGGCGCGTCGACCGGCCTGATGGGCAAGATCCCCGGGTTCAAGCAGTTCTCGCAGATGAAGAAGCTCGCGAACATGGACATCAACGCGCTGATGGGCGCGGGTGGTGGCATGCCGCCGGGCTTCGGCGGCGAAGGGGGTGGCGGCGGCATGCCCGGCCTGCCGGGCCTACCCGGTGGCATGCCTGGCAATCTGCCCGGCCTGCCGAAGGGCTACACGCCCCCAGGCAGCAAGGGGGCGGTCGGCCAGATGCGCGCGAGCGACAAGCAGAAGTCGAAAGACAAGCGCAAGGCCGAGAAGGCCGCGCGCAAGAAGAACCGCCGCTAGGTGGCGCGCGCCCCTGACTTCGATCTCGCGAGCGCGCTCGCCAGGCCAAACTTCACCCCTGCGCGCGCCGACGCGGCAGCGCTGGTCGAGCTGCTCGTCACCGGCGCGGAACCTGCGACGACCCGCGCCGCGCCTGCGCTCGCGGGGCTCGGCGCGGATGGCCGTGCGGCGATCGCCGCCCGGTTCTCATCCGCCGACGACGGAGCCAAGGCGCGGCTGCTCGCGGTGATCGGGCTGCTCGCGCGGGCCGGTGATGGCGTCGCGCGCGGCGAGCTGATCGCACGCATGGGCGACCCGGCGTCGCGCGTGCGGCGTGCGGCCGCGGTCGCGCTCGGCAAGCTCGCGGCGATCGACGTCGATCGGGCCCCCGATGACGAGGTTCGCGCGGTGCTGGTGGCGCGATGGGACGCCGGCGATCTGGCGCCCGACGAACGACGTACGCTCGCGGAGGCGCTCGGCAAGGTCGGGGGCGAGCACGCGCTCGCGCGGCTCCAGGCGCTCGATCCGGGCGCCGATGACGAGCTCGCGCGGCGGCGAGATCGCGCGATCCTGATGGCAGATCGTACCGCGAGGCGCGGCGAGGCCTCGGAGATCGCGACCGACGTGCCGCCACCGCGGCCGCTGACGGTCCGGCTGGGCGGTCGCCCCGGGCTCGGCGGGCTGCTGGGCGCGGAGCTGACCGCGAGCGGGCTGGGCCCTGCGCAGGCTCGTGGGCACGCGGACGTCGAGATCCAGCTCGACCGTGCGTGGTCGGCGCTGCACGCGTCCCGGATGTGGGCGACCGCGGCGATCCGCGTACCATTCGTCGGCGGGACCGGCGCCTGGCCCACCGAGGATCGAGGCCGCGCAGCCGAGCTGGGGCGCGCGATCGTCCGCACGCTGACCTCGCCCGATGTGCTCGCGCTGCTGCGCACGTGGACGAGGGGACCTGTCCGCTGGCGACTCGCCATGGAGGAAGGCCACCAGCGCTCGGTGGTGTGGCGCGTCGCAAAACAGGTCACCGCGATCGCGCCCGATCTGATCAACGATCCGACCGCCACGACCTGGGACGTCACCGCGTTCGGCGATGCGCGCGTGCTCGAGCTGGTGCCGCGGCGGGCGTACGATCCGCGGTTCGCGTACCGCGTCGCCGATGTCCCCGCGGCCTCGCACCCGACCGTCGCGGCCGCGATCGCGTGGCTCGTCGAGCGCGCGCGTCGTGGCGCGTATCGCTCGCTGCTCGGCACCGATCTCGACGAGATCGCGCTGGCGGCGACCCGCGCGAACCTCGACGCCGCCGGGGTCACCGCGCAGCTCGCGGTCGCGGACGCACGCAGCCACACCCCCGGCCCCGTGGATCTGATCCTCACCAACCCGCCGCTCGGAAGCCGCGTGCGGGTCGATGCGATCGCCCTGCTGTGCGCCGCGCTGCCCGGCCTGGCGCGCCAGCTCGCACCGGGTGGCCGGCTCGTGTGGATCACGCCGGCGACGCGCAAGACCGCTCCCGTCGCGACGCAGCACGGGCTCCAGCTCGTGCGGTCGATCCCGGTGGACCTCGGCGGTGTCCGCGGCCACCTCGAGCGCTGGGACCTGCGCCCGTAGCGGTTCTAGCCAGCCGCCGACGGCTCGCCGCTGCCGCGCACGCGCTGGGTCAGGTCCGCGACGGGCAGCGCGTACGAGGTTCGAGTAAGCTCCGCGGGTGGAGAGCGCCCGGGTGTACGCGCGGTACCTCGTGCCGCTCACGGTGATGTCGGTGATCGCGTTCGCGCCGCTGCTCGTGGTCGCGCTGCGCATCGCGCCGCCGATCGATGCCGCACAGGTGGGACCAACGCTCAGGCTCGCGTACGTGCTCGTCGCCGCGGGCTGGATCCCGCTGCTCGTGCTCGTCGGCGGCAGCGCGGCCGCGCTCGATGGCGGCTCGCAGCGCCGCGTCCTGTGGGCCGGGCTCGCACGGCTCGCGCGCGCGATCGTGCCTTGCCTCACCGCGACCGCGGCGATCTTGGTCGGCGGCGTCGCGCTCGTGGTGCCTGGGGTGGCGCTGGCGGTGCTGCTATCGCTCACCGGCGCGAGCCAGGCGCGCGGGCTCCCTGCCCCGCTCACGGACAGCGTCACGGCGGTGCGAGCGAACCTGGGCGCGGTGGTGAGGGTGATCGGCGTGACCATCCTCGTGGGCGTGGCGGCCGTCTACGTCACGCAGCGCGTGGTCGCACCGATGCCCTTGCCGAAGCCGACCCCAGCCCAGCTGCGCGCGTTCCCGCAGTTCATCCGGATCGCGATCGTTGCGCTCGTGGTCGTGGCGCCCGTGCCCGCGATCGCGCTTGCCGCGATCCACCGCGGACCGGCCCGGATCTGACCGGGTCAGGTCACAGCAGGTCCCAGCGGACGAGCGCGGCGCGTACGCCGGCAGGGTCACGCGCGACCGCGACCCGGGGATCATCGACGGGCGTGACGCGGCGGCCGTACCAGATCGCGCGCCAGCCTGCGCCAAGCGCACCGGCGATGTCCGCCGACCATGAATCACCGATGTGGACCGGCCGAGCGCTCGGGTCGCCGAGCGCCGAGAGCGTGTACTCGAAGATCCGCGGATCCGGCTTCTCGAACCCGAGTCGACCCGAGTCGATGATCCGCTCGAACACATCGGCGATCCCGATCTCGTCCAGGAGCTCGGCGAGCTTGCCTTCCGAGTTCGACAGGACCGCGACGCGTACGCCCCGCGCGGACAGCTCGCGCGCGAGCTCGACCATGCCGGTGATCGGCCGGCGCCACAGGTTGGCCCTCGGCTGTTCGCTCCACAGCCATTCGACCAGGTCGGGCTCTCGCACACCCGCGCCTGCGAGGAGTGCCGTCATCAACGCTCGCCAGGGGTGCCCGATCCCCGACTCCACGAGCGCATCAAACGTCCGCCACGCCGACGGCGCGGAGGCTGCGAGCGCAGCTGGGGCGACGCTCACGCCGCGCTCGGCGAGCCGGCCTGCGAGGAAGTCAAGGTCCAGCTCGACCAGGGTCTGCCCGGCGTCGAAGGTGATCACAGGCGGCGAGATGCCCCGTTGTACCGCAGGGGTCGGCCGGAGCGGTATACTTGCGGTGATGCCGGACGGGTCCGCCGCGAGTCCTACGCCCGTGCCCGGCGTGGTGGTTGTGTGGAGCGGCTCGACCCCCACCGTCCAGGCGTTTCGGATCCCGGAGGCCGGGATCGTGATCGGGCGCGAGCTCCTCGAGAACACGACCGACGATCGGATCAGCCGCCAGCACGCGCGGGTGCTGTGGCGCGACACGAGGTTCGTCGTCACCGACCTGGGCAGCCGGAATGGCACCTATGCCGGGGGCAACCCGCTCGTCGACCGCGAGGTCACGGTGACCGCGCCGTCGGTGGTCCGCACCGGCCGCACGGTGTCGGTGCTGCTGGAGGACGTCACCCGGTTCGAAGGATCGACGATCTCGAGCCAGTACGATGCGATCGTAGGCGCGAGCACGGCGCCGTTGTGGAAACAGGTCGAATCGACCGCCCACGCAGGCGTGAACCTCGTGCTCTTCGGCGAGTCCGGGAGCGGCAAGGGGCGGATGGCGCGAGGCTACGCCAGGATCCGCAACCGTCCCGACGCCGTGTTCAATCCGACGATCCAGGCGGTGCCGCTCGAGCGGATCGCCGGCCCGACGATCGAGACGTTGATCCTCGAGCAGGTCGGCAAGCTCGGCGCCCACAACCTCGCGACGCTGATCAAGCTGCTCGAGACACGCCCCGCGCTCCGGGTCGTCACGACCGCGGTCATGGCGCTCGAACACCTCGGCATCCCGACCGAGGTCGCGGCGCAGCTCACCGGTCACCGGATTCACCTCCCGCCGCTGCGCGACCGCCCCGACGAGATGGCGTTCCTCGTTCACGACGCGGTCCACGGCGCCGAGCCTGCGCTCCAGATCCACTCGACGTTGCTCGAGTCATGTCTCCTGCGCCCGTGGCCGGGCAACGCGCGCGAGCTGGTCGCGGAGGTCAGCCGCACCGCGCACGCCGTGGCCGCGCAGGGCAAGAACAACATCCGCGGCGAGGATCTCGACAACGACGCCGGCCACCTGATGATCGGCGCACCGACCATCAACGCCGCCGTACAACCGACCGCCGTGGGCAACCAGCGCAAGAAGCGAATGTCCACGCGACCGACCGGTCGCAGCGACTAGATGTGCTCGGCTGATCTTGCGAGCCGCTGATTGCGAGTCGGCTGGTGACGGAGGTCGTGCACGGCGATCAAGCCGCGCCTCGTCCGGATCAGAGCACCCAAGAACCCACGGGACCCAAGCAAGAAATCGATCAGCTGCGCCCGTCTCCTATCGCCAGCTCGCTCCGTGCTCCGAACGGCAGCGACAAGCGGCCGCGGATCGCGACTTCAGCCGAGCACATGTAGCGCCAGCCCACCGGGTTGGTCGGGGACGGGGACGTGTGATCAACCCGACCGAGCGCCGCGATCGCAGCGACGCCGCCGAGGCGCGAGACCGACGATCGCCAGGCCGAGCAGCCAGCCCGCACCACCACCTGCCTGGCAGCCGCTGCTGTCGCCGGGTGGGGTCAGCCCGCCGCCGTCGTCGCGCCCGCCGCCGGAGTCCATGACGCGCGTGAGCTTCACCGCATCGAACGCGAGCTGCACGTGGTCGGCGAGCAGCTCGCCGGTGTTGTCGCCGAGGTGGATCGATTGGCCCTCGCCAGCGGCGAGCTCGAACACGCCGAGCGTCTGCCAGCCATCGACGGCGCGCTGGTCGATGACGACCGCGTGGTCCGCGCCGCTCGCCCGGACGACGTACTTCGCCTGCCGGGACTGGGCGTAGGTGCCGGCCGTATAGACCTCGATCCGGTACGTGCCGCCCCTGGTCAGGTTGAGGTTCCACTGGCCCGAGTTCGTCTCGGTGGCGTCGTCGGTCGCGTAGGTCCACACCAGATCGCCGCCCTCCCCCGCGTCGGCGACATGGCGCAGCGACGTGGCCGGGCCGCCCGAGGAGAAGCAGGCGTCGCCCTCGCCGATCGTGCCGCCGTCGGCGGGGAGCGGAGCGCACCGCGTTTGCGCGCCGCCGCCGGTCAGCGCGAGCAGCTGCGCGCGCGTGCCATTGAAGCGGTTGGTGTCGACGTTGCCCGAGATCCCGTGGACGCTGCCCGACGAGGTGAACTGCCAGAACGCCCAGTCCTGCCACGGCGGCGCGATGTTCGGGCACGCGACGGTCGAGTACTGCGCGTGCCACAGCGGCGAGGTCGTATGGTCGGGCGCCCCGACCGAGTCGCGCCAGAAGTAGAAGCCGGTGTAGACGATCGGCGGACGGCCGATCGCGGCGGTGACATGATCGATCCAGATCTTCACGTTCGCCGCGACCTGTGCGGCCGGCAGCCCATCGGATGCCTCGACATCGATCACCGGCGGCAGATCATCGGGTTGGAGCGGGCCCATCTTCGCGAGCAGCGAGTCGGCCTGCGCGATCGGATCCTGACCGGGACGGAAGAACTGGTACGCACCATGGAGGATGCCGTTCGCGCGGGTCTCCGCCCAGAACGTCGCGAACTTCGGATCCTGAAACGACCCGTCCGAGGCGCGGAGGAACGCGTACTCGACGCCGTCGCCACGGACCTGGGCCCAGTCGATGTCGCCCTGGTAATAGGACACATCGATGCCCTTCACCGTGGGCCCGCTGCCGCACACGGTGGCGGCCTGATCGAGGGTTCCCAGATCCGACGTGGGCGTGGGCTGCGCGCCGACAGCACACCCCACCACGAACAACAGCGCGAGGACACGGTTCACGGTCCTGGCATGTTGAGCAATGACGAGGCCAGCTGCAAGTTCTCGAGAATGTGTGAAGCCCGGCGGCTTCACTGCAGACGATCGTGGTCAGTGCTCGTGGTGATGAGCAACCTGCGCTTCATCACTTACATCGTCATGAGATAACCCACATTGATGGATCTCGATCGTCAGATGCGCGACATCGAGCGCCCCGAGCACGGTCTCGCGATAGAACGCGACGTCTCGGGGCGTCGACGTCACGAGTGACACGATGCAGCTGCGCCGACCTGGCCCCAGTTCCCACACATGTAGGTCTGCGACCCGAACGTCATCGATCGCCTCGAGCTTGTGGCGGACTTCGTCCTCGTGCTTCGGAGACGACACGACATCGAGCAGCTGACGACTCGCCTGCCGGCACAGGCTGATCGCCCACCAGGTGATCACCGCGCCACCGACGAGCCCCATCGCGGGATCGAGGTACCAGAGGCCAGCGTACTTGCCGAGCGTGAGCGCGCCGATCGCGAGCACCGAGGTCATCGCGTCCGCGAGGATGTGGATGTACGCGGCGCGCAGGTTGAAATCGAGCGTGCCGGGAACCGGCTTGGCATCGCCGGACGCGTCCGCGTGATGGCCGTCATGACCGTCATGGCCGTCGTGGTCGTGGTCGTGGTCGTGGCCGTGGTCATGGCCGTGCCCGTGCCCGTGCCCGTAGTGATGCCCACGGCTGAGCAGGAGCGCGGACACGAGGTTGACGACGAACCCGAGGAGCGCGATCGGCAGCGCCTCGTTGTAGATGATCGTGGGGTGCTCGATGAGGCGCTCCACCCCTTCGACCGCCATCCACAGCGCCACCAGCGCGAGCAACACGCCGCTCGTGTAGCCCGCGAGCGCATAGACCTTGCCGGTGCCGAAGCTGAACGCATCGTTTCCCGCGCGGGTGCGGGCGTACCAGTACGCGACCAGCGTCAGGCCGAGCGCGCCGACGTGCGTGCCCATGTGCCAACCGTCTGCGGTGAGCGCCATCGAGCCGCTGTACCAGCCGGCGATCAGCTCGCCGACCATCATCAGGCCAGCGAGGATGACCACCCACTTCGTGCGGCGCTCGCCGGACTTGTTGTGCTCATCTTCATCCTCGTGATGAGCGTGGGCTGACAGCTCGTGGGTTTTCATGCGGGGCGGGCTGGAGTCTAGCCTTATGATCGCGCCGTGCCCAAGCACCCGGTCACGATGGCGATCCGAGCGCTCCGCGCCGCCGAGGTCGAATTCGCGCCCCACCTCTACCCCTGGCAGCCCCATGGCGGTACAGCCGCGTCGGCTCGAGAGCTCGGTGTCGACGAGCATGCCGTGATCAAGACGCTGATCTTCGAGGACGATCGCAAGCAACCCCTGTGCATCCTGATGCACGGCGACCGCGAGGTCTCCACCAAGAACCTCGCCCGGGCGATCGGCGCGAAGGCCGTTTCGCCGTGCACCCCGGAGGTCGCCGATCGCCACTCCGGGTACCAGGTCGGGGGCACCTCGCCGTTCGGGCTACGCCGGGCGATACCCGTCTACATGCAACGAACGATCGCGGACCTGCCGAGGATCTACATCAACGGTGGTGCACGCGGCTTCCTGGTCGCGATCGATCCCAGGGACGCGGTACGCGTGCTGTCACCCTCGCTCGTCGATGTCGCGGTGTAACGGTCGGGCTACCGGCGCGTGTGATGGATGTGCAGCCCGTCGTGGGTGCCGCGGGTCGCCGGGCCGACCATGCGTTCGATCTGTGGCCGGATCCGGCGCTTCATCGCGAGCATGTCGTCGCCGAGCTGGGCGCGCTCGACGCCGGAGACCGCAGCCTTCACGAGCGGCAGCACGCGGCCCTCTTCCTCGATCCGCGCGTGGTGCTCGAACATCTCCCTGGCGACCTTGAGGATCGCCTTGAGCTCGCACCCTGGCCGCTGCATCACGAGCTTGTCGATCATCACGTCGAGGACCTGGTGCTCGTAGGGTCCTTCGAGCGCGAACTCCGAGAGCTCGACCGTGGCCGTGCGGATCGCCTCGTAGAGGACCTTCTCCTCCGCTCTCGCGTGCGTCTTGAGCGCGACCGCGAGCCGGACCGCGAGGCGCATGCCCTCGTTGGTCCGCCGATCGTCGGCGGCGAGCTGCGAGAGTGCGTCGAACAGCGCGGCCACCTCGTCGTGGTCTGCCTGGATGACCTCGATGATGTCCATGGATCCTTTGACCAATGCCCTGAACCCGGAGCCGCACGCGCGCGCGACCGCCGGGTCCTTCACGAGACGAACGACTGATCCTTCGGCTCTCCTGTGAAGCCTCCTGGGACGAGCAAGTGCAACGGACATGCCCCGGCCTCGGAGATCACAAGCCGTGTGAATCCCGGTAGATCGAGCGCGGCAGGCGAGCGAAACCGGACAACGAGCGCTCTCGCCACGAGTCGTGCGCCGACGACGCAGTGAAGATCCGTGGGCGGGCGAACGCTTTGCCCCCGCCTCCGAAGATCGCCTATTGCCCCTCGGCCGTATGGCAATGCAGGCAACCAAAGCCCTTCGGGTTCTGCTCGTTGTACTCGGTCTCCTGAAGGAGCTTGGCCATCACGGGCTTGATGTCCTTGCCCATCCACTCGAGATCCTCCTTCTTGAACTTGCTCATGTCGGCAAAGTTCAACTTGGGGAGCTTGGCGTTGGGCATGTCGAGCTCGCCCTTCTCCGCGCCCTCGCCGTGGCAGGTCTTGCAGCCGAACTCGGCATACTTCTTCGCGTCGTGCTGCTTGAACAGCGGCTCCATCGCCGGCATGACCTTCTCCTTCATGAACTGGATCTGCTGATCGTGATCCAGCTTCGCGAATGGAACGTCGGGCAGCACCGCCGTTGCCACGGCCGACCCGGCTGCCGGCGTGGTGGTGGTGGTGGGAGACTTCGAGCCGCACGCGGCGGCCAGCGACAACACGCAGACAACAAGGACGAAGCGTTTCATGGCGCGGGATGATGGACGAGCGCCCGGGCACGAACAAGCGCGAGGTGGCAACGGAGTGTCTCAGTGCACGCCGAGATACGCCTTCCGGATCTTGTCGTCCTTGGCGAGCTCCGCGGCGGGGGCCGAGGTGACGAGCTTGCCGACCTCGAGGACATGCGCCGTGTGAGCGACCCGGAGCGCTTGATACGCGTTCTGCTCGACCAGCAGGATCGTGGTGCCCTCGGCGACGATGGTGCGCACGATCTTGAAGATCAGCTGCACCACCTGCGGGGCGAGGCCGAGCGACGGCTCGTCGAGGAGCAGCAGCTTGGGCCGGGCGACCAGCGCGCGGGCGATCGCGAGCATCTGCTGCTCGCCACCCGACAGCGTGCCGGCGTTCTGGGCCAGCCGCTCCGCGATCCGCGGGAACAGCTCGAGCGCGCGCCTGCGATCCTTCGCGATCCCCTCGGGATCTTTGCGCAGGTACGCGCCCATCTGTAGATTTTCCTCGACCGTCAGGTTCGCGAAGATCCCGCGACCTTCGGGCACGTGCGCCATGCCGAGCGCCACGATCTCGTGGGCCGGCAGCTTCGTGATCGGGCGGCCGTTGAACTTCACGGTGCCGCGCGATGGCTTCACCAGCCCCGAGATCGCGCGCAGGGTGGTGGTCTTGCCGGCGCCGTTCGCGCCGATCAGCGTGACGACCTGGCCCTCGTCGACCAAGAACGACACGCCCTTGAGCGCGTGGATGCCGCCGTAGTGAACGTCGAGATCGGTGACTTCGAGGAGCGCCATCAGCTTGCCGGCTCCGCAGCGAGCTCGTCCTCGGGGGCGCCGAGATAGGCCTCGATCACCTTGGGATCCTGCTGGACGTGCTGTGGCTTGCCAGCGGAGATCGTGACGCCGTGATCGAGCACCGTGATCTCCTCGCAGATGTCCATCACGAGCCCCATGTCATGCTCGATCAGCAAGATGCCGACTTCGAAGCGCGTGCGCAGCGACTCGATCAAGCTGCGCATCTCGTGCTTCTCGTGCGTGTTCATGCCGGCGACCGGTTCGTCGAGCAGCAAGACCTCGGGCTCGGTCGCGAGCGCACGCGCGATCTCGAGCCGGCGCTGATCGCCGTACGGCAGGCTCTTGGCCTGTTCGCCGGCCCGGTGCGAGATCCCGAGGACCTCGAGCAGCTCGAGCGATCGCTCGACGATCGCCTGCTCCTCGGCGAGGAACAGCGGCGTGCGCAGCAGGCTCCGCCACAGGCCGCTCCGCGCGCGCACGCCGGCCGCGGTGCGCACGTTGTCGAGCACCGAGAGCTCGCCGAACAACCGGATATTCTGGAACGTGCGGGCGAGCCCGGCCTGGGCGATCGCGGACGGCTTCTTGCCGTCGAGCCGCGTCGTCCCGAGGAACACCGCGCCGTGGTCGGGCTGGTAGACGCCGGTCAGCAGGTTGAACACGGTGGTCTTGCCGGCGCCGTTCGGGCCGATCAAGCCCGAGAGCCCGCGCGGCCGCACCTCGATCGAGAAGTTGTCGACCGCCTTGAGGCCGCCGAACGCGAGCGACAGGTGCTTGGCCGTCAGCGCCGCGGTCATGGCTCGTCCTCCTTCGCCGATGGCTGCTCGGGCGGCGCCGCCACGGGTTCCGCGGTCGCGTGCCCGCCGCCCGCGCGCTCGCTCGATAGGTCGCGGGCGATCGCGGTCGCGAGGCGCGCCTCGTTCTTCGGGATCAGCCAGCCGCCCGCGATCTTGCGCCACGCCGGGATCACGTAGCGCCGCCAGAACCCGAGGTCCCACAGCTCCTTGATCCCGAACAGGCCCTGCGGGCGCACGATCATGACGATGATCAGCGCCAGCGCGTAGACCGGCATCCGGTACTCGGCAAACTCGCGGAACAGCTCGGGCAGGATCGTCAGGATGGTCGCGGCGAGCACGACGCCGGTGATCGATCCCATGCCACCGAGCACGACCATGATCACGAGGTCGATCGACTTCTGGAACCCGAGCTCCTTGGGGTTGAGCGTGGTGCCGACCTCGTGCGCGAACAGCGCGCCACCCACCCCGGCGAAGAACGCCGCCATCACGAACGCGACCACCTTCGCGCGCGCCGTGTTGACGCCCATCGCCTCGGCGGCGATCTCGTTCTCGCGCACGGCGAGCAGCGCGCGGCCGCGGCTCGATGACTTCAGGCGATACGCGGCGATCAGCAGGATCGCGACGACCGTGAACGTGAAGAACAACCCCGCATGGCCGGTCTGCTCGCCCGCGGCGTTCTCCAGCCACGGGGTGGGTGACACGTAGGTCGGCGTCCCGGTGAACCCGAGCGGGCCGCCGAGGTGAGACGCCGCGTTCCACCACGAGCTGTCGGCGGCGAGCTTGGGATCGATCACGTCGCCGCTCTGCTGGACCAGCACGCGCACGATCTCACCGAAGCCGAGCGTCACGATCGCGAGGTAGTCGCCCCGCAGGCGCAACGACGGCAAGCCGACGAGCAGCCCGGCGAGCGCCGCGACCACGCCGCCGAACACGCACGCGAACAGGAACATCGCATCGCCGCCGCCGAGGAAGCCGCCGTGGACGTCGACGCCATACGCGCCGTCGGAGATCCAGCCCAGCTTGATCGATCCATAGTAGGTGATCAGGGCGGCCGCGTAGCCTCCGACCATCATGAAGCCGGCCTGGCCGATCGAGAACTGACCCGCGAACCCGTTGACGATGTTCAGCGACCCGGCGAGCACGATCGCGATCCCGATATCCAGGAGGATCTTCGCGTAGAACGGCCCGAGCATCGGCGCGATCGAGACCTGGAGGATCAGGGCGATCCCGACGCCGAACACGAGGGGCCAGGCCGATCGCAGCAGCGCCACGACCGGATTCGGGTGCAGCCTGGCGACGCGCGCAGACAGCGGTCGGGTGGGATCGCCGCTCATACTTTCTCCACCACGGCCTTGCCGAACAGGCCACTCGGCTTGAACAACAGCACGCCGATCAGGATCACGAACACGTAGAGATCGCGCATGTGCGGCGATAGGTACGCCGCCCCGAACATCTCGACGAACGAGATCAGCAGCGCCCCGGCGACCGCGCCACGGACGTTGCCGATGCCGCCGACCACCGCGGCGACGAACGCCTTGAGCCCGAGCAGCACCCACGTGGCGTCCGCGGACTGCTTGATGCTCTCGTACTTGAGCGCGAACAGCAGCCCGCCGGCGGCCGCCAGGGCCGAGCCGATCGCGAACGTGATCGAGACGATGCGGTTGACGTTGATCCCCATCAGCGAGGCGACCCGCTCGTCGAACGAGACGGCGCGCATCGCGCGGCCGAGCTTGGTGCGATAGACCAGCGCCTCGAGCGCGAACAGCAGCCCGGCGGCGAGCAGGACCACCACGACATCGACCAGCCGGATGTGGACGCTCGAGATCGCGAACAGCGAGCGATCCTCGATCAGCGCGGGCATGTGCTGCGGTTGAGTGCCGAACACGAACTTGAGCTGCCCGATGTTCTGCAGGAACAGCGACACGCCGATCGCCGTGATCAGCACGTTGAGCCGCGGCGCGCGCCGCAGCGGCCGGTACGCGAGGATCTCGATCGTGACGCCGAGCGCGGCACACAGCGCCATCGACAGCAGCAGCACGACCGGCATCGCGAACCACGTCGACCCGGTGGCGGCCCAGCCGAGCGAGGTCGCGATCGTGAACGACGCCCAGGCACCGACGGTGAACACGTCCGAGTGCGCGAAGTTGATGAACCGCAGCACGCCGTAGACCAGCGTGTAACCGAGCGCGGTCAGCGCATACAGGCTGCCGAGCGCGATGCTGTTGACGAGGGTCTGGAGGAGCTTGGTCATGACGGAGACGTTGGATCGATGCTAGGTCCGGCGAGGCAAGGACCCGAAGCTCCCTGCGCCGAAGAACGCTCCACCGGAGGGCCGAAGAAGTCCCCTCGGGCGGTGATGCACGCTACTTGACGATCGGCGCGCCCGTCTTGGGGGCGACCGCGCCTTCTGCGGCGTTGCCATCGACGGGCTTGGCCGCGCCGTCGGGCTTGGCCGCGCCGTCGGCGGGCTTGACCGGGGCTGGCTCGGGCCAGCCCTTGGGCACGATGGTCGCGACGTAGCGCGGCTTGCCGCCCTTCATCTGCACCACCACGGCCTGCTTCTGCGCATCGCGATTGGCATCGAGCGAGATCTTCCCGGTGACGCCCGGAAAGTCCTTGGTCGCCGCGATCGTCGCCGCGAGCTCCTTGCCGCCGAGCGATGGCGAACGATCCATCGCGGCGAACAGCACGCGGGCGGCATCGTAGCCAAGCGCCGCGAGGCCGTCCGGGGTGTCGCCCCAGCGCTTCCGGTACTTGTCGACGAACTCTTGCACCTCGGGCCGCGCCTCGTCGAACGAGTAGTGGTTCGAGTAGTAGCTTCCCTCGATCGCGTCGCCGCCGATCTCGGCGAGCTTCTCCGAGTCCCAGCCATCGCCACCGAGGAACGGCACCGTGATGCCGAGCTTGCGCGCCTGCCGGATGATGTTACCGGCATCGGTGTAATAACCGGGGAGGAACACGGCCTCGGCGCCCGAGGTCTTGATCGACTGGAGCTGCGCGGAGACGTCCGGATCGCCGCCGCTGTAGGCCTGGGACGTCGTGACGGTGCCGCCCATCCCGGTGAACTCGGACTTGAACACCTCGGCGAGGCCCTTGGAGTACGGCGCCGACTGATCGAACAGCACCGCGACCTTCGTCATCTTCTGGTCGTTCGCGAACTTGGCGACGACGTAGCCCTGGAAGTCATCGAGGAAGCACACGCGCGAGACCATGTCGCGCCCCTCGGTGACCTTCTTGTTGGTCGACGATGGCGAGATCATCGGCACGCCCGCCTGCTGGGCGACCTTGCCACCGGCGAGCGAGCTCCCCGACGCGACCTCGCCGAGCAACGCGACGACCTTGGTCTCGCTGATCAGGCGCTGCACCACGTTGCCCGCCTCGCTCGACTTCGAGGCGTCGTCGAGGGTGACCAGCTCGATCGGGCGGCCCTTGACCCCGCCTGCCGCGTTGCGCTCCTCGAGCGCGAGCCGCACACCGTGATCGGTCGAGACCCCGAACGTGGCCTCGGCCCCGGTCATCGATGCATAGTGGCCGACCAGGATCGGGCCGCTCTGCGACACGCCCTGCGAGCCTTGCGCGCTGGAACCTTCGTGGGCCTTGTCCTTGTCCTTCTTGCCCCCGAGCTTGTCGCAAGCCGCTCCGCCCATGACAACGATGACCGCGATCCACATCGCGCCCGACAACTTGTTCCAACCGCTCAGATTCACGGGATTCTCCTCGTGGTGCGGTGGATGCGATATCCGACGGCCTGGACGCTGTCAACCTGCGGGCCCACCCATCGGGCTTGCCGTGATCGCATCGCGAGCCCGGAGGGCTGCTGCCGGTGCCTGCCTCGAGGACTGGTATCACCCGGTGGGACGCCTCGGAGCGACGAGGCGCGATCCCCCTCGGCAGCGGACGTGGCGCTAGCAGGCCGCGGTCGCGTACTCGGCGATGTAGATCGGCGCGGACGGCTGCAGCATCGCGAGCTGGCGCAACCGCTCCGTCGCGAACAGGCCCGCGAGCTGCGCGTAGAGCTCGACCGGGGTGTGCTGGCGCAGCGCCGGAAGCAGGTGCTCCTCCTCGTGGCGCGCGTGATATTCGACGAGCTCGCGGAGCTGCTGCGCGCGATCGCGCCAGGCGGTCGTGCCGGGTCGCGAGCTGACCAGCGCCGACAGCACACATTCCTGCACGCGATGCGCGGCACGCGCCTGGGAGACGAGCGCAGACAGCGCGGGCACGACCTCGAACCGCCCCAGCACGATGTCCTCGGCCTCCGCGTGAGCGGTCAGGCCGAGCCGCACGCCGTCCAGAAAGGTTCGTAGCTCGACGACCGTTGCTGCTGGATCGAGCAGCTGCGTGAGCTCGTGCTGGAGATCCGAGTGGTCACGCCGCAGCAACGTCAGAAAGTCCGTGATCATGTCCTCGCGTAAGTGCAGTCGTGATGCCCACTCGGTGAGGCGTTGTCAGCCGCACAGGGTAACTTCAGATGCGAGCACGATTACGGTTCTCGTCGAGGAGTTGACCGAAACCATGCGTTCGACACGCGCGCTCGCGACACGCATGCGCGGATCTGCACGAGCGGGCTCGCCCAGCTCGGCGTTCGTCCTAGGCGTTACTGTAGGATAGCGCTCACCACCTCGAGCGCTGCGAATTGTCCGTCGAACCGCCGCGTGATCGGAGCGGGCCCCGAGCACACGATCGGTCCCGCCCCGTGGGTGGTGCGCCCACTGGAACCGGCGACCGATCGCGACCGCCCCGCTCACGAGCGCCGTCCCGCGTGTCACCACTCCCACGGTCCGCGATATGCTGCGCTCGTGACTCGCGGACAGCGACGGTTCCTTGCGAACCGCGGGGCCGTGATTGGCGCGATGTTGGTGGTGCTGCTCGTCGGACTCGCCGGGATCGGGCCCCACCTGACCGCCAAGGACCCGGTTGCACGGGACATCGAGCATGGCTTGTCGGCGATGGGCGCGCCGCTGGGTCCGTCGGACGACGCGCTCCTGGGTACCGACCATCTCGGGCGCGACGTGTGGGCGCGGATCGTCGCGGGGGCCGGAGCTTCGCTGTCGATCGCGGCGCTCGCGACGGGGATCGCGCTCGCCATCGGCCTCCTGGTCGGCCTCGTGGCGGGCTATGCGGGCGGTTGGGTCGATACGCTGCTGATGCGGATCGTCGACCTGGTGCTGTCGTTTCCGGTGCTCCTGCTCGCGATCCTGCTCGCGGCGCTGCTGCGGGAGGCCGGGTTGGCGTCGTCGAAGGCGCCGGTGTTCCTCACGCTCGCGGTCGTCGGCTGGACCACGATGGCGCGGGTGATCCGCGGCAAGGCGATGACGCTCGCCCGGAGCGACCTGGTCGTCGCCGCACGGGCGATCGGGGCGAGCCCGGGGCGGATCCTCACGCGTCACATCCTGCCCAATGTCCTCGGCGTCGTGATCGTCGTGACCGCGCTCGGGTTCGCGCAGAACCTCCTCGCGGAGTCGCTGCTGTCATTCCTCGGGCTCGGCCCGCCGCCCCCTGCCCCGACCTGGGGACGCATGCTCTACGATGGCCGGATCTACTACCGCAGCGCGCCCCACCTCATGCTCGCGCCGGGCATCGCGATCCTGCTCGCGGTGGTCGCCTTCAACCTGCTCGCAGAGGGTCTGCGCGACGCGCTCGACCCGAAACAGGTCCGGTGAAGTCGTTCCTCTTGATCGCGCTGGTCGCGTGCAGCCCACCCGAGCGCGGGCCGAGATCGCAGCCCGCCGGCGCGGCCACCCCGCACGCCGGCGGCACGCTGCGGATCTCGTTGCCGGTGGGGGTGCGCTCGCTCGATCCGAGCATCGCGTACGACGAGGCGACCGCGTACATCGTCCACCCGCTGTTCGACACGCTGATCGACTACGGCGTCCTCGACCTGACGATCAGGCCCCGGCTCGCCGAACGCTGGGAGATCTCACCCGACGGCAGGACGTACCGGTTCTGGCTCCGGCCCGGGATCACCTACAACGAGGGGACGCCGATCGTCGCGGCCGACTTCGTGTACAGCCTCGAACGCGCGCTCTCGACCGCGGAGTCCCCGTTCGGGCCGTACCTGGGCGAGGTCGAAGGCGCTGCCGAGCTCGTCGCCGGCAAGGCCGCGCACTGTGTCGGGATCAGCGCACCGTCGGAACGCGAGCTGGTGATCCGCCTGACGCGCTCCAATGCGGCGTTCCTCCACGTGCTGACGATGACGTTCGCCACCCCTCAGCGCGCGGATCACGTCGCGGCCGCGGGCAACCAGCTGCGCCGGACCCCGCTCGCCTCGGGTCCCTACGAGCTCGAGAGCTGGGATGAGGGTGAGCGGATCGTGCTCCGGCGCAACCCGCGCTACGACGATCCCGCCCGGGGCCGCATCGACTCGTTGATCGTGCTCGAGAACATCCCGAACGACACGCAGTTCCTGATGTTCGAGCGCGGCGACCTCGACACCGCGGAGCACCTCGCCGCGCCCGACAAGCTGTGGCTCGCGACGCAGCCGGCGTGGGCGCCCTACGTCCACAAGCGTGCGCTGATGAGCGTGTTCGGGATGCGGATGAACGTCCGCAAGAAGCCGTTCGACGACCGCCGGGTGCGCCAGGCGTTCAACTACGCGCTCGACAAAGATCATGTGGTGAAGCTGCTGAACGGCGGCGCCGTCCCGGCGCACGGCATCTTGCCGCCCGACATGCTCGGCCGTGACGACACGCTCGCGCCTTATCCGCATGACCCGGCCAAGGCGCGCGCGCTGCTCGCGGCAGCGGGCTACCCCGACGGCTTCGACGTCGACTACGTCACCACCAACGATGACGAGGCCGAGCGGATCGCGGCGTCGCTGCAGGCCGACCTCGCCGAGGTCGGGGTGCGCGTGCACGTCTCGCTGGTCTCGTTCGCGACGTGGATCACGGCGATCGGCAAGCCCGATGGCGCGGCGTTCTCGCTCGCCACGTGGCTCGGCGACTTTCCCGATCCGACGAACTTTCTCGACGTGAAGTTCCACTCGCGCGCGATCGCCGAGGACAACTCGCAGAACGACTCGTTCTACGCGAACCCCGAGCTCGACGCGCTGCTCGATGCGGCGCGCGAACAGCTCGATCCGGTGGCGCGCTCGGCGCTCTATCACCGCGCCGAGCACATCCTGTACGACGACGCGCCGTGGGTGTGGGGCTATCACCAGCTCATGGTCGAGGTCACCCAGCCCTACGTGCGCGACTACGAGCCTCACCCCGTGCGGATCCGTGACTACACCTCGGCGTGGCTCGATCTCGGGCCCGACGGTGAGCCGGTGCCGCGATGATCCGCCTGGTCCTCCGCCGGCTCGGCTGGGCCATCGTGGTCGTGTGGTTCGTCGTGACCGCGGTGTTCGCGATGACCGCGGCGATCCCGGTCGACCCCGCGAAGGCCCTGCTCGGACCGCACGCCACGCCCGAGACGATCGCGCGGGTCCGTGCCCACCACTGCCTGGACCGCGGCATCGTCGCGCAGTACGGGTGCTGGATCGACCACGTCGCGCACGGTGACCTCGGCGAGAGCTTTCGCACGAACCGCCCGGTGACCCAGATCCTGCGCGATCGGATCTGGCCGACCGTGCAGCTCGCGCTCGCCGCGATCTGGCTCCAGCTCGTGATCGGCGTGCCGCTCGGCGTCCTCGCCGCGACCCGGCGGAACCGCTGGCCGGATCACGCCGCGAACCTGGTCGGGCTGCTCGGCCAGAGCGCGCCGACGTTCTTCGTCGGGACCCTGCTGCTGTACGTCCTCGGCTATCGCTTCGGCTGGCTTCCGATCAGCGGCTACGGCAGCGGCGGGCTCGATCGGCTCTCCCACCTCGTGCTCCCCGCGATGACCCTCGCCGCGCTCGGGGTCGCGTACTATGCGCGGGTGGTGCGCGCCGAGCTCACGGACGCGCTCGGCGAGGACTACATCCGCACCGCGCGCGCGAAGGGCCTACCGGAGCGTACGGTGGTGTGGCGGCATGCCTTGCGCAACGCGCTCGGTCCGCTGGTCACGCTGGTCGGCCTCGACCTCGGCGTGTTGCTGAGCGGGGCGGTCGTCACCGAGTACATCTTTGCGTGGCCGGGGCTGGGCCGCGAGGTGCTGCAGGCGATCCTCGATGTCGACCTCCCGCTGATCGTCGGCGTCGTGCTGGTCTCGGCGATCGCGATCGCGGTCGCGAACCTGGTCGTCGACCTCGTCCAGCTGTGGCTCGATCCGAGGTTACGTGAGCGGTGACGCGAGGACCGCGCGGCGGTTCGTGATCCTGCTCGGCTGGGTCAGCCTGTTCGCGGACATGTGCTACGAGGGCATGCGCGGCGCGATCGGGCCGTACCTCGCGCTGCTCGGCGCGAGCGCGGTGGAGGTCGGCATGGTCGCCGGCACCGGCGAGGCGATCGGGTACGGCCTGCGCTACGTCAGCGGCGCGCTCGCCGACCGCACCGGGCGCTACTGGGCGCTGACGATCATCGGCTACGCCACGAACCTCGTCGCGGTGCCGCTCCTCGCGCTGTCCGGATCGTGGCCGATGGTCGCGGTGCTGGTCGGGCTCGAGCGCCTGGGCAAGGCGATCCGTTCGCCCGCGAAGTCGACGCTGACCTCGTTCGCGGCGAGCGACGTCGGCGCCGGCAAGGCGTTCGCGATCAGCGAGGCCATGGACCAGCTCGGCGGGCTGCTCGGCCCGCTCGTGGTCGCGGGCGTGCTCGCCTGGCGCGGCGCGACCCTCGCGGGATTCGCGTGGGCGTTCGTGATCCTCGGCATCCCGGCGGCGATCACGATCATGGTCCTGCTGCGCGCGCGGCGCCTGTACCCGGATCCGCGGACGCTCGAGAAGGTCGAGGACGGCGAGCGCGGCGCGCTCGGGCCGCGCTACCGCACCTACCTCCTCGGCGTCGCGCTGATCGCGATCGGGCTCGCCGACTGGCCGCTGCTCGCCTTTCACCTGGAGAAGGCGGGCGTGCTGTCGGCGAAGTGGCTGCCGATCGCGTATGCGGCGGCGATGGGGCTCGACGGCTTCGCCGCGGTGATCGCGGGCACGACCTTTGATCGCCAGCGCACGAAGGGCCGCACCGGCGCCGGGGTCGTCGCGACGTTCGTGCTGATCGGCGCCGCGTACGCCCCGCTCGTCCTGGCGTCGGATGCGAGCACTCCCTATCTCGCCGTCGCGGGGGTCGCGCTGTGGTCGCTCGCGCGCTCGTCGACGGAGTCGATCGGCAAGGCGCTGATCGCGACGATCGTTCCGCGCGGCGAACGTGGCCGCGCCTATGGCCTCTACTATTTGGTATGGGGCCTTGCGTGGTGGCTCGGCAGCATCCTCCTCGGCGCGCTCTATGATCACAGCCGCATGGTCGCGTCGGTCGTGGCGGCCGGGTCGATGATCGCGGGCTCGGGTGTCGTGGCGTGGTCTTCCCGTCGTGGCACCGGGCGCGACGCCTGAGCTGCTGTCACCGGCTCGACCATCGCGGGTCAGGGGTGGCGCGCGCGATGCATTTCTCCACGACGTGCGCCGGCGCCGCGACCCCAACCGGGAGAGACCCACGCTGGACGCGAGCTACGGCCTACGGCCTCGCTCCTCCGGGCCTCCGTGGTTCGCCGGGCGAGCCGCAAGGAGGCTGGCGAGACCGCACGCCGTGCGCAGACGCTCGCCGCGCCGAGCACCTCCAAGGAGCTGACATGCAGATCCCGACCGAGATCACGTTCCACGAGATTCTCTCAAGCGACGCCGTCGAGGCCGCGATCCAGCGCTGGGTCGCCCGCCTCGGGCACATGAACCACCGGATCGTCCGCTGTCACGTGGTGGTCGATCAGCCGCACAAGCACCACCGCCACGGGCGCGAGTTCGAGATCCATGTCGTGCTCTCGGTCCCGGGCGAGGACATCGTCGCCCGGGTTCGCCACGAGGACGTCTACGTCGCGATCGCCGATGGCTTCCGCGCGGCGCGCCGCCAGCTGAACGAGCAGAGCCAGCTCCGGCGCGGCTTCGTCAAGGTGCCCGCGCTGCGCGACACGATGGCGTGACGCGAACGCGAGCCGGATCGTCCCGCGACCCCTCAGTCTCCGTCGAGCGCGCGATCTTCGCGGCCGAGCCGCCTCGGCTTCGGCTTCGGTTTCTGCGTGATGCCGAGGTCCGCGAGCTTCTTGCGGAGCGTGTTGCGATTGAGGCCGAGGATCTCGGCGGCCTTGAGCTGGTTGCCACCGGTGCGTGCCAGGACGAGGTCGAACAGCGGACGCTCGACGCGCGCGAGGACCTTCTCGTAGAGATCGTGGATCGGATACCCGTCGATCCGCGCGAGCAGCCCCGCCAGCTTGGACTTCACCATCTCCTCGAACGCGAGATCCTCGAGCGGGACGCGCGACGACACGACCGGCAACACCTCGTCGATGTCCCCCGCCTCGATCTTGGCGCGGGTGACGCGCACGACGAGCCGGCGGGCGATCGACTTGAGCTCCGCGACATTGCCGGGCCATGGATACACGGCCAGGCGATCGTGGGAGCGGGTCGACACGCTGGGCTTGGTGCGGCCGATCTCGGCGGCGTAGTGCTTGATCCAGCGCTCGAACAGCGCCGGGAGATCCTCGAGCCGGTCGCGCAGCGGCGGGACCTCGATCCGGCGCGGCTCGAACAGATCGTAGAGCTCGCGGGACACGATCGCCGCGTCCACGGCACAGTCGAGATCGACGTCGGCCGTGGCCACGACCTGCACGTCGAACACCTCGCCACCGTCACGCTCCGACCGGCGATCTCGGATCGCCCGCTTGAGCGTCCGCTGCGATGGCGCGGACAGGTCGCTGACGTCCTTGACCAGCAGCGTGCCTCCGGCGGCCGAGCGCAGCGCACGACGGGCGCGCTCGCAGGCGCCGTCCGCGGGGCCGAGCCCGGCGATCGACGGGACGTCCTCGAACGAAGGGCGCACGGCGACGAACCGGCCGGCGGTGCGCGGCCCGCGCTGGTGGAGCACGCGGGCGACGAGCTCGCGGCCCGTGCCGTGCTCGCCGCAGATCAGGACCGGGGCCTCGCCATCGGCGTACGCCTCGACCGCCGTGACGACCGCGCGCATCGCGGGGCTCTCGGCGACCAGGAAGTCATTCGCCTTGAGGTTGGGACGGAGCACTACGCGGCCTCGTCGCCAGCATCCGCAGCCGTGTCCATGTCGGCCCGCTCGCGCAGCTCCGGGGACAACCCGAGACGGCGCTCGCGCTCGAGCAGCTGCGTGAAGTATTCCTCGACGAGGGCCTTGGTCATCGCGAGATCGGTGGTCTCCCACACCCGCAGGCGCAGCGAGTTGCAGCCGTACAGCCCGCGCGCGTACCAGGCGCAGGCCTTGCGGACCTCGTGCAGCGTGCGCGGGCCGTTCTTGAGCTGCTCGATCAGCGAGACGTGGCGGCGGAACACCGCCAGGCGCTCCTCGAGCCCGGGCGGGCCAGGATCGGGGCGACCCGCGCTGACCTCGCGCAGCCGCGAGAACAGCCACGGGTTGCCGAGCGCACCCCGACCGATCATCACGGCGTCACAGCCGGTGTGCTCGCGCATCCGGAGGTAGCCCTCGACGTCGACCACGTCGCCGTTTCCGACCAACGGGATGTGCGACGGCAACGCGTCGCGGACGAGCTTGATGATGTCGGGATCGCTCTTGCCCGAGAAGCCCTGCGTGCGCGTCCGACCGTGCACCGTGATCATCTTCGCGCCGGCCTCGACCATCGCGCAGGCGAACTCCGGAGCGTTGCGGTGCCCCTGGTCCCAGCCCGCGCGATGCTTGACGGTGACCGGCACGTTCGCGGGCACCGCATCGACGACGACGCGGCCGAGCTGCTGCGCGATCTCGGGCTCCCGCATCAGGGCGGAGCCGCACTCGCCCGCCACGACGCGCTTGGCCGGGCAGCCCATGTTGATGTCGACGAGCGACGCGCCGATCGAGACCGCCATCTTCG
>WBZN01000511.1_pt1 | contig 29714 bp, 15 predicted proteins | sample 5204281 | NCBI WGS metagenome assembly WBZN01 (sample SAMN12344347, study PRJNA552823) | activated sludge metagenome | biome: Activated sludge suspended growth; feature: Nitrification reactor; material: Wastewater; isolation source: activated sludge from nitrification reactor of wastewater... | reverse complement strand
CCGCAAGTAGAAAATGCCCCGATCCACAGGCAGGATCGATGACGGTGAGCTTCAACAGCTCTTCGACAGGATCAGCGGCCTGTGCTTCCCACTCGTCGAGCACCGGATCGAGCGTGGTGTCGAGCAGGAGTTGAACTAGACTGTCCGGCGTATAGTAAGAGCCCGTGGTTTTGCGCTGGTTACCCTTCTGCTCGGCGACCTCCGAGGCGAAGGTTAGCGTCTTGCCGTCGTCACCGAGTTGCGGCTGGAGTTCGAGCAGCGATTCGTAGACCGAACCAAGCTCCTCTGTTTCCATCGCGCGCCAGTTCACCGGCACCATGCCGGTTTTGTCGGAGAGCCAGGACAGGCGGTAGAGTGCCTCCATGAAGGCGCGGTTGCGCAGACGTGCGATTTCGAGATGCGGCAGCTTGGCGGCGCTGAAAACCCCTCCAAGTGCCGGCAGGCCGAGCGCTTCCTGCCCACAGGCAAGAGCGCCGAAGACGACCTTGATGCCCTCATAGCGGTCGTGGTGCTTGTCCCAGGCGGCTGCACGGGCCGCTTGCGCCCGAAGTGAAGCGAGGCTGTAACCATCGGCGTAGAGCTTTCGGGCATCCGGCTTTGCCGTCTCGGGGTGAAGCAGGCTCCGGTCCTCGGCCACCATCAGGAAGATGAGGCGATAGACGAGACGCAGAAGCTCGTTGAACCATTCGGTCAGGTCGATCTCGCCGGACCTCAACCGGACAGCAAGGTCGGGATTGGCTTCAAGGAAACCGGAGCCGAGCACTTTCAGCGCGGTTTCAACCTGGGCCGCCAGCCGATCGCGGGCGGCCATGCCTTCGCGAGAGCCGGCCTCGCGCCAGCGTTCCAGCACACAATCGGTGACAGGTGTGCCGACAACGCCGAACCGTGTCCGGTGGATCAGCAACCAGAGAACGGCGAAAGAGGAGGCATCCTCGTTCGTGAAGATCTGGGCAAGGTCGCCTTCGATATAGGCCGGCCGGGTCAGCGAGGCGTTGTCGCGCATGAGACGGATGATGGCCCCGTTCGTGACCAGACCCCAGAGCGCGCTCTCGCTGTCGTTGAGATAATCCTGAAGCGCAAAGGCCGGGGATCGCGAACGGTCGGTCGAAAGCGTCGGACTGCGCCTATCGAGCTTTTCCTCGGAAGGCGGGACGACGACGACAGGGACGCGGCCACCGGCGAGGAAAGAGATCACGCCATCGGCGGAAACGAGATCGTTGAAGCCGAAGGTTTCCGCCAAGAAGTCTCGCACGAAGCGCCGTGTCACCTCGACCGAGGGATTTTGAAGTTTCGCGAAGGCGTCGAAATGGGACTGGCCGACGCGGAAGGCGGTGGAAATCTCTTCGCGGATCGTCAACCCCTTGCGGATCCGGTAGTCTTCCTCTGTCTGTTCGAACGCTTGTCGTCGGTCCACGCTGGAAATCATGGCCGGCGCGATGAGATTGCCCTCCAGCAAGAGCGAGGGCCAAGCCGACATGTCGGTGACGAGCTTGCGCCCCATAAATCAGGCCTCTCCCGGCATCAGCACGAACAGGCCGATCACATCCGGCGGTAGAACGGCCTCCACGGTCACGCGCGAGGCGGCCCCTGACGCTGTACGGAGGCGGGCATGGTCCTGCATGAGCTCTTGTGCGCGCGATTGGGCGAAGTCGGCGATCGGTCCTTCGAGCAGACCCGGCAAGTCCTCCTTCGCCTTGGCGATGAACCTGTTGCGTGCGACAGGCGCGAGATCGGACGTGGCGGGTGTATTGAGCCATTCTCGGGCAGTTTCGCCAGCCGCCACGATCCGGCCGCCTTGGATCGCGACAAGCGCCGCCTCCTCAGCCAGCAGCAACCGTTCCTTGCGAGCATGGACTGTCAGCTTGAAGCGTATACGAAGCAGGAGCACACGAGTGATCTGCTGCACGGTCGTGGTCGGCCAGGCGCCGACCCGACCGATACCGAGACTTGACAACGCCTCCGGATCAAGCGACGCCTCGACCAGCGCTTCAGCAAGCGTGGCCGTCAGGGGATGTGTCCTAGTGAGCAATGCGGTGCCCGACAGCGCCGGTTCAGCCGTCACCAGACGAACCGATCCGCTGAGATCGTGTTCCGCCAAACGCTCCCGCAGACCGGCATCAAGGGCATCGACATGTGCCAGAAGCACAGCTTTCCGGGTTTCGAGCGGCACACCGAAACAGGCCATCGCGCGTTCGACGAATAGCTTCGCATCCGCCGGGGAGCCGAGGAGCGTGCGGACCTTCTCCCATTCCGGGGCGACTTCCTGCGGCTTCACCGTGTTCTGGGCGAAACGCGCACGGGATCGCTTCTCGTTTTCGGATGCGTCGCGCCATCGCGCCTCCATGACCTTGGCACCGTCGTCGAGGCGAAGATCGAGCGTGAGCTGTGGGGATACGCCACGGCGCAGCATCATGGACGCCATCAGCGCATCCGTCACCGGCCCCCGCTCCTCGGGGAGCGGTACGGTCACGCCTGTCGCTTTTCGGATTTCCTCGGCCTTGCGGAGGATGACCTCGAGCACTGCCCCGTCGATGGCGCTGTCCGGCGAGAACATCATAATCGATCGGACGAGTTCCGCGGGTTGACCGAAGCGATCCACCCGCCCCTCACGCTGCTGGTGCCGGGTCGGATTCCAAGACAGGTCGTAATGGACGACTGTATCGAAGAGCTGCTGAAGATTGATACCTTCGGACAGGCAGTCGGTAGCGACAAGGATACGCTGAACCGGCTTTTCGTCGTCCACGGTCGCCATGTCGGCAACGCGATCGCGACGCTCATCCGGCGTAAGCACGCCCGTCACGGCTTCGATCGCCAGTTTCGGGAAGGCCCTGCACAGACCATCATGGACATGCTCGGCCGTCGCCAGATAGCGACAGAAGACAACGGGATTTGCGCCCGTCTTGATGAGGGGCGTCAGCACATCGACGAGGGCAGTCAACTTCGGATCAGGCTTGCCGACCAATTCTTCGGCGCGCTTCACCAAGGCGAGCAGCTCCGGTTCGGCGTCAAAAGCCGTGCCCGGTTCAAGATCGACCGCGTCCTCGTCGTCCCCGTCATCATCATAAATTTGAGGCTCGAGGCGATCGTTCTCGTTCGACATGCGGTTCCTCAGCGCGCTCAGGGCTGCGGCCGGCGAAGAGCCGACGCAGCGCATCAGTGCCAAAGTGCCCCAGAAGGCCAGACGCCGCTCGCGCTGCCCGGATCCTGCCCGAGACACGATGCCGAAACAGTAATCGAGTACGGCGTCCTGGAACCCGCGATAGCCCTCAGAGAAACGATAGTCAAACTCCATCGTCTCATGCTTCGGGAAAGCCCGGTTTTCGTCCCAATCCCCCGAGACGAGATCGATCCGGCGACGTTGCACGAAGTGCCGGGCCAGCCGCTCGCGATACCGCGTGTATTCAAAGTCCATCGCAGCAAATGATGGGTCGATTAGAGAGAGAAGACGCGCGAATGCCTTTTCGTCCCCGGAATGGGGCGTCGCGGTCACAAGGATCATCCGCCGCTCGGGATTTCGGGCCAGTTCCGACAGAAGCTCGAAACGCTGCTGCCGTCCCTGATGCGTGCCCACACAGGTATGCGCTTCATCGACGATGACGACATCCGGGCAGGTGCGCGCAAAGCCTTCGCGGCGTTTCTCTGCTTTGATGTAGTCGAGGCTGACGACTGTGAAGGGATAGGCGTCGAACAGGGTCTGCGCAAGCGGCAGACTGCGTTCCAGGCGGCTCGCGGTGCCTGACGTGACTGGGACGGCATCGATCCCGAAGCGTACCTTCAGCTCTCCGACCCATTGCCCGACGAGGTGCGGCGGGCAGAGCACCGAGAAGGCATCCACCTCACCCCGGTCCATCAGTTCGCGCAGAATGAGGCCGGCCTCGATCGTCTTGCCGATGCCGACGTCATCCGCAATGAGAAGGCGCGGCACCGGCAGACGAAGCGCCATCAGCAGCGGCACGAGCTGGTAGATCCGCGGTTCGAAGGTGATCTGTGCGGCGGACCGGAAAGGGCCCGCACCGCGGCGCAGGGTCAAGCGCATCGCATCCGCGAGTAATGCCGCTTTCGCCTGAACAGTGGTCGTGGCGTCGGCAGGCAGATCAAAACGGGCTGGCTGGACCGGTAGGATCTCGAGCTTCGGGTCGAGGATGACCATATCACTCTCGCTGCCAGAGAGTGGGCGAAGCGCCAGAATGCCGTCCTGCGGCGCCGGCAGCGCAACCCATTCGCGCCCGCGAGCACGAACCAGATCTCCGGGGGCGAAGTTCACTGTCATCGGGACGTCCCCCCGAATAGCGAGATCATGGCGTCAGGCACGCCTGCGGCTGCGGTTCCCGGCAACTCAAACAGCGTCCAACCTTTGGCTTCAGCTACCTGGCGCGTTGCCTCAGCCAAAGGAGAGACACAAGCCGCGACAAAATGACTACGCCAGGCGAAGTTCATCTCCTGATTGGAAAAACAGACAGTGGCGCCATCCGGAGGCGGCATCCCCGCCTGCTTGAATGCGTTTGCCCATCCCCCGTCCTCAACCGTCCGATCTGACGCTGTAGCAAGCACCACCTGCCCGCGCGCCAGATCGACCAGCATCTGTTTAGCTTGATTGCTTGTCCGGTCGATTAGCTCGTGATCGGGCTGGTTAAAGTATGAGAGCAAGCATCGATAGCATCCGCGAATACAGGCCTCTCCTTCCCGGCTGACGAGCAGCTTCGCCTCGCCCGCTGCGATCGCACCATCGACCTTCTCGAAATGCATCAGGGTCAACGCTTCGCGGGCGACCTTGCCAAGCGCTTGTGAATCCTCGATCAGGCGGCTCAACACCCCCGCGCCGCCCTCTGTGGCTTCATACGCCAGGATGGCACGACGGTTATCGCGAGCAGGCAACGGTTCGCCAAGGACCTCGCCTTCCTCTAATTGGAAAATGACCTCGATGCCTCTCATGAGCGCATGCTGAACCGTTGCAATTGTCCCAGGCTCATAGGCCGTAGGCTCAGTGAAACGGAAGAGCAGCGCGTTCTTGTGGTCGCGAACGATGGGGACGATCCGAACCGGCTTCACAACGTCCGGAGGCACATCGACATCGGGATCTTCGTCTTCAGACTTTCTCCAGTAGCCACTGCGGGGATCGATATGGAAACCGAACACGGTCTGATTTGCGCGCCGCTTCAGCCCCTTGTTAATGCGACTGATCTCCGCGCTATTGGCATATTGCAGATTGAAAATAGAAACATCATCGCAACGGAAGTCGGCCTCGCTGGTCTGCACCCGGCCGTCTCGTTTCGGCCAGGAAAAGACGGTCTGGATATCAAAGCCCTGCCGGACGCGCTCTTCGTCATTGGCCGTGATCCGTTCAGCTGGCGCGGCCTCTACGTTGTCGATCCGGAGCGTCCGCTGCACAGGCACCTCGCCTGCCATTGGACTGTTGCATGCATGGCAGCGCTCGACCTCGCTGTCATGACATGCGCCGCAGTTCGAGCAGATGTAGATATCTCGAGTAGCGAGTTCTGTCCCGTCTCCAGTCCGGACTTCCGGCGGCAGCTTCGCCTTCATGACCCGGTAGGCACGGCCTTCGTGGTAGATCAGACTGCGCGGGCCGAATTCAGAAATGGCCAGGAAGCGGGCACGCTGGAGGAATGAGCCGGTTTTTCCCTCGCCGGGGATGAAGGCATAGAGCGGCAACCGGGGGAAATTGTAGCCCGGCAGGAAACCTTCCGTAGCGAGATACCGGTAAGAGTAGAAATCCGAACCGTTGGTGGCCCTCCCCTGTTCGAGAATGGCGATCTGGTCGCTCGCTTGCATCTGCGCTGCCTTAATCCGCCGACGGTCCGCGCCCGAGAGGCCAGTGATTTCCGAGCGGGCGTTGGCTTCCAGCAGCTGCGTTCGAGCCGAGTTGTACAGTTCCCGCCAACGATCGAAGGCATGATTGAACTCCAAAGGCGCGTGCTGGGCCACTTGGGCGACGAACTCATCCGGCTCATTCATCCAGGCCGGCTTTCGGCCGTCCACGGAATCGAGAATCTGATCGAGAATCCGCTTCATCGGAGCATGCGCTACCTTCGCCAGTTCAGGCCGGTCGATGACGTCGTGGATTTCCGTCTTCAGCGGGTACCCCGTCTGCGTCAGGTCGAGGATTTCCGGGATGTCGGGGCGAAGGGCCAGCTTCGTTTCCGCGAGCCACACGGCCTGCAGATGCGATCGAACAAGCTCCTCATTGGTAATGTCGAGCGCCGGCGGCCGAACAACACCCGCTACCATCTCGTTACGCCGCTCGAAAAAATACTGGTCGTGTGGCGATTGCGCCGCGCAATAGGTCACGATGACGGCAGCCTGCCCGGAACGCCCGGCACGGCCAGCGCGCTGAGCGTAGTTCGCCGGCGTCGGCGGCACGTTTCGCAGATAGACGGCATTAAGTGCCGAGATGTCGACGCCAAGCTCCATGGTCGGCGAACAGAACAGTGCAGGTAGAAACTGCGCTGACTCTCCTGCTGCCTTGAGATCGGCGGCACTCTTGGTGAGATTCTCCCGGTCTTCCTTCTCAAACCGGAAGCGCCACTCACGCCATTCGCGCTGTCGCTGGGACACCTGGGCCGTGTGCTCACGGCCTTCGAGGCCCCAAAAACTACTCTGGCCAGCTTTCAGATCGGTAGCAATCTCATTGTAGAGATCGTGAAAGTAACGGTTTCCTTGCGCTGTGCCTGTCCGGATGGCTTTGCCGGGCACGATACGAACGGCTGACGGCGACAAACGCCACCCTTGCAGATCCGCCTCGATGTCGACGCGCGACACAAGTCCCTCACGGGCTAAGAGTTCCATCAAGCCCGTCATAACTGACAGGTAATCTCCTCTGCCCAGCTTGGTCCCGATGACGCTTGTGCGATTGATGAGGCGCGCGATACGGGAATTGTGCCCTGCGCGAACGATCGTCTGTTCTTCCCGCAGTCCCACCCGGTCCTTACCAGGCGCTTGCAGAAACAGGGTCGTGCGGCTTCTGGGCGTCTCCTTTGCGTCAATCGCCCAAGGAGCGCACAGAAGATTTCGAGACTTCTGAGCGACGGTATCGAGAACGGTCAGATCGAGTGCTTCGGTTCCGACAGCCAGACCGTCGAGCATGGCGCCGAGGACCAGATTCAGCATGGCCTTTCGCCTGGGCACGTCGAGCGTCCCAAAATCCGGTAAGAGGGCGGCGAGGCGATCCGTATCCTCGGCGATATCGTCGAGGCCGATGAACGCGACGTCAATGAGCTTAAGAACCGAGAGACTCGGATTGGTGTAACGCCACCCTCGGCGCAGGTCGGTCCAGAACCGATGGGCGAGCACCTTCGCAAAGGACCTTTGCGCATCTTCACGAACGACGGCGCCCGCCTCGGGATCCAACATCCAATGGATGCGCGCATCCCTGTTAGTCGCAGTGAATCCGAGCGCTTTCACGACCCGCAGACCGAATTCGTCCTCGGCTATGCCATCGTCACCCGCGTCCAACACCGCCCGCAGAATTGCGCCGCGCAGGAGGCTGACGAACAGAAAGTCGTTGAAGTGGCCGGCCTGAAGGGCCGCGTCCTGCCGGTTGTCCGTGAAGCCAAGGAGCTTCCGCTTTTCTTTGGGAACGCCACTATTCCGTCCGTTCATCCATTCCAGGGCGGTCGAGACGAGAAGCGTCGTGGCCGAGCTTCGGCCTTCGCCCGAAAGGCCTGCAAGTTTGGTACGCTCCCGCATACTGGAATGCGGCTGATCGAGGCAGCATGGGCAGAAGCCGAACTTGCCGGAAATGAACCAGAAGCTCTGCCCCGATAAATCATACCGTCCATCCGGGGCTACCGTAACCATCTGAGGGACCCGGCATTTCCTATTCGCCCGAATCCGCTCGATACCATTGCGCTCCTCGCGCCAATCCTCGGGAAACGTCTCGATCTCACCCGTGAAGTCATAATCGGAATCGCCATCTCCTGTGGGGATCAGATAGCCTGCGGCGTCCCCTTCCTGATCATCAAGTGGTACATCGTCGATGTTCCTTGGCAGAAACAGAACCCCGTCTGCGTCCTCAGTCTTGGTGACGACGTGGACCTCATATCCGCATTCCCGGCAGAATCTGGTCGGATAGAGGCGATGGCCCGGCGCGCTGGGATCTTCGAGCTGACCTTCAAACAAGACATTCCTGGGCTTCTCAGTCAGCGTGGTGAAAACTTCGCCTGCGCCGGAGATGAACTGGTGGAGTTTAAAGGCCAGGAATGCACCGGTCCCCGAGCCGCCTCGCTCCATTTCCGCCATGCTGATGCGCGTCAGGAATGTCTCAAGGCTGCTTCGGCAAGCTTCGATCTCTACGCCGCTATCCCTTGACAGCAACGCAACGGCCTCTTCAAAGGGCTGTGGCTTCTTGCGCTTGAGCTCCTGCGCATCATCCAAACCGATCGCCAATTCTGTCCAGACCGCCAGGGGGTGCTTCCTGAGAACCTCATCGGTCAATACATCCGGGAGCGTAGCTATCAACACAGGCGCAAGCTCCGGCCGCACGTCATCGAGCTTTAACCGATCGTCCGTTGCCCGTTCAAGCGATTCGTCGATGACCGCATCCGGCCCGATGGAGATCCCGAAAAGACGTGACGCAACGTCCGCTACAGCCTGTGCGCGGTTGGCGTCGGATACTTCGCTCGCCATGGTGGCTGAAGTCCCAATACAAATCGGCGCCTTGTCTGGCGTGCAGCGGTTGCGAAGACGGCGGACGAGGATGGCGACATCGGCGCCCTGGCGGCCACGATAAGTATGCAGCTCGTCAAGAATGATGAAGTCCAAACCGTTCGCGTTCTCCATGACCTTGGTGTCGAGGTTGTCCTGCCGCGTCAGGAGCAATTCGGCCATCATGAAGTTGGTGAGGAGGATATCCGGCGGGTTATCCGCGATCCTCTGCCGCTCCTCCTCCCTTTCCTGGCCAGTGTAGCGTCGCACCACCGGCTTGATCTCCGTTGGCAGACCAGATTGAGAGATGAATTTCTCGATCTCGTTGATCTGACTGTTCGCCAGCGCGTTCATTGGATAGACAATAATGGCCCTGGTTCTATGCGCCTTGCCCGCTTTCCGCGCACGTACGATTGCGTCGACCACAGGCACGAAAAAGCAGAGCGACTTACCCGAGCCGGTTCCGGTGGTGACCACATAACTCTCGCCCGCCCGCGCCTTGGCGATAGACTGCGCCTGGTGGCGATAAAAACGCAGAGGTGCCGGTCCAAATCGGAATATTCTGCCTGTCGCTTCGTCAAGATCGCCGGAGGCAACCAGTTCGTCAACGGTCGGCCCCCGAAGAAACCGGGGATTGATAGACAGCAGCGCATCCGGCCAGAAACGTCCCTCGTCATACTGACGGTCAATCTCGGACTTCAGGTCTTCAGATCGAATAGTGCTGAAGGAACGTGAGAAGCGGGCGTAGGAATCGATGAGGCGATGATCAAATTCGAATGCCTTCATTGCCAGGATCTCCCTCCAACATTTCTTACAATGCAGCAATCCTTGTCCGGAATGGCCTCACCAATCGTTGCCATGAGGGCTCAAGAAGGCCAGGACGAGTCAAGCGTCGCTCTATATCAAACACCGTTGCCAGTTAGGCCGTTAGTTCCAATTCCCCTTTGTGCTTATTCATGATGCTCATCCCCACAAACATGACAAGGGTGCCGCCACCAGGCGGTCGCCGAACGGCACAACATCCGTGCTGTCATAGAGCACCGCACCGAACGCAAAGCGGTCCCCGCAGACTTCGGCTAGTGCCCGAAGGCCTCCGAAGTCACCAGCCTTGACTGTGGCGCTCGCCTTCACCTCGATGCCTGCGATCATCCCGTCATCCCGCTCCAGCACAATGTCTACCTCGCGCATGTCTCGATCTCGGAAGTGAAGAGGCGTGAGTCGGAGATCCGAGGCCGTCATCAGCTTCAGCACTTCTGAGAATACGAAGCTTTCCAGCAGGGTACCGAACGTCCCGCGATCCGCCTTCACCCGATCGAAAGTGAGTCCACGTGCGGTCGCCAGCAGACCAGAATCGAGAAAGTGTAGCTTGGGTGTCTTGATGATGCGCTTCAGGGCGTTGGTGAACCAGGGTTGCACTGTCGTGATCAGGAACACCTGTTCAAGTAGCCCGACATAGCGCTGCCCGGTCTTATGGCTGACATTGATGCTCCCGCCGAACTGCGAGTAGTTGATCAACTGGCCGGAATGCTCGGCCAGCAGGCGCACGAACTTCGGAAGCTCGGTCAGTTTCTCTACATCGGCGATATCACGCAGATCGCGAGTCAGGATCGAAGTGAGGTAGGCCCGTGCCCAGTCCTGCCGCCGCCGCTCGCTATTGCGACTGATCGGCTCTGGGAAGCCACCGAGCAGGACAAGCTGGAGGAGATCATCGCCGATGATCGCGTCCTTCCGGCTCTGTAGCTTCCCCTCGAAGAGGCGTTCCAGAAAGGTCGGTGTCCGCCCTTCGATTTCGGCCCTGGCCAGCGGCAGTATTCGGATGGTCTCCATCCGGCCGGCCAAGCTGTCGGCGATCCGAGGCAGGGTGAGAACATTCGCCGAGCCCGTGAGCAGAAACCGCCCCGAACGATAGTCCTCATCGACCGCCTTCTTGATCGCCAGCAGCAGGTCGGGTGCGCGTTGGATCTCGTCGATAATGGCCCGGTCCAGGCCTCGGATGAAGCTGGTCGGATCGGAGTGGGCGGCCTCGAGAACAGTCTGATCGTCAAGCGTGATATAGGTTCGGCCGGCTTCCCCCATCTTTCGGACGAGCGTAGTCTTTCCGGCGCGGCGCGGTCCCACGATCAGGACGACCGGGGTGTCTAAAAGGGCTTCCTCAGCCCGCTTCTCCACAAACCGCTCGAACATGGCACCTCCGAATCCCAACCGGTTGGAATTATTGGTTTCGGCTAATTGGAAGTCAATAGTCCGCTGATTGGAGGTACGTGGCTTCGACCTGGAAACCAGAAGAGGAAAACTTCCCTACCAGTCAAGCACTGCCTCCATCGAACCTTTCAACCAGGAGTTCAGTAACCCATCCAAGGTCATGGGTGTCCCCCTTCCTCTAGTGGTCTATTCGCCTCCGTCCGGCCAGGGTAGTCTCTGGTCCACACAGGAGGGCGACATGTTCGAACAAACTGACTCCGCGCTGGTGATGACGTTGTTGGCCTTGGGTGGGATCGCGCTGATGGCGGATGAAAAACTCGGATCAACCTGTCTGCAGATGGTGAAATGGATTCGCACGCGGGGCAGGCACTAACCGGCTCGTCGCTTCAACGCCCTCCGTAACTCGACCATCGCCAGGGTGTCACGTTCACAGTATCGCAGCAGCGCCTCCTGAATCTGAGCCTTCTCAATCCAGTCCGTGACGGCAAAAACCATGCGGCTGTATTCACAAGCCGCGACACCCCCATCCCGGATCACCAAGTCGTCATAACTCAGAGAGGGCACCACGGCCGGCAAGACGGTTTTGATCGAGTAGCTGCCCTCGAAGGCCGGATGATAATAGTGATCCCGGATGATCACGTGAAGATCCCACAACCTGGCCACCACCCGTTTCAGGTCCTTGCGTAACGACGGGAAATCCTCCGCCAGCCGCTCGATCACGGAGCGTTCGTAACTCGAATAGACACAAATGCTGCCCTCCTGCCCCAAGGACTCCAACAACGTCATGGCCAGCTCTTCGCGAGGATCCCGTTCGTCCCGGCACAGGAACTCGGCATGCACCAGTGTGCCGTTATGCTGCTCAATGTGATTGGACCATTGAGTGGGAATGACCTGGTAGGGTCTCGTATCTAGGAATTTCGGCACCGCCGGCATGAAGGTTTCAAAATCCAGATGGTGGACGGGATAGACGACCGTCTCCAGCGCCGACCGCAGGCCCGCCCCGATCCATTCCCGGTTCTCTTTGACGCGCCGTTGCACCGGCGTGAGCGAGACATGATCGGGAATCTCGTCGATCGTCTCCACTCCTAACTCACGGAGATGGACGACCGTCTTGCTGCTCCCCGGCAAATGATAGATCCATCGAGCCGGTTTGTTTTCGGTGCAATGGTTCCAGAAGGGACATTCGTACGGGCTTTGACAATGTTCATCCGGAGTAATACCCGGAGCCGACATGGCTTCCAGCATCGTCTGCATGGCCGCGAGTCTCGCGCTGACCTCGGGCAATCGTGGCCGCACGGTCTCGGTTAATGAACGGATACCGAACAGCTGATCGAGATCGAGATGCCGCCCGTCGAAGACGTACTGCGTATTCACATGCATGAGACAGATATCCACCAGCACATGTCCGAGTCCTTCCAGGACGTAGCTTTGGATGGTCAGATCGTCTACATGAGTCGCCTTCACCTTGGTGGAGGACTTCACCTCCACGAGGCGCCAGGTCGGTTGCCCCAGGTCATTCACCCCGACTCGTTCCAGGACGTCCACACGAACCAGCACCTGGTTGAACTGAAAAGCGCCTTCGAAGATTGCTGCTACGGTCGGATCCTGGAGCAACTCCGCCGTCTGCGCCAGCGCTTCCTGGGATTGACGATACCCGGCCGTGACGAGACGGCCGCCGGGAAAACGTTGGCGGGCCAGTTCGCCGAGATCCGTGCCCATATCCAGAATCGCCTGTGTGGCGGCATCCGGCTTGGTTGCCAACCCCGGAGCGTGGACCTCCAGGTACAGACGCTTGTGACATTGCAGGCCCGACAAATATCGCGATTTGGACAACCGATACGCGGAGCGCGCAGCAGGCTCGGGTGAGATGAACATAGGCTTCCGCAGGCTACCGAAGCGCGATGTGCGTTGTCCAGTCCCGTCCGGCGAGCGTGATGCTCCACGAAGCAGACCTGGTTCTGTTAGGATGACGCCGCATGGCAAACGGCATCGCACAGATCAGGCGCTCGGTTCTCACGCTCGCACTTCCCGTCACCGTCAGCAGCCTGTTGCAACGGGCTGAAGGCATCGTCGCCGTCTTTCTGGTTGGAGGATTGGGGGCCGTCCCGATCGCCGCCGTCGGCCTCGGCCAATTGCTGGCCTTTATCGCCACCACCCTGGTTTCCGGTCTCTCGGTGGGATCCAATGTGGTCATGGCTCAATTGTGGGGCGCCCGCCGCTACGACGATGCCGGTCAGGCCGCGCGTCATTTCCTCGGACTGTCCATCCTGATCTCGCTCGGTCTCTTGAGCTTCGGCTTGCTGGTCAATCGGCTGGCGATGGAATTGCTCGGGGCGCAAGCGGATGTGATCCACCTCGCGCTTCCTTACTCGAACCTGATCTTTCTGCTCATTCCGTTTACGATCATGCTGCAGGTGCTCTCCTCGATCCTGCAGGGCACGGGCGATACCAAGACGCCCATGTATGCGATGATCGTCGTGAACCTACTCCATATCGCCATCGCCGTCCCCCTCATCTATGGTCGATGGGGCGCGCCGGAACTGGGCGTCAACGGCGCGGCCATCGCGGTCGGTATCGCGGAAGCGACCGGATGTGCCTATCTGTTCTTCCGGTGCCGCGCGATGCTCCACCCGTTCCACCGGCTACGGTTCGATTTAATTCGCACCATCTGGCGCGTGGGGGCGCCGGTCTCGGGTGAACGCATCGTCCAACAAGCGGGCATCCTCCTCTACACGAAGATCGTACTGATCTACGGGACGGTTTCCTACGCGGCCCACCAGGTTGGATTGTCGATCGAGTCCCTTTCGTTTCTTCCAGGCTATGGCTTTGCGATCGCCGCGGCGACCATGGTGGGACAGAGCATCGGGGCGGGAAAATACACACGGGCGAAACTGGAGAATTGGGAAGCGAATCGGTTGGCAGCCTACATGATGTCGGCAATGGGAGTGATCTTCTTCTTTTTTCCCTATGCCCTGCTGCGCGCCTTTACCAGCGATGAGGCCGTGATCGAGCTGGGCACGCTGTTCTTAAAAATCGTGGCGCTGCTCCAGATTCCGCTCGCGCTCACCATGGTGGTGGCCGGCTCGCTGCGCGGAGCGGGCGACACCCGGTTCATCATGATCGCCACAATGATCGGCATGTGGGGCGTGCGTATTCCCATCGCCCTGGTGGTGGGCTATTGGTTGAATCTGGGCCTGTTGTACGTGTGGCTGGCGATGATCGCCGATTGGACGTTGCGCATGGCGTTGATGCTCTGGCGGTATCGTTCGGAACGGTGGAGGCAGCTTCAAGTCATTTACTGATCCAACCAGGTATAGGAAACCACAATTCAGCACCAGAAATATCTGGTGAGCATCCGCAACAATAGGCTCCACGCCACATCAGCAGAAAACGGCTTTCAACTTCTTCGAGCAAGCAACCCGGTGTACCCTTCGAGAGCATAGTTAGGGACTCAAGACGCTTTACTAGCTGCCCGCAACTAGAGAGCCAATAGTCCTTGATGGGCAACACCGGGGGTCGAACGATATGTGCGACCAGGCCGAAGATAGCCACCAACCTAACGGCGCTAGCACAACGTACCAGCGGTTCTTCTTTATGGAGGCATTCGATGCTTCAGGACCTAAGCACGGACACCCGAATTCAGTGCCAGCATCGCCACCTAGCCTTTCCTTGGGCAAAATACTTCACGGCTATTTCTTTTCTCATGTTTCTGCTCACGAGGAGCGTTATAACGCCCCTCGTCACGGATGCCGCCAGCCCTGATTCAGCTTCAGACTCCACTGCCTCAACACGATCAGAACTCCATGTCGTAGCCGTTTCTGATGGCCTCATGCCAAACGGAACAAAAAGGCCGTGGGGAGAGTCAAGTCGATTGCCTGCTGAAGTCCATGTGAACGTAACAGTTCTGGATGTTCCTGTTGATCTTTTTTTGGTGGCTTCTGCCTGGCCAGTCAACCCCACCTCTAAGCCAATCACATGGAAAATTCATGCAAGCCCTGGCGTCACTATTGCACGAGTAGTCATTAGTGGCGATGGGCTTCAATTCGTTGAAGGAGATATCCGCCGGGAGCAATGGACAGTAATCCCCAGCTCAAAAGAGCTAGAGTTACCACACACGCCAAAAAACCATAACATTTTCACCAAGAAAACGACCGACTTGTTTGGGACGGTTCCTGTCACGTACCAATTCTTTGAATATGGTGGGAACATCCTTGTTGATGGAATCACAACTCAGTGCGAGTACAGGTTTGGGCAAGACATAAATAGAGAGCTGGAGCAGAGGGAGTCTCCGCGAGCCCTTCCTGCTCTCGACACCTTATCGAGAAGCCCACAGGTCAAAGATCGGGAACAGGCTGCCATAGGATACCGGCTGCACTGCCAATCTGCCATACCACTCCTTTCACGATTAATTGAGGACCCGGCGCCCAGCGTACGCAAGCTAACCATTGAGACTCTTGCTTCGCTGAAAATTGGGACCGAGCGATTTGCTCCCGTACTGAAAGTGCTTGAAGATCCAGACAAGAGCGTTCGTATGACCGCGATGGATGCAGAACTATCAATGAGGGATCTGCGCGCATTACCAGCTCTCGTAAAGACTTTAAAACATGCTGACCGACGCTTTCGTCTTTCTGCATCACAAGCAGTAGTCGCACTTGCTCCCCAGATCTATTACCATAAATTTGGTATTACGCTTCGAGATGAAGACTTAGACTTTCGAAAAGATACTTTCAAAGCGTTCGTTCCAGACTTCATCGACGCGCTGGAAGATCAGAATCCAGAAATCAAGGTTAATATGGCACGGGCTCTGAGCACACTAGGTTCAGTTAGTGAAGCCGCAGCTCCTTCACTCGTGCGCTTGGTAACCCATGACGATATGGCAGTGAAGAACGCGGCAGCGTTAGCGTTACAAGGTATAGGCCTGACCTCGGTCGAGTCGGTTTTGGCTCTTGTTGACGCGAGAGAATCAGCAACGGATGAGCTCCGCAATGTAATCGACAAAGCCATTGAGGCGACAAACACCTCTGTAATGCCGCAGTTAGAGCGGCGACTACGAGCCGCTTCCTCAGACAGTGACCGCCTCCGTCTCGTCATAGGGGTTCGCTTAGTGGGACAATCGTACTCCCCACTCATTCCATCCTTACTGGAACTTTGCACTAGTGATTCTATGCGGATTGCCTCCGAAGCGGAATTAGCGCTTAGTATCGTGGGGCCTCCAGGAACAGATGAAATACAAACACTCCTACAGGCTCTCACTCACCCCAATAGCCGGATCAAAACACAAAGTCTGAAAGTATTGGCTCCATTGGGAGCACATGTGCCGGAGATCCCCCCTGCGGCGGCATCCCTAGTACAGGATAAAGATCCTGCTGTGCGCACAGAGGCACGCACCGCTCTAAAAAAGATGAAGGACAAGGGAGTAGATCATTTGGTGATTCGTTTGCTCCAGGCATCGGAACAAGACCAACCAGAATTTCTCAATGCCCTGGAGTCCATGGACAAGAACCGCATAAGAGATCGTGCCCAGGAAGTCGCACCCGTGCTGGGTGTTCTGCTTGGACATCGAGACCAACAAGTACGGGCGCAAGCGGCTTCGCTGTTACAAGAGATTGGCATATATGCCATGGAGCCGCTGATTATTCGCATATCCCAGTCGACTGGGAAGGAAGAAACTCAATTACGCGAAGCATTGCAATCTCTCGGCACGCCTCCCGTTGGCATCCTGAGGGATGTCATAACCAAAACAGATAATCCGGTGGTGGCCCGTCACGAGGCACTGACAATCCTGGAGTCGCTACGAGACAACGGCGAGAAATCCGCTGCGGATTCTTCCGTCGCATTGGTGATGTTGCTCAAGGATCAGGATGCCGGACTACGCTCTCGAGCAGCTCAGATATTGGGAAGCTTTGGCCCCTCTGCGTCCCATAGCATTCCGAGTCTAATTGAAAGCTTGAGAGATCCACAGGAAACGGTCCGACAAAGTGCCCTGGGAGCATTAAAGCGGATAGGAAATGAAGCCCTTCCCTTGTTGATCGAAGCAGTGGAGCACGGAGACGCTGCGATCCAACTTTCGGCAATTCGAGCAATTGTAGAAATCAATTGGGAACGCGTGCATGGGCCGGAGAAGCGGCAATTCCAAAAGGTATTGCACGCCATCTTGGAAGACCGTGATCCCGAAATACGTTTTTATGCCGCTGTCGCCATGGCCCGCCTGCACGTGCCAGACCCTCAGGCCATCAGCATCCTGGCGAATGCGTTGTCTGCAAACGCCCCCATGATGCGACTGCAGTCTGTTCGGGCATTAGGAAAGATTACGCCGGCAGCGGTACCTGCAAAAGATCGTCTGGTTACGTTAGCTCAAACGGATGAGTCGAAGGATGTGAGAATAGAGGCCGTTGCCGTACTGGACCGAATGGCGCTGTTTACTGAACCTCCATTAGCAGCAACCATGGAGGCCCCAGACGGCTGTCGCTCTATGACACGATCCAACTTAGCGCTCTCTCTTCGAGACGCCCATGCCAAAGCGCTGGCGCTGTACATGCAAACAGGCCATGCCGAGGATGCCATGCGCATGTTAGTTAGCGCATGCGTCCATCAAGCCGGTTTCTTCCAGCAGGATGATCGCTCAAAAGGGCTTTCCAAGGTTGAGTATGCCACCATACTGAACGACTTCGCCTTTTTTGAACTCGAATACTACAAGAACCTACCCCTCGAAAAGCAGCCCCTCAGCCGAGCCGTGCTAGGCGATGCGATTGCTCAGCTGACCGCAATACTTGACCTGCTTCCACGCCGGGCTGTTGCACATTTAAATCTCAACGAAGCCCTGTTACTCCATACCCAATTTCTAGAGATCGACAGGTTGATCCAACATTACAAACACTACAAGCAGTTTTCGAAGCGATCTTTCGATGCTACAGGTGAATGGCTACTGTCACTTTCTCCGAATACCGATGTCTGCCATTTTGCGGTGGCTCTCCGAAACAAGGGTCATCTAATGAATGCCTCTGCCATCACTGACAGGGGATTTATTGACATAGACAATGATGGCCTACTCGACCGAGTCACAGCCAACCGTAAAACACCGACCGAGGTAGCTTCGCTCACTATTTTATACGGCGACCCGGATAAACAGGATGAACCAAGTGAATCGCTTGAGGGAGATTACCTCCCTCAGCCAGATGTGTATGGATCAAGCAACCTTCTGGTTCTTGGTTTCAAGCAGAAGTACTACGTTCTTCATTACACCGACACCTCTCATGGTGTCGTGCTGACTCACCTCGGAGAACACGACGATCAAGGAGAGAAAGTGATCTGCGAATTCGCCAATACCGCCACCGTGTCTCTGCCTAAAGAGATCGACAAAAACATGGCACAGCTCGGCAAAGACCTCTTACGCAACACGATCGCATTTAGCGCGGCGCAACAAAGCTACCAGGTCTTGAGTAACGTGCCGGCAAAGCTCGAGCAGAACCTTCCTACAGAAAGAACGTTCAGAGGCACCGGCACCCTTTTATGGGCTGGGCAGATCGACATTGACAACGATGGAAAACCGGAGGCGATGGCTTCAGTGCGTTTTTACGATTCGCATGGCATACCATTCGACCTTTTCGTGAAATGGGATCCGCTTTCGGTAAGCGTTTCAGACGATTGGGTAAATCGTTTCTTAATGGAACAAGCCAGGGCGGGGTTCACCTTGCGGCTGTTTACCTGGAAAGGGACGACCTATCTCGAGAAAAGAGCGGACATGAACACAGTCTTTGCCCATGAGATTCTCCGACTTAGCGCGAATAAGGCCGACACCGTCCTGGCATTCGACATTCAACTTCAAAGCCAATTTTCTAGATACGGCAAACATCCGAAGCGAACGGCAGGGAATCATCCTGCCCCTGTCAAGGTCATCGCAAATATCCCGCGATAGTGGTTAACATCTGGAGAAGTAGATACTGCAAAATGATTAATGCAAACGATCATACCAGCCGCCTGGATGAATGCATCCTCCGCATACGCGGCGATCACCCATGCCCGAGCGCCACCATGACTTCAACATCCGGCCCCCAGACCGATCGAGCCGTTCAAACAACTGCCTGGAAGCCATGAGTCAGATTACTAGCGCCGACTACACTGATACGAACCAGTTGGCTCGCTTAGATCAAGGCGTCGGTGGACAGATTACTTGCCTGGTGTCACGCCCCGGCCCTTTGGTGATCTCCATCCGCGCAACACCTTTCACATTCGCACAAAGATCGCCCAAGCCAGGCGTCACCAGACGATAGGGCCCGCCCTTGGCGTCCGGGAGCGGTTGCCCATCGAGCTCATACAAGAGGAGCCCGAAGTCACGGGCTTGTTGCAGCGTGAGGGTCGCGGCATACTTGCCGTCGACGGAATGAAAGGTCACATGGTCGGCATCCACCGCAAGCGCCGGGATGTCTAAGATACCCTTCACCCGAATCGCGCGGCCCCTCATGGACGGCATGACCTCACTGATATCGTCCACGCGTTGCTCCTGTGGCAATTGCCCAAGTGCTGTTCTGGTCAATGAAACCGGCTGGACGACGGCACCGTCGATACGCACAACGCCCGGCCCCGATAACTCTTTCTCGGTAATCGTCTTCACCATCGCCGTCAGCGCTTCGTTGACCGGCGTCGGAATGCCCAATTCCCGCCCCACCCGTACAATGTAGCCGTTCAGATAGTCGATCTCCGTCGGGCGCTTGGCCTTCCAATCGTCATACATCGACGTGTGGATGTCGCGAAGCTCTTGCGTCCACTTCACCACCTTCTCGGCCATGTCGAGCGCCAACGGCACCTTCACCGCCGCTGAGACCGCCGCCACTTCGCCGACAATCTGCCGGATCACGCCGGCCATTTCAGGATGATCAAGCGCCTTCGCCACCTTGTCGTCGATGACCACCGTGAGAGGGTTGAAAACACAATTCCAGCACATCTTTTCCCATTTGCTTTTCCGGATATCGTCACTGAGTTGGCAGGAAATTCCCGCCTGCTTGAAGACCTCGGCAATCTGGGATAGACGTTCGCTCTTGTGCCCCATCAGTTCCCCGATCGCGACCCCGCCGCGCTTGTAGTGTTCAATGACGCCGGGTTCGACGATCTTCGAATAGATAAAGGCCACCCCGCCGACCACGCAATCCCGGTGAAGGCGAGCAATAATTCTATCCTCGGTATCGATGCCGTTTTGCAGCGTGAGGATGACCGTGTGATCTGTCAGCACCGGTTCCAACTGCGCCATGACCTCGTCGAGATCGTAGGCCTTTACGGCCAGGATGATGAGATCGGGTGTCGCAAGCTCTCGGGGATTGGAGGCGGCCGGCGGGTGGACGGTGAAATTTCCCTTGGCGCTCTTGATTATCAGCCCATTCCGCTTCACGGCCTCGAGAGTCCGGGGCCGAAGGAGAAATGAGACATTGGGATTGTGCTTGGCAAGATGCGCCCCAAAGAACCCCCCGACGGAACCAGCCCCGACCACCATGATCTGCTTCATGAGATGCCTCACTCATTGCGTTCAAAAGATGCGTACTATAGCATGCAGCCGCGCGCCTGAAACAGTAGCCAACCGCGAGCGACGTCATGGGAACCGGATCCACACTTGCCTTGGTGAGAGACAAGCTTTCGGCTGCGCGGTCTGTCACCGTGCTGACCGGCGCAGGAATCTCCGCCGACAGCGGCGTGCCGACCTTTCGCGGCGCCGACGGGCTTTGGCGGCACTATCGCGCGGAGGATCTCGCCACACCGGAGGCCTTTGCGCGTGACCCGCGACTGGTCTGGGAATGGTACAACTGGCGCCGGGAACTCATCGCCACCAAGCGCCCCAATGCCGCGCACGAGGCAGTTGCCTCGATGGAGCAGCGGTTCGATCACTTCTGGCTCATCACGCAAAATGTGGACGGGTTACATCGCGACGCCGGCTCGCGGCATCTCTCAGAGATTCACGGCAATATCTGGAAGGTCCGCTGCACCGCCTGTCACCGCATCGTCGAAAACCGGGATGTCCCGCTCGCCATTCTGCCCCTCTGCCGATCCTGTGGCGGGCTGCTTCGCCCGCACATTGTCTGGTTCGGGGAATCACTTGAGGAAGAGGATCTGGAGAGAAGTGCCGCCGCGCTGCAAACCAGTGACGTGTGTCTGATTGTCGGTACATCGGGGCTGGTTTATCCGGCGGCGGGATTTGGCGCCATGGCTAAGCAGGCCGGCGCGTTTATCGTGGAGATCAATCTCGATTCGACGCCGCATTCGAGTCTGGCCGACGCCACCCTGCAGGGACGCGCGCGCGACCTCGTGCCCTTGTTACTGGAGACGTGACAACAGCGGCAGCAGTTCGTTGAGGGTGGCAATCGTCGTTTCGCTCGATGCACTTGGCGGCGTGCCTCTTGCCAGTAGCACACCCGTCAGCCCGACAGCGACCGCACCCTTCACATCATCACGCTCGCTATCGCCCACATGCAGCGCGTCTTCCGGATCCACCGCATGTTTGTCCAACGCCTGCTCGAAAATGCGGGCGGAGGGTTTGGCGGCATGGGCCAGGCTGGAAATCGTGATTGTATCAAAGAGGTCAGCAATCCCGAGTCCCCGCAGCACGGAAAACAGCCGCGAATCGAAATTGGAAATGATCCCCAACTCGTATCCCTGATCTTTGAGCTGCTTCAGCACATCCAGCGTTTCCGGAAACAGCCGCCAGGACTCCGCCTGCGCAAACCGTGCAAACACTTCCTCGAAAAACTCATCGAACCCCTCGAACATGCCGACGCGGTAAAACACATTGTGAACGATATCGAACCACCACAAGCGTTCCGATTGCTTGATCGCGGGAGGCTCCGTGGCGGCGAACACCGGCGGCGGCGCATCGCGAAATGAGCGGGCGAACGCGGCTTTGATCGCGGCTAAAGAGTCAGGCGTTCTGCGGAAGCCATGGCGTTCCGCATGCTGAAGATAAATCTCCGCCACGGACCCTTGAACGTGAAAGAGGGTATCGGCGGCGTCGAAAAAGACAACCTGAATGCGGCTCTGGCTCATCGTGCGAACTCACTCCTCATGTGCAGACTCTCCTGACCGGCCACACAGCGACCGGGTGGCCGGATTGTATCAGGATGCACAAAACCTCCGCCAGCGCTGTTCGCACGACGCCTCACACCTGCATCGTCACAACCAGTGAGATTCGGCGTTTTCTTTGACAGTTCCCAGACCCTTTGTTAGCTTCGCCTCAGTGGGTAGAGCGAGGTGTTTCTGATGGGGTCCACCATTTTTGTCATCGACAGCAGTCCCGCCGTGCATCGCATGGTGGAGCAACTTTCCATCCCGGATGGCCATACGATCATAGGATTTCACGATGGGCCTTCGGCGCTTGAAGCCGCCCGGTCGCAAAGTCCTGCGTTGATCATCGCCGACTATCATCTGGAAAAGATCACCTTCTCGGGCTTCTGCAAGGAAATCGGGCGCCAGGACAATCTGGCCGAGACGCTGATCGTCTCCATAGTGGATGCCGCCGACCGCCTGGACGAAAGCAAATTGCGCTCGCTCGGTGTCCGCGCATTCCTGAAAAAGCCGTTTCAACGTGAACAGCTTCTCGAGACGATCAACACCATCCTGACCGGCACAGTGGGACGTCCCATCGCAAAACCGGCGAAAGCGCGCACGTGGCCTCCGGTCTCGACGGGAACCGACGACGAGGATGAGCAGGAGTCGCCGCTACAGACAGCCGCCGAGGAAGCCCCTCGCCATGAGAGGGAGAAGGAACAGGCCACCATGTCCCCATCATCGACCCAGCCGGTATCGGCCTCCACTTCGTCTTCGTCCAGGTCCAAGGGCGAAGAGCTGCTGAAAGACCTGGTTGATCACCTGTTACACTCGACTACGGTTCAGGCCGACAAAACCATCGCCAATCTCCTCCCTGCAACCATTGCCAAAGAAGTCGCCGGACAGCTCGGAACCGCATTGAGCAAAGCCGTGCGGGCGGAAGTGAGCAAACAGGTCTCCGATGCGCTCGAACCGGAACGCTTGCAGACCAGCTTGCGCACCATGATTCAAGAGGAGCTGAAACGTCAGTCTCAGGCACAACTGGCGGGTGTGGAAGCGACGGTCCGGGAGGCGGTCACTGAGCTGGCGCCCGCACTCGTGGAGCAAGCGGCAAACAAACGACTCGGCGAGCTCACGGACAACGGCATCCAACAACACCTGCCGCATGCCCTGCAGGCTCACCTGGACATGATCACCCAGTTGGTCAAAAAAGAAGTCGAGCACGTGGCCGCGAACTGTGCGCGACAGGCGGCCGAGGAGATTGTGCGGGAAATGGCGAAAGACCCGATCCTGCAGGCGGTGCAACGGATCGTTCCTGACGTGGCGGAAACGCAGATCCGGGCAGAGATCACACGATTGAGCTCACCCGACTAACGCCTCGAGGCGTTACCCTCGCTTCACCTTTTTTGCCGCTGCACGGCGGGTCTTGGCCAGTGCCTTTACGCGCGCGACATTCTTCCGGTGCTTCTTCCGAACTTTCCGATCCTTCTCACGTCCCCTCGGCATAGTCTCTCCTTCAACGGTAAACCGGCGCACTGGCCGGCGAGTTCACTCGACATCGACTGAACCGCCGGATGTATATCACAGGGCTTCACTCCGCTACAACCTTTTGCGCCGTCACGGATGTCCGATCGTTACCTTGAGAGCCCCAGCAACACATGGTAAGATGCGCCCGCGCCGCAGCGTGCGCGCCTTATGTCCACCCCGCAACTCGACAAAACCTACAGTCCGCACGACGTCGAAACCCGCTGGTACCAGCGCTGGATCGACGCCGGCTTGTTTCACGCCGATCCTGCTCACAGCGGGCAACCCTATTCCATGGTGATCCCTCCGCCAAACGTCACGGGCTCTCTGCACGTCGGGCACGCTCTGAATAACACCTTGCAAGACATCCTGATCCGCTGGCGCCGCATGCAAGGCCGTAACGTGCTCTGGATGCCCGGGACAGACCATGCCGGCATTGCGACACAGAATGTCGTCGAGCGGCAATTGCAGGCTGAAGGCACGTCGCGGGAGGCACTTGGTCGGGAAGAATTTCTCAAGCGCGTCTGGAACTGGAAGGAAAAATCCGGCGGGACCATCATCGGCCAGCTCAAGAAGCTCGGGGCGTCCTGCGATTGGCAGCGGGAACGGTTCACGATGGACCCCGGTCTGTCCGAAGCGGTCCGCGAGGTCTTCGTTCGCTTACACCAGGACGGCTTGTTGTATCGCGGTGAACGGCTAATCAATTGGTGCCCGCGCTGCCTGACCGCCCTCTCAGACATCGAAGTCGAACACGAAGAGATCACCGGGAAGCTCTATACGATTCGGTATCCGCTGGCGGACGATCCTTCGCAGTTTCTCCTTGTCGCCACGACCCGTCCCGAGACCCTGTTCGGCGACACGGCGGTGGCCGTGCACCCGGAAGACGAGCGTTTCCGTCATCTGATTGGAAAGCAGGTGCGACTGCCGTTGACGAGTCGGGCGATCCCGATCGTAGGTGATTCGATCCTGGTTGATCGCGAGTTCGGCACCGGCGCCGTCAAGATCACGCCCGCCCACGACTTTAACGACTTCGAGGCGGGTCTGCGGCACGAACTGAAACGGATCAAGATCCTCGATCTCCATGCCCACCTTCGATTGGCTGGCTCCTTGACCGATCCCGCCGTCGCGGAGGCGGTTGAGGATCTTCCCGTGGCGAAGGCGCGTCCGAAGATCGAACAGTTTCTCACCGAGCAGGGGTTCCTGGAAAAATCCGAACCCCACAAGATGGCGCTCGGCAAATGTTATCGCTGCAAGACGGTGGTTGAACCGTTCTTGTCCGATCAATGGTTCGTGAAGATCAAGCCGCTGGCCGAGCCGGCGATACAGGTCGTTGAAGATGGCCGCGTGCGAATCATCCCCGAGGCCTGGAAGAACAACTATCTCGGCTGGATGCGGGACATTAAGGACTGGTGCGTCTCGCGGCAGATTTGGTGGGGACACCAGATCCCCGCCTGGTACTGCGAAACCTGCTATGGGACGCCGTTCTTGCGCCGCAGTTCTGACGGTGCGCCGCTCATCCCTTCGAATGCCGTCGCAATCGTGGCGAAGACACAGCCGGACGCCTGTCCGCAGGGTCACCGCGGCGCTCTCGTCCAGGACCCCGATGTGCTGGATACCTGGTTTTCGTCTGCCCTCTGGCCCTTCTCCACCCTGGGATGGCCCAAACAGACGCCGGAGTTGAAGACGTTTTATCCGACCTCGACACTCGTGACCGGCCTCGACATTCTCTTCTTCTGGGTTGCACGCATGCTCATGATGGGGTTGAAGTTCATGGGCGACGTGCCGTTCCGCGATGTCTACATCCACGCGCTGGTTCGCGATGCGGAAGGCCAGAAGATGAGCAAGTCGAAAGGCAACGTGATCGACCCGCTGCATGTGATGGACCAATACGGCACAGACGCATTGCGCTTCACCCTGGCGGCTATGGCGTCCCCCGGGCGCGACGTGAAGCTGGCCGAAGAACGGATCGAGGGCTATCGCAACTTTACGAACAAAATCTGGAACGCCGCCCGGTTTCTCCTCATGCACCTGGGCGGCGAACGCCGCGACGTCCCGCCCGCGCAACGATCGTTCCCTGACCGCTGGATTCTCAGTCGCCTGAATGTCGCCATCAACACGATCACCCACGAATTGGAGCAGTATCGGTTCGACCGCGCATCCAGTGCGATTTATCAATTCATCTGGCACGAGTACTGCGACAAGTACATCGAGATGGTGAAGCCCGCGCTGAAGGATCCCCATTCGGAACAGGCGAAGACTACGCGGCAGACCTTGGCCGAAACGTTCGAGACCATGATGCGGTTGCTGCATCCCTTCATGCCGTTCATTACAGAGGAAATCTGGCAGACGCTCCCGCATGACGGCATCAGCATCGTCCGCAGGCCCTTTCCAGCCACCAGAGAAGAGTGGGCGTCACAGGAAATCGAGCAGGAGTTCACCCTGCTGGAAGAATGTCGAGCGCTGATGAATCAGGAGCGGGCGATCCTTGGATATCCCGCAGGCAAACGGCTCCATTTCAAGGTACACGGGAAAACCGACTTCGCTCATTCCGCCTTTGAAAAACACCAAGCGCTTATAGAATATATGGAAAATGTGGAGCACCTCTCGATCAGCGGCGGCGCCGACATTGCCGCGCCACACCTCCTCACGCTGACAAGCGGCTCAACCGAGGTGGGCACGAGCATGGAGGGAGCCGACCTTCACAAAGCGAAGGACAACGTGAGCAAACAAATCGCAGCGCTGCAAAAAGAAGTCTCGCGCACTCAGCAAAAATTGAGCAACCCCGACTTTGTCGCGAAAGCGCCGCCCGAGGTCCTGACCGACCACCATGACCGGCTCGCACGTGAATCGCGCATGATCGAGCTGCTCCAACAGGCGCTGGGCCAGATCACCCTTGAACAGGCACCCCATCAAGCCTCTTAGTCTCCACGCCATTCGGAGCGCCGTGCAACTGGCGCTGGTCGAAGACCTCGCCTCTGGCGACGTCACCACCGGCGCGTTGTTCCCAACCGCGCTTCAAGCGACGGCGACTATCGTCGCCCATCAGGCAATGACGGTTGCCGGCGTGGCCGTCGCCCGCGAAGTGTTTCTGGCGGTCGATCCATCCCTACGCATCACCACAAGCATGAAGGACGGACGCGCCGTGAAACCGAACACTACGGTACTCGCGGTTCGAGGCGATGTCCGTTCGCTGCTGATGGCCGAACGCGTCGCCGTCAATTTTCTCCAGCAGCTCTCCGGCATCGCCACGCTCACCGCACAGTTTTGCGCTGCGGTTCGCGGGTATCCAACTAGGATACTGGATACACGCAAGACCACTCCGGGGCTACGAGCCCTCGAAAAATGGGCGGTGCAGTTGGGAGGCGGCAAGAATCACCGGTTCTCGCTGGGCGACGGCGTGCTGATCAAGGACAATCACCTCGCCATCCTGCGTTCGACAGGCATCGACGTGGCAGAAGCCTGCCGCCTGGCGCGTGCCAATGCCCCTCATGGCTTGCGCATCGAAGTGGAAGCGAAGACCTTGCAGGAAGTGAAAGACGCCATAGCGGGCAAGGCCGACATCATTCTGCTCGACAACATGTCCCACGCCATGGTGCGACAAGCCGTAGCCCTCATCAAGGAACGCGCCCTGGTGGAAGTCTCGGGCGGTATGACCCTGCAGACGGTCGCCGCCATGGCCCGGGCCGGCGCGGATTTCATTTCGGTCGGCGCCCTGACCCATTCGGCTCCCGCAGCCAACCTCAGCATGGATCTCTCCGTACAGCGAGGACGCCGTGGGCGCTCCCGTTAACGATCCGCCCGGCACCGACCGACTGGACATGGACCGCCTGCAGGCCACCCTGCAAACCCGCGCCTTCGGCAGAGTCCTGCACTACACACCGTCCACCGCCTCTACCAACGCTGACGCGCTCGCCTATCTGCAACAATCGGCAGCACCGCCCGATCCACACGGAATGGTCATCCTGACCGACTATCAGACGGCTGGTCGAGGACGACGCGGACGAACATGGCACTCACCGCCGCAGGGCAATCTGTATTTCTCGGTCATCGTGGTGCCTCGAACAGGTTCCACACGCATGACTCCTTGGCTGACATGGGTTCCCCTGTTGTCTGCCCTCGCGGGGGCCGATGGCCTCTCTGATCAGACAGGACTTCCAGTCTCCGTCAAATGGCCGAATGATCTGTTACTCCACGACAAAAAGATCGGAGGCATTCTCTGTGAGCAGACCATAACCCCAATTAGGACGGTACCCATCGTCATCGGCATCGGCCTCAACATCAATGCGGCACTCGACAAGTTCCCGGACGAGCTTCGATCAGGTGCCACAACCCTCGCGGCAGAAGCTGGACGACAGTTTGATCGTGTGGCACTTCTGGCCAACCTCCTGCTTCGGCTCGAGCAACGAATGGATCGCCTTTTCCTCGACGGCCCGCGCAGCATGGCCGAAGAATTCACGCAGCGCTGCTCGACACTCGGCAGAACCGTCCGGGTCACACTCGAAGAAAAGGGGGTGGTAGAGGGGATCGCTGAGTCTATTGGTCCTGATGGATGTCTCCGCCTGCGGATGAGATCGAACAACTCCCCGACCCTCTCCCCGACATTGTTGGAGGTCAGAAGCGCCGAGGTCGTCCATCTGCGGGGGTGAAATCCGGGGTCTGCATGAGTTAGAGTGACAGCACGATGCTGTTGGCAATCGACATCGGGAACACGAACGTGGTCTGCGGCCTCTTCAAAGGGTCAGCCTTGCAGGGGCATTGGCGCCTGGCCACCGAATCCCGACGAACCGACAACGAATACGGCATCCTGCTGCTGAATTTGCTCCAGAATGCGGGCTTTACTCCCGATCAGATCACCGGCTGCATCCTGTCCAGCGTCGTACCAGCGCTAACCGCGACCTTCGACTCACTGGTACAGACCTATTTTCACAAGACCCCGGTGATCGTCGGTCCGGAAACCGACTCCGGATTGACCCTGCGCTACGCCAATCCCAAGGAAATCGGCAGCGACCGCATCGTCAATGCTGCCGCCGCCCATGCGCGCTACCACGCCGACCTGATTATTGTGGACTTCGGCACCGCCACCACCTTCTGTGCGGTCACAAAATCGGCGGAGTATCTCGGCGGCGTCATTGCCCCGGGGCTGGGGATCTCCGCGGATGCGCTGTTTTCCCGTACCGCAAAGCTTCCCAAGGTTGAAATCATCCGGCCCAAAACCGTTATCGGTAAGGATACGATCGGAGGCATTCAGAGCGGCCTCCTGTTCGGCTATGTGGGGCTGGTCGATGGCATTGTCCGGCGCATGGAACGGGAACTCGGCCGCTCCTCCATTGTCGTGGCGACCGGCGGCCTGGCGACCGTGATTGCACAGGAGACCGAAACGATTCAGGAAGTCCTTCCTTTCCTGACCCTCGAAGGCTTGGAACTGCTGTACCACCGAAATCGCCTCGCATAGGCCGGCTTTTCGCCGAGCGCTGATACATCATCCCTGCTAAAAACGCTGAGGGACCTGAAAAAAACGACGATTTCTTTTTATTCCCCGTTGACTTCGATTCTCCGGTGGCTATCTCCCTGACCAGCAAAGGTGTAACCAATGTCTGAAGACGAGAAGAATATTCACAGTATCGACAACTTAGACAACGTAAATGGTTCCGACGAGCCGTCTTCGGCCACGATTGAGGGTGAGAGCGAATTACAGCAGGCGCTGGAGGCTAAGACCGACGAATGCAAGGCCGCCAACGAAAAGTATCTGCGACTCGCAGCCGAGTTCGACAATTATAAGCGTCTCGCTCAGCGCGACCAGCGGGAACAAATCAAATTCGGCAACGAACAGATTCTCAAAGAACTCCTCCCCGTCGTTGACAATCTAGAGCGGGCAATCAAATCAGCCAAAGGGGCTGGTTCCCTCGATGCGCTCACGGAAGGCGTCGAGCTGACGCTCAAGCAGCTTGTCGGTGCCCTGACCAAGTTCGGCGTCAAAGCCGTTGAGAGCGTCGGACAGACCTTTGATCCGTCCACTCAGCAGGCGGTCGCACAGGTCCCGTCAGACACGGTCCCTGAAAATCATGTTGTGGAAGAGTATCAAAAAGGGTATCTCCTCCAGGACCGTATCCTCCGGGCCGCCATGGTGACGGTATCGACCGGGGCGGCGAACTAAGACCGTCCCTACGCACGCAGCACAGGTTTCGCGAGAACAGCTGACACAATCGTTCACGTATTGATATTTTTTGCGAAGGAGCCAACCCATGGGCAAAGTTATCGGAATCGACCTCGGCACGACGAACTCCTGCGTCGCCATCATGAGC
>WBZN01000263.1_pt2 | contig 29738 bp, 18 predicted proteins | sample 5204281 | NCBI WGS metagenome assembly WBZN01 (sample SAMN12344347, study PRJNA552823) | activated sludge metagenome | biome: Activated sludge suspended growth; feature: Nitrification reactor; material: Wastewater; isolation source: activated sludge from nitrification reactor of wastewater... | reverse complement strand
GAGTGCGCGATCGTTCCTGACCCGAAGTCTTTCAACATCTGGGTTCCGCCGGCCGTGCCATCACTCTCCCAAAGCTGATGAGACAGTCCGGCAAAATCGTCCAAGCTGAAGTAGAAGGTATCTCCCGCACTTGCCACCGGAATCGGCTCCGCCCCCGCGATCGAAAGGTCCTGCACGAGGTGCGTGCCCGCCACCGTTCCGTCCGATGTGCACACTCCCGAGTTCAAGCTCGACCCCTCGCAGCCAAAAAAGACACGGGCCCCTACCAAGGCCAAATTGCTCGGAGCGTTACTCGAGATCCGCTGCGTGCCATCGGGGGTTCCGTCCGTAGACCACACGCCCGGAGTCGGTCCCTGCGTGACCGTGAAGACCACTCGATCGCCCAGAGATGCAGCCGATCGAAAGAACGGATCCTGCATGGGCGTTTGGAGATAGCCAAGCGCGCCCTCCGGACCCGGATCCAGATCCCCCAGCGAAACGGTACTGGCAGGCGTGCCGTCCGAAAACCAGGGTTCGCAGCCATGACCGGTGTCGCAGGCCACGAAGAAGAGGCCGCTGCCGAGCGCCGCCAGTTCGTATTCGCTCGTGGCCGAAGCAGTCGTCACCGCGGTCACCGCCAGCGTGCCCGTGTCGACCCGGTAGATCTGTTCACCGCCGGTCTGGAGCTGCGCCGGGTCGCGGGCCTTGAAGTACAGCGTCCCCTGCACGTCCGTGAGCCACGAGGGCAGAGACCCGGTCAGGCCGGGAACACCGTCCACGACCAACGACGTGCCGGCGGGCGAGCCATCGGAGGCCCAGAGCTCCCGCCCGTGCGCGCCGTCGTCGGCGACGAAGAAGAGGCGGCCGCCGCTGGCGCGGATTTCTGAGAACGACATCGAGCTGCACAAACCCGGGCAGACGTCCTTCACGAGATAGGTCCCGCCGGTCGTGCCGTCGGTTCGCCAGAGCTCCTGACCGTGAATACCGTCGTCGGCAGCGAAATACACCACGCCGCCGAGGTCGATCATCCAGCCGGCATTGCTGGGATAAGGCACCGCCGGCGAAAGCTCGGTGCCGATGTCCTTCACCAGGTGCGCGGGCTGCGCTGCGGCCTGCGACGGCAGCCCTAAGACGATCAACGCCGCGGTTGCACGAAGGCCGAGAGCTCGAACGTGCTCAAGCCAGCTCGCTCCGCCCATGGTCCCGATGGTAGCAGGCAGTTTCGGCAGGACCGATCTACCGTATCGCGCGGCCGGGCGCGGAATCGAAACTGACTGGTCATGTAGACTGGTCCTATGGCGAGAACCAAGAACGCCTCCGAGTTCAAGGCCAAGTGCCTGGGTCTGATCGACGAAGTCGCCGAGACCGGTGAGCCGATCACCATCCTCAAACGCGGCAAACCCGTGGCCAGGCTCGTGCCCGTTTCCTCGATCGCCGAGGGCTATCCGCAGAGCCGGCTCAAGGGCAGCGTCACGTACTACGGCGACGTCATCGCGCCCGCCACCGACCCGGAGGACTGGGAGGCGGAGTCGAAGTCCAGCGCATGAAATACCTCCTCGACACCCACATCTTGCTCTGGTGGGCCGACGAGGACCCTCGCCTCTCGCGAGCCCAACGGCGTGCATTGGCCAAGAGCTCGCCGACCAGTCCGGTGCTGGTGTCCGAGATCAGCTTCTGGGAGATCGCCACGCTCGTCGAGCGACGGCGCATCGGGCTGGGACGCCCGGTGCGCGACTGGTTGGAAGACGCCGCGGCTCCGCCGCTCGTCGAGCGCGTCGGCATCTCACCCGCGGTGGCCCAGCAACTCGTCCACCTACCCGTCACGGTGCACCGCGACCCGGCAGATCGGATCCTGCTCGCGACCGCCAAGGTCTACGGCGCCACGCTCGTCACGCAGGATCGGCGCCTCCTCGACTCGAGGTTCGTCGACGTACTGGGCTGAGCCGCACTGCGCTCACCGCGAGGGCCGGCGGCTCTACTTGTCGCCCTTCACGGTCAACACCCGCCCCGCGGAGTACGCCGTGAACTCCGGCGCGTACATGGACTGCACCGTCGCCGGGCCGACACGGAAGGTGCCGGCCAGGCTGGCGCGCACGCGATACTTGAGCGTGTACTCGCCCTGCGGCAGCCACTCGATGAAGAAGTTAGTGCCGCTGTCGCGCACCTCCTCGTAGCGCGGCAGGCCGAGATCCCACGCCCAGCCCGAGCGCACGTTCTCGGGCTCGAAGCCCGCGCCGCGCGGGTCGCGCAGGTGCACGTATTCGGCCGGCGCGCGACCGCTCAACGAGAGCTGCACTTCGAGCTCGTCGCCCACGGCGAGCGCGTCGCCCTCGGCGAGCGGCTGCAGCACCACTTCCTTGCCGGTCTTCACCCGCCGGAAGTACTGACGCGTGACGTGGAAGAGATCGCCGCGCGCTTCCTTGGGTAGCTCCTCGGTCGAGAAGTGCCAGGTGGCCGACGCGAACAACAGGCCCGGCGTCTCCTTCTCGACCGCCACCGTGGCGCTCGACGCCGACAGATGATCGCCCGGGACGACGATCTGGTTCTTCTTACCAGTGTAGCGATCGGGCTCGAAGACGAAGCTCGTCGTCTGCCCGGCCACCGCGACGGTCGCCGCCTCGCGCACGCCGAGCTGCTTGGTGTGCTCGAGGTACTTGGCGAGCGAGTACAGCACCTCGGCCGTGGCGCGCGTCGATTTCCAATGGTTGAGCTTCTTGTTCAGGAACAGCCACTGCACCAGGCCGTCCTGGCGTTTGTCGTCCGGCTGCAGCTCCATCAACGCCCGCAGCGCGAAAGCGTGGCTCTCGACCGTGTCGTTGTACCAGAGCCACGAACGTTCCTCCGGCGCCCAGAAGGTGCCCTCGTCGGGCGTCGTCTTGGCGCCGTCCATCACGCTGTCCCACACCAGCTTGGCGTTCTGCGGCCGGCCCATGCGCTTGAGCGTCAGGGCAAGGAAGCCCTTCAGATATGGCGAGTGCTCCTTCCAGTGGCGGAACGAGGCGTCGAGCATGCGCACGCGCTCGCGCTGCGGCACGGCGTCGCCCATCACCGACGGATCGGGATACGAGGACGCCACGTAATTGAGGAAGGTGATCCATTCCCAGTTGCAGTTGCAGTCGGCGCGGTCGAGCTTCGAGGCGAACTCCTCGCGATAGCGCTCGCCCAGGTATTGCCAGCCGTGAGACACCATGTCCTCCGGCACTTGGACGCCGAATTCCGCCGCCTTGGCGAAGCCGTACATGAGGTACAGGGTCATGTAGTCCGACGGTGGACCGCCCGGCCACCACGGGAACGCGCCGCTCGGCAACTGCGCCTTGCGCAGCTTGGCGAGCGCCGCCTCGCGCTCGGCCCGCGCGACCCGCGGATCGAGCACACGCACGAGATCGGGATCGCCGTTCTCGGCCGATCCCGGCACCTTGCCCTGCGACAGCTCGAGCCACGGCGTCTCCTCGAGCGCCAGCTTGCGGTTGGGATCGACGCCGTCGAAAGTCTCGAACGGCGTGTCTCGCTTGGCCATCTCGCCGGCCATCTTCGCCACCGCCGGGTACTTGTCGAACAGGCTGCTCACGATCCCGGTGGAGAGGAATCGGTTGAGCGTCTGCTCCGTGCACTCGTAGGGGTAGTTCACCAGATACGGCAGCGCCTGGAGAACGCCGTAGAACAGCTGCGCGTCGAGGGTGACCACCATCTGTTCGTTGATCCGCGACGCATCGCCGGTCTGGCGCAGATCCTCGAACGTCATTTCGCGGCGTTCCTTGTCGTGCAGCACCACGAAGCGCGACTGCGCAAGGTGCATGCGCGACGGCAGCAGCGGCAGCGGGCGCAGCTCGCCGTCGCTCAGACTGCCGGCGCTCGCCGTGACCTTGACCGCGACCTCTCCGACCTCGCGCGGCGCCACCACGGGAATGGACAAGCGCGCGCTGCCGCCGGCCTTGGCGACGAACGGCTGCTCGGCCAGCGCGGGGTCGACGCCGAACTGCGCCAGGCGGCTGGACTGGTCGCGCGGATCGAAGAGCTCGAAGTGCACCGTGCCGCGCAGCTCGGACGCCGAGGCGTTGTTCACCACCACGGCCAGCGTCGCGCGGTCGCCTTCGCGCAGGAAGCGCGGCAGATACGGACGCACCATCAGGTCCTTCACGCTCTGCGTCTGGCGCGACGCCGAGCCCGAGCGCAGGTCCGCGGTCACCGCGTGGGCCCACACCGTCCACGAAGTCACCGAGTCCGGGACGTCGAACTCCAAGGTGGCCGTGCCGTCCTCTCCCGTCCGCAGGCTGGGCTCCCAGAAGGCGGTCTCGGAAAAGTTGCTGCGCAGCTCCGCGCCGGCGGCAGCCCCGACGTCGGATGCCGCGGCTTTTGGTTTGCTCACTGCCTCGGCTCGCAGTTCCGGCACCGGTACCGGTGGTGGCGGGGACGCCGGCGGCGCCCCGTCGCTCCGGCCGGCCTTGTCCAGCATCATCTGCGGCGCCGCAGCGCCGGTCGGCACGCCGCCTTCGACACCGCCGCGCACGCCGCGAAAGCGCATCCCGGGACCACCCACGCCGTAGCCGTCGAACATCGCCAAGCGGTCCGGCGTCCAGTCCGCCACCGACTCCGTTTCCGCCCAGTCCCGCTGCGATACCCATCCGGCACCGCGTTGCCCGAGGCTTGCCGACGCCCAGCCGACACCTCCGCGATAGGGGAACAGATCGAGCGGCCGCGGTGGCTGGTGCGGCGCGAACAGATCGAGGCTGCGGTCGTACATGTACGCCAGGACTTCCGCCGCCGGCAGCTCACTGCCGCCGTCGGCGCGCGACACCTTGATGCGAAACGTCTCGTGGGTGCCGGGCCGCAACTTGTCGCGGAACGTCGAGAACGCCACGGCGAGCGCCCGGTCCGTCCAGGGCACGGCGAGATCGCTCACCGGCTGCAGCAACTGGTGATCGCGCAGCAGCGTGAGCCGCACCGAGAAGCCGCCGCGATCCGCCGCCGCGACGGGCACCTCGAGCACTCCCGAGTTGGCCGGCACGCGGCGGCGCTCGATCAACGCGCCGTCTCGATAGCGTTCGAAGAACAGCGCCTGATCGGCGAAACCGCTCCAGACCAGGAAACGCGCCACGCCGCCGGCCTCCACGGAAGTCTGCTCGGCGGCGAGCACGACCGGCAGCGCGAGCGCCAGGCCCGGTCCGGCCACCACCACCTCCGACTGGGCCTCCGCCGTGGCGCCGTACGGATCCTGCGTCTGATAGCGCACGCGATACGCACCCGGCGGCACGCTCGGCAGGGTCAGCGACGCTTCGCCCTTCGCGTCATGTGTCAGGACGCCGCGTGCGAGCTCCGCGCCGTCACTCCACTCGCCGAGCGCAGCACGCCAGTCGGCGTCGGTCTGCCAGCGGGCGCGCAGTCCATCGCCCGGCGTGGTCAGCGCGCCGGCAGCGGCGGTCTGGCCCGGCGGCAGGCCGCGTTGCGGCGCGTCGGCGGGCATCACGGGCGCGGCGGGCTGCGCGAGCGCCAGCAATCGCCACGAGCCCTGTCCGGGCCGCGGCGCACCGTCGAGGTCACTTCGCCGCACGGTGAGGCTCGCGGTCTCGCCCGGCCGCACGAAACCGGATGCGGCTTCGATGCTCGCCTGAACCGCGACCTGCCCGAGCCGGAAGCCGCGCTCGGCGCTGCGGGTCTCGCCGCCTTCGTCGGTGACGTCGGCCGCGAGTCGATAGTCGAAGCTGACGCCCTTGACGTCAGCCGCGCGTTCGTCGGCGAGCGGCACAAACTCGGCGTGGAAGGTGCCGTCGTCGGCGAGCGGGCTCTCACCGGCCGCGATCACCTGGGCCTGCGGCGCTCCGCCCCCCCACCAGTTCCAGCCCCAGCGCGACCACCACGGCGGCAGCACGGGCTGGCGCGTGACCCGCCAGCGCGCCGTGCCGGCGGCGACCGGCAGGCCGAAGTAGTACCGCGCTTCACCCGCGAGCTTCGCCGGGCGATTGAGCCGCAGAGCCTCGGCCGGCACCGCGATGCTGACCTCGAACGTCGGCCGCTTGTACTCCTCCACGCGCAGCGCCGCGGAACCCCTGGGCGACGCCGCGAGGCGCCACGCTCCGAGGGGCCGGCCGCCGGGGATCGTGAACTCCGAAGCCGCGGTGCCGAAACCGTTGGTCACCAACTCGGCCTTGGCGACCTCCTGGCCGTTCGGGTCATGCAGGGTCACCGTCACCGGCGCACTCTTGCGCGCCACCAGGTGGCCTTCGCGGCGCTCGCCGCCGTACACCAGCACCTTGAACTTCACTCGTTGCTGCGGGCGGTACACGCTGCGATCGGTGAACAGCAGCGCGGCATCGGCGTTCTGCTCCGGCTGGCGGCCGGGTAGGCTGACGTCGAGCCAGGCGACGTCAGCGCCGTGGCGGGCGATCGCAATTCCTCCCCACCAGCTGCCGCCGCGCTCGGCGCTGCTCGGCAGCAGCACGAACCCGTCCTTGTCGCTGGTGGCGCGCAGGATCTGCTGCGGACCGCTCTGCCAGTCCTTGCGATAGACGCGTACCTCGGCGCCGGCCACCGGCTCGCCCTGCTCGCCCGAGAGCAGGCGGAGGCGCGACTCGCCGCCGCCCTCCTGGGTGGCGCTCAGCACCAGATCGCCGAGCACGATGCCCGAGACCATGACCCGGTTGCGCGCTTCGGCGAAGTCCGACCGCGCCGAGACCAGCACGAGATAGCCGCCCGCGGCTTTCATCGGCGGCACCACGAACGTCCGGTGCGAGCGGAAATCCGGCGTCGCCGGCAGCTCGCTGGTCCATTCGGCGGCCGGTCGATGCGCTTCGGCGTACGAGCGCGCGTCGTTGCCCTGCGGGAAGACCTCGTTGCGCGAGCTCGACTCGACGCTCGACAGCAGGTCGAACGCATACGCGCGGAAATAGAGTCGCGGCAGATTGCGGTGGAACACTTCGAACGAGCGCTTGCCCGGCGCGTCGCTCGCCATGGCACTGACGCTGAAATCCGGCGCTTCGAGGCCTTGCCGCAGCGCCTTGCAGCGTCGTCCGCCCGGCGTCTTCGGGTACGCGGCCTCCCCGGCCGCGAGCAGCGCGTGCGCGCGGCTGAGGGCATCCGGAGCGGGGTCGCCCTGGACCAGCACGGCCAGGGTCGCCATGCCTTCCGACCACCAGGACAAGTCGCGGAAGGCCGGCAGCCGGCGCTCGAGGTCGGCGCGCACCTTCGCCCTGTCGCCCTCCTGCGCCAGGGCGGCGGCCAGACGGCGCGCTCTCTCGAGGCGCGCCTCGAGCTGGGCTTCGCGATGGCCCGCTCCGCGGTGCCAGCTTTCCAGATCGTCGAGGACCGCACCGAGCTTGCGCAAGGGATGCACCTGCGGCTCGGCGAGAGCGACCTTCGCCGATGCCTCGGGCTCACCGGCGATCAGCGCGGGGAGGTCGAGGCGGTAGATCTCGTTGTTCTGCTCCGGCGTCCAGAAGCTGGTGTCGGCGAGGAGCTCGACGTACAGATAGGACAACGCGTCGCGCAGCGTGCCGCGCACGGCGGATGGGTAGTCGTTCGGCTCGAGGTAGGGCTTGAGACGCACCACCGGCATCCCGCCGAGCGCCACGCGCTGCTTCCAGGCGTCGCTGTAAGCCGCCACCGCGGCGGCGTACAGCTGGTCGCGCGTCCACACCCGCAGATCCGCGGTGCCGCCGGTGTCGACACGTTCACGGCGGTTGATCTCCCAGGAATACGCGCCGTAATAGGAGACCAGACTGCCGGCGTAGTAGAGGTCGAGCGTGGCTCGAGACAAATCGTCGTGGGGCCAGTCGTGGCCCTTGATGTACTTGACCGCGCCCTCGAAGCCGCCCTCCGCGATGCGCAGCGTCGAGCCCTGGATGAGCGCGCGCGTCCAATCGCGGCTGTCTTTGGCGGCGATCGCGGCGACCAGCAGGCGATCGACCATCTCCTGGGCCGCGCTCATCTTCTGCTCGGAGACGAGCTGCTCGACTTTCTTCCAATCGGCTGCGCTCACGGCGTGGGGTGCCTCCGGTGTGGTGATCCTGCTCGCCGGCGCCGGGGATCCCGTGCCGTGCGCCGGTGTCGATCCTCCTGACTTCCAGCCGGCGGCGAGTCCCAGCGAGACGAAGAAGAACGCGGCGGCGGTGGTGAGCAGGGTTCTGGTGCGCATGGTGCCGATCTTAGACTCCGCCCCCGCATTCGAGTTCCCGCGCCCAGGATTCGCGGCGTCGGTCCCTCGCACCGGCGCGCCCGCTCGCACCAACCGGGCAGGGACCACGCATCGACATCCACGCGCGCATGCGTGCGAAGATTGGCGCGCGAAAGGAGCTTTCCATGCGCAAGACCACGTTCTGGGCCCTGGCCGGTGTGCTCGCCGCCCTCCCCGCCTCGGCCGGCATGACCTTCACCAGCACCATCCACACCGAGGGCACGGCCCGCGGCGCCGACATGAGCGACATGACCATGCACGTGCAGGTGAGCGGCGACAAGGCGCGCGGCGACGTCGAGAACTCGAAGAGCCCGTTCTTCGGCGAGGGCGGCTACGAAGTCACCCGCGACGGCGGCGCCACGATCCTCTTCGTCAACCCGAAAGAAAAGACCTACTTCGACGCGACGGCCATGCTGCGCGGCGCCGCGGGTGCGATGGGCGCCATGGGCGGCATGGTCAAGATGGACGTCACCGATCTCAAGGTCGAGAAGCTGCTGGAAGAAGACGGCGGGACGGTGGCCGGGGTGCCCACGACCCACTACCGTTTCAAGACGTCGTACACCATGTCGATGAAGGTGGCGTTCATCAACAACACGTCCCACATCGAGACCGTCGAAGACAAGTGGACGACGACGGCCGTCACCGAGGCCGGCTTCGGCCTCACCCAGGCCCGCGCCATGAAGCTCGGCATTCCGGCGTTCGACAAGCTGATCGCCGCCGAGATGGACAAGATGAAGGGCTTCCCGATCAAGGTCGTGTCCACGACCACCACCGAAACCAAGGGCAAGATCGACAAGCGCACCATGACGCGCGAGGTGACCGAGCTCAAGACCGGTGTGAGCGTGCCGGACTCGGTCTTCACCGTGCCGGCCGGCTACGAGGAAAAGTCCCCGATGCCCGTCGGCTTCCCGGGCGCGGGCGGCAGGAACTAAGTCCCGCGACGCGCCCGCCGCAGCTGCCTCAGACGCCGCGGTCGGAAGCAGGCGCCGAAGCCGCGGCGGCTCTCGAGGCCGCCGCGGTTCGCACAATCCAGAACGGAGCGGAGACTCGACGTGACCGTGTACGGTGGTATCGAGGCCGGCGGCACCAAGATCGTCTGCGCCATGGGCGCCGGCCCCGATCGCATCGTCGCGGAGACCCGCATCCCCACCACGGCGCCGGCGGAGACTCTGGCCGCCGTCGTCGACTTCTTCCGCTCCGCGCAGGCCGAGCATGGAACCTGTGCTGCGCTCGGGGTGGCCGCGTTTGGCCCCCTCGACCTCGACCGCCACTCACCCACCTGGGGCCGCCTGACCGCGACCCCGAAACCGCACTGGAGCGGCACCGATCTCTTAGCGCCGCTGCGCGAGGCTTTCGACGTGCCGCTAGCCATCGACACCGACGTGCAGGGAGCGGCCCTGGGCGAGCAGCGCTGGGGCGCCGGTCGGGATTGCGAGCTGTTCGTGTACGTCACCGCCGGCACCGGCATCGGCGGGGCGGCCCTCCGGCGAGGCGAGGCTTTGCACTCCCACCTGCGCGCCGAGGTCGGTCACATCCGCTGCCCGCGCCATCCGGCCGACACCGAATTCCCCGGCATCTGCCCTTTCCACGGCGACTGCCTCGAAGGACTGGCGAGTGGTCCGGCCGTCCAGGCACGCTGGGGCCGGCCACTGGAGGCTCTTGCGCAGAAACATCCGGCCTGGGAGATTCTCGGCCACTACTTCGGTCAGCTCGCGGCTACTTTGACCCTGGCAGTGGCACCGGACCGCATCCTCTTCGGGGGTGGCCTGTTCACGGGCGACACCCTGCTCGGGCCGACGCAACGCTGGCTGCGGCAGATCTTGGCTGGGTACCCGGTCGGAGGCGCGAGCGCGCTCGACGACTACCTCCAGCGGCCGGCGCTCGGCGGACGGGCCGGCGTGCTCGGTGCGCTGGCGCTTGCCGAGCGCGCCGGCCTTCCTTGATCGCCTGAGCTCTCCGCGACCGCCGAGCGGTCGACGCGCCCGACCGAGAGCTCCGGACACGAAAAGGGCCCCCAACAGTCAGGGGCCCGCTCGCATCGTCTTGCTGGATCACACTCCTGCTGAATCAACTCGCTTTGTACTTGGTGGAGCCGAAGGGAATCGAACCCTCGACCTCTTGAATGCCATTCAAGCGCTCTCCCAGCTGAGCTACGGCCCCACGCGAGAGACGCGGAGTGTAGCGGCGCGGTTCGGGGCATGTCAATTGCCGGCGTTCGGCAGTAGTTTAGGCCGATGAGACTCCGGCTCGTCGTTCCCGCGCTGTCGTTGGCGGTTGCCGTCCTCGCCCAGGGCTGCTCGTCGCCGAATCGCGGCGAGTGGAAAGGGGACTTCGACGGCAGCGTGACGGGCACGGTCGACTTCACCATCAATACCCGCGGCACCAAGCTCACGGGCACGATGGCGGGCAAGACCTCCGGCGGCCAGGATTTCCACGCCACCATGGAAGGCACCCTCGCCGGAGTCGACTTGGTCGCCGAGCTCGAAGGCAGCGCGACGACCGACTACCGTCCCGTCCCGTTCACCGGCGTCATGAAGGGCGAGCTCCTGCGCGGCAAGGCACATGGGTCCTGGGAGTGCACGATCCGCTTCACCGACCAGAAGATGAACGGCGACTGGCGGGTGACACAGGTCGTGGCGGCGAACTAGAACGGGGGGCGAAACGGACCTGCCGGCGGCTACGAGGGCTGCGGGACCGACTCTTCCTCAGCGTCCGGCATCTCCTGCATCTCCGGCAGCTCCTCGGGCGTTTCGAGGAACCGCCGCTCGGCCGCGGTCATCGCCAACGGATCCAGCCGCCGAATGACTTCCTCGCGCAGGGCCTGCAGCCCTTCTCCGCTCACCGCCGAGACCCAGATGCCGCCGCCCTGGCCGATTTCGCCCGGCGGCAGCAGGTCGCGTTTGTTGAACACGCGCACCACCTTGTTGGGGTCGACGCCGAGTTCGAGGAGAACCGCGTCGGCCACTTCCATCTGCTCCTGCCACTGCGGATGGCTGCGATCGATGACGTGCAGGACCACGTCGGCCAGCGCCGATTCCTCGAGCGTGCTCCGGAACGAGGCCACGAGATGGTGAGGCAGCTTGCGAATGAAGCCCACGGTGTCGGCGAATACGGCACTCTGGCCCTCGCCCAAGCGGCCGCGGCGGAGCTTCGAATCGAGCGTCGCGAACAGCCGGTTCTCGGTCAACGTGCCGGCCGAGGTGAGCGCGTTGAACAGCGTCGATTTGCCGGCGTTGGTGTAACCGGCGAGCGCCACCGTAGGCACGCCGTGGCGGCCGCGTCGCTGCGTGGCCCGCGTGCGCTCGATCTTCACCAGATCGCGCTCCAGGCGGCTGATCTTCTGCCGCAGCACGCGGCGGTCGGCCTCGAGCTGCGTCTCGCCCTCGCCACCGCGCACGCCCACGCCGCCTTGCTGCCGCGAGAGGTGGCCCCACTGCCGCGTCAGCCGAGGCAGCATGTACTTGAGACGGGCGAGCTCGACCTGGGTGCGAGCCTCGCGGCTCCGCGCCCGCTGGTCGAAGATGCGCAGGATCAGGGAGCTGCGGTCCTCGACCGGCAGCTTCAGCACGTCCTCTAGATTCTTGGTCTGGCTGCCCGAGAGGTCGTCGTCGAACACGAAGCCGGTGGCGCCCAAGGCGCGCGCTTCCTCGGCGATCGTTTCCGCCTTGCCGCGACCGATGTAGGTGGCCGGGTCCGGCGTCGGACGCTGCTGGATCACTCGCCCGACCACCTCCGCGCCGGCGCTAGACGCGAGCTCCGCGAGCTCGTCCAGATGCTCCTCGACGGCGAAGCGCGACTGCGCCGGCAAGGCGAGTCCGACGAGCATGACCTTGTGGCGGCGGACTGGGGCGGGTGGAGTGAAGGGTTCGGGCAAGGCGTTGACCTGACTCCATCGTAGAGGAAGCACGCGACCTCGTCAAAGCCGGGAGGAACGTGCCCAACGGCCCATTCGAGGGCACCGGGCGGCGGGGAGAGATAGGATCTTCGGGCGATGACCGAGACGACGCCGAAATCGCCGTTACGCTGGGTGGTGGGCGGGTTGCTCGTCTGTGCGCTTGCCGCCCTGTTCTGGCCTCGGGACAACTTCCCGAAAGAGGCTCCGGGCGGCTTCCTGACCGACCGCCAGGGGCAACCGACGCCGCTCGCCGGACACTACGCGCCGGTCACGCTGGTGCACTTCTGGGCCACGTGGTGCCCCCCTTGCATCGAGGAGGCGCCCGCGCTCGATCGCCTCACGCGTGACCTGGCGGCCCCCGGGCGGCTGGCAATCGTGCGGATCGCGGTCGCCGACTCACCCGCCCGCGTGCGCGCCTTTCTCAAAGGAAACGACGAGGACGTCCTGTTCGACGGCAAATGGGACGTCGCTCATCGCTTCGGGACCACCCAAATTCCCGAGACCTACATCATCGTGGCCGGCAAGGTGGTGAAGAAGTTCGAAGGGGCCGCCAACTGGGACGACCCCGCCCTGCGCGCTCAGCTCGCGACTTGGCGCGACGGCAAGCCCTCGACCTGACGCGCCGCTAGAAGTGGAACGCCAGCCCGGCGTGCGCGGTGGCGAACGTCTGCGCGCTGTTCTTGAAGTTCGCGTAGTGCCCCGAAATCTGCACCAGGAAGTACAGACGATGGGTGATCTGGAACTCGCCGTCGACACCGACCACGGCTCCGACCTGCGTTTCGTCCGTGCGACCGCCGATCGTGTCCCCGGACAGGCGGTAGGCACCGAGACCGAGGAAGATCCCCGAGGTATAGAAGCCCTCGTCGAAACGGTACTCCCCAACCACGTCGCCATATTCGAGCTTGGCGTTGCCCAGGCCCTCGAACGTGGATCGGCTGGAAAGGTCCAACTGGCCGAGGTGCACGCCGACCACGGTGTTCACGTCGGTCGGCACGGCCACGCCCAGTTCGAAGGTGCGATTGCCGAAGCCCGAGGTCGGTTCGCCGTCCAACGAGCCCCCGGCGCCCGCCAGAAGGTTCAGGCTCGCCACGTACGATTGCGCCGCCGCCTCTCGAGGCATGGCGAGCAGGCCAAGAACGAGAGCGGCAAACGATAGGTGTCGGCGAAGGTTCTTCAAGCGCAACTCCTCTCCATGAAAGGCATCGAGCGTCAGTATATCGGCCCGAATTCCGTCTTCTTACAAGGGTGGCAGCCAGCGCGCGCGCCAGATTCACACGACATCTCACCCAGCATTGCGCCCGGTGGCGCCTGGCATTCCGCCCGACACGCCGCCTGACATTTCACCTGACATTTCACCTGACATTTCACCTGACATTTCACCTGACATTTCACCTGACATTTCACCTGACATTTCAATTGATACGCGCGCCGCGCCGACACCGTCCAGCCCCGACCATGCACCTGCTGCGCCGCCTCCTGCCGACTCCCTGCTTGGCCTGCGCCGCGGCCGAGTCGCGCTCGCCCGGCTCCAGCCTGGGCCTCTGCCCGCGTTGCGCCGCCCGTCTCAAGCCGCTCGCCCCCGGCCTTTGCCGCGTCTGCGCTCGCGAGATCCCGGGCCTCGTCCCCGAGGCGTTCCTCTGCGGCGAATGCCGGCGCCAGCCGCCGTCCTTCGACCGCCTCGTCGCTTGCTTTGCCTACGCCCCACCGCTCGACGCGGTCATCGGCGGACTGAAGTTCCGCCGCCTGGAATACCTCGGCGAGCTCCTGGCCGCGGCCATGGCGCGCCACCTGGGCGACGTCCTGGAGGACTGCGACTGCATCGTGCCGGTGCCGCTCCATTGGCGCCGACGGCTGATGCGAGGCTTCAACCAGGCCGAAGCCATCGCCGAACCACTCGCCCGCGGACTGCGGCTCCCCTTCTCGCGCGCCTTGCGCCGCCGGCTGGCGACCGGCGCCCAGACCCGCCTGCACCGCGGCGACCGGCTGCGCAATCTGCGCGGTGCCTTCGCGGCGCGCCCCGGGGCCGTTCTGGCCGGAGCCCGGGTGGCGCTGATCGACGACGTGGTCACGACGTCGGCTACCGCCGAGGCCGCGTCTCGGGCGCTCAAGTCGGCTGGCGCAGGAAGCGTCATCGTGCTTGCCGTCGCCCGGACGATGGCCTCGCCCTACGGGTCGGCCGCGCCAGGCGTCCATCCCAGCTCCGCGGTCCGGGAGCCCTGATCGTTGACACGGCCTTGAATGCATTCCTATACTGGGATCGAATCGGGGAATTTCCGATGCCCAGACTCCACACACCTCTTGCCGCCGCGATCCTCGTCGCGGGGCTGGCATGTCCGCACGCAGGCGCCCAGGCAGCGTGGGCGAGCGAAGGCGGGCTGGCGAGCGGTGTGGTCGAAGGGCGCGTCACGGCCGAGAACGAGTCCGCCGCCAGCGTCGCAGTGGGCTCCGCCCGCGTGTACGCCTACGAGCTCGCCGATCTCACCCTGCACCGCGTGATGACCGACGACGGGGGCGATTTCACGTTCTCGAGCCTGCCCGCCGGCATCTACAAGATCATCGCCCACAAGAGCGGCTTCGAACCGGTGGTCGTGCTTCTCTCGCGCGGCTCCGCCGCGGCGAAGCAGTACCTCGAAGTGCAGCTCGAAAGGGAAAGGGCCGCCACGGGGCAGCACGAGAGCTTCTGGTCGCTGCGCGAGCAGGTTCCGCCGGACGTGCTGCGCGAGATCGAATCCGACGAGCGCGTGGCCGTCCTCACCGAGGGCCGCCATTCGGCGCTCGACTCGCACATGCGAACCACGGTGAGCGCGATGCGCGGTGTCAGCGGTGTGTCGGGCTCGAGCCTCGCCCAGCGCACGGTCGGAAGCGTCGGCATCGAGACGCGCCTCGGCGACGTCAAGGTGGGCGTGAACGGCAATTTCTCCCAGATCGAGCCCCAGAGTGCGCCGGCGCTGCCGAGCAGCGGCGCGCCGGGCGCCGCGCAGACGCAGGCCATCTCGGTGCGCGTCGCGGGCGCACAGGATCAGATCAGCCTCACCGGGCTCAGCACCCGCCAGAGCTCGCTCGACGGAATCCGGCTGCTGCCGGTCGAATACGAGCGCTACGGCGTCAGTTGGGACCGGCCGGTCGGCGAGTCCGGACACTCGCAGGTCACGGCGCAGTACACCAACGAGAGCAATTTCTATAAGCGCGGTTGGGTCACTCCGCTCGCGGTGCCGGACTTCTCGCAGACTCTACGCGTCGAAGGCTCGTACATCGAGACGCTGTCCCAGGACGCGAGCCTCGAAACCGGCCTGCGATTCCGGCAGCGCTACGGTCAGTTCAGCTACCGCAACGGCACGCTGATCAACGACACGCCGGATCAGAGCGTGGACTTGTTCGGCCGCGGCACAGTGCGCGTGCATCCCGCAGTGCTGATGGAATACGGTTTGTACACCACCCTGCGCGACGGCAGCGTTTCCTTGATGCCCAGCGGCGGCGTGGTCCTGCAACTGGGATCGAACTGGCAGGCCTCGACCTCGATGGCGCACCGTTTCCATCGTGGCGGCGAAAGCACGACCGACAACTTCATGCCCGTCACGTTCGGCGAGTCGGGCGCGACGGAACCCGCCGAGAGCTACCTCTACAAGGTCGAGTTCACTCGCCATCTGGCGGAAGATGATTCCCTGAGCTTCGGCGCCCTCGATCGGCAGTTCGACCGCAGCTTGCGCATGTACTTCAGCAATGACGTTTTCGCCCACCTGGAGAACCTCTTCCTGGTGCCCGGCGACCGCGTACCCGAGGTCCAGGCGTCGCTCTCGCATCGCCTGTCGTCTCAGGTCACGACGCGGCTCGAGTCGAACTACGGCTTCGGCGGCGGCGGCACGGTCGTCGGTACCCAGCGCCGGACTTACAGCAACCAGGTTCGCTACCTGGTGACGTCGGTCAACGCGCGCTTCGAGCCGACCTCCACCGGCGTGTTCCTCTCCTTCCGACGCGTCGAGCAGGATCTCGAGCCCAACGGTACCAACTGGGTGGACCCGCGCATGACGTCCACCGACAGTCTGGACCTGCAACTCAGCCAGGACCTCGGGGCCATCTTCAATCTGGTCGGCGCCTGGGTCGTGCGGCTCGACGTCGGATTGGATCGCGGCGCCTCCCCCTACCTGCTCACGAACACCAACGAAGACATCCGCAAGCGCGTGCTGGCGGGCGTCGCCGTGCAGTTCTAGTTTCCGTTTCCGCCTCGCTCCCGGACGGATTTCCAGCCTCTCCTGGGCGGTTCCGCGCACATTGCCGGCGCCCTCCGGCGCGACCCCCGACCGCGCGCCAACGGCGTGGATTCACGCCGCTGGATTGATGCACTTTTTTGGATATAAGAACACCTAACCCTCTAGCAGACGCCCATTTGGCAGGGGTTCAAAAAAGTGAGGCGTGGCACAGAACCTGCTCTGCTGCGAGCTAGGAATTGCCTCGCATGCCGACTCGCTCTCTTGCTTCCGCCGCCCGTCTGACAGCGGCGTTGCTTCTCGCGGCGGTCGTCATCGGGTTCGCCAGTCTCGGCGTGTCGCGGAAGATCGAGACCTTCCAGCCTCTGGGATTCCGCACCGCGCTGCCCACCAGCCCCTGGCAGGTCGCCACGGTGGACGATCCGGCGACCGGCCTGCAGGCTGGCGACCGCATCCTGCTGATCGACGGCAGCGACGCGCCGTCGGCGCTCAGCGATCTGCGCGCTGCGCTCGGCAAGCGTGTGCAGAGCGAGCTCGTGGTACTGCGGGGCGACGCGCTGGCCAAGGCGGCCTATGCGCGCCCCGGGCTGGCCCCCGACTGGAAGTACCTGGCCCTCGCGCTCATCGGCTGCGTCTACCTGCTGATCGGCCTCTACACGCTACTCAAGGACGGCCGCGGCACCGCGTGGGTGTTCTTCCTGTGGGCGTTGGTCTCGGCCGCCGTGTACCTGATCACCCCGACCTCGCTCGGCGATTCGACTGGCAGGTCGTTGTTCCTCATCGAGGAGCTCGCCCGGCTACTGCTGCCCGCGCTCACGCTGCACCTGTTCCTGGTCTTCCCGGAGGCCCCGACCGGGGCCACCTTCCGCCGCTTGCTGCCCTTCGTGTACCTGCCCTCCGCGGTGCTGGCGGCGCTCGAGGTGGATCTCGCGGTGTTCGGCGGGCGTTTCCTGTCGAGCGGCTCGAGCGGCCGGTCGACGCTCGAGACGATGCAGGCGCTCGACCGCGCCGAGATGTACCACCTCGGGCTGTTCGCGACCGGCGCGATCGTGGTTCTTGCCACCCGCCTGGCGCATCATCGCGAGTGGGAACAGCGGCGCCAGTTCCAGTGGGTACTGCTCGGCCTCGCGGGTGGCTACCTGCCGTTCCTGGTGTTCTACGTCGTACCGCTGTGGCTGGGTATGCAGGCCTCCAGCCTGCTGTCGGCCGTCGCCGTGCTGCCTCTCGCGCTGGTGCCGCTCACCTTCGCCTACGCCATTCTGCGCTACAAGCTGTGGGACCTCGGCACGATCGTACGCGACGTGGGTTCGTACACGGTCACGCTGCTGCTCGGTCTGATCGGCTTCAAGCTCGCGAATCTGGCGATCGACCGCGGCGTCCCCACGGACTTCGCCCTCGCCCACAATCTGTTGAACTTCGCCGCCGGATTGGTGATCGCTTCCCTCATGGTGCCGGCGAAGCGCTCGATCTCGAGCACCATCGAGCGCTTGCAGTTCGGCGGCGCCTTCGGCAAGCGGCGGTCGCTCGCCGATCTCGGCCGTGAGCTGCTGCTCGAACGCGACCTCGACGCGCTCTGCGCCACGATCCTGCAACGCCTGGAAGAGGGGCTCGACCTGCAGCGCGCCAATCTCTACCTCGCGCAGGGCGAAGGCTTCGTGCCGGTGCGGCCCGAAGGCGGTCTGCCGAGCCAGATCGGCCCGGACGCTCTCGGCGCCGCGTTCTGGACCGGCGACGGCGCGCCCCTCCCGGCCGCCGTGCTGCCGCCGCCGGCGGCGCCGCCGGTGCAGCGCATGTTCATGCTCGGCTACCGGTTCGCCTTTCCGCTGCGGGTGCGCGAGAGCCGCATCGGCGCCGCCATCGTCGGCAACCACCGCGACGGCTCGCCGCTGAGCAGCGAGGACACCGACCTCGCATTGTCGTTGCTCAACCAGGCAGCGCTCGCGATCGAGAACGCGCAACTAGTCGACCAGCTGCATCGCCAGCTCGAGGAACGCGTGCTGCTCGAGCAGCACAAGGAAGGCATCATCGAGTCCTCGCCGGCGGGCATCGCAGTGCTCGGCCCGGACGACCGCGTGGAGTCGGCCAACCTGGCCTTCGCAGCGCTCGCCGGAGTGCAGCGACCCGAGGTCGTCGGGCGCTGCCTGCGGGAGCTGCTGCCGATCGAGAACCTCCCCGCACCCGGCGCCGGACTGGTGGAGGCGAAGTTGCGGGACGCGGCGGGCGTCGAACGCCACTTCCAGCTCAGCGTCGCGATGCTCGAGCGCCTCGGCACCGCCCCGCAGCGGGTGCTGGTGATCCAGGACGTGAGCGAACGCGTGGCGATGGAGACCGCGCTGCGCGAGAAGGATCGCCTGGCGGCGCTCGGCATGCTGGCGGCGGGCGTGGCACACGAAGTGAACACGCCGATCACCGGCATTTCGAGCTACGCTCAGATGCTGCTCGCCGAAACCGACGCCGCCGACCCGCGCTACGAAATCCTGAAGAAGGTCGAGAAGCAGACCTTCCGCGCGGCGCGCATCGTCAACAGCTTGCTCGAGTTCGCCCGCGACCGCGAACACGAGGCGCGGCCGGTCGACGTGGCGCTGATCCTCGCGGAGAGCGCCGAGCTGCTGCGCGAGCGTATGGAAAAGCGCGGCGTGCTGCTCGACTGGCAGCCACCGGTTGGCGAGTTCAGCGTTTCCGGCAGCGAGGGCGAGCTGCAACAGGTCTTCACCAATCTGATGATCAACGCCATCGACGCGCTCGCGCCGGGCGGTTGCATCGCTCTGGCGGTGTCGCGCGACGATGGCCGAGTGCGCGCCACCGTCGACGACGACGGCCCGGGCATTCCGCCGGCGCTCGCCGAGAAGATCTTCCAGCCCTTCTTCTCCACCAAGCTCGCCCAGGGCGGCACGGGCCTGGGACTGTCGATCAGCAACGCGCTCGTCGAACGTCACGGCGGGCATCTGCGCCTCGAGAACCGGCCGGGGCAAGGCTGTCGATTCGTCGTCGATCTGCCCGCCATCGCGAGCGGGAAGTCCGCCGAAGCATGAACATCCTGATCATCGACGACGAGGAAGTCCTCCAGGACGTCCTCAGCTCGCTGATCCGCCGCGAGGGCCACCTCGTCTCGCAGGCGCGCTCGGGCGAGGAGGGTCTCGACGTCCTCGATCGCGAGGACATCGACCTCGTGCTGCTCGACATGATGCTGCCGGGCATACAGGGCCGCGAGGTGCTGCGCCAGATCCGCCTTCGCGACCCCGATCAAGTGGTGGTCGTCATCACCGCCTATTCGTCGATCGAGGGCGCCATCGAGGCCATGCGCGAGGGCGCGTTCCACTACATTCCAAAGCCCTTCAAGAACGACGAAGTGCTGCTCACGCTGCGCAAGGGACTCGAGCAGCGGCGCCTCCAGTCCGAGAACCGGTCGCTGCGCGAGCAGTTGCGCCAGCGCTTCGGGTTCGAGCAGATCATCGGCAAGAGCAAGCCGATGCAGCAGGTCTTCGACCTCATCCGTCTCGCCGCCCCGGCCAAGAGCAACATCCTGATCCTGGGCGAGAGCGGCACCGGCAAGGAGCTGGTGGCCAAGGCGATCCACCACCACTCGCGTCGCGCGCAGGGGCCGTTCGTGACCGTGAACTCGGGCTCGATGCCGCCGGATCTGCTGGAAAGCAACCTGTTCGGTCATGTGAAGGGCGCTTTCACCGGCGCGATCTCCAACAAGAAGGGCCTGTTCGAGCTCGCCAACGGCGGCTCGATCTTCTTCGACGAGATCGGCAACATCCCGATGGACACCCAGGCGAAGCTGCTGCGCGTCATCCAGGAGCGCGAGTTCATGCGGCTCGGCGGCGTCGAGACCATCAAGGTCGACGTGCGCATCATCGCCGCCACCAACGCCGAGCTCGAAGCGTTGGTGCGCAACTCCCAGTTCCGCGAAGACCTGTATTACCGGCTGAACGTGATCACCATCAACCTGCCGCCCCTGCGCAAGCGCTCCGAGGACATCCCGCTGATCGCGCGCCACTTCCTGATGCGCTTCGCGGCCGAGAACGAGAAGGCGCTGCGCGAGATCTCGCCGCGCGCCATGGAGCTCTTGATCGACTACCACTGGCCGGGCAACGTGCGCGAGCTCGAGAACGCGCTCGAACGCGCCGTGGTGCTGTCGTCCGGCGACGTGCTCGACGTCGACCTGCTGCCGCTCTCGGTTCGCCAGCCCGCGGCGGCCGCGGCGCCGGCGGCCGCGATGCCGGCGAACGGGATCGCCTTCAAGGAGGCGGTTTCCGCGTACGAGCGCCAGCTCATCATCAAGGCGCTCAAGGCGGCCGGCGGCGTGCAGAAACGGGCGGCCGAGCTGCTCCAGGTCAAGCCCACCACGCTGCATGAAATGATGAAGCGGTTGAGCATCTCCGCCGAAGGCTTGATTTCCTGAGTCTCGTTCCGATTCTCCGGCGCTACGCTGGACTCCGACCATGAACACCATCGCCCGCCTGCGCTCGCGCCTCCCTGTCTTCGCCGTCGTCGCGATGGCCGCCGCGGCCACGACCACGTCTCCCCTGCGCTCGGCGACCGAAGCCGTCGAAACCGGCGCCAACCGGCCGCTGCTGGCCCCGCTCACCGACGGACAGCAGGTGGAGCTGCCGGCTCTCGACCCGGCGGTGCCGACGCCTCAGGACTATCTCGGCTATCCGCTGGGAAGCCGTTTCACGCATCACGATCGCATCCTGGCCTACCTCGACACCCTGGCCGGCAGTTGCCCGCGCCTGCGCCCGCTGTCGTATGGCACTACGTACGAGGATCGGCCGCTGCGCCTGTACACGATCTCGAGCCCCGCCAATCTCGGGCGCCTGGACGCGATCCGCGCCGCGCACCAGCGGCTGGCGGAGGGCCGCGCGACCGGCGCCGAGCGCGACCGCCTGCTCGCCACGACGCCGCCGATCGTGTGGCTCGCCTTCGGCGTGCACGGCAACGAGACCTCGTCGCCGGAGGCCGCCATGGCCCTGGCCTACGTGCTGTGCGCGGCCGGCGAGGCCCCGGCGCGCTGGCTGGACGACATGCTGGTGGTCATCGACCCGTCGGTGAACCCCGACGGCCACGAGCGCTACGTGGCGTTCTACGACGGCGCGCGCGGCGAGCGGCCGGACCCGGATCCCCATGCCGCGGAGCACAGCGAGCCCTGGCCCGGCGGACGCGAGAATCACTACCTGATCGACCTCAATCGGGACTGGGCCTGGGCGACGCAGCGCGAAACCCGTGCGCGCCTGCGCGCCCTGCGGGCCTGGGAGCCGCAGGTCTACGTGGATTTCCACGAGATGGGCACCAACCCGCCCACCTACTTCTTTCCACCGCCGGCCGATCCCGTTCTGGAGCACCTGGACCGGCGCCTGCTGCCCTGGCTGCAGGCTTTTGGCCGGGCCAACGCCGCGGCCTTCGACCGCCATGGCTGGGCGTACTTCGCGCGCCAGGTGTACGACCTGTTCTACCCGGGCTACGGCGACACCTATCCCGGACTGCGCGGCGCGGTAGGCATGACCTACGAAGTCTCCGGCGGCGGCCACGCCGGAGCGCTGCTGCGCACCGGGGCCGGCCTGTTTTCCCTGGCCGACCGCATCGCGCGCCACCTCACCACGGCGATCGCCACGCTCGACACCGCGGCGCACGGCCACCGTGCCTTGCTCGAGGAGTGGGCGGACGGCGCGGCCGCCGCCATCGCCGCGCCGGAACGCACGTACCTCTGGCGGGCCGATCAACCGGAGGCGCAGGCGCTGGCCGATCTGCTTGCGGTGCACGGCATTCGCGTGGAGCAGCTGCCGGGCGGCGAGGACCTCGACCTGCGTCCTCTCGCGGGCGGCGACGAGAACCGGCGTACCCCGCCGGCCGGCACCTTCGCCGTCACCACGGCGCAACCGCTCGGCGGACTCCTGCGTGCCCTGCTGGAGCAGACCGCCAGCTTGCCGGAAGCGTTCGTCCACGCGCAGCGCCAACGTCTCGAGGACAATCGCGAGCCGGAGTTCTACGACATCACCGCCTGGGCTCTGCCGCTCGCCTACAACCTGCAGACCTGGACCATGGACGGCGCGCCGAAGAACCTGCGACCGCTCGCGCCGCCGATGGTCGGCCTGAGCGGCAACGGCACGCTCGGCACCTTGATCCGGCCGCAGGGGCTGGCGAGCTATCGCGTCGCCTCCGGCCTCCTGCGCCGACAGATCCCGTTCCGGCTGCTGCTCGAGGGCGTCCACAACGGCGCCGACGACGTTCCCGCGGGATCGCTCTGGGTACCGCGCACCAGCGACGGCGAGGAGGCGGCGCTCGGCGCGCTCCTCACCGACGGCGGCGCGATGGGCGAACGCGTCGCCTCCGGATACTCCGAGCGGGGCGTCCTGTTGGGCAGCCGCTCGACGATCCCGGTGCGGCCACCGCGCGTCGCGCTGGTGCGCGGCCCGGGCATCGAAGAAACGCAGTTCGGCGCCCTGTGGCACCTGCTCGATAGCGAACTCGAGGCACCCAACACCGTGGTCGACCTGGTCGGCCTCGACCGGGTGAACCTCGCGCGCTACACCACCCTCGTCCTGCCGAGCGGCGATCAGTACGAACCCCTGCTCGGCGACCGCGGAGCGCAGCGCATCGACGCCTGGGTGAAGTCGGGCGGTGTGCTGATCGCGATCGGCGAGGCCATCGCCTGGGCGCAGAAGCATGGTCTCACCACCGTGCGTTCCTGGGAGCCGCCCAAGCGCGAAGACATCGAGGGCGTGAGTGAGGAGAGCGCCGGCCGCGTCACACCGCCGGCCACCGCGGTGAGCGACCGGTCGATCGAGACGCCCGGTGCCGTGGTGTCGACCGAGATGCGCCGCAACGTCCTGCTCACGGCCGGCGTCGCCTCCCCTCCGGCCGTGCTCGTCAACGGCACCCTGGTCCTGCAACCGACCGGCGATCCGCAGGTCGACCTGCTGACCGCGGCGCAGCGCCAACCCGTCATCGCCGGCTTCGCGTGGCCGGAGGCCAAGTCGCGGCTGGAAGGCGCCCTGCTGGTCGGCAGCCAGGCTCACGGGACTGGCCGCGTAATCCTCTTCGGACAGGACCCCGCCTTCCGGCTTTTCTGGCGCGGGACCATGCCGATCTTCCTCAACGCCGCCCTGTTCGAGCCCAGCCTGCACGGCGACGCCGACTGACCGTCTCGTCGGCAGGGAATAGCCACCGGGCCCCGACGGTTACCCACCCGCGGACGGACCGAGACCGCTTGCAGGGGACGGCCTGTTCCGGGCATAATTCGCTGTTCCGGCGGTCATTTTGGCTACCGGGGGCCACACGAAGGGCATGACGATGAAAGAGAATCTCCACCCCGAGCTCCACCTGGTGACCGTGGTTTGCGCCTGCGGCAACACCTTCGAGACTCATTCGACCAAGGACGAGCTACGCCTCGAGATCTGCTCCAACTGCCACCCGCACTTCACGGGCAAGCAGAAGCTGATCGACGCCGCCGGCCGCATCGAGCGCTTCGCGCGCCGGTACGCCGCGAAAACCGCCTAGCCTCTCCAGTCCGCTGTCCGAATACGGCCGTCCCGGGCTCGCCCGCGGACGGCCTTTCGATCATGGACACGATGCGCGAATCCAAGCCACAGACCGCGACCGGCACCGAGATCCTGGTCGGCGGCCAGGCCTTGCTCGAAGGCGTGATGATGCGCACGCCGGCGGGCTACGGCGTCGCCGTGCGCCGCGCGGACGGAACGCTCGCCACCGAACGGGCGGCCGTGCCGTCGCTGTTGCGGCGTATGCCCCTGCTGCGCCTGCCGCTGCTGCGCGGGGTCGCCGTACTCGGCCAATCGCTGGCCCTGGGCCTGCGGGCGCTGAACTTTTCGGCCAACGTGCTGATGAGCGAGCAACCGACCGACGAAGCGCCGCCGGCCAAGCCCACTCCGGGTTGGGTCAGCGCCGCCTCGAGCGCCATCGCGGTGGCCGCCGGCCTGGCGATCTTCCTGCTGCTGCCGCTGTGGCTCACGCAGCGCATGGAAGCACTGTGGTTCGGGCACCTTTCGAGCCTGACGTTCAACCTCATCGACGGCGCCTGGCGGGGTCTCTTCTTCCTTGCTTACCTGCTCGCCATCTCGCGCCTGCCGGACATCCATCGCGTGTTCATGTACCACGGCGCGGAACACAAGGTCGTGTTCCTGCAGGAGTCGGGCGAACCGCTCACGGTCGAGAACGCGCGCCGCATGAGCCGCCTGCACCCGCGCTGCGGCACCAGCTTCCTGCTCTTCGTGCTGCTGGTTTCGATCGTCGTGTTCGCGCTCATTCCGCGCGCATGGCCGCTGCTCGCCAAGTTCGGCGCCCGCATCGCGCTGCTGCCGGTGCTGATGGGCGTGAGCTACGAAGTGCTGCGCCTCACCGCCAAGCGCCGCGCGGCGCCCCTGTTCGCCGCGCTCGTTTGGCCGGGGCTCATGCTGCAGCGCATCACCACCCAGGAACCGACCGACGACATGCTCGAGGTGGCGCTCGCGGCGCTCGCCGAGGCCTGGACGGCGGAAGCGGCAACGGCGGCCGCGCCGGGCGAACGCGCGCTGTCCGCGCCGCAGACCGCGGGAGGCTGACCGTGCTCGAAAAGCTTTCAGAGATCGAGAAGACCCACGACGAGCTCACCGACAAGCTGACGCGGCAGGAGACCCTCTCCGACCCGAAGGCGTTCCGCGAGGCCACCAAGACGCTCGCCGAGCTCGGGCCGATCGTGCAGACCTATCGCGAGTACCGCTCGGCCGAGCGCCAGCGCGCCGAGGCCGACGAGTTGCTCGCGGCGACCGACAAGAACGACGAGATGCACGCCATGGCGCTCGCCGAGCGCCAGCACCTGGACGGGCGCCTGGTCGAGCTCGAAGGTGAGCTGCGCAAGGCGCTCACGCCGAAGGACCCCAACGACGAACGCAACGTGGTGCTGGAGATCCGCGCCGGCACGGGCGGCGACGAGGCCACCCTGTTCGCCGCCGAGCTCTTCCGCATGTACTCGCGCTACGCCGAGTCGCAGGGCTGGCGCATGGAGATCATCGACCTCTCGGAATCCGAGGCCGGCGGGTGCAAGGAAGTCTCGGCGATCGTCGAGGGCCGCGGCGCCTACAGCAAGCTCAAGTACGAGGGTGGCGTGCACCGCGTGCAGCGCGTCCCGGCCACCGAGTCGCAGGGCCGCATTCACACCTCGGCGGTCACCGTCGCCGTGCTGCCCGAAGCCGAAGACGTCGAGATCGAGATCAACGAGAAGGATCTGCGCGTCGACCGGTTCTGCGCCTCCGGCCCCGGCGGTCAGGGCGTGAACACCACGTACTCGGCGGTGCGGCTCACCCACCTGCCGACCGGAATCGCCGTGTCCTGCCAGGACGAACGGAGTCAGATCAAGAACAAGGCGAAGGCGTTGCGGGTGCTCAAGGCCAGGCTGCTCGAGGCCGAACGCGAGAAGGCCGACGCCGCGGTCTCGGCCGAACGCAAGCGCATGGTCGGCAGCGGCGACCGGTCGGAGAAGATCCGGACCTACAACTTTCCGCAGAACCGCGTCACCGATCACCGAATCGGTCTCACCGTGCATCAGCTGCCGAACGTCCTGCAAGGCGATCTCGACCCGCTGGTCGCCCCTCTGGTGGCCCATTTCTCGGCCGAACGCATGCAGGAAGCCACCGCCCTCAGACCCTGACGCGGGAATTGGCATCCCTGGTCCGTCCATCCACCAGGGATGTCATACCGTACTTTCAGTGCCCCCCTACCGGGTCTAGGATGACCAGGCCCGGGCTTTCCGGGGGCTCGAGACCCATGCCAGCTGCCGCGCGGTTGCCAGCCGCACTGATCCACTGTTGGACCGGGCCTCCTGGGGTCTGGGAGGCGATGCTGCGCGCGCCGTCGCTCGAGTCGTTCCTCGCCCTCGAGGGCGTGAGTGTCGTGCGCCACGGCCTCGTCGGCGTGCTCCCGACGGCCGCCAGCGGGGAAGTCTTCGACGTCAGCGTGCGCGGGGGCCGCGCCCTGTTGGCCGCGGCAGGCGGCAAGGCCCGCGTCCTGGTTGTCCCGGGATCGGTATCCGCCGACGGCGATCGATCGCACTGGGACGATCCGCTCGCCCATGACCTGGCCGCCCGCCCACCCCTCCTGGCCTGGAACGCGTTGTACCTCACGAGTCATGCCAGTCAGTGCCTCGAGGGATCCTTCCTGGCGCTGCCGCGCGGAGTGTATGCCGCACCGTCGGGCCAGAACGTGCCGATCGTGCGCATCGCCGGGGCTCGCCCCGGCGACGATCCACGCCGCAATCCGCGCCCGTTCGGCCGCGTCGTCAAGGGCATCTCGCGCACGGCGCTCGCGGAACGCCTGCGCTCCCTGCTCACGGAGCGCGTCACGCGCCTCGAGGGAATGCTCGGCTGCGGCAAGTCACGGCTGGCGTGGGAAGTACTCCGGGCCGCCGGCGAAAACCCACATTGGACGTCGTGCGGGGGACGGCGGGCGGCGACCGAGGCCACGCTGCGCCGCCAGTTGCTGCGCCTGTGCGAGCGCGGGTTCGCGCCGCGCGAACCGGGCGCGGGAGGGGTTCGTACCGCGGCCGCCGGAACGGCCGCCTCGCGTGCCGAGCTGCTGGCCAATCCGCGTGCCCTCGCAGCTCTCCTCGGCGCCGCCTGCGACGCCGCGCTGGCCGGCGGCCGGTCGCCGGTACGCCTGGTCATCGACGATCTCGAACGCGCGACGCCGGAAGACTTCGCGCTGATCGGCGCGCTCTGGGGCTTGCGGCAGCTCGGCGTCAGCCTGAGACTGCTGCTCATCGGGCGCACTGGGCTGCGCTGGCCGGTGCCGACGCTCGCCGCGCCGCTGCTGCGCGTTCCGCCGCTGGGGTTGACCGACGCCAACGAGCTCGGCCGGCATCTCACCCAGGGGCTCTCGATTCCGACCGAGGTACAGCAGCGCTTCCTCGACGCGGCCGCCGGAAACCCCTTCGCGCTCGAGGAAGGTATCCACGAATTGATCCAGCAGCGGGGGCTGCGGCGGATCTACGGCAGCTTCTTCTTCAGCGGCAACGCCGCGACCGGTTTCCGGCCGTCGGCGCGCTGGATCCGTCACGTCGAGGCGGAGGCCCGGCGCATCGGCGCCGCGGCGCCGCTGCGGGCGCTCGCCTGCGCCGGCACGGCGGTGCCGGCCGGCATCTTGCGGCTCGCCGTGGAGACGCTGGCCGCGAGCGACCCGGTTCCCGCGCAGTGGCCAGACGCCTTCCTCGCCGCGGAATGGCTGCACGAGACCGAGACGCCGTGGGGCGCCGGCCTCGAGTTCGTCTGCCCGGCGATCACCGCGGCGATCGAGGAGACGACGAGCGCCACCGAGCGCTTGTCTCTGCGCCGCGAAGTCGGCAGGCGCCTAGCCGCGCACGGCGGGCGCGGCCTCGGTGACTGGCTGGCGTACCGGATGCTGGCCGGCGCCGCGGAGGCCCTGCCGACCCTGCTCGCGGCCGCCGGCGCGCAGGGCGAGCAGGGGGCGATCGCCTCGGGTGTACCGGCCGACGAGCTCATCGACGCGCTCTGTCGCGAGCTCGCGCCGGTCGCCGATCCCAAGCTGCGGCTGGAGATCCTCTGGGCGCTGCTGCCGCTCGCCCATCGGCACCAACGGCTGACCGCACTGCGCGTCGAGCTCGACGAGGCCCTCGCACTGGCTCGCGAGCATCCTCAGCGGCTGATGGGATTGCGCGCCCTGCAGGCCGAGTTGCAGGAGGAGCAGGGCGATTTCAGCGATGCCGAAGGCAGCCTGCGCACCGCGCTCGAGACGGCGATCCGGCGCGAGAGCGACGGCGACCGCAAGGCCCTGCTGTCGATCCGCCTCGGACGGGTGATGATGCGCGAAGAGCGCTACGACGAGGCTCGGCGGCTGTTCGAGGAAATCCAGCCGCTGCTCAGCCGCGCCGGCCGCAGCACGCTCGCCGCGAGCTGCGACTTCTATCTCGGCAACATCGCCCTGCACGAGCATCGCCTGCAGGATGCCCGCGCGCATCACGAGGTGGCGCTGGCGGCGCGTCAGGAGAAGGGCCTGCGCGGACCGGCGAGCGCCTCGCTGTCGGCGCTCGGTGCGACGGCGCTCTGCGAGGGTTTCTACGCCGAGTCCCTGGATCGTTTCGAGACTGCGCGGCGCCTGCTCGGCGACGGCGGCGATCCGAGCTTCACCCTGCTCGGAGCCGGCCGCGCCCAGGACCGCATGGGCGACTTCGCCGGCGCGTCCGCGCTGCTGCGCCAGGCGCTCAGCCTGCGGCAAGGCAATCCCGATAGCATGGGCGAGGCCGTGGCGCGGGTGGCCCTGGCGGAAAACCAGCTCCATCTCGATCACGTCGACGTCGCGCGGCGCGAGCTCCTGCAGGCGCACTTCCTGCTCAGCCTGCGCGCGCCCTCGCGCACGCTCGGAGACGTCGAGCAGATGCTCGGCCGCGTGGCGCTGCGGCAGCACCAGATCCAGGACGCCATCGCCCATTTCCGCACCGCGCTCGAGATTCATCGCGCCCGTCAGGACCGCGCCGGCACCATCGTCGATCTCGGTTGGAACCTCGAAGCCGCGCGCGTCCTCGGCGACGACACGCTGGTCGGACAGCTCGCCGCAACCCTGCGCGACGAGATCGAGATCGGCCCGTACCCGGAGCGCGGCGAGATCGTCGACATGCACCTGTTCCGAGCCACGACCTGGTTACGGCAGCGTGTCGGGACGGGGGTGCGCCCCGACGTCGCCGACCCCGTCGTATTCCTGCGCCGCGCCTACGGCAATCTGGTGCGCAAGATGTCGCGGTTGACCGCCGAGAGTCGCAACCGCTTCCTGCTGCAGGTGCCCTCCAACCGTGAGATCCTGCAGGCGGCAACGCAGCACGGCGTAGCCGGATCGGCCTGAAGGCCGCGGCCGGTTCGCGGCTGCCGATCGCATGTCCGCGCCCGACGAACCGACCGCTCGAACCACCGTCCGCGGCCTCTTGCTCGACGCCCGCGCGCGTCTTGCGGCGGCTGCCCTCGGGCCGCTGCGCGAAGCCAACCTGCTGCTGGCGCACGTGCTCGGGTGGAGCGAGACCCGTGTCCTGGCACGCGGCGAGGCGGCGATTGCGGAGCAGGACGCCGGCGCCTTCCAGGCGTTGATCGCCCGGCGTCTCACCGGCGAGCCGGTCGCTTACCTCATCGGCGAGCGCGAGTTCTTCGGCCGGCCGTTCCGAGTCGACTCGCGCGTGCTCATACCGCGCCCGGAAACCGAGCACCTGATCGAGGCCGCGCTGGCGCTGCCCCTGCCGGCGGCACCGCGCATTCTGGACATCGGCACCGGTTCGGGATGCATCGCCTGCACGCTGGCCCTGGAATTGCCGGCGGCGCGCGTGACGGCGAGCGACGTCTCGGCCGCCGCTCTGGCCGTGGCACGCGACAATGCTGCACGTCTGAGCGCCACCGGCGTCCGATTCGTCGCCAGCGACCTCGACGCCGCTCTGCCGCTCGCGAGCTTCGACCTGGTGGTGTCGAACCCGCCCTACATCGGCCTCGACGAGCAAGCCGAT
>WBZN01000510.1_pt1 | contig 29788 bp, 25 predicted proteins | sample 5204281 | NCBI WGS metagenome assembly WBZN01 (sample SAMN12344347, study PRJNA552823) | activated sludge metagenome | biome: Activated sludge suspended growth; feature: Nitrification reactor; material: Wastewater; isolation source: activated sludge from nitrification reactor of wastewater... | reverse complement strand
GACGAGCACCTCGGCCAGCGGATCCAGATCACTCAATCGTCCGGCTAACAGAGCGCTCTCATCTTCGTTCCTCATCATCGCCTCCGCTCCCCCAGCCTCTCCGCGGACGCAGCGTGACAACAGAATCCCCCGCGCCTGTTTCGGATCGGCCGCCGCGATCGCCAGCGCGAGATCCCGACTATTCGGCCCGCGCAACTCCCAGGAGCGGCCGTCCTGTTCGACAGTCGTCCAGATGGCATCCGAGTCGGATGCCGAGGCCAAGAGCGCCGTACACGATAGTTCGAATTCAAGCCCATTGCGGCAGGCCGGACATTCCGCATAGGCCTCGATGCGATCACCGAGAGTCTGCTGACGAAGTTCCAGCACGCAGGCATCGCGTTGGCCGATCGTCCATTCACACAGCGCGTCAAACGATTGTGTGGGGCAGGCGTGACGCAAGAACAGCAACGCTTGATCGAGGGGATCACGGCCGGCTCCCTGTTCCCACAGCTCCAGCATAGCGGAGGCGGACAGGGCCTGAACTGGTTCGTGCCGCATGCTCATGGTTCCGTGAAGGTGGGCTCGGACGGTTCGACGACTTCGTAGTCGCGTTCCCAGCCTTCGTTTTCGAGTTTGAGGGTCTGGATCGCCACGGCGTTTGCATTGGCATCCAGATCCGGTTGGGCTTGATACTCCGATACCCAGCAACGAAAGACCTTGTACGCGATCGCTAATTGTCCGGCCTCGTTGTAGAGTTCGATAATGATGTCTTTCCGGAAATCCTTGAGCGACACTTCCGCACCCAAGCCTGAGCCGAAATTCCAGATCTTGTTCGCCCATTGTTCGAAGGCCGTATCGTGCGTGACACCCCGTTCGAGTGTAATCGCCTCGAATTTCGTGCGGCCGGGCGACTTGCGACTAGTGCTGGGATCGCCGCCCTCGCGATGCTCGACCACCTCGGTCGAACGCTTCAAGGAGCCGACCTTGCTGACCCCGGCCACATAGCGCCCGTCCCATTTGACCCGGAATTTGAAATTCTTATAGGGATCGAATCGATGCGTGTTGACGGTGAACTGAGCCATGGTCTCTCCTTTGGTTAGCTCGCAATCTGGCCGGCCATCTGTTGGAGCTTGATGACGACAAACTCGGCGGGCTTGAGCGGCGCGAACCCGACGACGATATTGACGATGCCGAGGTTGATGTCGTTCTGCGTCGTGGTCTCCTTGTCGCACTTCACGAAATAGGCGTCGCGCGGGGCGGTGCCTTGAAACGCGCCCTGCCGAAACAGATTGTGCATGAAGGCCCCGAGGTTCAGCCGGATCTGCGCCCAGAGGGGCTCATCATTCGGCTCGAACACCACCCACTGCGTGCCACGATACAGGCTTTCTTCGAGAAACAGCGCCAGCCGGCGGACCGGGACATACTTGTACTCATCCGCCGCCGCATCGGCGCCGCGCATCGTTCGCGATCCCCACACCACCCGCCCGTGCACGGGGAAGGTGCGCAGGCAGTTGATGCCCAGCGGATTCAGCAGCCCGTTTTCGGCGTCCGTCATATCAAGTTGGAGTCCCGCCACCCCGTTCAATGAGGCATCGAGGCCGGCCGGCGCCTTCCATACACCGCGCTGACTATCCGTCCTCGCCATCACGCCGGCCATCACGCCGCACGGGACAAACGTATCGATCTGACCGCCGAGTTCGGAGTCGGCCTGCTTGATGCGCGGAAAATAGATTGCCGCGTTGCGCGCCATGTCTCCGTTCAAATTCATGCTCGCCGCCCCGCTTTGCGCCAAGCTCACCGTGGCCCAGGCCGCCTTGGGATCGACGATCAGCATCGCCCGGCGTTTCACACAGTACCCCAAGGCTTCTTGATACACGTCATCAGACACATCGCCACCACGGGCGTCCGGCAGAACGCAGAGCAGATTGAAGAGATCGACTTTCTCCAGCTGATACAAGCCGGTCTTGGACGATTGGCTTCCTTTGTACGTCGCAGCATCGAGCGTGGCACTATCGACCGCGACATCCGCCGGCGCCGTATTCTTGGCCGCCGTGGACTTCGTGTTGGCCGTCCAGACATCGGCATCCGCCAATGTTCCGGCATGGGCCGTGGGCGACGTGTTGGCAGGCAGGCTCGACGTCACACGCACCAGCGTCGACTCGGCCGCCAGCACACGGTCCGCGCGGCGCGCACTTTCCTTCGTGGTCAGATTCAAAAACGTTTCAGTCCGACCGGTTCCCCCGTCCCGCACAGTCAGGTCGAACAGGTCGGCCGGCTGCACGCCCAACCGTGTCGCCACCGCCACCAGATTCGGATCACTCACTGCTTTTTTGTCTACACGAACACGTACCTGCATGCCCCACGCGCCTTCGGAGGCGGCCTGCAACGTCAGGTTGGGTACTTCATAGGTCGCTTTGCTGGCGCTGCCCACGGTCGCTTTATACAGCCGCACGATCACGGCCTGTCCACCACCGTTGAGAAAGAAATCGCGCACTGCATAACTCAACGTCATATCCCGATGCAGCCCTCCGAACGTGCGTTCGTAATCGGCAAAGCTCGTGATCGTGACCGGTTGGTCGGCCGGGCCACGCAACGCTTTCCCGATAAATCCGGTAATCGAGGTTGCGACGCCTGTAATGGTGCGTACACCGCTGGGCAATTCTTCGATGTAGACACCCGGATAGGTTGGTTGCACTGGCATACTCGTCCTCCTCGGCTTTAGAAATTCACTTCCCCTGTCGATCGTCGGTTAGAAATTTCCGGACCTCCTGCAAATACGCATGATTCAGGCTGTAGATCGCCTGACTCGTGGTATTCCGTTTCAGAACCCACCCCTCTGTCACCAGCGCTTCCAATACCTGGTCGGCGAGACGCTCGTCTTCGCACGGCTTCGCGATCCACCAATTGATGACGCCATCCCGAGTGTCCTTCGCCCCCGGATGGCGGACCAGGTATTCGAGAATACTGTGCCTAATTTCTGCATCCCGTGATTCCATCCGGATCAATCCCCGGAGAGGCTCCGCACGACAACATGGCCATGAAGCCAAGCAAGAGAAATGCCATTAGGGAGATACCCGGTTGCTTGGTTTTACTGGGTGATTGTGCGAGTAGGAACTGGCGGCGCGGCGTTCCGGCCGCAGTCGATCAGCGCGAAGAGGGGTCGGACTCTGCGGAAAATCACAATGATGGACGATGCGGCAAAACTACCGCGGCTCTGGTGCGCTCAGGCATGTCCGTCCAGCGGATGGAGCGGTGCCGGATAGTCCCCGGGTTGAACCACGTCATCTCTCTGGAACGTTTCCCGATCAATTCCATACTTCCGGAGCAACCGCTGAAAGCTTCGCCGCTCTTTGCCCGCGGCTTTGGCCGCGCGCGTCACATTGCCCCGAAAGGTCACCAGGGTCTTCACCAGATAGGCGCGTTCGACATCCATGGTCGCGGACGTCTTCACCGCGCGGAGCGAGCCATTGAACGGCTGATTCTGGGGTCCGTCTGCGGAGCACTCGATATCATGTGCCTGGATGACGGCGGTCCCACACAAGACGACGGCCCGCTGAAGGGTACTCTCCAGCTCCCGTACATTGCCCGGCCAGTTGTGTACCAACAGTTTTTGAATGGCCTGGTCGGAGAGTGCCCGAGCACCCTGGCCATCAGGGCGTCGAAAGCGTTGCAGAAATCGTGCGGCCAACAGAGGAATATCATCGGGCCGCTCGCGCAGCGGCGGCACCACCAGCGACAGCACGTTGAGCCGATGAAACAGATCCTCGCGAAATCGCCGCTCAGCCACCGCTTGTCGCAAATCATGATTGGAGGCCGCGATGATCCGCACATTCGCCAACCTGGTGCGCGAGCAGCCTAGCGGCCGGTACTCTCGATACTGGACGAACCGAAGCAGTTTCGCCTGCGCAGAAGGATTCAGTGCATCGACCTCATCGAGAAACAAGGTGCCCCCCTCAGCCTCGAGCACTAATCCGCCTTGTTCTTGCGCCGCACTGGTGTAGGCGCCCTTGGCATGGCCGAACAATTCGTTCTCAAACAACTGATCCGGCAATGCTGCGCAATTGATCGGAATGAACGCACGGTCTCTGCGCGGACTTGAATAATGAATCGCACGGGCAAACACTTCTTTCCCCGTGCCCGTTTCGCCCTGTAGCAACACGGTCGCATCAACCCCGGCAAAGAGCGGCACCTTCTCCACTTGAGCCTGAAATATCGCACTCTCGCCAATCAATGAATCCACCCGCACCGGTTGCGGGAACTCCGCCTCGCGCCTCGTTGACGGAACCTCTTGTACCAGAATGCGACACACCCGCAAGACCAACTCTTGGCTGCGCAACGGGCAGACCACAAAATCGCGCAGGCCCAGCGGGATACGTTCCACCCCGCCAGTGTGATGCTCAGGTTGTTCACCGAGTATCCCCAGGATAGGCACAGCCGGCCAACGCCGGTTGAGTTCGATGACGCGTGATTCGAGTGAGGCATCGGAACACGCCTGGTGGAGCAGCACGAGGTGAGGAGACTGGGACTGAGCGAAGGACGTGTACGTCGTAGAATCGAGGACAAACCGTTCTGTCGGCAGCTCACGCGTTAAGAGCTCAAGAAGCTGGGATTGATCAAGGCCAGACCGAACGGGATCGTTTGGTGAAATACAGAGGATTCTGATGAGTTCCTTCATCCAGCTTACCTCTCTGCCTTGTGGATCTGAGCTTGATCAGTGACACAACTCTCGGCGAGATCGATCAACCTTTCTGGGCAACTGCACCATTCATACCATCACCTGACCGTCTTCCCTTACCATCTGCATCCTCTGCGACTGCGCAGCCCCTGCCCGATCCAGAAGGCAGATGTCCAAGAATCCGCCGTGAAATCACAGGAGCCCAGGTGAGCCCCTGGGGTTTCGAATCACATATTCTGTGCATGATTCGATACACTGTTCGAGACAATTGGATACATCCTCCGCCCTGTGAATGTCCCTCGCGGCTCTTATATCACAGTATCCGGACCTCGCCTATGGGTGTCCATTGTGGACCAGTCACCATCGAAGAGAGAGAATGTGCGACGCATTTCATGGCATACGTTTTTCCCACAATCCTGCAGAAACGACCATGTCGGCTACGTATGGCGGACACCGACTGACACTTTCGGGAGACCGATCAGATGTTCAGACCATCATGCCTCCTCGCACTCGTCCTGCTAGCCTTCACCGGTTGTGCAGGCAACCGAGATACCCATGAACTCCTGAACAGCCTACTCTGGATGCAGACCTCTGCGGAGTATGACGCACTGGCCTCGACCACTTACCGCCAGGCCGGCGAGGCATTGGAGTACGCGTTGCAGGACCACACCTGGAGCGCGCTACCGGAGCAAACCGGAGACATTTCGAACCGTCCTCCTGCCGTCATCCTCGATGTGGACGAAACGGTCCTGGACAACAGTGCCTTTGATGCACGGCTGGTGACGCACCGCACCACATTCAGTCCGTCGGCATGGGATGCATGGGTTCGTGAGGCCGACGCACGTGCCGTCCCAGGCGCGCTGGACTTCATTGCCCACGCTCGCAAGCGGGGCGTCACAATCCTATTCATCACCAACAGACAGGCCCACCAGGAAACCTCGACGCGAGTGACACTTGAAAAACTCGGCATTCCGCTTCCTCAAGACCTCGACACGGTACTGTCCGAAGGCGAGCCCCCCTACAATTGGCCGTCGGATAAGTCGAGCCGCAGACAGTACCTCGCGAACCGATTTCGCATCCTGTTGTTGATCGGGGACGACCTGGGGGATTTTGTCTCCGGAGCACGAGACGCCCCGGAGAACCGGCTCCGCCTAGCCCGCGAGCACAGCAGACGCTGGGGCACATCCTGGTTTTTACTCCCTAATCCGATGTACGGCTCCTGGGAGCTCTCGCTGGCCCTGCCGGCTCAAGCGGACGACGATCGCTTGAAAGCCAAACGCGCTCTCCTTCACGGCAGGCGATAGCCAGGCGAGGCATGCGAGAATCGCGTCGCACAACCAGGTACGAATCACCGTTGTACCTGGCAATTTAGTCCACCAACCAGCACCAGACACCACCGACGCGGCGTCCAACCGTCGCCTGAGTCACGGGATCAACAGACAAATACGTATACATTCGCATGATACGCATTCTCCATCTCACACAAGGAAATGACCGATATTGAAGCACTCGAAACAATCATCAAAAAAGTGCACCGACCTGTTGACTTGCAGTATGCAAATAGAGTGTACTCGGTTTCGGTCGCCATTCTCTCCCCCTCGGGGCCCGCGTGACCAGAACAACTAGGGCTCTCAGTGTGCTCCAATTCCCGATGCATGTTCCTTCGGGTCATTGGCCATCCTGACAGTCGGTTTACTCCACTCAGAGCATCGTGGCTCGGCCATTTGGCGCAACTGCGACGTGGCCAGATCGCCTGCGAACACTCAGCGACGCGATGGCAAACGTGCAACACTCCAGAGAGAGCTTTGAAGGCGAAGCACGTCGCACGGTTAGCCCTGCTCACAGAGTGCCCTCCGCACACTCGCCGAATCTTGATTTTCTGCGTGCTGTAGCGGTTCTTCTCGTGTACTTCTTTCATTTACTCATCACGACCAACACGCGCCTCCCTGATTATTTCGGCCAGTTCGGCGTATTGTTGTTCTTCGTACACACCAGTCTCGTACTGATGTTTTCGCTCGAGCGGATCGAAAGAAACAAACAAGAACTCTTCATCACTTTCTATATCCGTCGACTCTTTCGGATTTATCCGCTCAGCATCGTGTGTGTGTCCATCATTGTGCTCTTTCACCTGCCCCGAGCGCCCTGGTGGCCGTGGTCTTCCCCTGACCTCTCTACTATTCTCGCCAACATATTCCTGTATACCGAGTTCATGTATAAGCCTGTCGTGAGCTCCGTTCTGTGGAGCCTCCCCTATGAAGTCGCGATGTACCTGGTGCTGCCCGTGCTCTATCTGATCGGAAAGGCCTATGGTGTGAGGGGAATTCTTGCGCTCTGGAGCCTTGCTGTGGTTGCAGGGATTACGCAACCCCACATTTCCGGTCGCCTCGAAGTCTTTCAGTATGCCCCCTGTTTCATTGCCGGAGTCGTGGCCTACTTCCTGGGCTATGGAATTCGCCGTCACCAACTCCCGTTTATCGGCTGGCCACTGACCCTTGTCGCTGCCGCCGGTATTCTTGTGTATGGAACCTCTCGTGAGTACGGATTAGAGGCTCGGTGGATTCTCTGTTTGATGATTGGGCTGGCGGCCCCGTTCTTTGCAGAACTCAGCTGGCCTGCATTGAACAGAGTATTCGCGCTGATTTCGCGCTATTCCTTCGGCGTCTACCTCACCCATTTGCATGCTCAATGGGCAGCGCTCGTCCTGCTGAAGGATTACCCAGCCATGGTAAGGTATGCTGCGTTGATCAGTCTGAGCGTGGGGTTGCCCATTGCGCTCTATCATCTGATTGAAGCCCCGATGGTGAAAGTGGGAATACGGCTCACGGAGCATCTGTCCGAGCGCCGCTCACAGCAGTCGAATTCTACCTCCGTGGTGATGCCGGTACCGGTCCCGCAAGTGCCTACGGGTCAGCTTGTTACGCAACCGCCAGTGAAGCAGCGGATCGGACATTCCTCCGACAATCGCCGAGGTCAAGCAGCCGCTGTTTCCAGTTCCGCACACTAAAAGCCAGCCAACCATTGCAGTCGCTCTCGCCAAATGACCCGGCGCTCCTGGATCCTCCGGCCCACCCCAACAAAAATTGACAGGTCGTCCCACCTGGCGTACCCTTTTCACCACCTCACCAACACTGGTGATGGTGCTCCCCGATGAGACACTCGATATCACGCGTTCCACAACTATGAGGCAAGGAGATGCATCCCATGCTCACCAGACTGCTGTTATCCCTCGCAGTGAGTGCTGTCACACTGTCACCCTTGGTCCCCGCACTGGCAACTGAACGCGTACACGTCGAATACTCCGCCGACCAGATCATCGAATCCGAAGACGGCGCCACCAAAAGCCGCATCTATTCGACACCAACCAAAGAACGCCGTGACATGTCCCAGGGCGGCACCGTCATGACGATGATCACCCGCCATGACAAACATGTCAGTTGGACGCTCATGCCGGAAGAGAAGATGTATATGGAAGCACCGGGCAATACGCCTTCGCAGGATAAATCCGATCTGTCCGGCTACCAGATCGAACAGACGGCATTGGGCGAAGAAACGGTCAACGGTGTCGTCATGAACAAGAGCAAAATCATCATGACCGGCACCGACGGCACGAAGATGGGCGGCTTCATGTGGACCACGAAGGAAGGCATTCTCGCCAAGATCGACGCCCTGGCGGTTGAGAAGGGACAGAAGGCGCGCTTCAAGATGGAACAGACCAATATCACAGTCGGCAAACAACCGGCCGAGTTGTTCGAAATTCCCAACGGATTTGAAAAGCTAGACATGGGCGGCATGGGGATGGGCATGCTCAAAGGGATGATGGGGCGCTAAGGAGGCGATCGTGATACGAGTCACATCCCTGCATCTGATCTGTGCCATGGCCTTCGGATTATGGAGCACGCCGGCCTGGGCGGACTCCCTCTGCGCCGACAAGGCGTTGCAAGCCACAGCAGACGCACAATTGAAGAAGGCCGAAGAGCTTGAGCGGGCCGGCCGGCCCCGCGAGGCCTATGCCGCCGCCGCGAAAGCGGACAGCGACTGCGTCAGCGACACGAAACGGCATGACGCCTTGCAGCAACGCACCGCCAAAGCCATCGGCGCGGAAGACGAAAAGAAGTCGCATTTGCAGGACGCGTTTGAGTGGTATGTTCGCGCGAAGGCAGTGGCCGACGCGGGCCGCATGCAGCGCAAACTGGTTGAAGCCAAACCGGACGACACCAACACGGTGAGCCATGCGATCGACTACTTCTCTCAGCAGAACGACAAGGCACAAGAACAGGCGATGCGAGGCCACGCCTTGAAGCAGGTCGAGAAAGCCCTCGCGGAGGAAGAGAAACGGTTTGCGTCGTTCACCAAGGATTCGCTCCACGAGCTCGGACTGGCGAAAAACTGGGCCTATTATGCTAAAGCGGGCGAGGACCGGATTCGCGCAAGGGCCGCACAACGCGGCGATACCCTCGCGGCTGAGGAAGGGCGAAAATTCCTCCACCTGGCCATTTCCTATTACGAGCAGGCCGATCGTCCGGACGGCGTCAAAACAATTCGCGAGAAGGCGCGGCTTCTGGCGAAACGCCATGAGGCCAAGGGCGAAGGCGAAATCGCCGCAGAATTCTACGCGATGGCCGGCGAAAACAAGCAAGCCGAAACTGTCCAGAAGCAGACCGAGCAGCGCCAAGCACAGGCCGAAGAAGGGCGCAAGAAGACCTTCAAAAAAGAGCAGGCCGATCTGGAAAAAGCGCTCGGTTTTTGAGCGCCTCCGTCGCACCGCCACTCGTTTCCTGCTGACGTTTCCACTGAGGCCAGACAGACCAACCGGATGGGCTGTGGCACACGACGCCAATACGCCATCACGCCTCCGACACGATCTCCGCCCCGACTCAAGGTCTCATGCATCCCCCTTCTCTCTCTCATCGCCCCTCATCATCCTCTTGCCTCATTTCTCCGGTTGTGGGATAAGCGCGGCACGAAATCCGCGCACCCACTGTGGTGTCAGATTCCCAGCACGCAACCACACTGACACCCGATAGGTTTCACGATCTGAATTCGAGAATAAGTCATTCGCGTCACCAAACGGCAAGGGACCTCACGCCTCACCACTCAGCAGTAGGAGCACACCATGGCGAACACGCAATCCGGCAAGGTGAGTTGGTCAACCTCGGACGGCTGGGACGTTCGTGCAACGGGCGCTGCTCGCGGTGGTCGACGGGCGGCCTCGGAGCCGCCGGATCCATTTTTGGCGAGTCTCACGGGAACAAAACGCTGGCAAATCGAGCAGACCCTCACAGCCACGCCCAAGGCCAGGCGCGGCGATGGAACACCGGCTCCCCTCACTGTGGATGTCGAAGGTGGCACCGACGACATCTACGTGGTGATGACGCGTTATGCTTCCGGCGCCATCCGGTTTCACATGCCCAGCGAGCCGGCTCGTCGCGGAAAGCGCAGAGGGACACGCACGGTGTATCGGTTTTTGATCCCCGTTCCAGCCGCCCCAGTGCCCGAAGCGGGCGGACGCCGTGGATTCATCAGCGCCGCCATCAAGACTGTGGTGCTCAAAGTGGCCGGCAAGATTGCCGACTATGCCCTCGCCAAACTCGCCCTGCTCTGGGAGACCACCACGTGGAAGCTGAAGGATCGGCGGGAAGGATGGCTCGCGGTCACCCCCGAAGGACTCGCCAGCAACGACGTTCTTCCCGCGGCTGATCTGCAGACCCTGAGTACCACCGGACGCAATCTCTTGTTCATTCACGGGACGTTCTCAAGTACGACCGCCGCGTTTAAGGAATTGGCCAAGACTCAAGGCCGCAACGGCAAGACACTGTTCACCGAACTGCAGGAAGTCTATGGGAATCGCATCTATGGCTTCGATCACTTTACCCTCAGCCGCACGCCTGAGGAAAATGTGCGCATGCTCCTCGAAGCTCTGCCCGAGCGCCCCACCACGTTTGACGTGATCACCCATTCACGCGGCGGCTTGGTCCTTCGACATCTCGTTGAGCGCCGCGAGCAGTTCGGGACCCTGGCCGATCGTTTTGCCGTCGGTCGCGCCGTGCTGGTCGCCAGTCCGAACGGGGGAACCCCCCTCGCCTCGCCCGACCACGTCACCCAGTACACGAACTGGCTGTCCAACGTGATGGAACTGTTCCCCGAGAATCCCTTCACCACCGGCGTGGAATTCGTGAGCGAGGCGTTGTCCTGGATCGCGCGACGGTTGGTCGGCAGCCTCCCGGGCTTGGCCTCGATGGATAACAACGGCGACATCATTCGGGCCTTGCAGGATGCCCCCGGCCCTCCGGGCGAGGCGTATTCGGCCCTGGTGGCGAACTTCGAACCGGACGGCGCCTTGCTCCAACGCATCATCGACGCGGGCGCCGATTTGTTTTTTCCGACCGCGAACGACCTCGTCGTACCGACCGAAGGCGGCTGGCGTGTGGATCCGGGAACCGGGACGGCCGCAATTCCGGGGTCCCGTGTCGGCTGTTTCGGCTTGGGCGGAAATCTTGTGCAGCAGCAGCCCGTAAACCATGTGAACTTCTTTCAGGATCCCGGCACCGTGGATTTTCTCGTCCGAGCCTTACGCGGACAACCACAGCCCGCCACGCCCATCGACCTCGAACATGACCTGCCGTCAGGCAGGCGTCGAGGTGCCGCTCGAATAGAATCACCTTCGCCCGCCGTGGCCGCCACACCACGCGAGGAACCGACCGCAACACAACCGGCGCTCCCTCCTCAACGTGTCAGCGCACCCGTCACCTCGCTTACGCCCTCGCCGGAACCTGACGACGTGTTTCACATTGCGCTCATCGCTCCCAAGCAGGGAGCTGATGTCGCACAACTCATCGCCACGTTTCGCAACGCCCGCGTGATGGAACATCTGCACACGGGAGGCGAGCAGAGAAACGTTGCGACGTCACGCCGGAACACCGCGGGGCATGCGCCAACGCAGTGGGACCGGATCAAGGCAGGCCAGGCGCATATTCAAGGCTACATCAACGGAGACCCTGCCTACCCGCAACTTCCGAATGAAACCGAGCTCCAGCAAATGGGTGGAGCGCTCTTCACCGCGCTGCTTCCCGGACAAGTTCGCCGGCTGTATGATGCGGCCCGCTCAGAACAAGTCAGCCAGCGACTGAACCTGATCTTCACCTCGGACATCGGGTGGATCGCCGACCAGTCGTGGGAGTTCATTTATGACCCCGATCGCAGAACGTTCCTGGCACTGGAGGAAGTCAATTTTACGCGCAACGTGCTCACGGCCATTCCGGCTGAACGCATACCGGCTCGCCCCACCATGCGCATCCTCGTCGTGGTCGCCCAACCACTGGGACTCGGCACCCTCTCGGTAGAGGAAGAAGCCGACGTGATTCGCAGCGGATTCCGCCGCCTCCTCGACGCAGGACTGGCTGAGGTCGAGTTGCTCCTCGACGCCACTCCGGAGCTGTTGCATCGCACCCTGGAATCCGCCACAGCCCCCATTGACGTGCTGCACTTCATCGGCCATGGGGAATACAACAAGCAGACCGATTGCGGATACCTCATCTTCGAAAACCAGGACGGAGGCGAACAACGGTTGGATTCCTCTACCCTGCGCCAAATCGTCTGCCGCCGGGGCATTCGTCTGGTCTGTCTGAATGCCTGCGAAACCGGCCGTGGCGGCCGACAGGATTTCAGTCGCGGCGTGGCGCAGGCCCTTATTGCCGGGGGAGTACCTGCCGTGGTCGCCAATCAGTACCCGGTGCTGGACGTCTCCGCCACCGCCTTCTCCCGTTACTTCTACTGGGCCCTGGCGATGGGACACAGCATCGGCGATGCCGCTCGTGAGGCGCGAGTGTCGGTCAACTACTCGATCTCGGGTGAAGCGATCGACTGGGCCGTCCCGGTGGTCTTTGCCCGCAATCCCGCACAACATCTTTGCCTGCCAAGGACGGCGGCCGAATACGAACGGACGAGAAGCGCGGCCGTACGCAGCCGACGACGCGCCGTGGAAAATCGCACGCGAATCGGCATCTGGAATGCGCATCGCATGATTCCCCATCTGCCGGACATCTGCGAGCGTCTGACGAGAGCACAAACGCAGTATGCCTTTGAACCCGTTTCCTTTCCCGCACCGATCGGCACCTGGCGACGGGAACAGGAGAAGGATCAGGCATTCGTGGTGGCGGAAACGCTGTACGAGCGCTTGAAAACGAAACCGAAGGAGTTGGCCGTCGAGCAACTGATCTGCATGATCAATTTTCCGTTAAAAGATGCGCGGACCAGCTACCTCTATTATTGGCGGCGGGACCCGCTGATCGTAACCTCGACCTTTGAGCTGCTCGAACAACTCAACGAGCGGGACTACACGGTCGAGCGGATGATGGCGCACCTGGCGGCGGCAGTCGTCGCGGGAATTCCCCCACACCCACGTCGGGTTGGGCCGGCCGATTGCCCCCTCTTTTACAACGAGAAGCGGGATATTCGATCGATCGCCGGGCGGCTCACGTTTTGTGCGAACTGCCGTAAACAATTCACGGACAAAGACGCGAAGCAGCGCTTGCAGGCAGCCGAACAGATTCTCGCGGCCTATCCGTAGACGGCGCGATGATCATTGGGGCTGCTGGAACTGTCGCACGGCCTTGAGTAAATTTTCCGGTGTGCCGATGTCGAGGTAGCGTTCGCCGGGGAAATTCACACTCTATGTATAAGCCTGCATCGTTGGGAAATGAGACCGTGAGCAGCGCGATTTTGAGTGGGAAATGAAAACTCCAGGAGTCTGAATTTCCGCGACGGGAGGGACCATTAGCGGTAGATTATTGCTGTGTCTACCAAGATTAAGACATTCGTCCTCTGCTGCAGTACTCTTGTACTGGCGGCCTGCCCACAACCTCACACTGTCCCGCCTCCCTCCTTTCCGCCGTCATGGGAAACGCTCATTCGCAAAGGCGACATCGAGCAGGAGTATTGGCGATATCCCGAAGCCGAATACTACTATTCACAAGCCGTTACACGCGCTCAGGAATTCGGCGCCAATGACGCTCGCCTGGCAAGGTCGCTACGAAGCCTGTCTTCCGTAGTCTCAAGCCGAGGAAACTATGCTGCAGCTAAGCAGTATGGGGAGCAGGCACTTGGCATATATCGACATCTCTTCGGGTCGGAGAGCGGTGAAGTGGGCATGACCGAATACATACTGGGCAGCATTGCCGCGGAGCACGGCTCATTCAGCGAAGCCAAACAACTCTACATGCAATCGCAGAGGCACATCGCTGCGGCTTACGGCCCCGAAGATCCTCGCCTAGGCCAGCCGATGATAGACTTGGCTAGGCTATACCTGATGAGCAATCGTGCGGATGAAGCAGAAAACCTGCTTCGACAGGTCGTCACACTGACGGACAAACCTGAGAACCGCGATCTATCCAAACTGTGTCTGGCTCTGCGCCATCTCGGCGCCCTCCTCCTCACGCAAAAGCGATTGGACGAAGCAGAGGTTATTTTGAAACGGTCGTATGAAACCGCCCAGAAGGAACTCGGTGACAATCATCCTCAAACTGCCGCCAGTCTTTCTACCTGGGCAGCCCTTCATCTTGTTCGTGAGCATCCGGAAGAAGCGGAGCCACTTTACAGCCAGGTCATCCACATCGTCGAACGAAGCGCCGATACGTCCCACCGAGAGCTGGCCGTCGCACTGACGAATCATGCAAAAGCGCTATTCGCCATGAAGCAGTATGCGCACACGGAGCAACAGCTCCGTCGAGCAGTCGCGATTTATGAGCGACAGACTGGTCCGAGTTCCATAGAGCTTGCGAATACGCTGGTGTCTTTGGCGGTTGTGCTTGGAAAGCAGCGACTTTCTGACGCGGAGCCTTTCTTTAAGCGTGGCCTGACGATCACAGAAAGCGCCTATGGCCCCGATCATCCCGCCCTCGCCAAAGCCTTGGGCCTCTATGCAGAGTTTCTCCGGAATCAAGACAGGAATGCTGAGGCTGATGTTCTCGCGGAACGGGCTGAGTCGATTCGAAATAGGAATATGCCAGGCCGCCCCACCTCCTAATGCACACTTCTTGGTCGGATGCGAGATACGATCACCCTTCGCGTCATCCAGAAGGCAAGAATTTATGTCGAAACGGTTGTTGAGGCTCGTACTGTCACTCGGTCTGCTGGGGATGTCAGGGTGCTTCTCCCACATCTCTTATCAAGAGGCTCCGGCACCGACAGCAGATCAAACCGTGCTCTACATCTCTCGGACCGACTCTCCGCCGAGGCTACGTAAAGCCTCCGTCTTCATCAATGACAAACTGGTGGCTGACCTCGCCTCCAAAGAATTTACCTGGATCACCATTCCATCTGGTTCATACATCCTGCACGTGAAATGGTCGCCGGAGTTGGCTATCTCGGGGGAGAATATCAATCTGCACATCCGCGAGAAAGAAACCATCTTTGTAAAAATCAACCCGGCCACGGTCTTGTTCTTAGGTGGGAGCGTGGTGAAGGTCCGACTATCTGGCGGCAATCATCCTGACCTGATTACGCAAGTGTGGCCCTTGAATTATGTAGTACCGAACGCATTCACGGTGAAACCACTCGAATAGTCGGCCGTCTGACAAGGCCGACTCTATACACCACGAAATCTAGTTGGTACCCGCCTCCATCCATCAATCGGCGTATTCAGCACAGTCCCCGATTCCGTAGTTAGATTTCAGAAGGCACGTAGGCAAGAGAGCTGTCTTCACAGCACGATCGCGATGAACCGATGCAAGCAACGGCAGACCGTTACGCGAGAACAATCTGCCTCAACCTATTTGAGGTGAAACTCCCGCACAGCCTTGGCCAGATTCTCCGGTGTGCCGATGTCGAGGTAGCGTTCGCCGGGGAACGTTACGCTTTGGATTGAGAGCCCGGCCCTCAAGGCAGCCTGGAGGACGACGCCGACGGCCAGATCACCACCTGGGTCGTTGACCTTACTCGCGAGCCGATCGAGATTGCGCCTGGTTTCATCAGCTCGGAGAAACGAGTGGAGGAATTCCGTGAACGCCGGAGTCCAGACCGCGCAGCACCAGCCATGGGTCAACAGGGTCGAAGCCGGTTTCATCACGATATCGCGAACCAGCCCCGCCTTGTCACAATCCACCATATCCCAGACCCGCGGGTCTTCGATCTCATGCAGACCTAACACCACGTCGGCGCCGGTCTGTTCTTGCCGAGTAATCAAACGGGCATACGCATCATCAGGCCCGAAGAGAATATCCGGAAACCCAAAGGCCACGCGCTTCTGTTCGAGGAATGGATAGGCCCGATCGAGGGTATCGGGCGGTCCCAGGGATCCGGCGATCACGATGTAGGCCAGCGAGAGTCCCACCAGGTCTCCCTCTCGAAAGTAGCTGGGAATATCCCATTTCCCGTCTTTCATCACGAGGAAAGCCTTGGTGATTCCAGCCGCCCTGAACTTCTCCAGTAAGTAGTGCGCTGCCACTTTCGGACGCGGGAGCCCGCTCTTCGCATCCCGTGCGAAACCGACCGGATAGACCTCCTTACTGCAAGGAAAGGGCTGCAGGCGTGTGGCCATCCCGGCCGCCGGAATGAGCCCAACGACTTCCGGCACCCCCTGCACAGCACGTTCGGAATGATCGCTCGACGCGCTCATCGCAAGACGTCCCTTCCGCCATCCGGCTGACTGCCGAGAATTTCCCGATAGTAGGTTTCGACCATCGCCGCCCGGGCGGGTTCGATTACGACCAGTTGGCGTTGATCGAAGGTGTTCGCACAATAGAGATACACGAACTCACCGGCCCGCCCCCACTCGACGTGCAGCTGTCGTCCATCCGCCTCTGTCCTGGTGACCTGATCAAGCACCTGTTTCGCGGGAAGATCCAGCCAGTCCTGCTGCGCCGACGCTCCATGATTTTCGTAAAGGGGCTGATCCTGAGGTACGTGAACGGAACGCAGCTGCTCTATCGTGAGTGGAGAGACACGGTCAGGCTCAGGAGACTCATCCCACGGTAGGGGATTCGATGATGGCGCCAGTCCGGTGACATACAGAGGACCGTCATCCGACACCTCCTCGATCGAGCGATACCGGACCAGTTCAGGCGGCGCGAGCAACTGCAGGCCGCGAGCCGCGAGCGCTCGCTGAAAGGGAATCCGCCGCGCGAGTTGCCTCGTTTTTTCAAATACCATCACACGACCCTGTGGCGTCAACGCTCCGCGGAGCCGGTCCAAGCGTGGCCCCACCCCGGTCCGTTGTTCAAAATCCGACTGGGCCTGCCTATCCAAGGCTCGAGTGAAATCCTGCCAGTCGCAACTGGGAAGCCCAGGATCCTGTTCGGCTTGGAGCAAGACATGGGTCGCCACGATCACGTCAAACCGACCGGCGGGACTGTGCTGATCCAGATCGACGCATTCGAAACGGAGATTGGTGAGACCAAGGTCCTGCGTCCGCTGTCGAGCGAGGGCGATGGAGGCAGATGAACGATCGATACCGACGAACGTGGCATGGGGGCATTGTGCGGCATAGAAGGTCGTCAGGAGGCCTATCCCGCAACCGACGTCGAGAATCGTTCCGGCATCCTCGAATCGAACGGCGATCCGCGATCCGACCTCCACGTAATATTCGTACCGTTGACTGTAGAGCGCGGGAACGGAGCGGGGGTGCGCCGTCAGATCATAAAACGCAATGTCCGCGGCGGATCCATTGGCTGCCTGCCGTTTCGCGTCGATGGACCGGTGGAGCGCATCGAGTTCTTGCGGCGTGAAGACGTCGCGTTGCCAGGCGAAGTAGGCGGCATCGGATTCGATGTGTCGAAGGCCCCACCAGGCGAGATGCCGTTGCAGGCGAGTGCGAATCTCGTCGTTCCCATCAGCGGGCACGAAACCCTCTTTCCGGAGGTGGCCGATACGCGCGGTGTACGCTACGGCCTTTTCAGCATGATGGCATCTTCGTACGCCAGAGGCACCGGATGCGGATGCCGGAGCTGCCCGCTGCCGAACACCACATACTTCTCGCACGTCAGCTGGTTGAGGCCGATCGGTCCGCGCGCGTGATGACGGGTGGAACTCAAACCGATATCCGCACCGAATCCCAGGCTGTCGCCGGCGTTCAGGCGCGAGGACGCATTGACCAGTACCGCCCCGGCATCAACCTCACGGGTGAAGCGCATCGCGGACTCGTACGACTTGGTGACAATGACACAGGTGTGGCTGGGACCATGTTGTGCGATATGCGCGAGGGCATCGTCGAAACCGGGCACCATCTTGATGGCCATGCTCGGGCCCTGAAACTGTCTGCGCCAATCACTCTCCTGGGCCGGCTTGACCGCTTTGTGCCCGGTCATCAACATCTGTCCCATCAAGGACACGGTTTTCGGACAACCGTAGATGTCGATCTTGAACTCATCCAGCAATCGTAGAATCAGGGCCGACAGGAGCGGGCGCGCAATTCCCTGATGGACCAGCAGCGTATCCAGCGAGTTGGGGGCCGACGGATTCTGCACCTTGGAGTTGACGACGATATTTTGCGCGAGCGGGATTTCGACGTCATCGTCGATGTACACGTGCGTGATCCCGCCGTCGTGACAGAGAATCGGCATCTTGGCCTGCTCTTGCACCACCTTGCGCAATCCGGCGCCGCCGCGTGGAATGATCGCGTCCAAGGCTTTCCCGGACTTGATCAGTTCCAGCGCCGCTTCCTTCTCAGGTCGATCAATGATGGTGCAGGCCCCTCGTGGAATTCCTGCCTCCGCCATCGCCGTGGTCAGGCCGGCGGCAATGATTTGCTGCGTGTGCGTCCAATCCGGCGACCCGCGAAACACACAGACGTTGCCGGACTTCAGGCAAAGTGCCAGCGCATCGATCGTTTCCAGCGGCGACAGCTCCGAGACGATGCCGATCACTCCGATCGGCACGCGCACTCGCCCGACCTGTAACCCATTCGGCTCGTCATGCCGGCCCAATACGTCTCCCAGCGGGTCCGGCAAATCCGCGATGCGGTGCAAGCGATCCACCAAGGCCTTCACGTCGTCTGCCGTCATACGAATTCGCGCCACGGCATCGCGCACCCGTTCCCGGTTTTCATACCCCGTCATGGACTTGCCGACCGCGTCTACATCTGTCTCGTTGGCAGCAAGGATCGCCTCCTCACTCTCCGCAATCGCCGCCGCCATGGCCCGCAAGGCTTTGTCTCGCACAGGCCCCGTGAGTAAGGCAGTGGGACGAACCGCTTCCCTGGCCGTCTTCAATACCTTATCGAGGTATAGTTTAACTGGAACTTCAACCATTGTGACCCCAACGTCGTGAGTGGGTAAGGTGGTGACCCGGTGTGCGCCCGCAATGCCCAGAGAATCGGTCGATCACCAGAATCGCGGCAACAGGTCGTATTCGCGCCGGACTATACCATGCGATTTTTTTGTGAGTCAAAGACGGGACCATCGGCCTGCTCGCGTTGTCGGGAAGCTAACCATCGGCCCAGCCAGGCCCATAGCAGCATGAGGGGAACCAGGGCCCAGGCAATCTGGGCGGTCGTCACGCCCAGCGCCTTGATGCCGGAGACCAGCCACCCGGTCGACGCATCCCCGGCGCGCGAAATGGCCGTATCGATGAAGTTCTTCGCTTTATACTTTTCCTCGCGACTGACGACCGTGAACAGGACCTCTCGCGCCGGTTTCGACAGCGCATATTCCCCCACCCGGCGAAGCACCGAAAAAACGACATACACCACCAAGCCGGGCCAGAGGGCGATTCCCAAAAACCCGACGAGACTGACGGCCGGCAGAAAGAGTAAGGCCACGACCAATCCAAATCGGGACACCACGCGGTTCGTGATGAAGAGTTGCGTCAGCCACGTCAGGAGATTAGTGGTGAAATCGAGCATGGAAAAGAACCGCGTCCTGGCTTCAGGCTGAGTGAAATGCTCGGCCACCAGCCGCATCTGCTCGAAGTACAGGAACGTGGCCGTCATCGTGAGACAGGTGAGATACCCACAAATGCCGAGGAGATACGGCGACGACCAGACCAGGCGAACACCGGCCAGAAGCCCGCCCCCCAGCGGCTCACCGCTATTCTCACGATGGAAGACGGACCGGCTCCGGCTCCAGACCTCCAGTCGGTAGATACACCAGATGCAGGCCGTCAGAAACAGCGCCGAGGCCAGCATGAGGATCGGCACAGGAAAGACATAGGTGAGACCGGTGGTGATGAGGGGACCGAACAGGGCCCCCGTACTCCCGCCCGCCGCAATGACTCCGAAGAGTCGGGCCCCCTGGGCCGGCGTAAACAGATCGGCCATGAAACTCCAAAACACCGACACCACGAACAAATTGAATACCGACAGCCAGACAAAGAATCCGCGGGCGACCCATTCCATGGACTGGCGATTCGTCATCAATAGGTACAACACCAGCAGGTTCGTGATGAAGAAGAGGTACACCGCGAGCAACAACCGATAGCGCGAGTACCGTGCGGACAACCAGCCGAATAGAGGAGTGACTGCCAGCAAAGTGAGGAACGTGGCCGTCATCATCCAGGGCAGATTCTGCACGCCTCCTTGGATCGCCATCTCGTCGCGCACCGGACGAAGAATGTAGTACCCGCAGAGGAGGCAGAAAAAATAGCCGAACGACCAGGCCAAAGGCCGCAACTCCTGCGGCTCTGCCTGAACAAATCGTCTCACTGAACGACGCAATGTCTCCATGGGGCTCCGAGTGGGCGCCAGTGTAGCAGGCCGGCGATCCCACGCACGAAGAAAATTTGCTAGAATGCCGCCCACGTTCCGCAGTGACGCAGTGTCACTCCCCCTGGAGATACGTCCTCGCTCATGATCGATCTTCGCAGCGATACGGTCACCAAACCGACTCCCGCCATGCGCGAGGCCATGGCCCGTGCCGAGGTCGGTGATGACATTTATGGAGAGGACCCCACCGTCAACCGCCTTCAGGAGGTCGGCGCGGCGCTCGTCGGCAAGCGAGCCGCGCTGTTTGTGCCGTCCGGCACACTCGGCAATCAACTCTGCCTCCGGGCGCATGCTGAGCCTGGACGTGAAGTGATCGTTGAGGGTCAGTGTCACATCATCCGCTACGAACAGGGTGCGGCGGCCGCGCTGGCTGGTGTTCAACTCCATTGGGTCGGCGGCAGGCAAGGCCTCATGACTGCGGAGCAGGTCGAAGCCGCCATTCGTCCCATCGATCCCTACAGCATTCAGACCGCACTGATCTGCATTGAAAACACGCACAATGCCGGAGGCGGAACCATCTACCCGCTGGCGACGATCCAAGCCATTCGCGCAGTCGCGAACGCCCACCGCGTGCCCATGCACCTAGATGGCGCCAGACTGTTCAATGCGGTCGTGGCATCCGGAGTCTCCGCCGCCGACTATGCGCATTATTTTGAGACCGTGACTTTCTGCCTCTCCAAAGGCCTGGGTGCGCCGGCCGGATCATTGATTGCGACCGACGATCCGACCATCCTGGAACGGCTCCGGCGCTTCCGCCGCATGTATGGAGGCGCCATGCGCCAGTCAGGCATTCTGGCGGCTGCAGGACTCTACGCATTGGAGCACCACATCCCTCGGCTGGCGAACGATCACGCACATGCCACACGATTGGCGGCCAGACTGCACCAGATTGCTTCGGTCGCCATCAACCCTGCCGCAGTGGAAACGAACATTCTGTTCTTCGACGTGCACCACCCACGACTCACGGCACCGGCCTTCGTCACGGCCCTTAGACAGGAAGGCGTGCTGCTGAATGCCGTCAATGCGAAGACCTGTCGCGCCGTCACGCACCTGGATGTGTCGACCGATGCCATTGACCAGGCCGCCGACGCCATCGCCCGCATCCTTGCATGAACACCTCGCCGTCACATTGACAGACCGCCTCCCCGCTCATAAAATGCACGCACGCGGATCGCAGCAAAGGGGAATGGGTGTCACTCCACGCCGTCTCGTTTCAACAAATCAGTCGCATTCTCGACCTGACCGATGCCCTGGGCATCAATCGTGAGTGGGTAGAGATTCCTCTCTCGCCGGAAAGCCCCGGCATCGTCCGCAAACTTCCTAATGGAAAACTTGAGATTATCGTGGATGCCGACCAGCCGTTCGATGCCTGGCTCGGCACCTTGGATCAACAGATACGACGGGTACAGGCCTCCTGACCACGTCGAAGGTGAGATATGGACTCGCAGATCGCTGATTCGTCCTCCCAGTCGACACGCACGCTTCCCTCGTCCGAAGAGTTGAAGGCGGAGTTACTCGAGATTCCCGAACCACCCGAGATGCCTCCAGCCGTGCCTCCACCCGGCTATGACGACGCGCTGGCAGGGGCCGTCAAATATATTCGCGCCAAACGCGGCGGGGACTTGGTCGGTATCATTCTCGTGGGTTCAGGCGCACGTCGCACCGTCACGGCACACAGCGATATCGATCTGATTGTCCTGGTCAAGGGACCGGCCGACGGGCAGGAAATGATCCGGGTGGGAGACCGCCTGGTCGATATTCGATATGGTGAGCACCAGACGGTGGGCGAGGATCTCGCCTATTCCCCCCGTCTGGCGCCGTTACTCCGGAAGGGCCGGATTCTCTACGATCACGAAGATATCGCCGCTCAACTCATCGCCAAAGCTGCGCAACGGTTTCGCCAGGGACCACCGGCTGCCGGGATCCATGAACGCATTCGCCTCAAGGCGGAATGTTTACATTGGCTGGGCAAGGTCGAGGACCTGCGCGACCGACCCAACACGGCGCAATATCTCCTGCAACTGTTCTTCGAAGAGTGCGTGTCGGCGTTCTTTCGCATCCGAGGCCTGTGGTTCACGGCGCCGGTCGATACCTTGCGATTCCTGGCCTCCCGCGACCCGGCGCTCGGAGAGTTGGCCAGCCAGTTTTTGAGCGCGGCGACCCTCCACGACCGGCTGACCGCCGGACGCCGATTCGCGGACACCCTCTTTCGCGAGATTCCCCTTCCGCCCCGCGTGGACTGACCAGGCCTCACTGTCTCGCCTCGGAGCGAGCCGGGGTTTGCGTTCGTGCCGGACCGTGATACCATCGGCCAGCCGCCGAACCGGCACCGCCACACGCCGCGCGAGGCCAACGGACAACCAGTCATCACACACCGGTACTGACCAGAGAGGATGACCTATGGAACTCGGATTTATCGGACTGGGCAAGATGGGGATGAATATGGTGACGCGCCTGCGCCAGGGTGGTCACCGCATCGTGGCCTACGATCGTTCACCCGAGGTCGTCACACAGGCGGAGCGGACCGGGAGTATCGGCGCGACGTCCCTGAGCGACCTCGTCGCACACCTGACCGCCCCTCGCGCAGTCTGGGTCATGGTTCCCTCGGGAACGCCGACAGAAGACACCATTCAGGCCGTCGCCGCCCTGCTGCAACCGGGCGACACGATCATCGACGGAGGCAACACCCGCTTCCATGACGACACGCGGCGCGCCGCCGAATTACAGAAACGAGGCATCCACTATGTCGACGTCGGCACCAGCGGAGGCATCTGGGGTCTGACCGTCGGGTATTGTCTCATGATCGGCGGCGACAACGAACCGGTTCAGCGCCTGACCCCGATCTTTCAAACCTTGGCGCCGGAAAATGGGTGGGCCCACATGGGCACACACGGTGCCGGCCACTACGTCAAGATGGTCCACAATGGGATCGAGTACAGCATGATGCAAGGGTATGCCGAGGGGTTCGAACTCATGGCGAAAAGCGACTATCGGCTGGACCTGGGTAAAATTGCCGATGTGTGGATGCATGGCAGCGTGGTCCGGTCCTGGCTCCTGGAACTGGCGGTGGGCGCCTTGAAACAGGATCCCAAGCTCGAAAAGTTGAAAGGATACGTGCAGGATTCCGGCGAAGGCCGCTGGATGGTTCAGGATGCCATCGATAAAGATGTGCCGGTGCCGACGCTCACCACGGCGCTCTTTACTCGCTTCCGTTCGCGGCAGGAGGAATCGTTCGCGGAGAAAATGTTGGCGGCCTTGCGCAACGCCTTCGGCGGACATAGTGTCCGTCGCTGACCTTCACCCAAGGACTTTCGAGACCATGCCTTCCCCTACGACACCCATCGAGTGCAAACCGGTGCCGGAATCCGCGCCTCCCGTGGAGCCGTGCACCCTGGTTATTTTCGGCGGCTCCGGAGATTTGGCTCGCCGGCGCCTGATTCCCGCGGTCTATAACTTACTGCTGGATGGTCTATTACCGGACAAGTATGCCGTGATCGGCCTGGGCCGCAAACCGATGACGGATGAGGAGTTCCGCAACCTGGTACGGGACGGAGTCGTCAAATATTCACGCCAAGCACTGGTACAAGAAACCTGGGACGTTTTCCAATCCCACCTGTTTTACCTCCAGGGGGAAAACGAAGATGCCCGAACCTATCAGGCGCTCCGCGCCAAGGCCGAAGAAATCGAACGGAATCTGCACCTTCCCGGAAACCGGATTTTTTACCTCAGTATCCCTCCCAGTTCCTTTGCCTCCGTCTGCGAGGGATTGGCGCACTCGGGACTGGCGACATCGGCCGCCACGGCGTCACCCTATTCGCGCATCATCGTTGAAAAGCCGGTGGGCCGTGATCTCGCCTCCGCACGGGAGATCAACGAAGTGACCGGCAAGGTGTTCGCTGAGTCCCAGATCTTCAGGATCGACCACTACCTCGGCAAGGAAACCGTTCAGAACCTGATGGTCGTCCGCTTCGCCAACAGCATTTTTGAACCGATCTGGAACCACAAATATATCGACCATGTGCAGATCACGGTCAGCGAGTCGGAAGGTGTGGGCACCAGAGCTACCTATTACGAAGAGGCGGGTGCGTTGCGGGACATGATTCAAAATCATCTGCTGCAACTGCTTTGCCTGGTGGCCATGGAACCACCCTACTCGCTCGATCCGGACGTGGTGCGCAATGCCAAGATGGAGGTCCTGCGCTGCCTTCGGCCCATCGTCGGCAAGGATGTCGAGCAGTATACGGTGCGGGCGCAGTATGCGGAGGGCAACGCTCATGAGCAACCCGTTCCGGGCTACCGTCGGGAGAAGGGGGTGAATCCCAACTCCATCACGGAAACCTACGTTGCGGTCAAAGCATTCGTCGAAAACTGGCGGTGGGCCGGGGTCCCGTTTTATCTGCGCACCGGCAAGGCCCTCCCCAAACGTGCCAGTGAAGTGGCCGTGCAGTTCAAGGATATTCCGCAGATTCTGTTCAACGCCAACCCCGCACAACCGCAACCGGCCAATGTCCTGACCTTGCGTATTCAGCCGGACGAAGGGCTATCGCTCAGAATTATCTCGCGAGTTCCCGGCACCCGCGCACAAACCCATCCCGTGGAGATGGATTTCCAATATAGCGACGTGTTTGGCTGCCCCTCCCCGGAAGCCTATGAACGGCTGCTGCTGGATGTGATGGCCGGCGACGCCTCACGTTTCATGCGGCGCGACGCGGTGGAAGCCTCCTGGAATTGGGTCACGAACATTCTCGACGGGTGGGCTCAACAGAAACTTCGCTGGCTGCCGGAATATCCGGCCGGAACCTGGGGCCCGGTTGAAGCGGACCGGATGATTCAACGCGACGGCCGGAGTTGGCGCATCTTGTGAGCATCGGCAGGCCGCCTGCGGCTTAGCCGAGAGACAGCTGTCGTCGAATCTCGTCCTTCTTCCCGATTCCCCCGATGAACCTGGCGAACGATCCGCCCTCAAACAAGGCGAGCGCGGGCAGGGAACTGATTTCAAGCTCGGCCGGGATCTGGAAGTTCTCCTGGACGTTCATCGTGACGATCTTCACCGCTGCCCCCAATTCCTCGTGCAACTGCTCCAACTGCCTCAACAGCGCGAGACAATGCCCGCACCCAGGCTGCCAGAACTCGACCAGCACCGGCATGGAAGCCTGCTCCACTTCACGTGCGAAGTTCCGGTCCGTCACCTCGCCAATCATGAATGCGCCGCACCTGAGGGAGGCAGGCCAAGCAAACCTGATTCGTCGCCGAACAGCCGCTCGTAGGCCAACTGCCCGAAGAGCCGGTATCCGGACGTCGTGAGGTGAAGCCCGTCGTTTGAGTAAGGCCGCGCAAGCATGAGCGAATCCGGTTCGGCTGTTGCCGTAAAGAGATCGAGATAGCGCAGGCCTTTTGCGTCGGCATACTCCGCGATCATGGCATTCAATCGTTGACGACGTTGAAGATGTTGTGCAAGCCAAGACGCGGCTTCAGGGTTGTCTCCGCCCAGCTCAACGCGAATCGACGGTACTGTCACCGGCACCGGCACGACTGAATTGGCCCTTGCCAATTCATACATCTTGAGCAAGTTGCGCATGATCTCCGCTGGGTCGGCATTCCATCCCAGATCATTCGTCCCCCCGAGGATGATCACCACCTGCGGATGGCGATCAAGGACCGACGAGCGAAACCGCAACACCATTTCACCCGTCACTTCTCCACACACCGCGCTGACCGCAACCCGGCCACGCTGCCCCAGACGCTCTTGCAGCACCGGCCCATAGGGCGCGTCCTCTCCGGAGGGATGCGACGGGCTGGGAGCTTGGTATCCAGCCGTGAGGCTGTCACCGAAACACACAATGAGCGGAAGTCGCGTGTCGTGAGCCATAGAGCGATTCTACTGTTCGTGCCGAAGCGACGCAATCCCGAGTCCTCACCAGTCACCTGGCTGCATCGAGGTGAGATTCGTACGCCAAAACCCATGCGCAGACCGGCTATTTTCTTGACGAAGACAGGGCCTCGCGGTACGACTGACTCATATGGAACCTACAGCCCCGCTTCCGGAAGGCACAGCAGCCACCCCGTTTGCTCGAGCCCACGTCGACCCTGAGGTCGCCGCAGTCAAACAATTGTTGAAGCTGCTCGACAAGGCGGCCAAATCGGCCCGCACGTACGGCACCAAGAATCCGGTGGCGCAGCGATTTTTCCAACAGTTCTATGACGATCTGACGAAACATCTCACGCAACATCCCCATCTGGCGCTCCTCGTCCAACGCAACCAGTTGTATCTCAAAGACGAGATCGTCTACGAACCGGAGCGCGACGCGACCGGAGACAGCTTCGCCTTCAAGATGTATTCGGACGGCATCCGAGAATTGAGCTTCTATCAAGGACTCACGCAAGAGGATCTCGCCTTTTTTCTCGACGCCCTCTGGGGGGTACCGGCGAACGAGACCGGACCGGAACATCCGGTGATCGAACCTGATGATGACGATGACATCGTGACGCGGTTATGGGCCAAGAACCTCGAGACCATCACCGTCGTCACCGCCGAAGAACTGGTGCGGTCGTCCGGGTTCGGACAGGACGAGCTCGAACTGCAGACCCAGGGCTACATGAACCTGTCGGTCAGCTCACTGCGCGAATTGCTCGACCGTGAACGCGCCAAGAAAACCGCCGACAAAGACAGCACGGGCGGGTCCGGTGAGGAGAACGGACGTGCCCCGACCGGCGCGGCCTCCGGCGGAACCGGCCCCAACCGCAACAGACGGTTTCAATCCAGCATGGTCGGGTATGACGTCTCCGACCAGGAACAAGAGACCCTGGCACAAGAGATCCAACGCGAAACCGCACGCGATCCCACCACCTATATCCTCGATATCCTGACCGCAGTCCTGGCCTCCGAACCTTCGCCAGCCTTGCTGACCAAACTGTTCGACGTCTGGGACAATGTCCTCGATGTCTTGATACGTGGAGGGGAATGGACCCAGCTCGAAACCGTGCTGACCATGCTGCAGGAGGCGGAAACGGTCCGTCCCGATCTCGCGGACAGCCACAAGCAGCAGGTCGCCGGGCTGTTCGATGGGCTTCACCGCCCAGAACGGTTGAAAGCCATCGGGGTACACTTGAACCGCACGCCGCAGGCCAACACCCAAGGGTTGATCACGCTGCTGCTGATGATGAAGCAAGAGGCTGTGCCCGGACTCTGCTCCGTCTTGGCCACGCTGGATGGTCCGTCGCATCAAGCGGTGATCATGGAGGCCTTGCAGACAAACGCCCGCGACCATGCCGAACCGATTCTCCGCGGCCTGACGGACAAGCGGCCGACCTACGTGCGCAACCTGCTCACAATTCTCTCCCGATGGAACGATCCCCGCTTTGGCGACCATGTCGAGAAAACCTTGCGACACCCTGAAGCGACCGTACGGCGCGAAGCGCTGCGCCTCCTAGCGACCCTACGCCCATCCGGAAGCGGGAGCAAACTGGTTGCGCTGTTGAGTGACGGTGACGAAACCGTCCGCCTGACCGCCATGAAAGTGCTGACCAGCGGACAGTACACGGTGCCCTTTTCCGCCTGGGCTCCATTCGTGGCGGCCGATGAGTTCTATGATCGGTCCCCGGCTGAAAAACGCGCCATCTACCTGGCGATCAAGCATACGGCCGGTGACGAAGCCGTCCCCTACTGGCAAGGGTTGTTGACTGAGTGGTCCTGGACGAACCGCAAAAAGAAAGAAGAATTGGCCGTACTCGCGGCGGATACACTCGGGAAACTCGCAACCTCGGCCGCACTGGCCGCGCTCGAACTCGGGCAGAAGAAAGGCGGCACCGCCGTCAAACAGGCCTGCAGTGTCGCACTCTCAGCAGCCAACCGGGTCCATCGACGACAAGTCCCATCCGCAGCGAACTCCTGATTGCGAGGATGCCACCCGTGAGCGACGTTCCATCTTCCAGCCACCCGGCCTCAGCAGCAGACAACGCGCATCCGATCCTGACCCATGAGCGATCCCTGGCAAACAAAATCGCCAAGGGGTCCGAAGCGGGAGACATCCTCGACCAGCAACTCGCAATGCTGGGCATTCAGCTGGTGACCCAGCTCAACGTCCTCATCAAGACCTCACGCATCCACGGCCGCACGAATGCGGCCCTCGACAAACCCGTGGACTCGATGCTGACCCTCGTGAAGACCCTGGCGGCGGATCACCCCGTGGTGCTCCGGCTACAGAATGACTTTCTGTTTCTCGGGGACAGTCATCTGAAGATGAGTTCGCAACAGATGGCGGTCTTTGCGAGCATCATCGAGGCGTTGAACACATGGCACATCGGCGGAGTCTCGTTCGCGTCGACGGCGGAATCGAAGGACTATCGCGAATTCGCCTACCTGTTCGTCAGCCTGGATCCGGAGAAACATGCCCTCGTCGATTTGCAGGAAGCCCTGCAACACGCCGGCGTCAAAGGCATTGAACTGGAGGAACCCAGAACACTTCAGTTGCAACATCTGGCCGAAGGCGAAGGAACCGCCGGAGGAATAGGAACACGCCCAGGAGGCTCCACGTCATCCCCGGAGGACTCCAAAGAGAAGCGGAGAGCACTCGCCAAAGGCCGGTATGCCAAGGCAGCTTCGGCGCTCGGTGATTTGACCAAAAACACGCGTGCCGGCGGCACCGTCAGTTTCAAACAGGCCAAACGGGCGATTCAAAACATCGTCGAACTGCTGATGCAGGACGAGTCCACGCTACTGGGCCTGACGAATCTGCGTTGCCACGACCAGTACACGCACAACCATTCCGTGAACGTGTCGTTGCTGGCGATGGCCCTCGGAAATCGGGCCGGCTACCCGAAAGTCGACCTGGCGGATCTGGGCTTGTCGGCCCTGTTTCATGACGTGGGGAAATGCGCCATCTCCCTGGATGTGCTCAATAAGCCCGGTGAGTTCACCCAGGACGAGTGGGCCATCATGCGCTCGCACCCCATCGAAGGGGTCTTCACGCTCGTCAAAGCACGCGGCATCAATAACGTACCGGCTCGCATGGCCGCCGCCTCCTTTGAACACCATATGAACTTCGATTTTTCCGGCTACCCCAAACTCAAGGTACCTTGGTCGCAGACGGTGGCGAGCCGCATCATCACCATTGCAGATTGTTACGACGCCATGACCTCGTCCCGCGTGTATCGCCGCGAACCGATGTCACCGGCAAACGTGCTCAAGTTCATGTTCGGGAAGAGCGGCCAGTCCTTTGATCCGGTGCTGCTGAAGCTCTTCGTGAACTGCGTAGGCATTATCCCCATCGGCAGCCTGGTACGACTTGACTCAGGCCCGCTGGCCGTCGTGATCAAACCGGCGCAGGACAAAGCCAATGCCGAACGCCCGCTGGTGCAGGTGATCACGAATGAGGACGGCGCGCCGGTTGAAGACGGACCTGAATTGGACCTGACGCAGCAGGATGAGCGCGGGCAGTACCTCC
>WBZN01000509.1_pt1 | contig 29796 bp, 27 predicted proteins | sample 5204281 | NCBI WGS metagenome assembly WBZN01 (sample SAMN12344347, study PRJNA552823) | activated sludge metagenome | biome: Activated sludge suspended growth; feature: Nitrification reactor; material: Wastewater; isolation source: activated sludge from nitrification reactor of wastewater... | reverse complement strand
GATCGCGGCGCGCAACTTCTACCGCCCGCGCTCGGCCGAAGCGTTGGCGAAGAGCACGGTCGCGTTTCCGAAACTCAAGCTGTTTTCGATCGACGAGGTCTTCGGCGGCTGGACCAAGGCGCAGCAGACGCACTTCGCCGACGGCGGCACGTTCGATCAGATCTATCAGGCTGGACAATAGGTGACCGGCGCCGACTCGATCCGCGACCGCGCGGCGGCCGGCCCCCTCGCCGGCCGCCGGGGCGGGAGTGCGCTTCCCGGATTCGGGTTGGCGCTGGGGTTTACCCTGCTCTACCTCTCGCTGCTCATCCTGATTCCCCTCGCCGCGGTGTTCGCGAAAACGACCGAGCTCACCTGGCAGTCGTTCTGGGCCACCATCTCCGCGCCGCGCACGCTCGCCGCGTTCCGGCTGAGTCTCTGGGCCGCCGCCGCCGCGGCCCTGCTCAACGGGGCTTTCGGTCTCCTGGTCGCTTGGGTGCTCGAGCGCTACGACTTCCCCGGCCGGCGCTTCGTCGACGCCCTGGTCGACCTGCCGTTCGCGCTACCCACTGCGGTCGCCGGCATCGCCCTGGCCACGGTGTACGGGCCGCAAGGCTGGCTCGGCGAGCCGCTCGCCAGGCTCGGCATCAAAGTCGCTTACACGCCCCTCGGCATCGTGAGCGCCCTCACGTTCGTCGGCCTGCCGTTCGTGGTGCGCACCGTCCAGCCCGTCCTGCGCGGGCTCGACGTCGCGATCGAAGAAGCCGCCGCGAGCCTCGGCGCGACTCGCGCGCAGACGCTGCGCCGCGTGCTGCTGCCCGAGCTCGTGCCGGCGCTCGCCTCGGGCTTCGTGCTCGCCTTCGCGCGCGCCCTCGGCGAGTACGGTTCGGTGATCTTCATCGCCGGCAACATGCCGCTCAAGTCCGAGATCACGCCGCTGCTGATCATGATCAAGCTCGAGCAGTACGACTACCCCGGCGCGACGGCGATCGCCACCGTCTTCCTGGTGCTGTCGTTCGGTCTGCTGCTCGGCATCAACGTCCTGTCCTGGCGCCGCGGGCGGCGCATCGCCCAGACGGAGGCCGCGTAGTGGCCGGCGGCGTGCCCACTCTGGCGCCGGTGCCGCGACGCGGCGGCCGCGGGGCCCTCACCGAGCCCGCGCCGGTGCGCTGGGCCCTGCTGCTGGTGGCCTTCGCCTTCCTGGCGCTCTTCCTGTTCGTGCCTCTGGCGGCGGTCTTCGCCGAGGCCCTCCACGGCGGCTGGCGCGCCTACCTCGCCGCGGTGCGCGAGCCGATGACCCTGGCCGCTCTGCGCCTGACGCTGCTCACCGCGGCGATCGCGGTGCCGCTCAACGTCCTGTTCGGTCTGGCGGCCGCCTGGGCGATCGCCAAGTTCCGTTTCCGCGGCCGCAATCTCCTGCTGACCTTGATCGACCTGCCGTTCTCGGTGTCGCCGGTGATCTCGGGCATGGCCTTCGTGCTCCTGTTCGGCGCGCACGGCATCTTCGGCGCCTGGCTCGCGGAGCACGACGTCAAGGTGATCTTCGCGCTGCCCGGCATCGTTCTCGCGACCCTCTTCGTCACCGCGCCGCTGGTCGCGCGCGAGCTCATCCCCCTGCTCGAATCGCAGGGTTCCGACGAAGAGCTGGCCGCGCTCACCCTCGGGGCCTCCGGCCTGCAGACCTTTCTGCGCATCAGCCTGCCGAAGATGAAGTGGGGCCTGCTCTTCGGCGTGGTGCTCTGCAATGCGCGCGCGATGGGTGAGTTCGGCGCGGTGTCGGTGGTCTCGGGGCACATCCGCGGCCGCACCAACACGCTGCCGCTGCACGTCGAGATCCTCTACAACGAGTATCAGTTTCAGGCCGCGTTCGCGGTCGCGTCGATCCTCACCGTGCTCGCCCTCCTCACGCTGCTCGCCAAGGGGTTCCTCGAATGGCGCGCGCGCGACGAAAGCGGCGGGACGACGCAGTGAACCCGACGCCACGTTCCTGATGCGGGGCAGAGTCGCAGCTCTCCCGGATCTGCCGGCGGGGGGGCCCACTGGCCACGATCACCGCTGCGCGATTCCGGCGCGGCACCGAGCCTGCGTCGCGAACGCGGTCATCGCCGGTCTGTCCTCAGCGCCGGCGACGCCGCGCCGTGGCGTGTGACGCGCCGATCCGATGCTCGCCGTCCGATGCTCGCGGCGCAGAGCGGCCACGCGCCATCGCGGAGCCACCGCGCCCGCGCCGCCACTGGCACGCGGCCGATGAGCGAATGCTGGTAGGTTACGAACGCCCGTGAGAAGCCTGCGGTTCAAGATCCTCCTGGCCGGCGTGATCGCCAGCCTGGCCTTGCTCGCGGTGCTCGGCATGTCCTCCGTGGCCTACGGCTTGCTGCGCCGCCTCGCCCGTCAGGACGCCATCGAGCGCGCCACGCTGGCGAGCGCCGCGGGCGCCCAAGCCGTTCAACGCCTGACGAGCGAGCTCGCCGCGAGCGCCGACCGCCTGCGCGATGCCGTCCCGGGTCTCGGGCCGGCGGCGCTTGCGGCCCGACTTCAGGAGTCGCTCGCGCGCGACGGACTCGCTGCCTGCGGTCTTGTGCTCCCCGCCGGCACGCCCCTGGTCGTCCGCCGCGAAGCCGGCGCCGTGATCGCGTGGCCGGCCGCCACTCCACCTGGCGCGGCGTGGCAGCGCGGCGCCCGCGGCGAGGTCCTCCTGCTGTCCAGTGCCGCGCTCGCCGCCCCAGCCGGAGGCATCGCCTGGGTGGCGCGCGAGTTGCCGGTCACGCTGCTCGCCGACGCATCGCCCTATCCGTCCACCACCTTGGCGCTCCTCGTGCACGGCGCCGAACCTCCGGAAGGCGAGGCGCGTGCCCGCTTGCGCGAAACAGCCTTCACGCTGGCCACGGCGCAGGCCGGCGAGCTCGCCGCCGACCGGCTATTCGTCGCCGTGCGTCCGCTGCCGCCGCCACTCGGGCAGCTTGCGGTCGAAGCCACGGTACCGAGCGCCGCCACCGAGGTCGCCCTCGTCGGCTTCCGTCAGCGACTGCTCTGGCTCGCGGTCGTGGTCGCCGGCGGCGCGGCGCTCTGCGGCCTGCTCCTCGGACAATGGCTCGCGGCGCCCATCGGGCGACTCGAGGCCGCCGCCGCGCGTCTCGGCGCGGGCGACCTGGAGACGCCGGTCGGCCGACCGGCGGGCGCCGAGCTCAGCAAGCTCGCCGAGGCGCTCGACGACATGCGCGCCCGGCTACGCCGTCAGACCGCAGACCTGCGGCGCCAGCAGGCCGAGACCTCCGCCATCCTGGGCGGCATCGCGGAAGGCGTGTTCACAGTCGATCGCGATCGCCGGCTGCGGTATCTGAATCCGCAGGTGGCGGCCATGCTCGGCATCTCGGCGCCGGCGGCGCTCGGCGCCTTCTGCGGCGACGTCCTGCGCCCGGCGCCGCAGGGCGGCCTGCGGCCCTGCGAGGAGCACTGCCCGATCGTGCACGCGCGCTCGCGCGGCACGGCCACCGCGATCGAGCATCTGACGCTCGCCGACGGCAGCCGCCGCACCGTGGTGATCACCAGCTCGCCGCCCGCCGAGGAACTGCAGTTCCAGGTGCTGCGCGACGAGACCGAAGGCGAAGCCGCGCGGCGCCTGCGCGACGCCGTGCTCGCCAACATCTCGCACGAGTTCAAGACGCCGCTCTCGGCGCAGCTTGCCTCGATCGAGCTGCTCGCCGACCGCGTGACGCAGCAGGGCGACGGCCCGTCGGAGCATCTCGTGCGGTCTCTCGAACGCGGCACGTTGCGCCTCACGCAGCTGGTCGACAACCTGCTCGAGAGCGCGCGCATCGAGGCCGGCAGCCACTCCATCCGCCGCCGCCGGCTGCAGCTCGACGAAGTCGTGGAGGAAGCCGTGCAGCTCACCGCGCCCCTGTTTCATCAACGCGAGCAGCAGATCGACGTTCGGCTGCCGTACCCGCTGCCGGCCGTCCTCGGCGACGCGCCGCGCCTCGTGCAGGTGTTCGTGAATCTGCTCGCCAACGCCAACAAGTTCGCCCCCGCGGGCTCGCGCATCGTGCTCGGCGGCGACGTGGCCGCGGACAGCGTCGCCGCGTGGGTCGAGGACCAGGGCCCGGGCCTGCCCGAAGGCGCTGGCCGCTCGCTGTTCGGCCGTTTCGTGCGCTCGGCGGGCGACGACGAGCCCGAGCAGAGCGGCATGGGGCTCGGGCTGTGGATCGCGCAGTCGATCGTCGAACGCCACGGCGGCAGCATCGACAGCGAGCGGCTCGACGACCGCACGCGCGTCGCCGTGCGCCTGCCGCGCGCGCCGCAGGAAGGCGCCGAGGGATGAAGATCCTGGTGGTGGACGACGACCTCGAGCTGGCGGCGCTCATCGGATACGCCCTGCGCCAGGCCGGCTATCTGGTGGTCGAGGCGCACGACGGCTTGGCGGCGCTCGCCTGCTACGAGCGCGAGGCGCCCGATCTCGTGGTCCTCGACGTCAACCTGCCGCGTCTCGGTGGGCTCGAGGTACTGCGGCGCCTGCGCGCGAGTGCGGCAACACCGGTCCTGATGCTGACCGTGCGCGCCGCCGAGGAGGACCAGGTGCAGGCACTAGACCTCGGCGCCGACGACTACATGGCCAAGCCGTTCAGCCCGCGAACGCTGCTGGCGCGGGTGCGCGCGCTCCTGCGGCGCGCGGCGGGAGCGGCCAAGCCCGCACCGCTCGCCGCCGGCGACCTGATCCTCGACGTCGAGGCGCAGTCGGTGACGGTGGCGGGCGCGACCGCGGCACGACTGACGCCGCTCGAGCTGCGGCTACTGCAGATTCTCCTCGCGAACGCCGGGCACACCTTGCCGGCCGAGCGCCTGCTCCGTCACGTCTGGGGCACCCGCGGCAGCGAGGATCGGCAGCTCCTGAAACAGCTCGTGCATCGCCTGCGCCAGAAGATCGAGGTCGACGCGGCGACGCCGCGCTACCTGCTCACCGTCGGCGGCGTCGGCTACCGGCTCGCCCCCGACGGGAGCGAGGAGGCGTCGTGATCCGGCCGGGACCGCGAGCCGCGTCCATTCGAGGTGTCTATTCGAGGTCGCTCTGCAGAGCGGCCGGATCGCACGTGCGAGCCCGGCGCGCGGCAACCAGGCAGGCCGCGAGCGCCGACGTGAGCAAGATGCCCGCGGGCGCGAGCCAAGCGGCTGGATCGTAGGCCGGCGTCTCGAAGAGCAGGGATCCGACGAACCGAGCCGCGACCGCGGACACCAGGACTCCAACCGCTAGCCCGACAATCACCGGCCTGAGGCCGCCAAGAACAGTCATCCGGACGAGAGCCCGGGGCGTCGCACCCAGGGCCATCCGAATACCGAGCTCACGGCTGCGCGATGCCACCGTAGCGGCCACGGCTCCGAACGCGGCGACCGTCGCGAGGAGGAGCGCTACGACTCCGAAGAGCGCGAAGAGCTCCGCACCCATCTCCCACGGCCGCAGTTGAGGATCCAGCAACACGGCGAGAGCTTTCACGTCGACGAACGGCAACGCCGAGTCCACGGAGGAGAGCTCGTTGCGGAGCGACGTCGCCAAAGCGCTCACGGTGGCCTGAGTCGAGCGTACGAAGAGCGCTCTCCCCGTCATCGACGCCGGCGCCTGTGCCAAGGGGACGAACACCTGGAGTGTCCCCGGCGCCGAGCGCAGGCCGAAGGACTTGGCGTCCTCGGAAACCCCGACGACCGTGGCACAGGGGCGGGCGCCGTCGCCCACCTGAATGCAGCGACCCAACGGCGGCTCGGAGCCCCAGAACCGTCGCGCTGCCGCTTCGTTCACGACCACGACTGGCGCCGCGGCGCTCGAGTTGTCCGAGGCGAGCAGCGGTCGGCCGCGCACGATGGCCGTGCCGAACGTCGCGAAGTAGTCGTCGGCCACCGCGTTCACCTCCTCGGCGGCGCCGGGAGCGAACGCTGCCACGTCGCCGCGCCCAGGAACGGCGATGGCGGTGCCCAGCACGGTTTGGAACGGAATCGCCGCCGCCACGGTCGCACGGTCGACCTGCGGAATGGTTCGCACCCGCGCCAGCGCGTCGGCGTAGAACCGGTCGATCCGAGAAGCCGAGTAGCCCTCCGCCGCCAGATCCACGGTGACCACTGCGACGTGGTCGGTGTCCATGCCGAGGTCCACGTGACGGACGCGGTCGAAGCTGCGCACCAGCAGGACGGTGAGGGTCAGGAGTGAAAACGTGGCGGCGAACTGCAAGGCCACCACCAGGGCTCGGGGCGACGATCTCCAGGCGAAGTCGTCGACCGCCCGCAGACTGGAACCGAGACTCCGTTCTCTCGCGAGCACCGCCACACAACAAAGCGCCCCGGCGATCAGACTCAGGCTTGCGATCAGGGCTAGATTCCGCAGGTCCAGGCCCGCAGCCGGGACGTCGCTCACCGAGACGATGAGGTCGCCCAGCATTCGACGACCCACCGCGAAGACGCCGCACCCCGCCAGGGCGCCCAGGGAGAGGACGAGCGCAACTTCGACGAGCAGAAGCCGGGCGACACCGGCCGTGCTCGAGCCCAGGGCAACACGCACCGCGAACTCGCTCCGACGATCCCAGGCACGAACCGCGAGCAGGCTCGCGACGTTCAGGCACGCGATCAACAAGACCGCTGCGGACGCCGCGCTCAACCACAGCGCCAGATTCACCCGCTGCGCATTGCGCGGCAGACGCCCTTCTTGAATCGGAGTCAGAACCACCCTCGGCGCCAGCGTCGAGCCGCCACCGATGAAGCTCGCCGCCAGTATCTGCGTCGCCTGGGCAGCGGCCAGCGACGGCGGCGAGCCCGATCGCAGACGTCCGATCACGGAAAGAAACCGCCGCGAGCGCCGCGAGGACCACTCCGGATCGGCGGTGAATTCCAACCCTCCCAGGGCCCCGATCGGCAGCCACACGTCCACGCCGGCACCCTGGACGCCGCGGAAGCCGGGCGGTGTGATGCCAACCACCGAGTAGTGGCGGGCGCCGATGGGAAGGTCTTGGCCCAGCACGCTCCTCGCACCTCCCAGATGGCTCCGCCAAAACTCCCAACTCACGACGGCATCCGGGGAGGAGAGATTCGGGTCCGACTCTCCGTCAGCAAAGAAGCGGCCGCTCTCCGGGCGAACGCCCAGCAGCCGGAAGAAGCTCGGAGTCGCGATGCCGACTCGGATATGCCTGGCTTCACGGCCTCGACCGAGAGACGCCTCGAGCTTCGTGTACGCAGCGATCTCCGACAGCGCCGGTACGTGGCCTCGTAGATCCTCGAAGGTCGGGTAGGACGCCGCCGTCGTGACGGCACCGGACCGCTGCTCGAACTGCAGCAGGTGGACCGACGCGGCATCGACCACGTGATCGGGAGGGCGCAGCAAGAGACGGTCGAGGGTCTCGAGCATCGTCGCGTTCACGCCGATGCCGATCGCCAGACAGAGAACGCACGTGACTCCGAGAACGGGCCGTCGCCAGAGCCGTCGAATCGATTGCCGAACGGCAGTCAACATGACCCGCCTCCCCGCGCCGATCGCGCGCCGCCTAGCCTCATTCCTGCAGGCCCGGACTGCGAGGCGCGTCCTGCCTTCCTGCGCCGTCCGGAAAGCTTCAGCGCTGCTCTACCGTCGGCAGCGAATCCACCTCGGTGATCGTCCGGGCGCCCTCGCCCGCGACCTGCACCTCCAAGGTCAGCACCGGCCCGGGATCGAACGGCAGGCGTTCGGCCCACTCCACCACCTTGACGCCGGGGCCGGCGAGCAGCTCCTCGAAGCCCAGCGTCCAGGCATCGTCCGGGTCCAGGCGATAGAGGTCGAGATGCAGGAGGCGACCGCCCGGGCCGGCGTGCTCGCGCACCAGGGTGAAGGTCGGGGACTGCACCTCGCGCGCGTCGATCCCCAAACCCTCGCCGACGCCCTGCGCCAGCACCGTCTTGCCCGCGCCGAGATCGCCGCGCAGGAGCAGCACGCCGTCGGGAACCAGCTCGCGTGCGAGCTCGCGTCCGACCGCACGCGTCTCCTCGAGGCTCGAGGTACGCCACCGCCGCGCCCCTGCGGCGCTCATTCGCCCGCCGCCACTTGCGCCAGGGCGCGCGGCAGCCGTTCGACGAGATCGCTCGCCCGCAGGCCCACCGCGCCGATGTCGGCGGCCGCGAGGTCGCCGGCCAAGCCGTGCAGGTACACTCCCAATTCGGCCGCCGCGAGCGGCTCGTAGCCTTGCGCGAGCAGAGCGGCGAGCACGCCGGTCAGCACGTCGCCGCTGCCGCCGCTCGCCATGCCGGGGTTGCCGGTCGGGTTGACGAACGTGTCGCCGGCGGGATCGGCGATCAGCGTCAGGTGTCCCTTGAGCACCACGATGGCGCCGGTGAGCACCGCGGCGCGCCGTGCCCAGCCGAGGCGGTCGTCCTGGATCTCGGCCGCGGTCACACCAAGCAGCCGCGCCAACTCGCCTGGGTGCGGCGTCAGCAGGGTCGGTCCACGTCGCGAAGCGAGCGCGGCCGCGTCGCCGGCGAAGGCATTGAGACCGTCGGCGTCGAGCACCAGCGGCAGCTCGCTCGCCAGCACGAAGGCGCGGACGGCGGACACGGTGCCCTCGGCCGTGCCGAGACCCGGGCCGATCCCCAGGGCGCGCTTGCCGATCGCCGCCTGCGTCAGGGCCGCAACGCACGCCGGGTCGAGGCCGTCCGGGCCTGCGGCGAGCGCCACCGTCATCGATTCGAGCGCCGCCGCGGCAACTAGAGGCAAGGCGTCGGCCGGCGTCGCCACGGTTACCAGTCCGGCTCCCGCCCGCACCGCGGCGCGCGCCGCCAGCGCCGCCGCGCCGCTCTTGCCGAACGAGCCGGCCACCAGCAAGGCATGCCCGAAGTCACCTTTGTGCGCCTCCGGAGAACGGGCGATCACGAACGTCGCGAGCTCCTCGGCGGTCAGCAAATGCAAACCCCCGGGAGCGTTCTCGATCAACGCCGGCGAAATCCCGAGGTCGGTGACGACGAGCTCTCCCACGGCTTCGCTCGCGGGAGCAAAGATGGTGGCGATCTTCGGCGCGGCGAAGGTCACCGTCAGCGTCGCCCGGACGTGCGGGCCGATCGGCCGCGTCCGCGACGCGTCGAGCCCGCTCGGCAGGTCGACGGCGAGCACCGGGACGCCGCTGGCGTTGACGGCGTCCACGGCCTCGGCGAACAGTCCGGCGAGCGGCCGGTCGAGCCCGGTTCCGAACAGAGCGTCCACGATCAGGTCGGCGCCCACCAGCAGGGCGCGCGCCGCCGCGCTGTCCGGCAGCTCCTGCATCCACAGGCCCATGCGCCGGCAGATCTCGCGCTGCGTCTCGCAGTCGGCGCTCAGGCGTCGGCCGCCGGCGAGCAGCCCGATCTCGGGGGCGAAGCCGCGGGCCGCGAGCTGTCGCGCGACCGCCAAGCCGTCGCCGCCGTTGTTGCCGGCCCCGCACAGGATCACCACCCGCCGCGCCTCTGCGAAGCGCTCCGACAGGGCGTCCACGACGCCGATCGCGGCGTTCTCCATCAGCACGAGGCCGGGAATCCCCAGCTCTTCGATGGCCGCGCGGTCGACGGCGCGCATCGCGTCCGACGTCAGAATTCGCATGCCTCGACCTCCAGCGGCAGCAGCCGCCAAGACTGGAGCAGCGCCCGCGTGCGCGGGCAGCGGTCCGGCGCCCGCGCCAGCCGCTCGGCCAACGCGGCGAGGTCGGCCGGGGTGTCGACGTCGCGCTCCGTGGGCAGCGTGTGCACCCGCAGGCCGGCCCGCGCGCAGCACGCCAGGGTCTCGACGAACACCGATTCCGTGCTCCACGAGCGCTGCAGAAACAACTCCTCGCGCAACGCCTCGGCGCGAAGGGCGATCAGGTAGTAGCCGCCGTCCGCGGCCGGACCGAGAGCGACGTCGAAGCCGTCCTCGAGCGCCGCGAACGCTTCGTCGAGCCGCGCCGCCGGCAGATCCGGCAGGTCGCTGCCGATCGCCGCCACCGCGCGCGCGTCGGTGGCGGCTGCGCGGAGTGCGTTCCACTGCCGCTCGCCGAGGTCGGCGCCGTGCTGGATCAACGGCCGCGACGTCGCCGGCACCGAGTCTCCGCTCTCCAGCGCCCAGGCGATGCGCAGCCCGAATCGCTCGGTCGACAGTCCACCCAGCAGGTCGGCGAGGAACGCCGCGTGCAGCTGGGCCGCTTCGGCGGCGCTAAGATCGCCCACCAGACGGGTCTTCACTCGGCCCGGGATCGACGGTTTCGAGAACAGCACGACGCAACGTTCGCGCACTCCCGGCATCTTACAGGCACCCACGATGAGTCATCCCGAGGCACCCGGCGTCGTCACCCTGCTCACCGACTTCGGCGCGCGCGACTACTACGTCGCCGCGCTCAAAGGCACCCTGCTCCGCCTCGCTCCCGGCAGTGTTCTGGTGGATATCACGCACGACGTGGCGCCAGGCGACGTCGAGGAGGCCGCCTTCGTGCTCACGGCCGCCGCACCGTCCTTCCCACCGGGGACCCTGCATCTCGCCGTCGTCGACCCGGGAGTGGGAAGCGCCCGCGCCATCCTCGCCCTCGAATGCGCCGGCGGGCACTTCCTGGCTCCCGACAACGGCCTGCTCACCCGTCAACTCGCGACCCCGGACGGCCCGGCGATCGCGGTCGACCGCCCCGATCTCTACTCCGACGCGCCCGGCGCCACCTTCCACGGTCGCGATCGCTTCGCGCCCATCGCGGCGGCCTGGCTGCGGGGCGGCGGCCTCGCCGCGCTCGGCCGTCCGCTCGCCGCGCCGGTGCGGCTCTCGATTCCGGATCCCCGGCGTCTGCAAGACACGCTGCGCGGCCGCGTCGCTCACGTCGACCGCTTCGGCAATCTGGTGACGGACATCCCCGCACGTTGGATGTCCGCCGGTCTTCTCGTCGAAGTCGGTGCGCATGCCACCGACGTGCACGCGACCCACTACGCCGAGCTCGCCGCAGGGGTCGCCGCGTGGATGACGGGTTCGCTCGGCACGGTCGAGCTGGCGCTGCGCGATGCCAGCCTCGCGGCCGCCTGGGGTGTGGCGCGCGGCGCGACGGTGCTCGTGCGCGTCCCCTGACGGACCCCGCGGGGGCGCTAGAATTCCTGCGGCGCGCCGAGTGCATGGCAGGCGCGCCGGTCGGTGTGACGAACGGCCGGGGACCGTTCCCCCAGGAGAGTCGCAACCCGAAGCGATCGACACGAGGAGGATCCGATGACTACCCGCTGGGAGTACAAGATCGTCAACGTGCGCAGTGAGAACTATCGCCTGGATCCGAACGCCGCCAAGGATCTCGACGCGCTCGGCGAGGTCGGCTGGGAGCTGGTCTCGCTCACTTCGGTCAACTTCAAGACCGGGGCCACGGACAACATCGCGCTGGTCTTCAAGCGTCCCAAGGCCGCGTGAGCGGCCGGCGTTTCGAGGTCCGAATCTGGCGAGCGACGGCCGCCCCGGTCCGTTACCGTGGCGGCATGGAAAGCCTGTCTTCGTCCCTCATGCTGCTCGACACCGAACAGTGCCAGCGCGCCGCGGAGACGCGGGATCCGCGCTTCGACGGCGTGTTCTTCATCGGCATCGTCAGCACGCGGATCTACTGCCGACCGATCTGCCCGGCCCGGGTCTCGATCGCCAGCAACCGGCGCTTTTTCGTCTCCGCCGCCGCGGCCGAACGCGCCGGATTTCGACCCTGCCTGCGCTGTCGCCCCGAGCTCGCGCCGGGCCGCGCGCCGGTCGACGCCGTGGCGCGGCTGGCCTTCGCCGCGGCGACACGCATCGCCGCCGGCGCACTCAACGGGCGTTCGGTCGACGATCTGGCGCGCGAGCTACGCGTCAGCTCCCGCCACCTGCGGCGCGCCCTGGAGCGCGAAGCCGGCGTGTCGCCCGTCGAGCTCGCGCAGACCCACCGCCTGCTGCTCGCCAAGCGGCTGCTCGCCGACACCACGTTGCCGGTGACGGAGATCGCGTTCGCAAGCGGCTACCAGAGCCTGCGGCGCTTCAATGCCGCCTTCCGCCAGCGCTACCGGCTCGCGCCCACGGCGCTGCGCCGCGGCAGGCCCAGGCGCGTGTCGGGGAAGGCGACCGCCGATCCGGCGGCCGATCCCTTCCGCGACTTCGTGCGGCTCACGCTCGCCTATCGCGCGCCGTTCGACTGGCAGTCCATGCTGCGCTGCCTCGACCGCAGCGCGCTGCCGGGCGTCGAGATCGCGCACGGCCACCGCTACGGGCGCACCGTGGCGCTCGACGGCCGGCGCGGAATCGTGTTCGTCTCCGGCGCCGCGCGCCCCACTCAGGCGGAGAGCGCCGCTCCCCACCTCGAGCTTCGCGTTTCCTTGTCCCTACTGCCCGCGCTGATGCCGCTCCTCGCCCGCCTGCGCCAGCTGTTCGACCTCGACGCCGATCCCGTCGCGATCGACGCCCAGCTCGCGGCGGGCGGCCTCGGCAGCCTGGTCGCGGCCAGGCCCGGCTTGCGCCTCCCGGGCGCCCTGGACGGTTTCGAGGTGGCGTTCGCGACGCTCCTCGGCGGCGCCGCGCACGGCGACCCCGCGTTGTCCGGCCGCGTCACGCAGGCCCTGGGCGAGCCGTTCGAGACCGGCTTCGCGTCGCTCCGTTTCCTGGCGCCGACAGCGGCGCGCGTCGCGGCGACCGGCGTGGCGGCACTCCTCGCGCTGCGCGTGCCGGCGCGCACGGCGAGAGCGATCGCGGCGGTCGCCGATGCCGTGCTCGGCGGACAGCTGGTCCTCGAGCCCGGAGGCAGCGTCCAAGAGACGCTACGGACGCTGGCGGACCTCGGCGTCACGGCGCGCGACGCAGCCCAGATCGTCATGCGCACGCTGATCTGGCCGGACTCGTTTTGCGCCAACGATCGCGCATTGCAGGCCGCCGCCGGCGCGCGCGGTGAAGGCTCGCTGCGCCGGCTGGCGGAGCGCTGGCAGCCATGGCGGGCGTACGCCGCGCTGCATCTCGGATTCTCGGCCGAGCGCGATTTCCGTCGTTCGGACCTGCAGGGCGACCGCTCGGATTCCGTGTCCGATACCGGCCAGCGCGCCAGCTGACGCGGGGCTACCTTGCGCGTGCGCTCGCGCTCTTGCGAGCGACACTCGATCGAGGAGGCACCGTGAATAGATCCGCTACACGTCGCGCCGCCGTCGCCGCGGCAACGCTCGCCGCAAGCATCCTCTGCAGCGCCGGACTGCAGGGCGCGGAGGTCGACGCCGCCAGGCGGCCGGCGCAGGTCCGCTATCGCATCACGCTCCTGGGCTCGCTGGGCGGCTCGTCCAGCCGCGGCAACAGCATCAACAACGGCGGTTGGATCGCCGGCTATTCCATCGTCCCGGGCAACGCCAGCCGGCACGCTACGCTTTGGCTGTACGGCTCCGTCATCGACCTCGGAACGCTGGGCGGACCGAACAGCTCGGTCGCCTGGCCGGTGAAGAACAACATCGGCGCGATCGCCGGCATCGCGCAGACCGATCAGCCGGATCCGCTGGGCGAGAACTGGAGCTGCTCCGCGTTCTTCACGCCCGCCACCGCCACCGGCAAGACCTGCCTGGGCTTCGTCTGGAAGTGGGGCGCGCTGCGCGCCCTGCCCACGCTCGGCGGCAACAACGGCTTCGCGGCCGGCGCCAACAACCTCGGTGAAGTGGCTGGCTGGGCCGAGAACACCGTGCACGATCCGACGTGCGTGGCGCCGCAGGTGCTGCAGTTCCGGGGAGTGGTCTGGGGGCCCGGCAAGCATCAGATTCGCGAACTGCCCCCACTGCCCGGCGACACCTCGGGGGCTGCCACGGCGCTCAACGACCGCGGCCAGGTCGTGGGCATCTCCGGCACCTGCGATCAAGCGGTCGGTCGCTTCACGGCGGCGCACGCGGTGCTGTGGGAGCGCGGCCACGTGACCGACATCGGCAGCCTGGGCGGCGCCGCCTGGAACACGCCGATGGCGATCAACGCGCGCGGCGACATCGTGGGCTTCGCCGGCCAGTCCGGCGATGACCCCGACAATCCGCGGTTGCGCGCCTTCGCCTGGTCCCGGCGCGGCGGCATGCAGAACCTCGGACTGCTGCCCGGCGATTTCCTCAGCCAGGCCAACGGCCTGAACGAACGCGGACAGATCGTCGGCGTCTCGTGCGACGCCAACGGCAGCTGCCGCGCCGTCGTGTTCCAGAACGGCGCGCCGGTAGATCTCAACACGCTTGCCGTTCCCGGGTTCCCGGGAACGCTGCTCAGCGCGCAGGACATCAACGATCTCGGAGTGATCACCGGCCGGGCCTTCGATCCGGCGACCGGCACGCGGCCCACCTTCGTGGCCACGCCGATTCCGTGAGCACCTGAAGCGGCGGCGTCCGCCGCGGGTCGGACCTCGGTCCTGCCCGCGGCATTTCCTGGCTGCGATGAACGTCGGCCGCGGGCCGGCCTACCTACCGCGAGCGCTTCGCGGGCTCTAGCCTGCGGCGGCGTTTCCGGCGCCCGATCGACATGGCCAGCGAGAACCCAGCCGCGAGGCCGACCAGCGGCGCGGCCCACGCCGCGCGCGGCGCCCAGCCCACCGTCTGCTCCACCTCGTTGCGCAGGCCGGCGAGCTCGCGCTCGAGCGCCAGCCGCTTGGACTCGAGATCCTGACGATCGTTCATGGCAGATCCTCCTCGAGATCCTCGGCGCCCGCCACGGCGGCAGCGGCGCGGCCATCCGCCACCGCCCCCGGAGGGCCGTCCTGCGACACACGGTTCTGCCACCAGTCGAGATGGTCGCTCACGTGCCGCTGCACGATCGCTCCCGGGGTCTCGCCGCGCAGCCGGCGCATCGCCGCGAACCAGCTGAGCGCCGCGGCGAGCGCCAGCACGGCCGCCACGACCAGGCCGGCGCCCCACCAGGGTAGCCATTGGGCGAGCACCGCGATGAGCACGAACACCAGCACGGCCAGCAGCACACCGGCGATCCCGAGCGTCACGGCCACCAGCAGCACGCCGATCAGGAAGCGCTTCGCCGCCGCCGAGAGATCCGAGTTCAGCGCCGCGATCTCGGCGCGCAGCACGGCGAAGAAGGCGCTGTTGATGGACCGCAGACGCTCGAAGATCTTCATCTCACCCTCACGGTCGTCCGCCGCCGATGGCCACCGAACGCAAGATGAACGACACCGCCGACGCCACCTCGTCGCGCACCGCCACGCCCAGCCGCTGCTCGCCCGCGGGCATCAGCAGCTTGAGCTCGTAACTGTAGAACTGCTTCTGCGCCGCCTCGACCTTGTCGTTGGGTACCGTGATCGGCACGGACGCTTCCTGTACCGGGGTCGTGCCGCCCTTGGTGTCCATCACCGCGACGTAGATCTTGATCCGCGCCGACTGACCGGAGCCGTTGGGCACCAGGGCGAGCTTGCCGATCGGCATCTTCACCGTCACCGGCACCAGGAAATTGCCGTCGTCGCGCGGCGTCGCGGCGCCGATCTCGAGCGCCACGTCGAGCGGATTCTGCTCGTAACCGAACAGCAGCGACGACATCACGCCGTCGCCCATGCGCGCTTCCGTGGTCTTGTCGCGGTAGCCGTCGCGGTGGCGAAGCGTCATCCCCTTCTGACCGGTCTTCAGCTTGACGTCGATCTTGTGGTACCGCCCGTCGCCGGCATGCGAAGGGGTGTAGCCCAACGAGTAGTAGGTGTCGAAATCCGTCGCCACCCTGTCGAGCGAGGGTCCGACGTTGTTGGTGTTCAGAATCGCCATGCCGCCGGTCGACTCGGCCAGCATCTGCAGCGGCGCCTGCACGTTGCCGGTGGTGACCGTGTCGATGAAGGCCACTCCGGGCGAGCTGCTCTCGACGTCGGCGCTCGAGGCGGCACGCAGGCCGGCGGCATCGATCGTGTAGAACGTCACGCGGTTGGCGTTGGCATCGGCGGCGAGCTCCTGGAACTTGCGGCTGGCGTCGAACTCCTGCGACTCGAGCAGGCTGACCTGTTCCTTGAACTTGTCCTGCAGCACGTAGTACATGTCCTCGCCCGGCCGGATGGGCAGGCCGTCGCTCACGTAGAGCAGCGCCTTGCGCCCCGGCAGACCCGCCAGCGAACCCACGAAGTCCTTGAGCGCCGAGACCGTGAAGGCGAGGTCGTTCGCCATCGACTGCGAGTACGAGCGCACGCGGCTCGCCACGGAGGCGTAGCTGTCGGCGTCGTTGATCTCGCGCAGCAGATCGCGACGCTCGCTTTCGGCCGAGACGCCCTGAGCGGAGACCTTTTCGAGCTCGAAGGTCGCCGACGCGATCGACTGCGTGTCGGTCGTGAACGGCCGCCGCACGTGCAGCTCGCGGTCGTAGGAGACCAGCATCACGCTGTCGCCCTTGTGGACCTTCTGCGACACGAAGGCCCGCACCTCGCGCAGCACGCGGTTGCGGTCGAAGGGCTTGAGGTTGAAGTTGTCGATGTAGATGACCAGGTGCAGCCGCTGGTCGTCGGGCGGCTGCGGCAGCTCGCCCGAAGGGGCGGTCGGCTCGCCCGCGGCGGGCGCCGCGACGCTCGCGTCCGGAGCGTTGGCCTTGCCGCCGTCGACGGCGTAGAAGTTGGTGACCGCCACCGGCCGGCCGTCCTCGAGCACCTCGAAGTCGCCCGGTTTCAGACCGCGCACGCGCCCGCCCTGCTTGTCGGTGACGTACACGTCGACGTTGACGACGCTGACGCTCACGGCTTCGAAGAACTGTTCGGTGCCCTTGGTCTCGGCGGGCTTGGCGGGCAGCGTGGGCTTGTCGGCGGCGGACGCCGCGAGCGGTAACGCGGCGAGGGCCGCGGCGAAGAACAGGCAAGAGAATCGCGATGAATGCAAGAAGACCTCCGTTATGCCAACTCTCGGATTATAGGCCGCGCCGCCGATCGCTTCAGGGCGCGACCTCCAAGGTGCTCGACAGCAGCTCGCCGCTCGCCTTGTCGAACAGCGCCACCACCAGGCTCTGCTTCACCCGCCGCAGCTCCATCGTGGTCTCGTAGCGCGAGATCTGTCCCGGCGCGGCGTGGCCGCGCCCGGCGATCCGGATCGGCAACACGCTCACCTCGGAGCGGCGGCCGTTCTCGTCGAGCGCCGCGACGCGCAGCTCCAGGTCGGCCACGTTCTGACCGTCGATCGGCACCATGGTCAGCCGGTCGAGCGGGATGAGCACCGTGATCGGCAACTTGAAGGTGCTGCGGCTCGCCTTCTGCGGCCGGCCCATCTCGACCACCAGCGGCTGCGTGGTCGGCGGGTTGCCGAACAACAAGGCGCTCTCCACCTGCATCGAGACCTCGTTCTTGCGCGAGAAGTCCAGGAAGCCCTCGCGCGAGCGCACCTTCAGTCCCTTGCGCAGCACCTCGAGCTTCACCGCGTAGCGATGGTCGTCGCCCTTGCGCTGCGGGGTGAAGCCCAGCCAGTAGTAGGAACGGGTGTCGGCCGCCGCGGTCTCGAGCGCCTTGTCGCGCAGACCGTTGAGCAACGCGCGACCGCCGGTCTGGCGCGCCACGTACGTGAGCGACGTCTCGCTCTCGGCCTCGCGCGAAGTGGCATTGAAGACGCTGGTGTTGGCGTCGTCGTACGTCTGGTCCTCGGCATTGCTGCCGTTGCCCTGCAGTCCCGGCACGTCGATCGGATACACGGTGTAGCCGAGCAGGTTGGCGGTGTCCGTCAACGGCTGGAACAGCTTGTCGCCCGTCGGGATCATGGGCTCGCTCACCATCGCCGTGTAGTCGTTGATCACGTACTGGGGCGGATCGTACGGCCAGCCCCCGGAGAGCAGCAGCATGACCTTGCGCCCCGGCGGGGCCGCGAAGCTGCGCAGGGTCGCCGCGGCCGCGTCGACGGCGCCGCCGACCTGGGCCGCCAGGTCCTCGGCGTACGCGCGGTCGGACATCTCGAGCTGTGCCGTCACCTGACGCATGCCGATCGAGTTGTAGGAGCGATCGAACGCATTGCCGCGAATCTGCCGATCGCGATCGTTGGCGCGCACTTCGGCGATGCGCTTGAGCCCGTTCGCGGGCCGGTCCTTGGCGTGCTCGAACACGCGCTCGAGCGCCGGCACCGACTGGCTCCAGGAGGTCAGCATCTCGAGCTTGCGACCGTCGTACGCGACCACGGCCATGCGGTCCTCGGGGCTGAGCCGCGGCAGGTCCTTCTTGATCGCGTCGAGCGCCCGGTTGCGATCCTGCGCCACGGAGAAGAAGTCGTCGACGAAGACCAGATAGCTGGTCCCCACCGGGCTGCCGGGTGCGAGCGCCGGCATGCCGGCGGTGGCCTGGGCGCCGCCGGTCACGGCGCCGGCGCTCGCCGCCACGGCATCGCCCCCGCGTACCTCGGTGAAGTACTCGATGGGGACGTCCTTGCCGTCCACCCGCAGCCGGAAGTCGCCCGGCTGCAGGCCGGAAACGCGATTGCCGTCCTTGTCCACCACCACGGCCTCGATGTTTACCACCCGCACGTCCAACGTCTCGCCGAAGGTCTGCGCCGCGCCCTGGGCGGTGAGGGGGGCGCGGCTGGCTCCCGCGAGAGCCAGCGTCAGGGCCGCCACGGTCAGGCGCCCGGGAAAGAACCATGTGGATCGCATCGGGAAATCCTCCTTGCTGGAAAGCAGAGATGGCTCGGTGCGCGCCGGCTGCGGCGGATACACCCGTCGTTTAGCCCTGCGGGCGCTGCAATCCACGTACCTACCGCCGGTGCTCTTCGCACGCCCGGTTCGTCAGACTGCCGTCTCCGCGTGGCGACGCAGGCGTCCCATCAGGTGCCCGACGATTTTGGCGCCGTGATCGCGCGAGTTTTCGATGAAGATCTTCCCCGTGTCGCGCCCCGCCTGGAGGGTCCCCGCGATGTAGACGCCGGGCACGTTCGACTCGCAAGTCTCGGGATCGTGCGCCGGAACCTGCGTCTCGCCGTGCACCTGAACGCCGAAGCGGCGCAGCAGGTCGGCGTCGATGGTATAGCCGATCAGCACGTACGCGGCGCCGACCGGCATGCGGTCGTTGCCGCTCGGTCCTTCGAGCTCGAGAGCGCCATCGCGAAACGCGGTGACCCGGGTCGCGAAGCGCACCGCGATCTGCCCCGCCGCGAAGCGGTTCTCGATGTCCGGCTTGACCCAGTATTTGACGGTCGGCTTCATCGCCGCGCCCCGGTGCACCACGGTGACGCGCGCGCCGTTGCGCCAGAGCTCGAGCGCCGCCTCGGCCGCCGAGTTACCGCCGCCGATCACCGCCACGTGCTCGCCCCAGTGAGCGTACGGCTCGTAGTAGCGGCCGTGCACCCAGCGCAAGTCCTCGCCGGGCACGCCGAGACGGCGCGGCTGGCCGAAGTAGCCCGTTGCGATGGCCACCGCCCGGGCGCGGCGTTCGCGGCGCAGGCCGTCGGCCGACAGCGTCTCGACGACGAACGTTTCGCCTTCGTGCCGGACGTCCACCACCTGCTCGTGCAGCGCCAGAGGAATGTCGTAGCGAGCCGCTACTCCCCGGTAATACACCAGCGCCTGTCGCCGGTTCGGCTTGTCGTCGGGGACGGAGAACGGCATGCCGGCGATCTCGAGCAGGTCGCGCGTCGTGAAGAACGTCATGTTGGTCGGATAGTCGAGCAGCGCCTGCGTGAGCGCGCCGCGATCGACCAGCAGGACGTCCAGCCCGCGGGCGCGCGCCTCCGCGCCGATCGCCAGGCCGGTCGGCCCGGCGCCCACCACCAGCAGATCCAACAGCGGCCCGCTCACGCCGCGGACCGCGCCGCGGCGCGCTCCCGCAGGCGCCACAACACGAGGAGGACGACGAGGAGCGCGAGGCTGATGCCCTGCGCCAGGGTCAGGCCGCCCAACAGGCGGTCGTCCTTGGCGCGCAGGAACTCGACGGCGAAACGTTCGCAGGCGAGGAGCGCGAACACCGCGAGGGCGGTGGTGCCGCTCTTGCCGCTGTCCCGCTGGCGCCGCAACAGCCAGCAGCCGACCAGCCAGATGAGCACGCCGAGAGCGGTTTCGTAGAGCTGCGTCGGGTGCACCGCCATCACCGTGTCGCCGGAGACGCCGGCCGGCACCGGCACGCCGAACTGGCTGTGCAGGGTGTCGGCGGTCGAAGGCGAAGGTCCGACTTTGAACTTCACTCCCCACGGCGCGTCGGTCGGGACACCGTAGTCGTCGCCCACCAGGAAGCAGCCGATGCGGCCCACCGCATAGCCGATGGCGAGCGCCGGCGCCGCCGCGTCCGCCGTCGGCGCGAGCGCCAGCTTGCGGTGGCGAAGCACCCAGATCACGCACACGGCGCCGAGCAGGAAGCCGCCGTACCAGACCAGGCCCGCGCGATCGAACAGCAGGCGCCAGTCGCGGTACAGGATGGCGAAATAGACCTTGGCGCCGACGATGCCTCCGACCCCACCGGCGAACAGCAGGGCGCTCGCATCCTCCTCGTCGCCGATGCCGAGCGTGCGGAAGCCCCAGCGCATCTGGAAGTACGCGGCCACGAACGCCAGCACCAACAGAACTCCGAAGGGACTGACGGAAAACGACCCGACGTGAAAGACCTCTTCGATCAACTGCTTGCTCCCTTCTGCGGCGCGCCGGCCGCGAGCTCTCGCGTGCCCCCGCCGGTCTTGCCCAGCCAATCGATATAGGCCACCAGTGCCGCGAGGTCAGCCTCGGGGAGGCGCTCCGCGAACGCCGGCATGGCGATCTTCTGACGCTTCCAGAACCACTGCGCGAGCGGCAGCTTGCCCACCCGCCGGCTGGTTCCGGTCTTGATCCACTCCCGCAACTCGGCTTCGTTCTTCACCAGGTCGTGGAAATCGGGCCCGAAGAACGCCGGGACGTAGCCGAACGGCGAACCGGGGTTGGGCAGGCCGCCGGCGCCGCCGACGTTGTGGCACGACATGCACTGCTGGCGCGCGACTTCCTCGCCGCGCTTGCCGACGTCGTCGGCCGGCGAGTAGTAGTCGTCGACCGCGAGCAGATAGTCGCGCAAGGCCTCGATATCGTCGTCGTCCACGGTGCCGCCGAACGCCGGCATGTGGATGGTCTGCGTCTTCACCGCCTCCTGGTGCTTGGGATCGTTGCGGCGGGCCTTCGACACGCCGTCCCGGATCCACTCCTCGATCTCGGCCGGCCGGTCGACGTACATCATCAGATTGCCGCCGGCGAAGGAAGGCACGGTCTCCGCGGGGCTCCCCGGGTTCAGCAGCTCGCGATTGTTGGGTGCCGAGTGGCAGTTGTAACAACCGTGCTCCTGCGCCTCACGCAGGCCGTGCCAGACGGAATTGTCGGCCCGCGCCCGCATCGCGGCGGGGATCGCGAACGGCGCCGCCACGGCGGCCGCGACCGCGGCCACGACTGCGGTTCGGAGCAACGACCTCTTCACGTCCGCGGCCTCTCCATGCTCGGCAATCGTATCGCAGCGAGCCATAATGCCCGGCGATGGCCGCCCCCCCCGGATTCGCCGAGTCTCTCCGCCGCATCGCCGGCACGGACGCCGTTCTCAGCGCCGCGGACGACATGGTTCCCTACGGCAGCGACGAGACGGAGGCCTTGTACTTCGCCCCCGAGCTGGTGGCGCTGCCGCGAACGCCGGAAGCCGTGTCGGAGATCCTGCGCCTGGCGCACGCGCACCGGGTGCCGGTGACGCCCCGGGGAGCCGGCACCGGCCTGTCGGGAGGCGCGCTGCCGGTCGCCGGCGGTCTGGTCCTGTCGCTCGAACGGCTGAACCGCATCCGCGGCATCGATCGCCGCAATCTCACCGTGGAAGCCGAGGCGGGCGTGGTGTTGGCCCACCTGCAGGACGCCGTCGAGGCGGCGGGGCTGTTCTACCCGCCGGACCCGGCGAGCCGCGAGATGTGCCTGCTGGGCGGCACCCTCGCCGAGGACTCCGCCGGCCCGCGCTCCTGCAAGCACGGCTCGACCCGGCGCTGGGTGCTGGGGCTCGAAGCGGTGCTGGCGGACGGCTCGGTGCTGCGCACGGGTGGCGCGAACCGCAAGGACGCCACGGGCTACAACCTGACTCAGCTTCTGGTGGGCTCGGAGGGCACTTTGGCCGTGATCACCGCCGCCACCCTGCGACTGATCGGCAAGCCCGCCGCCACGCTGACCATGCTGATCGGCTTTCCTACCCTCGAGACGGCCGCCGCGGCCGTCGAGGCGGTCTTCCGCGACGGCCACGACCCGCTCGCCTGCGAGCTCCTCGAGGAAGCGGCGCTCGCCGCGGTGGCGCGCGTGCTGGTGCTGCCGCCACAGCTCGCCGGGAAGGCAGCCCTTCTCCTGCTGGAGCTCGACGGCATCAGCCTCGAAGACGTTCTCGCTCGGGCCGCGGCGCTCGCCGACACCACCACGGCCGCCGGCGGCGACGACCCTCTCATTGCCACCGAGGCCGCCGAGCAGCGCCGGCTGTGGGCGGTACGCCGCAAGGTGGGGGAAGCGGTGAAACAGCGCTCGGTCTACAAGGAATGCGATACCGTCGTGCCGCGGGCCGCCCTGGCCGACCTGGTTCGCGCGGCACGCGCGGCGGCGCACGCGCAAGGCATCGAGGCGATCTGCTACGGCCACGCGGGCGACGGCAACCTGCACGTCAATCTCCTGCGTGGCGACCTCCCGGCCGCCGCATGGGAGGCCCGGCGCGACGCCGCCGAGGAGGCCCTGTTTCGCGCCGCCGTGGCGCTCGGCGGCAAGATCTCCGGCGAGCACGGCGTCGGCTGGGTGCAGCGCCGCTATCTCGCCCTGGCGGTCGACCCGGCCTCCCTGGAGCTCATGCGCCGTGTGAAGCAGGCCTTCGATCCGTTCGGCCTTCTGAACCCAGGCAAGATCTTCCCGAACTCCTGAACGACGCCCCGCCCCGCCGGGTCGCATGGCCGTCCGGGCCCCGGGGTAAGATCCAAGTCACTCCATGATCACCGACGCAACCCGTTCGCGCTTCGCGGCCTTCGCGGAGCACGTGGAGGCCCCTTCTGGCCGCGGGCGTTGGCTGGTCTTGACGCACGACAATCCCGACCCGGACGCGCTCGCCGCTGCGGTCGTGCTCGCCGGCATCTTGCGCCGCGCGTTCGGGCGCCCGGCCACGGCGGCCTACGGCGGCATCATCGGCCGCGCCGAGAACCGCGAGATGGTGCGTGCACTCGGCATTTCGCTGGTCCACGTGCGCAACCTGCAGTGGACGCAGTACCGCCACTTCGCGCTCGTCGACACGCAGCCCGGCACGGGCAACAACCAGCTTCCGGAGAGCATCACACCCGATCTGGTGATCGATCACCATCCGCAGCGCAAGGCCAGCTACGGCGCCGCCATCGCCGACGTGCGCAAGAGCTACGGCGCCACGGCGACCATCCTCGCCGAGTACCTCCTGGCCTCGGAGATCAAGATCACCAAACGCGCCGCCACCGCGCTGGTCTACGCCATCCGCTCCGAGACGCAGGACTTCTCGCGCGGCCTCGGCGGCGGCCCGGACAAGGAGATCTACGACCTCCTCCTCCCCCACGCCGACAAGCGGCTGCTGGCGCGCATCCTCTACCCCCGCCTGCCGCAGCGCTATTTCCAGGACGTGCTGCAGGCGCTGCAGGGCCTGGAAGCGGTCGGCACGCTGGTGATCAGCCACCTCGGTCAGCTCGAGCAGCCCGACATCGTGCCCGAAGTGGCCGACCTCCTCCTGCGCATGGAAGGCAAGACCTGGTCCCTTTGCACCGGCGTCTACGGCGATCGCATCTATCTGTCGGTGCGCACCAGCAATCCGCGGGCCGAGGCCGGCCGCATCATGCGCCGGCTGCTCGGCAAACGCGGCAAGGGCGGCGGGCACGGACAGATGGCCGGCGGCTGGGTGCCGGTCACCAAGGCCGCGGGCGGCGACGTCACGGCCCTGCAGCGCCAGCTCGCTTCGCGCCTCGCCCAGCTGCTCAAGAAGAACCCCGAGCGCATCGAACCGCTGTCGCTGCGCAAACCCGCGCCGCCCGTCGAGCCCGCCGGGTAGAGGCTCGGGCGGGAGGCAGCCCGCTCACTCCCATTCGATGGTGGCCGGCGGCTTCGACGTCACGTCGTAAACCACGCGGTTGATGCCGCGCACCTCGTTCACGATGCGATTGGCGCAGCGGCCGAGCAGCTCGTACGGCAGCGGCGCCCAGTCGGCGGTCATGAAGTCCTGGGTCTCGACGGCGCGCAACGCCACCACGTTCTCGTAGGTGCGGAAGTCGCCCATCACGCCGACGCTCTTGACCGGCAGGAACACCGCGAACGCCTGGCTCACTTTCTCGTACCAACCGCTCTCGCGCAGCTCGTCGAGGAAGATCGCGTCGGCCTCCTGGAGCAAGCGCACACGCTCCGGCGTCACCTCGCCCAGGATGCGCACGGCGAGACCGGGCCCGGGGAACGGGTGCCGGGCGATGAAGGCCTCCGGCAGTCCGAGCTCGCGGCCGAGCTGGCGAACCTCGTCCTTGAACAGCATGCGCAACGGCTCGATGAGCTGGAAACCGAGGCGCTCGGGCAGGCCGCCCACGTTGTGATGCGACTTGATCACCGCGGACGGCCCCTTCACCGAGGTCGACTCGATGACGTCAGGATAGAGCGTGCCCTGCGCCAGGAACTCGACGCCGTCGAGCTTCTTCGCCTCCTGCTCGAACACCTCGATGAACACGCGGCCGATGATCTTGCGCTTCTGCTCGGGCTCCTCGACGCCGGCAAGCTCGCCGAGGAACTGCTCCTGAGCCTGCGCCAGAACGATCGGAATCCCCAGGCCGTCGCGCAGGCTGTGGCTCACCTGCTGCCCTTCGTTCTTGCGCAGCACTCCGGTGTCGACGAAGACCGCGGTCATCCGGTCGCCCACCGCACGCTTGAGCAGCGCCGCCACCACGGAGGAATCGACGCCGCCCGACAGCGCGCAGAGAATCCGCCGGTCCCCGACGCGCTCGCGCACCGTGGCGATCGCCTCTTCGAGGTACGACGACATCCGCCAATCGCCGGCGGCGCCGCAGGCGCCATAGAGGAAATTCCGCAGGATCTCGAATCCGTTGACCGTGTGCGAGACCTCGGGATGGAACTGGATCGCATAGATGCGCCGCGCCGCGTCTTCGCAGGCCACCGCTCCAGCGTTCTCCGAAGTCGCGGTGAGCCGGAAGCCGGGCGGCAGCGTGCGCACGTGATCGCCGTGGCTCATCCAGACGGTCTGCCTGGCGTCCAGGCCCTCGAACAGCAGGCCGCCCTCGACCACCTCCACCTCGGCCCTTCCGTACTCGCGGCGCGTCGCCGGGTCGACCTTGCCGCCGAGGACGTGGGCAACGATCTGCATGCCGTAGCAGATGCCGAGGACCGGGATGCCGAGCGCGAACAGCGCGGCGTCCGGCAGCGCCGCCTGGTCTTCGTACACGCTTTGTGGACCGCCCGACAGGATGACGCCGATCGGCGCCCGGCGGCGGATTTCCTCCGCCGAGAGCGTCGGGGGGTGCACCTCGCAGTAGACGCGGTTCTCGCGCACGCGGCGCGCGATGAGCTGCGTGAATTGACTGCCGTAGTCGAGGATGAGGATGGTTTGGTGGGCCATGCGTAAGCCTATCAAGAGCGCTCCCGGTGCCCAAGCGACGGGCCCGCTCCGGTCTCGGCCCGCGCGCCGGAGCCCGCTGTCGAGGAACCTCCCGCGGGCGGGAACATCCCGTCGAATCAACCATTTGGCCTACGGCGAGGCCATATCATCGCCAGCGGCTCGTGAAGCTGTCGAAGAAAATCGTCCAAGCCGTGTCGAATTTCGCCGCCGGCGACGACAAGGGTGTGAACAGCGAGGAAGGAGCTCTGCATGCGCTACGCCTGCCTGGTCTATTTCGATCCGCAAGAGGTCTTCGACGGCAGCCCCGAGGCCGAGGCGGCCCTTCGCGACACCGGACCGTTCAACGAGGCCCTGCGCGCCACCGGGCAGCTGGTGGGCGAACAGGCCTTGCAGCTGCCCGATCAGGCGATGACCGTGCGCGTGCGCGACGGCAGGATGTCGGCGACCGACGGTCCGTTCATGGAGACCAAGGAGGTGCTGGGCGGCTCGCTCCTGATCGAGGCTCGCGACCTGAACGAGGCGGTGCGGATCGCGGCGGGCATTCCGCTCGCCCGCCTCGGCGCCGTGGAAGTGCGGCCGCTCGTGGACTTCAGCCAGCCCCGCCCGAAGCTGTGAGCGACGGCTCGCCCGGCGCGCGCGACGCCGTGGAGGCGGCCTACCGCTCCGAGTCGCGGCGCGTGCTCGCCACGCTGATCCGGCTGCTGGGTGGTTTCGATGCCGCCGAGGAGGCGCTGCAGGATGCCTTCGCCGCGGCCACGGAGCAATGGCCGCGCGACGGCGTTCCGGACAATCCCTACGCGTGGCTGGTGTCCACGGGGCGTTTCAGGACCGTCGATCGCTGGCGGCGCGAGGCGCGCCTGGCGGCTGCGTTGCCCGAGCTCGCGAGGCTGTCCGAAGGCGCGGCGGATGCTCACGCGCGCGAGCCCGAGCTCGGGCCGGAGACCCTCGCCGACGACGAGCTGCGGCTGATCTTCACCTGTTGCCACCCGCGGCTCGCGCCGGACGCGCGCATCGCGCTCACCCTGCGGGAAGTGGCCGAACTGACCACGGAAGAGATCGCGCGCGCCTACCTCACGCGCGCGCCGACGGTCGCGCAGCGCATCGTGCGCGCGAAGGCGAAGATCCGCGACGAGCGCATACCGTACGAGACCCCTGCTCCGGCCGAGCTGCCGGCGCGTCTCGACAGCGTGCTGCGGGTGATCTACCTGATCTTCAACGAGGGCTACGCCACGACCGACGGGCCCGTGCTCACGCGAGCCGACCTCTGCTCACAGGCGATTCGGCTCGGTCGGCTCGTGCTCGATCTGCTCGAGGATTGTGAAGCGCAGGGACTGCTGGCGTTGATGCTCCTGCACGAGTCGCGCCGTCCGGCGCGCACCGACCCGGGTAGCGACCTGGTTCTTCTGGAGCGACAGGACCGGTCGCTCTGGGACCGCCAGCGAGTCGCCGAGGCGCAGCAGTTGATCGAAAGCGCCCGCGCCGCGCGGCGCCTGGGGCCGTATCTGCTGCAAGCCGAGATCGCCGCGGTGCACGCCGAAGCCCCGTGCCATGAAGCGACCGACTGGGTCCGGATCGTCGCCCTCTACGAGATCCTCAGCCGCCTCGATCCCTCGCCCGTGGTGGCGCTCAATCGTGCGGCCGCCATCGGTCTGCGCGACGGCGCCGGCGCGGGGCTGGCGGCGATCGAAGCGGTGCTCGAGCGGGGCGAGCTCGACCTCTACCCACTGGCGCACGCCGCCCGCGCCGACATGCAACGCCGGCTCGGCCTCACGGAGGCGGCGCGCGCCTCGTACCGGCGGGCGGCCGAGTTGACTCGCCAACCCGCCGAGCGCCGGTTCCTGGAGGCGCGACTGGCCGCGCTCGATACTGCGAATCCGCCTCCGAGTCCCCACGACCGGCGGCACACCACGAGCTAGGAGATCTCTCATGAAGAGTTTGTTCGATCCCGCGACCGTCCACGAGCTGGCGGCGCGACTGGCGGAGCTGCACCCGGCAGCGACGCGGCATTGGGGCAAGATGAATGCAGCGCAGATGCTGGCGCACTGTTGCTTGACGATGGAGATGGCGCTCGGCGTACGAACCGCGCCGCGCACCCTCATGGGCCGCATTTTCGGACGCTTGGCCAAGAGGTCGCTGCTCGTCGACGGCAAGCCGATGCGCCGCAATGCGACGTCGCCCACGCTCTACGTGGTGACCGAGGAGCGGGACTTCGCCGGCGAACGACAGCGGTTGCTCGCGCTCCTCGAGCGCTTCGCCGCCGGGGGACCCGAAGCCTGCACCACCCGGCCGCACAATTTCTTCGGCCCGCTGACGCCGCAGGAATGGGCGGCCTTCATGTACGTGCACCTGGATCATCACCTGCGACAGTTCGGGGCGTGAGCGCTGCCCTGACGCGCCGCGTCCGTCGTCCGATGCCTCGAGCCGCGCGGCGGCACGCTGTTTCCTAGAGCTCGTTTTCCTTCTTGAGCTCGCGGCGCATGAGGTCTTCGAGGCCCCGCCGCGTGGACTTGCCGTGGTAGAGGACCTGCACCATCTGCTCGGTGATCGGCATCTCGACGTTCTTGCGCCGGGCGAGCTCGGCCACCGCGATCGAGTTCCGCACGCCCTCGGACACCTGCATGGTGGCGGCCGAGATTTCCGCCAGGGTCTTGCCCGCCGCGAGCTCCAGGCCGGTGCGGCGATTGCGGGACAAGCCGCCCGTGCAGGTCAGCACCAGGTCGCCCAGGCCGGCGAGGCCGGAGAACGTGCGCAGGTCGCCACCGTAGGCGACGCCCAGACGGGCGATCTCGTGCAGGCCGCGGGTGATCAGCGCCGCCAGCGTGTTGTGCCCGAGGCCCAGGCCGCTCACCACTCCAGCGGCGATCGCGATGACGTTCTTGGTGGCACCGCTGAGCTCGACGCCTACCAGGTCGGTCGCCGTGTACAGGCGGAGCGAGCGCGTCGAGAGCTCGCTCTGGAGCTCGAGGGCACGCTCCTCGTCCGCGGCCGTGATCACCGCGGTGGTCGGCATCTCGACCGCGACCTCGGCCGCGAAGGTCGGACCGGCAAGCATCGAGTATTGGATCTCGCGTCCGGCCAGTGCCGCCTCCTCCGCGCAGACGGCGCTCATGCGCGCCAGACTCTCCGGCTCGACACCCTTGATGGAGGACACCAGCCGCGCCGGATGTCCGGCCGGCAACACCTGCAGCAGGCGCCGCATCACGTCGCGCATGCCGTGCGACGGCACCACCACCAGAATCGGATCGCACTCGGCGAGCGCCGCGATGTCGCTCGTCGGATGCAGGTGCGTCGGAATCCCTACGCCCGGCAGATACGGCGTGCGCCGCTCGCTGCGCAGCTCGTGTGCGAGCTCCTCGCGCCGCGCCCACAGGACGACGTCGCGGCCCTGCAGCGCCTGATTCACCGCCAACGCGGTGCCCCAGGATCCCGCTCCGACCACGCCCAGACGACTACGCCGGTCGTTCATTGGATTCCCTCCCCGGAAACCGGCGGCGCGGCGGGTTTGGCGTCGCCCAGACGGCGCTCCGTGCCGTCGACCAGCCGGCGGATGTTGCCGGCATGCTTGAGCACGACCAGCAACGCGATCGCCGAGGAGGCGAGCACGAGCGTCCGCGACGGCTGTGCCGTCCACCCGACCAATCCGCACAAGACCATCAACATGGGAAACGAGCACACGGCGACGATCGACCCCAGCGACACATAGCGGCCGAGCTTCACCACCAGGATGAACACGATCAACGTGAGCGCGAAGGGCAGGATCTTGAGCGACCCGATGGCCCCGGCGGCCGTCGCCACGCCCTTGCCGCCGTGGAACTTCAGGAACACCGGGTAGAGGTGCCCCAGGACCACTGCCACCGCCGCGGCCGCAAACAGCGGCTCGTCGGCGCCGAGCAGCCGCGCCAGGAACACCGCCGCCACGCCCTTCGCTATGTCGAACAGCAGCGCGAGCACGCCCGCGAGCTTGCCCGCGGTGCGCAGGGCGTTGGTGGCGCCGACGTTGCCGCTACCCTCGCGCCGCACGTCCTTGCCCGCGACCAAGCGCACCACCAGGTAGCTGAACGGAATCGATCCCAGCAGATAGGCGCCGAGTACCAGGAGGGCCGCGTTCAGCATGAGGTCCCCGAGAACGCCAGGCGGGCGAGCGCGCGATGCCGGGGCCCTCCCGTTCCGAGGCGGCTCTCGAACAACACGGCCTCGGCGGTCGCGAACGGTTCGCCCACCGGCTCGGCGAATGCAGCGCGGAACCCGTCGACCGCCGCGCGCGGCCAGGGGCGCGGACAGCGCGCCACGGTGAGATGCGGGCGGAAGGCGCCGGCGTCCGCCACCACGAGACCCTCGCCGCGCGCCGCACCCACGATCGCGTCGTGAATCGCCGCCAGATCCG
>WBZN01000508.1_pt1 | contig 29829 bp, 24 predicted proteins | sample 5204281 | NCBI WGS metagenome assembly WBZN01 (sample SAMN12344347, study PRJNA552823) | activated sludge metagenome | biome: Activated sludge suspended growth; feature: Nitrification reactor; material: Wastewater; isolation source: activated sludge from nitrification reactor of wastewater... | reverse complement strand
CCGACCGAGCTCGGGCCGATCCTCGCCGATCTCGAGACCTTCTCGCTGTTCTCGACCGGCAAGGTCGTCGTCGTGGTCGACAGCGCCGTGCTCGCCGACAGGAACGCCGCGGCCGGCCTGCTCGACGAAGCCGGCGAGGTCCTGCCGCTGTCGCAGAAGGGCGGCCTCGGCGGCCGCGAGCGCGAAGCGGCCTCGCGGCTGCTGCAGGCGGTGCGCGTCTTCGGCGTCGATCCGCTGTCCGGAGATCCCGACAAAGTGCTGTCGCAGCTGCCGGCCTGGGCGTTTCAGGGCGGCACCGCCTTTCGCAAGCGGCGACAGAACAAGCAGCGCTCCAAGGGCGACGTCGAGACCCTGCGCGACGGCCTCGCCGAGCTGTTGCACGCCGCCCGCAACGAGGGCATGGTCGGCGACGTGCAGGGCGACCTGGCCGAGCTCGGAAGGGCGATCGAGGGCGGCCTGCCGCCGCAACACTCTCTGGTGCTGATCGAGACCTCCGCCGCCGCCGAGCACCCGCTGGTGCAGGCGCTGCTCGAGCGCGGTGCCGTGGTCGAGAGCGGTCACTTGGCGTCGGATCGCGGCGGCGCCTGGCAAGGGCTGGATCTGCTCGCCGACGAGCTCGAGAAGCAAACCGGCGTGTCGATGGCGCAGGACGCGCTGCAGGAGCTGGCGCGCCGCACTCTCCGGCAAGGCGAGCAGCACGCCGACTCGACGGCGCGCTTCGCCGGCGAGTACCGCAAGCTGGCGGAGCTCGCCGACGGGCCGCGCATCGCGCGGCGGCTGGTCGAGGACGTGGTCGAGGATCGCGGCGAGGAGGACGTCTGGCAGCTGCTCGACGCCATCGCCGCCGGCCGCGGCGGCGAAGCGCTCGAGCGCGTGAGCCGCCTGCTGCGCTCGGCGGAAGACCCGCTGGCGGCGCGGCTGTCGTTCTTCTCGCTGCTCGCCGGGTTCTGCCGCCAGCTGGTCGCCGTGGGCGGCCTGCTCATCGAGCGCGGTTTGCCGCGCAACGAGGCGAACTACAACAAGTTCAAGATCAAGCTGGCCGGGGATCTGCAAGCGGAGCTTCCGGGTGGTCGCAAGAACCCGGTGGGTGGCCTCCATCCCTTCCGCCTGCACCGCGTGTATCTCGCGGCCTCGCGGTTCCCGGCGCCCGAGCTCGCGGAGCTGCCGTGGCTCGTGCTCGAGACGGAACTGCGCCTCAAGGGCGAGAGCGGCGACCCGGACGTGGCGCTCGCGGACTTGATCGCGCGCCTGTCGGGCCCGGCGCGGCCAGGGCAGCGGGCGCGCGGCTAGTGGCCTGCAACACCCCAATCGATGGCGGCTGGCGCACGCTCGGCCCTGTGCGCGGCGTTGCGCCTCCGCACAGCGAGCTCGGCAATGGCAGCGCCGTCGCGCCCTGCCCGCGGCGCCGATTCGCGGTGCCATCCATCGATGCGAGCGTTCGAGACCGCTAGATGTTCGGACGCCGGCAAGCGGTCGTGAGGCGAGAGCTGGAGCTCGACGGCATCGCCGTCGAGGTGGTGCTGAAACGCATGAAGTACCTTCGCCTTACCGTGCATCCGCCGGCCGGCCGCGTGCGGGTCTCGGCGCCGTCGCGCACCAGCCTGACGTCGATCCGCGCCTTCGTCCAGGCCCGACTCGATTGGATCCGCGAGCAGCAGCGCGAAGTGCGGTCGCGCGAGCCCGAACCGGCGACCGCCTATGCGGACGGCGAACGCCATTTCGTGTGGGGCTCGGACTATCGCCTGCAGGTCGTCGCCGCGGCGCGCCAGAGCGCCGTCTTGGTGGAGGAGGATCGTCTTCTCCTGCGGGTCGGGGAGGAGGCCAGCGTGGCGCGCCGGCGCGCGGCGCTCGAGCGCTGGTACCGCGAGCAGACTCGGCGCGCCGCCGAGCCGATGATCACACGCTGGGAATCCCTGCTGTGCGTGCGGGTGGCGCAGGTTTCGGTGCGGCGGATGACGTCGCGCTGGGGAAGCTGCACGCCGCGCAAACGCTCCATACGGCTCAACTCGGAGCTCGCCAAGCGGCCGCCGGAATGTCTGGAGTACATCGTCGTGCACGAGCTCGTGCACCTTCTGGAGGCGTCGCACAACGCCCGCTTCCATGCGCTGATGGATCGCTTTCTTCCCGGCTGGCGAGCCGCGCGCGAGGCGTTGCGGCGCCCGCTGGCGCCGACCAGCGAATCGGGGGAGTCGGTGGAGGCCCTTCACGCCTGTTGATCGCCGCTCAGGAGCGGATGGCGTGAGCGAGGCCGAGCGCGGAGCGCGCGCACTCGATCTGCCCCATCGCGCCGCTTTTCACGACTCACCCGCCTCGGCATGCTGGCGCAGACGCTCGAACGCGGCGCGGCAGACCTCGGGGGCCTCGAGATTCGCGAGGTGGCCGGTCGCGAGCTCCTGGTATTCGCAGTGGCCGTCGTGCTGCCGCAACAGCTGCGCGAGCTCGCGCCCGCGGTCGACCGGCACGATGGCGTCGAGCGCGCCGTGCACGACGAGCGACGGTCCGCGGTAGTCGGCCAGGGTCGCGCGGCTGTCCGGCCGCAGCGCCATGCCGCGCGCCGCCGACGCTGCCGCGGCGGGCTCTGTCGCCAGCAGAATGCCGCTCAGCCGCTCGCGCACGGCTTCGGGTGCGCCCGGCGAGAGCATGGACGGGAACATGGACCGCACCAGCGGCTCGATGCCCTGTTCCTCGGTCTCGCGCGCCGTGGCCTCGCGCTTGGCCTTGCCGGCCGCGTCGTCGGGGCGGGCGTGAGTGCCGATGAGCGCCAGGCCGCGCACCCGCTCGGGCGCAAGGCGCAGCAGGGCCATGGTGGCGTAGCCGCCCATCGACACGCCGCCGACCAGTGCGCGGTCTATAGCGAGGGCGTCGAGGAGTGCCAGAGCGTCCCGCGCGACGTCGTCCATCAGCAGCGGCCCGATACCGGGGCTGCTCTCTCCGAAGCCGCGATGGTCGGGCACGAGCAGCCGCGCGCCCTGCGGCGGATGATCGAGCTGGGGCCAGAAGCTTTCCCCGTGCATGGGAAAGCCGTGCAACAGGAGCAGGGTGTCGCCAGCGCCGCGGTCCTGATAGTGGAGTGTGCGTCCGTCGATCGCGAGTGTGGGCATCGGTCGTCCTCCGCTCCGATTCTGTATCGAAAGAGCTCTGACGGTGGCTGGTAGACTTCCGCGGCCATGACAGAGACTCTCGACGCCGCGGCGCGCGTGCGCCGCTACGCCTTCATGAAGCTCACGCGCGACTACGACGCGCGGTTCGAAGCGCTCCTGCTGACGGGACGCGTGTCCAAGTGGTACAGCGAGGTCGGCAACGAGGCGACCACCGTGCCGGCGGGCCTGGCGCTCGGTGCCGGCGACGTGCTGTGCTCGCTGCACCGCGACCTCGGAGCGATCCTCGCGGTCTACCTCGATCCCGCCCGCGCCTTCCCTGGGCTCGGATTCGGTGCTCCCGACGGCCGCCGTCCGGAGCCGCGCGACCTGATGTACCGGCTGTCCTGCCAGCTGCTCGGCAAGGACGAGGGCTTCTCGCGCGGCATCGAGCGCTCGTTCCACTACGGCTATCTCGATCCCGAGCACGGCATCCAGCACGTCGGCATGATCAGCCACCTCGGCTCGATGATCCCGGTGGCGGCGGGCTGCGCCTTCGCGCTCAAGTCTCGCGGTAGCGACCGCGTGGCGGTCAACTTCATCGGCGAAGGTGGCACGTCGACGGGCGACTTCCACGAAGGGCTGAACATGGCGGCGGTGTGGAAGCTGCCGCTCATCCTGGTGATCGAGAACAACCGCTACGCGTTCTCCACGCCCGCCCACCTGCAATATGCCGCGAAGCAGCTCTCCGACCGCGGCCCGGGCTACGGCGTGGCGGCGGAGACCGTCGACGGCAACGACCCGGACGCCATGGCGGCCGCCTTCGAGCGCGCCGTCGGGCGGGCGCGGCGCGGCGACGGTCCGACGTTGCTCGAGGCCATGCTCGGTCGCATGCGCGGCCACGCCGAGGGCGATGGCTCGCTCAAGGTGGTGCCGGCCGACGAGCTCGCCGGCTACCTCGCGGCCGACCCGGTGCCGGCGTATGCGCGGCGGCTGGAGGCCGAGGGCGTGCTCTCGCCCGAGCTCCATCAGGCGATCGACGCGCGTGTCGGGGAGCTGGTCGAGGAGTCCATCCAGCGTGGGCTCGACGCCCGTCCTCCGGTGCCGGAGACGGCGACCCGGCCGGTCTTCGCGGTCGGCGAGGTGGGCGGCCGGCTACGGCAGGTCGCTGAGATCGCGGCGCCCCAGCTCGGCGCCGACGAAGGCGCGCCGACCGCCATGGCGGCGTTCACCGGCGGCACCAGCGAGAAGCGCGCCGGCGAGGTGACCTATCTCGACGGCATCCATCAGGCGCTCGCCGAGGAGATGGAACGCAATCCGGATCTCGTCCTCATGGGACAGGACATCGGCACTTTCGAGGGCGCCTTCCGCGTCACGCGCGGTCTCGCGGCGCGCCATCCCCAGCGCGTGCTCGACACGCCCATCGCCGAGAGCGGCACCATCGGCATCGCGATCGGCGCCGGCCTGCTGGGGTACTCGACGGTGGTCGAGATGCAATTTGCGGACTTCGTTTCGTGCGGTTTCAACCAGTTGGTGAACGTGGCGGCGAAGCTGTTCTACCGTTTCGATAAGCCCTGCCCGATCGTGATCCGGCTGCCCTCGGGCGGCGGCGTCGGTGCCGGACCGTTCCACTCGCAGAATCCCGAAGGTTGGTTCGCGCACGTGGCCGGCCTCAAGGTGGTATGCCCGGCCACCGCGCGCGACGCCAAGGGCCTCATGAAGGCCGCGATCCGCGATCCCAATCCGGTGATCTTCTGCGAACACAAGTTCCTCTACCGGCGGATCAAGGACGTGCTGCCGCAGGGCGAGCTCGTCGAGGAGCTCGGCCGGGCGCGCGTGGTGCGTCCCGGTACTCGGCTCACGCTGGTGGGCTACGGCGTCAGCACCTGGACCTGCCTCGAGGCGGCCGAGGAGCTGGCGAAGCAGGGCGTCGAAGCCGAGGTGGTCGACCTGCGTACCCTGGTGCCCTACGACGCCGACACGGTGCTCGCGTCGGTGGAGAAGACGGGGCGCGCCCTGGTCGTGCACGAGGCGCAGCGCACCGGCGGCTTCGGCGCCGAAGTGGCGGCGCAGATCGCCGACGCGGCGTTCCCGTGGCTCGACGCGCCCGTGCGGCGCGTCGCCTACCCGGACTATCCGGTGCCGTACGCGAAGTCCCTCGAGCAGCTCCTGATGCCCACCAAGGAGAAGGTGGTGGCCGCGGCGCTCGAGCTGTTGGCTTTCTAGCTTTCGCTGCGCGCGCCCGCGATCCGGCCGAGGGTGGTCGGCGCGCGAAGCTCTTGTCATCCAAGGTTGGTCTTCTTTGGGAGGATTCCATGCGTCCGGCCGTAGCTCTTGCTCTTGCTGTCTTCTGTCGAGTCGTCGTCTTCGCCCCGGCCTTCGCCGCGGAGGCGTCCACGGCCCCGCCAGCGGGCCAATCGGCGGGCTCCGAGGCGCCAGGGGCGCCGTTGGCCAAACGAGAGCCAAGGGCGCCGTTGGCCGAACGAGAGCCAGGGGCGCCGTTGGCCGATCAGGCGCCAGCGACGCCGACGGACGGCTGCTGCGCTCTGTCGGTGCTCTTCCCGCGGTCGGTCCTCGATTCGCTGCCTCTCCGGCGCTCGAGCTCCGGACTGTTCGCGATCGCGCCGACGGTCGCCGAGAACGGTCGCCCCGGGCGCAACGGCGGCGGCTCGCGCATGGACAACGACGTGCGACTCGACGGCCTGGAGATCACCAATCCGATGTTCGGGGACATCGTCGCCGATCCGAGTGCTCTCACTCTTGCGAGCGTGCGCTTCGTGGTCGGCGGCCTGGACGCGGCGTCGGGCGCCACGGCGGGCATGGCGATGGACCTCACACGGCCGGCGCGCTTCGAGCGCTGGCGCGGCACCGCGCGGCTCGAGTCGTCGCCGTCGGGGCTCGCGGCGCGCGCCAAGGCCGGCGGGAGCCATGTCGCGGACGAGCTCGCGCCGAGCGTCGGCATCGCCGGGCCCCTGGCTCAGGATCGCGCCTGGATGTATCTCTACGGCCGCGCGCCGCGGGCGACAGAGGACGGCCGCAGCAACGCCTTGGGTTCGGTTCCCGACCTGCGGCGCTCGACCGACGAGTGGCTGGCTTCCTTCAGGTTCGATCCGTCGTCGCGGCACACTCTGCGGCTGTGGGCGAACGATATCCGTTCCAAGGTACGCAACGACGGGATCTTCTCGACCACGCACCCGTCCGCCGGCATCGACTCCCGGCGCAACGTGGCGCTCGGCGCCGCCCAGTGGAACTGGACGATCGGGCGCGACAGCCGCCTCGAGGCTTTCGTCGGCACGAGTCGCGACGACAACGGTCAGGACGCGCTGACGGAGCTCGGGTACAGGCCCGCCTTCGATCCCGCGCACCCCGAGCGCATGGGCCAGTTTCAGAGCACCGCCGACTTCCTGGTGGGCGGCGCCACGGCGCCCGGGCAGACCGTGGGCGGAGCCGCGTTGGCGCAGAACGACCAGGACTTCCGCCGCGACCAGGCGCACGTGACGTACGGCTGGAGCCTGGCCGACCGCCACGACGTGGCCGCCGGCTCGTCGTGGGAGCGCTCGCAGGAGCGGCTGGATCGACGGGCGAACGGTTGGGGCACGGTGAGTTGGAATCCGGTGACGCGGACGTTCTCGGCCAGCTATTCTGCGGCCCAGCCGCCCCATACCGGCCGCGCGACCAGCCACGCGCTGTTCCTGCAGGACACCGCCCACCTCGGCAGGCTGACGCTCTCGGCCGGACTGCGCACGCAGCGCGACGACTATTTCGGCGAAGCGTTCGGCGCCGACGGCACCGGCAAGCGCAAGGCGCGCATCCTCACGTTCGACTACCGGCAGGAGCTGCAACCGCGACTCGCCCTGGCGCTGGCGCTCGATCCGCGGCGCGGCGATCGGCTCACGCTGGCGATCGGCCGCTACGTCAACACCGACAACAAGTCACTGGTCCGCGCGGCATCGCCCACCCGGCTGTACACGGTGCGCGCAACCTTCGATGCCACAGGGTCACTGCTGAGTGAGATCCCGGCCGCGGCCACGCAGAGCAAGACGGTCGATGCCGGGCTCGATCCGATGCACACCGACGAAGTGGCGCTGGGGTACGCGGCGCCGCTTGGCGCCGGCTGGCAGGGATCGGCCACCGGGCTGTGGCGGCGCGTGGGCGGGATCTTCGAGGACGTGAGCGCCGACGGTCTGGGCAACGGACCGTTCCACGTCGCCCAACTGCGCGGCGCCTATCGGCGGTATACCGCGGTCACGCTGGCCGCGCGGCGTCCGGTGGATGGGCGGCTGCGCGATCTGTTCGTCGACGCGAGCTACACCTGGAGTCGCCTGTCGGGCAACTGGGACATCGACTTCGGCGGCAACTCGCCGTTCTACAACAGCTCGTTCCTGGAGGACGGTCCCGGCGTGCTGCTCGGAGATCGGCGACGCGGGCTGCTGCGCGGGGATCGCACGCATTTGCTGAAGATCCTGGCGTCGGCGCGTCCCTTCACACATGTCGTCGCCGGAGCCGTGGCGCGGTATCAGAGCGGCGGCGCCTGGGAGGCGCGGGGATTGCCGGCGGCGAGCGTCTCGTCGAGCTCGTACGTCCGCTACCTCGAACCCGCCGGCTCGCGGCGCATGCCGGCCTGGGCGAGCCTCGATCTGCTGCTGGGATACGAGATTCCGTTCGGTACGCGGAGCCTCACGCTCGAAGCGCGCGGCTTCAACGTCTTCGACTCACAGAAGGCGCTCGAGGTGGACGATCGTCTGATCCTCGGGCGCGGCAGCGTGCCCGACAATCCGAACTTCGGCGCCGCGACCGTCACCACGGCGGCGCGAGCGATCGTGCTGTCGGCACTGTTGCGATTCTGACGCCCGGGTCAGCGGCCGCCGGCGACCAGCAGCAGCGCTTCGCGGCGCGCCGTGAATGCGGCCGCGGCGGCGCGTTCGAGAGGACGTGAGATGAGCCAAGCCGCGGCGAGCCATAGGACCGCCGCGGCGAACGCCGCCGCGGGGCCGGCGTACCGCCACAGCAGGCCGCCCCCGGCCCAGAGGGGGCCGCATACCGCGCCGACCAGCGGCATCCACAGCAGGACCGCGCCCTGGTGCGGCTGGCTGGCGCGGCCGAGCTTGGTCGGATCGACCGTCTTGGGAAGATAGGCCGAGAGCAGCAGGGCGCACGGCAGACAGACCCGCGCCGCGCCGGCCGTCCCCAGTGCGACGAGGGCGAGCAAGAGGGCGGATGGACGCGGTCCGGCGATTGCGGCCGTGGCGAAAGTGAGTAGGGCCACACCCGCAGCCAGCACCAGCGCGGACCCACGCCGAGCCTGGATCAGCTGCGCCGCCGAGACCGGCAGCAGCACCTGCCGCGCGAGACCGTCGCCGTCGAAGGCGAACTGGTTCACCACCAGTTGGTTCAGTCCGAGCAGGGCGAACGGACCGGCGACCGCGACCAGCATCCCCGACGCCGACAGCCAGGGCCCGGTGAAGCGCGCGACGTCGCCGAGGCCGCGTGAGATCACCACCACCATGATCGGTGTCATCAGGAAGGCCATGCGGGCGAGGGTGGTGCGCGACAGCGACCGCCACTGCGCCGCCGCGAGCGTGCCCACCGCCGAGGGCAGCAGCGGGACGGGGCGCAGAGCCGAAGTGACGGCATTCGCCGCCGCGGTGTGCCGCGCCGTGCCGGCGGGCGAGGCATGCAGGCGGCGGAACGCGGCGCTCGAGGCCGCATAGGCGCCGCCGCCCCAGAGCGCGAGCGCTAGGAGCTCGGGCAGCCCGGCGGCCGCGTCCGACTGCGCCGCCTGTTCGCTGGCGGCGGCGTACAGGAGCGGCGGCGCGAAACGCAGCCGGGCGCTCCAGCTGCGGAAGCGCACCCGCGCCTCGCTCTGCTGCTCGGGAGTCGTCTTCGCCCCGGTCACCATGTGCTGCCTGAACATCGACGGTCCGATGGCGAGCAGTCCGAAGCCCAGGGCGACGACGAGCAACACCACCTCGCGCCGACGCCGGCCACGCAACAGCAGCTGCAGGACGCCGGCCGCGGCGGATGCGAACGCGGCCAGCAGGAAGAGCCAGAGGATGCCGGCGACACCGGCCACGAGGCCGGCGCCGAGGCTTCCGCGCAGGAGCAGCGTCGCCGGAAACGCAAACAGCGCGGGTACGAGCGCTACGACCAACGGATCGGCGAGCGCGGCGGCCACCTGCAAGCGATGCAGGGTCCTGCGCCGTACGGGAAGGAGCTGCAGTCGTGGCGAGTCCAGCATTTCGCCCGTGCCGCTATTGCCGGCGAAAACGACCGTCATCACCAGCACGACGGTGAGAACCAGCGTGCTCGCGATGGCAAAGACGGTGCGCGCGGCGGGGTCGTCGTAGTGCGCGGCGGCGATGATGGCGGCGACGGCGAGTCCCAGTGCGAAGCCGGCGGCGCCGAGACCGAGCAGCACGTGGAGCACGACGCCCAGGGTGCGCGAGACGCGCTCCAGCCGGCCGCGATTGGCCCGCCCGAGTCCGCCGAGCAGCAGGCGCCAGCGCAGCCAGGCGAGCGTGCGCAGGAGGCTCATGGATGGTTCACGCGGCGCCGCTCATGTGCCGCGCAACCAGTCGAGCTCGGCGGCCGGGCGTCCGCTGGCGCCGACCAGCTCGAGGAAGCACTGCTCCAGCGTGGCCGCGCCGCCGCGCAGCTCGGCGAGCGGCCCCTGCGCCACCAGTCGGCCGCCGGCAATGATCCCCAGGTGATCGCACAGCCGCTCGACGATCTCGAGCACGTGGCTGGTGAGGAAGACCGTGCCGCCGCGCGCCACGAATCCGGCAAGCAGCGACTTCATCTGTTGCGCGGCCACCGCGTCGACGCCTTCGAACGGCTCGTCGAGGAAGAGCAGCTGCGGGGCGGGCAGCAACGCGAGGGCCAGCGCGAGCTTCTTCTTCATGCCGTGCGAGTAGTCCGACGTCGGCGTCGCCGCGGCGGCGGAGAGATCGAACAGCGCGAGCAATTCACCGCAGCGCGTCGCGAGGTCGGCCGGGGCGAGCCCGTGCACACGGCCGACCAGCGCCAGGTGCTCGGCGCCGGTGAGGCGCGAGAACAGCGCGAGATCTTCCGGCACGACGCCGATGCGGCGCTTGATCGCGAGCTCGTCGGCCACCGCGTCGAACCCGAGGATGCGCAGCGAACCGGCCGAGGGCGCGAGCAGGCCGGTGAGGCATTTGATCGTGGTGGACTTGCCGGCGCCGTTCGGACCGAGAAAGCCGTAGAAGCTGCCGCGCGGCACGACCAGATCGATGCCGTCGACCGCCGCGTGATCGCCGAACAGGCGGCGCAATCCGCGCGTCTCGACGGCGAGCGCGGCCGGTTCGTGGACGTCGTGGTCAGTCGGCATGGTGGGCGCGGCGTGCGGCAGGATCGCGCGGAATGATACTCCGCGCCGGCCGGGTCAGGGACCGCGGCGCCGCCAGAGGCGCGCCAGCGTGGCGATATCGCGGCGATGTGCGGAGAGATCGATTCCGGCGGGCGTCTCGACGACCATGGGCAGCCCGGTGAAGCGCGGGTCGGCTGCCAGCCGCGCGAAGAAAGCCCGGCCCAATAGTCCGGCGCCCAGGTTGGCGTGACGATCGCGCAGCGAACCGCGCGCGGCCTGCGAGTCGTTGACGTGCACGCAGCGCAGCACGGCGGCGCCGAGGTGGCGGTCGAGCTCGGCGAAGAACGCGCCGTAGCCGCTGGGTTCGTCGATCGCGTGACCGGCGACGAACGCGTGGCAAGTGTCGAGGCAGACGCCGACGCGCCGGGCGCAGCCGCTGGCGTGCCGTATGGCGGCCAAGTCTTCCCATCCGGCGCCGAGCAAGGTGCCGGCGCCGGCGGTGTTCTCGAGCAGCAGGACGGGGCCGCGCGTGTTCTCGTCGGCGAGCACCAGCGCCAAGGTCTCCGCGGCGCGCTCGATGGCCGCCGTCGTTCCACCGCCGCGATGCGCGCCGGGATGCACGATGAGGGCGTCCAGACCGAGGCGCGCGGCTCTGGTCATTTCGTCGCGCAGAGCACCCCGCGACGCGGAGAGCGTGACCGCATCGGGTGCGGCGAGGTTGATCAGGTAGCCGGCGTGCGCGACGACGCTGCGGACCGCGCTCGCCGCGCGGGCAGCTTGGAAGGCCGCGACCGATGCGTCGGTGAGCGGTGGCCCGGTCCAGCGGCCGGGGCTCTTGAGAAAGACCTGTATCGCCGTCGCGCGCAGGGTCGCGGCGCGCGCGAACGTGCGCTGCCATCCGCCGACGACGGAGACGTGCGCGCCGAAGAACGGTGACGGCGCGCCTATCGCCGGCGCCGCGGATCTCGCGGACGCGACGCGCGCACGGTCGCGAGGACGGGCGCTCAGTGGACCTCGACTTCGATGCCGCCCGTGAACGTCGCGGACCAGTTGTAGACGACGGCGCCCAGCGTGCCGAAGACGAAACCCATGGCGCCGTAGAGGAGCGGCAGAAGAACCACGGCGCCGGCTCCGAAGAGCAAACGCAGCACGGGCCGCGAAGCCTCGGCCACGGGTCCGAGCGCCCCGCCGAGGACCGAGGCAGCGGCTATTGCGCCGCCGATCAGGAGGCCGAGACACGCATAGACCACGGCGAGCGTCTTGCCGACCGACAGGGGACTGAAGCGACGAATGATCATCGGCGATGCCTCCGAGCGGATTATCCGCCGATTCAGCCTGCACTGTTGGCGGGCGGTTGCGCTTCCGGACCGCGCCTCATAGGTTCGCGGTGGAGTCTCGGTTCTCGCGCTGCGGTCGAAACATCCACAGCGCCCGATCAACGGAGGGCGACGTGTCGCACCAGCGGCTGGTGGGATCGGCCTCACTTGGACTTGGCATGGTCCTGGGTCCCGGCGGGGTTTGGATTCTTCTCCTATCCGAACGCCGCGCGCACGCGGCGCCAGGCGGATTCTGTGGCGGCGGAGAGTCCTCGCGCGGTGGGCTGCGCCGAGGACCGTTTGCGCTCAGCTCGAGGACCGTCTTCTGGGTAGAAGGAAGCATGAGCGCCGAAGTCCGATCGACGGGGGCGGCCCTTGGTCCGCGGGGCGCCGGCGATCGGCGTCGCAGCGTTTCCGGATTTCGAGCCTCTTGGTCCTGGTCCGCTCTCTCGAAGTAAGACGTTCAGCGTCGGCAGCAGCATTGTCCTGAGGGTTCGCTGCGCCGCCTCATTCCCACCTGAACACCAGAAGCTGGAGAGCGGCGCCGCCGGTCGTCGGTGGCAGACGCAACGCGCAGCGGAGTATCGGCCGCCGAAGATTCCGCCCGGCGCCGCGAGCGCGCGGCGTTGAATGAGTCAGCCCGAGTTGGCAACGGGATGGATGCGACGATGCAGGGAAGGTATCGATAAGAGCAAGGCCGCTCCGACCGTTGAGGGGCTGGAGCCGATTCGAAGAGCGGCGCTGCCCGGGCGCGCTCAGGGCGGCGTGGTGGCAGCGGCCTGATTCGAGTACCCCGAGTACCGAGCGCCGGCCCGGGCCCGGACGCGGAAGGTGTAGCGACTGTTCGGCGCGAGACCGGTGATCACCGCCGAAGTCGTGTTCGCTCCGACCGCGAGCACCTCGCGGAATGCGCCCGTGGTGCCCGGTCGCCGTTCGATGCGGAACGAGTCCTCGTTGTTCGAGTTGTCCACCCAGGCGAGGCGGACGCGTCGCGACGTGCGCGGTGTGGCGATCAGCCGCGACGGCGCCGCGGGTACGGAGCCGCCGCCGCTCGGCTTCCAGCCGAGTTGCACGACCTCGAAGTCGCCGGCGTCGAGGCTCGCGAAGGCTGGGTTCAGCTCATCGTTGTTCCACCGCGGGTCGTAGGCACCGGAGATGTACATGTCGGTGCCGTTGTCGGCCAGGATCAGGCCGTAGGTCTTCATCGCCTGGAAGATGCGCTGGATGTAGGGCGGAAAGCCCGAGATGTCCTTGCCCGCCTTGAGGCGCAGGCGCGCGCCCATCGGCGGCGCCTGATCCGGACAGCCGTTGCACGCGGTGTGCGACGCGGGGAAGACGTGCGCTGCGCGCGTGTCGCGTACCGTGAAGCGAAAGGCGTGACGGATCGGCGCGCCGTTCATCACCTCGTCGAAGCGCACGAGTCCGGGGAGGATCGCCAGTCCCGCCGCGTCGGCGCTCGTCCAGCCCTCGGGGCGACGGGCATTGCCGTCGAGATCGAACACCGCGCCCGAGCCCGCCTCCCAGCGGTGCAGAGTGGTGTTGTACCGCGTCTGCCAGGTCTCGAATAGCAGGTGCCGATCGCGATCGACGAGCAGCAGGTGCTGGTCGCTGCCCTGATCGTCGTTGCCGGGATAGCCGCCTTCGATCCAGTGCGGTTCGGTGATGGCCTGCGGCGGGATCGGATATCCCGCGGGCCGCCCTGGGGCGCCGGCGTCGCTCTCGTCGGCGTAGTCGAAGGCCACCGGCACCAGCGGTTGCGAGCCCGGCACGGTGACCCAGATCATGCCGTAGACCTCGGGGTTCAACGGATCGCGGGGATCCACCTCGGCGCCGAAGTCCGGATGCAGGCCGCGGCCGGTACCGATGAACGACAAGATGCCAGGGCCCTGTGGGTCGAGCGGCGCCTGGCTCACGTCGACGTTCCACCAGTTGTCGGCCGGGAAGAGCGTCGGCAGCGGCGCGCCGGGCTGGGCGCCGGCCGCCGCGCACACCGCGAAGGCACCGAGCAGCCAGGCGAGGCGGCTACTTGAAGTAGCCATTGATGTCGACGACCAGGTCGAGCCCGGTGACGCTGGAGAGGAAGTTCACCGCGCCCGTGCCGCTCGTCGAGAGGGCGATGACCGAGTTGTTGGCGCGCGTGCGCCCCACGGCGAAGCTCAGCGCGGTGGTGTTCGGAGCGGTCGAGAAGTTTCCCGGATATACGGTCAGCGAGCCGTTCGCGGGCGGCGTCACGGCGGTGAGATTGAGCGACACGGCCTTGGCGTCTGGGGGCAGGGTGCACTTGCCGGTGAGCGCGATCTCGCGCGCGACACCCTGGGTGAGACGCGGCGCGCCGTAGATGCCGGGCGCGTTGCGGGTGTCGATGAGCCGGCAGGGCGGTAGCGTGTAGAAGAGCAGCGCGCCCGAGGGCGCCGGCTCGGCGGGCTTCCAGCCGAGCGTCAGCACTTCGAAGTCGCTGGCGTGAATGCTGGTGAACGCCGGATTGAGGATGCCGTTGTCCCAGCGCGTGTCGTAGACGCCGGAGAAGTACAGGTCGCTGCCGTTGTCCGCCATGATCAGGCCGTACGTCTTCATCGCTTGCACGATGCGGCCGATCGCGTCGCGGTCGGCCTGCGTGGCGCCCGCCGGGATGGTCGGGTTCACGGCGCTCTTCAACCGCAGCCGCGCGCCCATGGGCAGGGCATTCGTGTTGCTGCCGGCCGCGTGGGACGCGGGATACACGTAGCCGTTGGAACCGTGGAGTGTCACGCGGATCGCGTGGCGAATCGGCTGCGTGCCGTATGCCTCGTCGTAACGCACCAGCCCGGGCAGGATCGCCAGGCCGCCGGCGTCGGCGCTCGTCCAGGTGTCGGGGCGGCGGTAGTTGCTGTCGAGCGGAAAGATGGCGCCGGAGCCTGACGGATCGTAGACGCCGTCGTTGTCGACCGAGCTCGCTTCCCAGTGCGGCGTGCCGGTCGAGATGTAGCGCGCGTGGTAGATCTCGTACAGCAGCCGGTTGTCCTTGTCGACGATCAGCATGTGGCGATCGCCGTTGTGTTCCGGATCGGGCCCTGAAGGCGTTTCGTTCGCTGGGAATCCCGTTTCGATCCAATGGATCTGTGTCTGGGCTCCGGTGGGAATCGGATAACCGGACGCGACTCCCGGCCAGCCGTGGTCGCTTTCGGAGTCGTAGTTCGGATCCGGGAACGTGACTGGAACGCGCGCCTGACTGCCCGAGACCGTGTAGTAGACGAAGCCATACACGTCGTGGTCGGTTGCGCTCCCGGGAGAAACGTCGCCGCCGAAGTCGGGGTGCATACCGTGGGTCGGGCCCACGAACGTGGAGAATTTCGTGGTGGCCGCAGCGTCGACCGCGACCGCGCTCACGTCCACGTTCCACCAGTTGTCCGGCGGAAACAGAGGAGACTCCGGCATGTCGTTCGGCGGATACGGGCTCGGCTGCGCCATCGCCGGGTTCGAAGCGGGCGTGAGCGTGGCCGACAGGACCGCCCCGAGGAAGAGAAGACGGATTCGATTCATAGCTGGTCGAGCATGAGTTTATCCGAAAGGACCGCAGGAGGCGCACGCCTGCGGCGCCAACGCAGTGGAAAGAGCTGGCCGCCGGCATGCGCGGCTCGGGATCTGGGCCGCCTCGCTGCGATAGGCACATCTGGCGGCGCCGGGGATCGAGCGGACGCTCGCGAGGTCTTGACAATCCCTGACGGTAAGTATTATCTTACGGTTAGTGGATACTTACCGAGAGACGCAACTCGACGCCCTGGGCGATCCGACCCGCCGCGCGATCCTCGCCCGCCTGCTCGATGGCCCGCTGCCGGTGGGCGAGCTGGCGCGCGAGTTTCCGATCAGCCGCCCGGCGATTTCCCAGCATCTCCGCATTCTCAAGGACGCCTCGTTCGTCAAGGACCGCGCGGCGGGGAATCGCCGCTTGTACGAGCTCAACCCGGCGGCGTTCGCGTCGCTGCGCGAATACTTCGATCAATTCTGGGCCCACGCCCTCGCGGCCTTCAAGGCTCGCGTCGAGGGCGCACCGCCACCCCAACCCGCGTCCGACGGTGTGACGCAATGACGCAGGATGAGGAGAGCATCGTGCCAGCAGCCACCGAGGAAGCCGTCGTCCGCAGAAGCGTCACCGTCAAGGCCACGCAGGAACAGGCGTTCCGCGTCTTCACGCACGAGTTCGACTCGTGGTGGCCGCGCACGCACCACATCGGCAAGTCGCCGATGAAGCGCGCGATCATCGAGAGTGCCGCGGGTGGCCGGTGCTATTCGGAGCAGGAAGACGGGACAGACTGCGAGTGGGGCACGGTGCTCGCCTGGGAGCCGCCGCACCGCTTCGTGCTGGCCTGGCAGATCAACGAGATGTGGGGCTACGAGCCGTCGATCGAGAAGTCGAGCGAAGTGGAGGTGCGCTTCGTTCCCGAAGCCGATGGCAGCACGCGCGTCGACCTCGAGCACCGTCACTTCGATCGCCACGGCGCGGCCGGCGCGATGATCCGCAAGGCCGTAAGCGCCGAGGGCGGCTGGGGCACTCTCCTGCAGACGTTCGCGGCGCGCGCCAACGCGGCGTCGTCGTAAGGCCCTGGGTCTGGCCGCGGTTGCTCGCCGTGGTGCTGGCGGCGTTCACCGTCGGCCACACGCTCCGCACGGCGGCGCCGCGCCTCACGCGCCGTTCCCTATTGCCCGGGCGTGCCGCTCGGCCCCGGGCGGAACCGCCAGAGGTAGTACGGCGCGTGCGCCTTGATGTAGCTCTTGCTCTTGAACAGCTGATCCTGGATGGCGCTGTCGCTCACGTAGAGCCAGCCGTCGGGGCCCCAGGACAGGCCGTCGGCCCAGCGGATGCGGTCGTCCTTGATCAACGTGCGCAGCTTGCGGTCCGGTCCCACCAGCGCCAGGCCGCGATGCTCGACGTCAGTGACGTACACGTTGCCGGCGTCGTCCATGCTCATGCCGTCCGAGAGCGGCTTGTCGGAGTAGGTCTCGACACGCTGCGCGAGCTGCTCGGCGGTGAGATGGCGGTCGAACAGGTCGGCGGTGCGCACGCGAAACAACGACTCGTGCGCCATCGGTCCGTAGTACAGCCACTCGCCCGACTTGTCCAGGGCGATCGAGTCGACGCCGGGGCGCAGCGCCAGCAGGCCGCCAAGGAGCAGCATGTCGCGCCCCGGCGCCCGCACCAGCCACTCCTGCTCGTGGACCGACGACGTGCCTTCGAGCAGCCGTCGCGCCGTTCGGGTGGCGACATCGAACACCACGATCGCGGGGCGCCGACCGAAAATATTGCAGTCGGCGATGTACACCGTCGTGCCGTCCGGCGAGACCTGGAAGTCATTGAAGAACGAGCCCCAGCCGGCGTCGGCGCGCGCGAATTCGTGACGCAGCAGGAGTCGGTTGGTGGCGAGGTCGAAGGCGTAGAGGCGCGCCGACCTCACGCCGTGAAAGCCGGTGTCGATCACCCACAGACGGCCTTGGCGGTCGATACGCGTTCCGAGCGGGGTCACGAAGTCGGATTGCGCGAGGAGATCGGGGTAGGGCGATGGCTTGCCGTCGACCAGCTCGGCGAGCTTCACCTCCGGGCGCGCCTCGGGGTGAAAGGTGAAAAAGATCCGGCCCTGCGGCGACACCGCGACGTTGCCGGGCGGCTCGTCGAGCGCCACGACCTGCTCGAGGGCAGCGGCGGGCAGCGTGGGCGTGCCCGAGCGGTCGGGAAAATCCTTGCCGCGGCCGCCGTAAAGCAGCCGCACCGCCAGCAACAGCCCACCCACCAACAGCAGGAACGTCAGAAACGGGTGTCGCTTGCTCTCCGCCATCGGCGTGGTCTCCAGGTGCTTGCGGCGAGCATAGCGACATCGTGGCCGTCGAGGACGGCCGAAACTCCGCGGAGAGGGCGCCGTAGGTCTTCGTCAGGAGGTGTTAAGAAGCTCCCTTACGGAGCGTTAGTCAGGGTGAAGTGAACCAGGAAGGAGCCCGCGTGGATCCCGCAGCCCAGAACGCACCGCCGAATCAGGCGAATCCAGCGAATATCGCCCCGAAACGACCGCCCCGTGACCTCGAGGAGTTGTTCCAGCGCCATCACGGGCTGGTCTTCCAGGCCGCCTATCGCGTTACCGGCAGCGCCAGCGACGCCGAGGACGTCCTGCAGACCGTGTTCCTGCGGCTGCTGCGGCGGGACGGCGGTGCCGACGCGATGGACCGCCTGCAGCCCAACCCCGAGGGCTACTTGCACCGCTCGGCGGTGAACGCGGCGCTCGATCTGGTGCGGTCCCGGGCGCGCTCGCGCAACGTCCCGATCGACGAGGCGTTGCTCGAAAGCGTCGGCGGCGGTCCGGAGGCTGCGCTGCGCAGCCGTGAGATCCGGGACTGGCTCCGTCGCGCAGTGGCCGGCCTGGGCGGACGCGCCGCCGAGGTCTTCGCCATGCGCTATCTCGAAGGTTTGAGCAATCCGCAGATCGCCAGCCTGCTCGGCACCTCGCAGGCGGTGGTCGCGGTCACCCTGCACAGGACGCGCGGCCGCCTCCGCAAGGAAATCCGGCCGCTTCTGGGAGACGCAAGATGAGCACCAAGAATCGCACCCCCGAACCGATGGACGAAGAGACCCTGCTCGCCCTGGCCGCGACCGGCATCCGGCGCGAGACCGCGAGCGACGAAGAGGTGGCGGCCGCTGCCGCACGCGTCTGGGAGCGCATCTCGCGCCAGGCCGCGACGCCCGACACGGTCACCGACGCGGCGACGGCGCAGATCCGCGGTTGCGCCGACGTGCAGTCCCTGCTCCCGGCCTATCTGCGCGGCGAGCTTTCGAGCGCCCGCGCACTGCTGGTGCAGGACCACACCCGCGAGTGCGTGCCCTGCCGGCGCGCCTTGCAGGCGGCGCGAGCCGGGCTGTCCCTGCCGGCCGCCAGCCACGAGCTTTCGGCGTCGCGCTGGACGGGCATGCGGAGCGTCGCGCGCTGGGGCATTGCGGCGGCGCTGGCCGCGGCGCTCGGCTTCGGCGGCTATTCGCTCCTGCGCGAACGTCTGAACGGTGGCTCGCAGATGGCCTCGGTGCAGAACGTCGACGGCGAGCTCTTCGCGGTCGACGAGACCAGCGCCCGGCCGCTGTTGCCGGGAGCGATGCTGGCCTCGACCCAAGGCATCCGCACCGCCAAGGACTCGGGCGCCGTGGTCAAGCTCGCCGACGGCTCGCTGGTCGAGATGCGCGAGCGCTCCGAGATCTCGCTCGCCGGCCGCTCGGACGGCACCACGATCCGTCTGCGCCGCGGCAACATCATCGTGCAGGCGGCGCACCAGCCGGCGGGCCGCCATCTGTACGTGGCCACGGACGACTGCACGATCTCGGTCGTCGGCACCGTGTTCTCGGTGAATCGCGGCACCAAGGGTTCGCGCGTCGCGGTACTCGAAGGCGAAGTGCGGGTGGCGCAAGGCCGCACGAGCAGCACGCTGCTGCCCGGCCAGCAGTTCGCCACCCATGCCAGCCTGCGGAGCGTGCCGCTCGCCGACGAGGTGTCGTGGAGCCGCAACTCGGTGCGCTACCTCGAGGCGGTGAAGGCGCTCCAGGGCTTGTCGCACCAGCTCGACGCGGCGATCGACGCGCACGCGCCGCGCACTTCGACCGCGCGGCTCGACTTGATGCCGGCGGGTACGACGGTGTACCTCGCGCTGCCCAACGTCTCGGCCGACCTGGCGCAGGCGCACGAGATGCTGCGCCAGCGCCTGGCGGAGAGCCCGGCGCTGCAGGAGTGGTGGCAGCAGCACATGGGCGCGTCGGGAGCCGACCAGCACCTCGAGGAGGTGATCACGCACCTGCGCGACTTCGGCTCGTATCTCGGCGAGGAAGTCGCCATCGGCGTGCCCTCCTACAGCGGCCCTCACACCACGCCCGAGACCGAGCTGGTGCTAGCCGAGGTGGCGCAGCCCGCCGCGTTTCCCGCCTTCCTCGAGCAGGAAGTCGCGCGCTTGAACGCCGAAGCGGCGGCGCAGGGGGCGCAGGCCGCGGCCTTGCGCATCGTGCAAGATCCGAGCGCCGAGAGCAGCTCGACACGGCAGATGCTGCTGTGGGCGGACGGCGACCTGCTCGCCGCGAGCTCGAGCATCGATCGCCTGCGCACGCTGCAGGCCGTCCGCCGTGGCGCCGTCAATCCCTTCGTGAGCGAGCCGTTCCACGCCCGCCTCGCGCAGGCGTACGCCGACGGCGCCGGCTGGCTGGCGGCGGTCGATCTCGCCACGTTGCTGAGCGGCGAAAAGAACGGCCAATCGGCCGCGGACCTGGATCGCACCGGCTTCGGCGACGCCAAGTACATCGTCGCGGAGCGCAAGGAAAACGACGGTCTCACCGAGAATCGCGCCGTGCTCTCGTTCGACGGTCCGCGGCACGGCATCGCCTCGTGGCTCGCGGCGCCGGCCCCGATGGGCAGCCTCGACTTCATCTCGCCCGACGCCAACCTGGCGGCGGCGTTCGTGGTGAAGACGCCGTCGGCCATGGTGGACGACATCTTCGCGATGGCGGCGGCGCACGACGCGACGTTCGCGCAGCACAAGGCCGAGCTCGAGGCCCGGGAGGGCATCGACCTGAAGCGCGACCTCGCCGAGCCGCTCGGCGGCGAGATCGCCTTCGCGGTGGACGGCCCGATGCTGCCGACGCCGTCGTGGAAGCTCATCGTCGAGGTCTACGACTCGGCGCGGCTGCAGACCGCGATCGAGAACCTGCTCGCCAAGGTGAACCAGGAAGCGGCGAAGGACGGCAAGACGCCGGGCACCCTGGTGCCGGAAGACAACAACGGCCACCCGGGTTGGGCGCTGACCCTGCCGGGCTCGGGACTGACGGTGCACTACGTGTACTCCGACGGCTATCTCGTTGCCGGTCCGAGTCAAGCGTTGGTCGAGCGCGCACTGGCCAACCGCGCGAGCGGCTACTCGATCACCGGCGCGCCGCAGTTCACCGGCTTGTTGCCGCAGAGTGGGCAGTCCAACTTCTCGGCGCTCATCTTCCAGAACCTGGGTTCGGCCCTGGCGCCGGTGATGAGCCTGCTCGGTGGAACCGGCTCGCTCACCCCGGAGCAGCAGAAGGCGCTCGAGTCCCTGGCCGGCGACGCCCAGCCGAGCCTGGCGTACGCGTACGGTGAGGATGACCGTATCGTCGCCGCGACGCGCGGCACCGGACTGCTGGGCTTGAACTTCGGTACTCTCATGGGTTTGGGAGTTATGTTCGATCACAACCAAGCCGGAGCGAAGCACTGGCAGCGGGGAGCGCATGCGGTGCCGAATGCGCCCACCGCGATGCAGCCGCCCGCCGTCCGGCCTGTCACCGTGGGGACGATCGCATCGTGAATGAGCCTCGGAACGCCGGCGCGACCGCGCCGGCGGTGACCTCGAACGGCGCCCAGGCGCCGGGCTCGAACGGCGCGCATGCGCCGGCTTCGACCGTCGCCTCGCCGCTCCTGTCATCGGGTGGCGTGGCGCCGGGGCCCGCTGCGATACCGACCGTCGAGCTGCGCGGCCTCGAAGTGCCGCTCGGTGGACGGCCGGTGTTGCGCGGCATCGACGCGGTGCTGAACGGTCGCGCCATCGGCCTGCTCGGCCCGAACGGCGCCGGCAAGACCACTCTCCTGCACACCCTGCTCGGCTTTCACCGTCCGTCCGCGGGCAGCGTGCGGGTGCTGGGCCGCGACGTCGAGCAGGAGCCCAAGGCCGTGCGGGCGTCGCTCGGCTACATGCCGGAGGGCGACAGCTTCATCGCCGGCATGAGCGGCGTGCGGTTCGTGCGCTACATGGCCGAGCTCTCCGGGCTGCCCGCGGAGGCGGCGCTCGAGCGCGCGCACGAGGCGATGTTCTACGTCGGCTTGGGCGAGGCCCGTTACCGGCCGATCGCGAGCTACTCGCTCGGCATGCGTCAGCTGGTGAAGCTCGCGCAAGCGATCGTCCACGGCCCGCAGTTGCTGCTGCTCGATGAGCCGACCAATGGGCTCGACCCGCCGGCCCGCCGCCGCATGATCAAGCTGATCCGCGACATCGGCCGTCAGGGCGAGGTCAGGATCATCCTCTCGTCGCACTTGCTGCGCGACGTCGAGGAGTGCTGCGAGGACGTGCTGGTTTTGAAGGAAGGCCGCCTGGCGCTGGCGTGCAATCTGGCAGAGGAACGGCGCACCAATCGTCGTTTCCTGGAGCTCGAGATGGCGGGCGAGAACGCGCGCTTCGCCGAGGTTGCCGGCAAGCTGGGCTGCGAGGTCGCGGTGCTCGGCCGGCGGGTGAAGCTGGTGCTGCCCGAGGGCGTCGAAGTGCGGGATCTCTACCGCGCGGCAGCGGAGGCGGACAGCGAGATCCGGCGCTTGTCGTACCGGCGCGACTCGCTGGAAGACATCTTCTTGAAGGCAATGGAGACCTCACATGGCGGTCGTTGACCGGTCCTGGCACGCCTACGCGGGCAGGCTCACCACCGAACGCTGGCGGTTCCTGGTGTTGCCGCGCTTCGCGTGGGGCGACATCTTCCGTTCGCGGCTGCTGACGGCCTACTACGGCCTGTGCTGCCTCGTGCCGCTGGTGTTCGCGATCCTCATCTACCTGCGCTACAACCTCGGCGCGCTCGCCGTGCTCGGCATCCAGGCCAAGAACCTCGATCAGGCGCTGCCGATCGACGGCCGCTTTTTCGCCACGTTCCTGTCGGTCGCGGCGGGCATGGGGTTCGTCTTCGCCGCCTTCATCGGGCCGGCGCTGATCGCTCCCGACGTCACGCACAACGCGCTGCCGCTGTTCTTCGGGCGGCCGTTCTCGCGCGTCGAGTACGTGCTCGGGAAGTTCGCCTCGCTCGGCATCCTGCTGTCGGCGATTACCTGGGTGCCGGCGGTGCTGCTGTTCGGGCTCCAGGCTTTCATGGCCGGCGAAGGCTGGGGGTTCGCTCACCTGGCGTTGCTGGCGGGCGCGATCGCGACCGGCGCGGTGTGGGTGCTGATCATTTCCCTGCTGGCGCTCGCGGTCTCGGCCTGGGTGCGGTGGCGCCCGGTGGCGACCGCCCTGATGCTCGGCATCTCGGTGGTGGGCGCCGGCATGGGTGGCATCGTGCTCGCGATCTTCCACACGCCATGGGGCTTCGTGCTCAGCCCGGGCATGATGCTCCGTCTGGTGGGCGCCGACCTGCTCGGCGTGCCGATGCGCGACACCGTGCCGGTGGGCGCGGCCTGGCTGGGTCTCCTGGGCTACGCCCTGCTCAGCCTGTGGCTTCTGGCCCGTCGCGTGCGCGCCACCGAGGTCGTGCGATGAGCGCGCGCGCGAATACCGAGGTGAATGCGCTCGCGAACGCCGCAGCGCTGTCGCCGGCGCCGGCCAGCGCCACCGCCGACTTGATCTCGTTCGAGAACGTCTCCAAGTTCTACGGCGAAGTGTTGGGCGTCAACCGCGTGGAGCTGCAGATCTCGCCCGGCATCACCAGCCTGGTGGGACCGAACGGTTCCGGTAAGACGACACTGATGAATCTCGCCACCGGCCTGCTGCGCCCGACGCGCGGCCGCATCCGCGTGCTGGGCGTCGAGGCGTCCGATCCGGAGGCGATGTTCCGCCTGGTCGGTTATTGCTCGCAGTGGGACACGTTTCCGCGCGGGCTCAACGGCTTCGAGTTCGTGACGCTGTATCTGCGCCTGCACGGCTACGCCAAGGCCGACGCCAAGCGCCTCGCCGCGCAGGCGATCGAGCGCGTCGGGATGAGCGCGGCGGCGGGACGCAAGATCGCCGGCTACAGCAAGGGCATGCGGCAGCGCATCAAGCTGGCCCAGGCGATTTGCCACCGGCCGCGGGTGCTGCTGCTCGACGAGCCCCTCAACGGGCTCGATCCACTGGCGCGGGCGGAGGTCATCGCCCTGTTCCGCGCGCTCGCGGCGGAGGGCCTGCACGTGGTCCTTTCGAGCCACATCCTGCACGAGGTCGACCTGCTCTCCGATCGCATCGTGATGATGACCGGCGGCTATGTGGTGGCCGAGGGCGCCATCGCCGGTGTGCGCGGCGAGATGGAGGACGAACGGCCGCTGCAGATCCTGGTGCGCTGCGCCGAGCCGTCGCGCCTGGCGGCGCGGGTGTTCGAACAGGATCATGCGGTCGAGGTGAAGATCCACGACGATCATCGCGGCCTGTTCGTGCGTACGCGCGACGCCGACGGTTTCTACCGGCTGCTCAACCGACTGGCGGCGCAGGGCGACCTCGGCGTGGAGGCCGTGGCACCGGCCGACGACGACGTGCATGCGGTGTACGAGTATCTGATCGGAGACGAGGAATGAGGACCACGACCTATCCGCGCCGGACGCTCTCCCGAGGACAGATTGCCGGCGCCGCGGCGGCCGCCGGAGTGGCCGCAGCCGCGGCAACGCTGTGCGCGCCCTGGGCGGTGAGCGCGGCGGTGAGCCGGCTTACGGCTCACGCCGCGGAGACTCCGCTGCCGATCGCCTGGAGTGCGCTGATCGCCGTCTTGGCGGGTGGTTACGCGAGTTGGACGGCGTTCCGCGCCCTGAGCGCGCCGACCGGCGGGGCAGAGCCGAGCGCTGGCGAGAGCCGGCAATGAGTGTCGCATCGGTGACGGCCCCGGCCGTGGACGCCCCGCGGCCGATGCACGGCTTTCCCCTCTGGCGCCGCCAGATCGGCGCCATCTTCGGTCTCGAGCTGCGCAAGACCTTCCTGCGCGGCGGCTCGCTGCTGATTTTCTTCCTGTGCGCCTTGCCGCTCGCGCTGCTCGTGGGGCGCGCCATCGTGCTGCCGATGCGCGGTATCACGCCGGGACTCACCGAGGACGCGAGCACCTATGCGCAGGTGTTCGCGTTCTTCGTCCGCGGCGTCGTGTTCTTCGGCTGCGTCGCGATCTTCACCCACCTGTTTCGCGGTGAGGTGCTGCAGCGCAGCCTGCACTTCTACTTTCTCGCGCCGCTTCGCCGACCCGTGCTGATGGTGGGCAAATACCTCGCCGGGCTGGCTGCGGCGATCGCCCTGTTCGGTGCGACCGCGGCCGCGTGCTTCTGGCTCACGTACCTGCCGAGCGGCGCGCAGGGCCGCGAGTACCTCTGGCACGGCGGCGGTTTCGCGCAGGGTGCGCTGTACGTCGGCATCACGGCGTTGGCGTGCGTGGGCTACGGCGCGGTGTTCCTCACGCTGGGGCTGTTATTCCGCAACCCGATGCTGCCGGCGGCTGCCGTGCTCGGATGGGAGTCGGTGAACTTCCTGCTGCCGCCGCTGCTCAAGTACTTCAGCGTGCTGTTCTACCTTCAGTCGCTGTTTCCGGTGCAGATCTCGGACGGTCCGCTGGCCTTCCCGGCCGAGCCGGTGGCGGCGTGGATCTCGATCCTCGGCCTTTTAGCCCTTGCCGGGCTGTTGCTGTGGATCGCCGGGCGGCGCGTCCTGCGCTTCGAAGTGCTCTACGGCGAGGACTGATCCCCTCGAAATAGAGGCCGAGCGCCGGTCTGGGGTAGCCTCGCGGCTGCCCTCATGAAGTCAGTCGCCCGCCTCGCCCTCGCCGTCGTACTGACGCTTCTTTGCCTGGAGGCCTTTGCCCGGCTGACCTACGAAGCGCCGTGGTACGAGCGCCTGATCGAGGATCAACGACCGGGGCACGCCGAAATCCACAAGAACGGTCTCGGCCTGCGCGGTCCGGAGTATCGCGAGCAGAAGCCCCCAGGCACCAAGCGGGTGCTGGTGCTCGGCGATTCCTTCACGTTCGGCAATGGCGTCGGCGACGATCAGGCGGTCTTTTCGCGGCGGCTCGAGTCGCAGCTACGCGCTGACGGCCTGGACGTTCAGGTACTCAACGGCGGGTTGCCGGGCAGCCTGACCGCGGATTGGGTCGCCCTGTTCGACCGGGTGCAGCCGGCCTTTCAACCCGACGTGGTCCTGATCGTGTTCTTCCTGCGCGACGGCACCAAGACCGCCGCGATGACGGATTTCTTCGGCCCGATTCGCGACGAGATCGTGGCCCGCAATCGCGCCTCCTGGCTCTATGGCCACTCGGCTCTCGTGCGTCTGGTGCGCGACCGCTTCGACCGGCTGCGGATCTCGGGCGACTTCAGTCAGGCGATTCGCCGGGGTTACCTGGGGACGCCGGAACAGCAGCAGGAATGGCGCAACGCGCAAGCGAACCTGCGCGCGCTTCGTGAGCGCGCCGCGCGTTCCGGGGCACGCATCGGACTCGTGGTGTTTCCCATTCTCGCCGGCCTCGACGAGTCGTCGTATCCGTTCGCCGATGTCTGCGCCGTGCTCGACGGCTACGCCCGCCGCGAGGGCATGCCGGTGCTCGATCTGCTGCCGGCCTTCCGCGGCCACTCGTCGCATGACCTGTGGGTTTCGTCCGCCAACCAGCATCCCAACGAAGAAGGCCATCGCATCGCGGCGGAGGCGATACGACCCTTCCTCGAGGACTTGCTGCGTAGCGCCCCCACGAGCGGCGCTCCCTGACGGAACCCCCCTGGGGGGCGTCTACCCTAGTTGCAGGCGAAGGCGTTCACATCCTGGATGGGTCTGAACGCCGTCCCCTTGAGGTTGTAGTAGTTCACCCGCGCGCCAGTCTGGGTGTCGACTACCCGCAGCTCGACGGCGACGTTGGTGAGCCCGCCGGCGAAGACCCAGTAGTGCTGATTGATCGCACAGCCGTCGATCACTTTGATCACGGCCTCGACGTTCGACGGCGCGAAGAACCATTGATAGGCCGTGTCCGCCGTGAGCTTCACGCCGTGCGCTTCGCCGTGCGAGCCGTCGGGCAGCGTCCAGGTGGCCTCGACCTGGAAACGAGAATTGTTGAGGCAAATGCCAGGGCACCCGGCGAGTGTCGAGTCGATCGCCGACGCGGCAGCCTGGGTGGCGGCGGCGAGCTCGGCTGCGACAGCAGGCGGGTCGATCTCGTGGCGGCCGGAAGCGCTCGCGGCGGCCGGACACGTGGCGAAGGCGCTGACGTCCTGGATCGGCTGGAAGGGTTTGTTCAGCGGGTTCACGTAGCCGCGCACGTTGCCGGTCACGAGGTCGGTGACGCGCAAGGCGACGCGCACGTTGGTGAGCCCGCCGGCGAACAGCCAGAAGCGCTGGTTGACCGCGCACCCGTCGAGAGCCTTCACCACCGTCTCGACGTTGGCGGGGCTGAAGAACCAGAAGTAGCCGGTGTCGCCGTCGCCGAGCGTCACCGGTTGGCCCCTTCCCACCGCGCCGTCGGGCGTCGTCCACGTGGCCTCGACGGCGAAGCGCTGGCCGTGCAGGAACAGGATCGGTTCGGCAACGGCGAGTCCCGCGGGGGAGCCGTCGAGCGCGCTGTCGCCGGCGATGCGCCGGCGCGGGGTCACGTTGCCGGTCGCCGTGCGCGGAAAGATCGCAATGGAACCGGCTGCGATCTCGGGCGAGTTCACCACGGCGATTTCGTCGTCCCCGAGCAGCGAGACCGTCCAGGCATCCGGAATGAGCGTCAGCGCGCCCACGATGTGGCGCAGCGGGCTGATGTCGCCGTTGCCGAGCTGGGGATACACCAGCACCCCGGCTGCCTGATCCGCCACCAGGACCTCGTTGTGCAACCGATCGATGTATACGCCGTTCGGATAGAGGAGGCCGGTCTTCGGACCCTGAATCGCTCGTATCGGCGCGACGTTGCCGTTGGCATTGGGACCGAAGACCAGGAGCGCCTGCGTCGGAGCGTTCTGGGAGGTCACGAAGATCTCGCCGGTCACGGCGTCCACGGCGATGTTCCGCACCCGCGTCATCTTGGTCGCGCTGCCCGCGATGGTGCGCAGAGGCGTAGCCGCGCCGCTCGCCAGCCGCGAGTAAACCAAGAGCGTGCTCGTCGAGTCGTTGTCGGAGAGCGCGACCACCAGTTGGTCGCGCACCGGATCCAGGGCGAGCCCCCAGATGTTCTGACCCGGGATGGATATGGAGATCGTGCGCGTCGGCGTGGCGTTTCCCGCGGCGTCCAGGGGAAACACGACGATGCCGTTGCCGCCGAGAGCAAAGATTTCACCGTGCAGCGCGTCGATCGCGACCTGCCAGTCGAAGCGCAACGTCGTTTGCAGGCCGGTGATCGTGCGCACCGGCGCCTGGGCGCCGTTGGCGCCGTCCGGAAAGACCAACAGGCTGCCGCTGTACGTGCCGACGTACATTTCCGCCGCGGCGGGACCGCCAACGAGGAGCAGCAGGGCAAGGACTCGACGAGCGCTCTTGGAAACCATCGGCTCCCTCCGGATGTGTGCGCCCGATGCTCACCCATCGAAACGGTAGCGTCAATCGCATGCTCGTGCGAGGGCGATGCCCGTATCCAGAAAAAACCGCCGCACCCCGTGGAAGAGGTGCGGCGGGCAGAGGAGGACCGGCGACTCGGGCGGCGACAGGAGCGAAGCCGCCGTTGGCTGCCCGTCCCTTGCTTCGTAGGGCCGGCTGCGAAAGCTCGGCTAGCGATTCTTGTTGTCGATCTGCTTCTGCAGGTCGGTGAGCCGCTTCTCCAGTTCGGCGAGGCGCTTCTCGAGCTCGGCCTCGCGGGCGGAGCGCATCACCATCACCTTGTCCCGCAGCGCCTGCACGTCGATGCTGTCGCGCATGCGCTGGCCCACGGTGCGCATCGCTTCGTCGACCGCCGCGCCGCTCCGGCGCATGGCTTCGTCGATCTCGGCCTTCTCCTTCGGCGAGAGTCCGCGCATGCTCTGCCGCGGCAGGCCTCCGACCTCCAGCAGGCGGCGTTCCTTCTCGACCGCGGTGAGGGTGAGCTTCTGCACCTTGCCGTCGCGGAACAGCTCGACGGTCACGGCATCGCCATCCTTCTTGGAGCGCACGGCGCGCATGACGTCGAACGAGCCGGTGACGTCCTTGCCGTCCAGGCCGGTGATCACGTCGCCCGCCTTGATGCCGGCCTTGGCCGCCGGGCTGTCCGCCTCGACGTGGGAAACCATCACGCCGGCGTCGGCGGGCACGCCGAAGTGCTCGCGCAGCTCGGTCGTGAGATCGATCAGGCCGACGCCGAGGTAACCCTTGCCGAACGGCTCCTCGATCTTGAAGCGCATCGGGCCGCCTTCGCCGACCCACATGCGATCGCCCTCCTCGCCGTCCGGGGCGCCGACGACCACCACGCGCCGCTTGATGTTGTCGGGGGCCGGCGTCGGGGATGCGTCGTCGCCGCGGCTGAGAGCCGGCAAGCCGAGGAGCAGCACGACGGCGGCTCCGAGAATGGGCCGGGCAAGTTCGGAAGTGATCCTGGACATGTCTTTGCTCCTTCGATCTGGCTTCGATCTAGTTACGCTCGGTGTGGGCGGGAACCACACCACCGGCGTTCGAATGTTTGGGGGTGCTGGACGGCGAGCTCGGATCCAGGCGCCACACGACGTCGACGTTGTCGTCGCCGCCGAGGTAGACCACGTCCGGTTGGTCCGCAGAGAGTTTCTTGATCTCGGCCAGCTCGCGCTGTAACTGCTCGTGTTCGGACTTCAGGGCATTCACCTGGCCGCGCAACTCGCGGCGCTGGTGAGCGCGCTCCAGGGCGCCGGCGGTCACCACCGTGACCAGCACCAGGCTGGCCGCCAGCCACATCATCGAACGCGACCACGGCGCCTCGCCCGAGACCGGCTCGGCCGGGGTCTCGACCCGGGCGAGCACGGCTTCGGTAAAGCCGGGACTGGCGGTGTCGCGGGGCAGATCGCGCAACGCCGCGAGCACCTGGCGATCCGGCTCCGGGCCGGCGGGCGCCGAGCGCACGGAATCGCTCATGACGCTTCTCCTTTCCAATAGCCCCGCAGGCTCTCGCGCAGCAGGCGGTGACCGCGATGGATACGGGACTTCACCGTACCCTCGCGGCAGCCGAGCAATTGCGCGATCGCCTGATAGGACCAGCCCTCGACGCCGTGCAGCACGACCGCGGCGCGGTAGTGCAGCGGCAACGCGGCGAGGGCCCGTTGCACCTCACGCTGGGCTTCCCGCTGCAGCAGGACGCCGGGCGCCGAGGCATGGGTGTGCGGCTGGCCGCCGGGACCGTGCGGGTGGAGCACGGAAAACAGGCGGAATCGCCGCTCGCGGCGTTCCTCGGTGCGCACGAGGTTGGTCGCGATGCGGTACAGGTAGGGCAACAGGCGGCCTTCCTCGCGATAGCGGGGAGCCGCCTGGAACAGCCGCAGGAAGGCCTCCTGGGCCAGCT
>WBZN01000507.1_pt1 | contig 29880 bp, 20 predicted proteins | sample 5204281 | NCBI WGS metagenome assembly WBZN01 (sample SAMN12344347, study PRJNA552823) | activated sludge metagenome | biome: Activated sludge suspended growth; feature: Nitrification reactor; material: Wastewater; isolation source: activated sludge from nitrification reactor of wastewater... | reverse complement strand
CGCAAGGCGCGCAAATTGGTCGTCGGTCAGCCAAAATCCTTCGCGAATCATCCACCGCCTCCCCTTTGAGACGGTGAATCACAAATTCAAGCCAAAGCCAAACCGTTATGGGTCCGAAGCCTAAGACCGACAAAGGACGTGATCGACTTTCCGCGGTCATGCTAAGACATCCTCGCCCATTTCCAAGGAGACCCCATGGCCGCGCTCGACACCATCCTCGACACGATCGACGCCAATCTCGATGCGGCCTTGGCGCGCCTGTTTCAGCTCGTCGCAATCAAATCGGTCTCGACGGACCCGGCCTTCGCGAGCGATTGCCAGGAAGCGGCCGAGTGGCTCGCGAATGAGCTGAACGGGCTCGGACTTGCCGCCTCCGTGCGGCAGACGGCTGGGCGCCCGATGGTCGTCGCTCATGGCGAGGCGGCGCGTCCCGACGTGCCGCATCTCCTGTTTTATGGCCATTACGATGTGCAGCCGCCGGACCCGCTGGAGCTTTGGGAGACGCCGCCCTTCGAGCCGGTGATCCGCCAGACCGAAACCGGCAGGCAGATCGTCGGACGCGGCGTCGCCGACGACAAAGGCCAGCTGATGACTTTCATCGAGGCGATCCGCGCCTTTAAGGCGACCGGCGAACTCCCTTGCAAGCTGACGATCCTCCTCGAAGGCGAGGAGGAGACGGGATCGCCCTCGCTGCCGGCCTTTCTCGCCGCCAATAAGAAGGAGCTCGAAGCCGATCTCGCCCTCGTCTGTGACACTGGCATGTGGGACCGCGCGACGCCCGCGATCACCACCATGCTGCGCGGGCTCGTCCTCGAAGAAGTCGTCGTCCATGGCGCCTCCTGCGATCTCCATTCGGGGGTCTATGGCGGCGCGGCCGTCAATCCGATCCATGTGCTCGCGCGCATCATTGCCGGGCTTCACGACGCCGAGGGCCGCGTGACCCTGCCGGGCTTTTACGACGGCGTCGTCGAACTCCCGGAGGAAGTCGCCGAGCAGTGGGGCGCGCTGAAATTCGACGCCGCCGATTTTCTGGGCGCGGTCGGACTTTCGGTTCCCGCCGGCGAGCAGGGCCGCAGCGTTCTCGAAATGGTCTGGTCGCGGCCGACCTTCGACGTCAATGGAATCACCGGGGGCTATACCGGCAAGGGGTCGAAGACGGTGCTGCCTGCGCAGGCCAGCGCCAAATTCTCGTTCCGGCTCGTCGGCAATCAGGACCCGGCGAAGATCGCGGAAAGCTTCCGCGCCTATGTCCGCAAGAGCCTGCCGGCCGACTGCCGCGCCGAGTTCATTTCGCACGGCGCCTCGCGCGCGCTGCAGTTGCCGTTCAGCTCGGAAGCGCTGTCGCGGGCGAGCCGCGCGCTGCAGGCGGAATGGGGCGTTGCCCCGGTGCTCGCCGCCTGCGGCGGCTCGATCCCGATCGTCGGCAATTTCAAGACGGACCTCAATATGGACACGCTGATGATCGGCTTCGGCCTCGAAGACGACCGCGTCCATTCGCCCAACGAAAAATATGAGCTGACCGCGTTTCACAAGGGCGCGCGCAGCTGGGCCCGGGTCCTTGCCGCGCTCGCCCAGTAGGCGAGGGGATTCTTTTTCGGCGCACGTGGTTCGGCGCACGTGGCAGGGGGTTGAAAGCCCTGCCGTTGATAAGAACCGGACAAGGGCGTCGAAGAGTTCCTCTTCATTAGCGCAAGCGCAGCGAAGCAAAAGCTCTGCTTCGGCCCGCAGATCCGCCCGGGCAAGTCTTTTGCAGCTGCGTTAGTTGCATTGCCCGGACGCCCTCTGTCGCCGAGCTGTCCTCCGTGATCGCCTGTTCATGTCGGCGCTGTGGAAATAGTTGCGCAAATGTCGCACCCGCAATCGCTTTAGCTCGGAAGCCCTGGATCGCGTTGACAGGGTGGGCTCCCAAATGTACCCATGAACATGCTCTTATACGTATAAGAAAAGCATCCTGTGCGTATAAGAATTTCAATTTATGTCCACTTCGAGAGTAGCCTGCTTGTAATTGAGCCTCGACATCATGTCGGCGGGCTTAGTTGCTCAAGAAATGAAGCAAATAAGAACAGGCAATTCTTCAAGGCCACTATAGATAGCAGATGGGGAGAGTAATGGCTAACCGCATTGGAAGATTGGGGAGTCGCCGGCGCGGCGCCTACATGGCTATGGCCGGCGCCATGGCCGCCATGTTGATCGGCTCGGCCGGAGCGCGCGCCGACACGACGGATCAGCTGCTCGATCAGCTCAAGGCCAAAGGCATTCTGACCAAGGCCGAATACGCCAAGCTGAAAGAACGCCACGCGGCGGAAGTCGCGTCGCGGGCCCCGGCTGCGCATGCGGCGCCTGGGGCGCCAGCCGGCCGCTACGTCACGGCCCTCGACAAGGGAATCGGCGTCCACATCCCTGGCCAGGCCATCGTCACCAAGGATCAGGGCGTCGTCACGGTCGGCGACATCGATATCAAGATCTCCGGCGACCTCATCTTCTTCGGAGCCGAACAGTTCAAGACGGGCGTCAGCGGCACGGCAGGCATCCTCGGCGGCGGCGTCTATGGCGGCCTCGCGGGCGGCAGCACCGTCAATAACGCCAATGCGATTCGCTCCGGTCTGCTGCCGAGCGACCTCGTCGTCAGCATCGCCACCAATCAACTGGGCTTTGACATCGGCTTCACCCTGGGCCTGTACACCGGCGGCAACAACGTCTTTGTCGGCGGCAACGTCTTGAACGCCAATGGGCCCGGCACCGCGACCGGCCTCGGCACTTCCGGCGTCGATCTTCGTCAGGTTTTTGGCACGATCGGCACGCCGCAGTGGGGCACCATCAAGGTCGGCCGCGACCTCGGCCTGTTCGCGGGCGACGCGATCCTCAACGACTTCACGCTGCTCGGCGTCGGCACGCCGGCCGGAACCGCCCAGCCCGGCAACACCTCACTCGGCCGCATCGGCCTCGGCTATATCTATGCCGACTGGATTCCGCAGATCACCTATACGACGCCGGATTTCTACGGCTTCACGGCGACTGCCGGCCTGTTCTCGCCGTATAATGAGTTCCCGTCCACTGGCCTGACCCCCTTCAGCGGCACGCCTGGCTTCGCCCCTGGCGTGCCCGCCGGCGGCGGCCTGTTCCTGACCTCCGGACAGATGACGGCGCATGATCAGCCGCAGTTCCAGGGCCGCCTCAAATATATCGGCAAGTTCGCGCCTGACGTGAAATTGACCGCGTGGGTTGACGGCATCACCCAGCTGCAGCGCGTCGAGGCTGGCGACGCGATCGCCTTGGCGATCACGCCCGGCACCGCGGCGCGCGCCTCCGGCGTCGATGGCGGCGCAAGGCTCGATTGGGGCGGCTTCAGCGCGGTCGGTTACGGATATTGGGGCAATGGCCTCGGCACGACGGCGCTCTTCTTCAGCGGTATCTCGCCGAATGGGGAGACGCGCAAATCGTGGGGCTGGTACGCCGAGGCGGAATACACGCTTTGGGATCGCTTCACCTTGGGCGGCAGCTATGGCGCGAGCTTCCTCGAAGCCAACGCCTTTGATTTCACCCAGGCCTATGTTCCGTTCCTCGTGAGAGAGAATGCGTCGGCGATCGGCTTCGCGCGGTACAAGCTGACCGACTGGGTGTCGTTCCAGGCCGAGTTCATCAACTCGATCTCGCGTAACCAGTCTGGCGGCGGCTTCAGGACCAACGCCTTCGTCGCCGGAACGACCTTCTTCTTCTAAGCACACCTGCGACGCATAAAAACGCCGCCCTCGTCTCTGACGCGGGCGGCGTTTCTTTTTTTGAGGGCTTTGCGCGAGAAGGCCGTTTCCCCGGCGCGCGCATGGTCGGATGCGGGCCGGTTCACGTGTGCGTCGGCGACGCCGAGGACGAAGATCGGCTTCCGGCTCCAACGTCAACGCGGACGTTGCGGAGATGGGGCTCGGAAGCGACCTCTGTCGCGCGTTGTGAGCGCATTGGGCAAGCGTGGCGCTTGAGCCGCCTGAACACAGCCGGCGCCAACATGAAGACGCGGATAAGGCCGGGGGCATAACGCCCGCGCCATTTCCGCGAGTTCCCGGGCTTGCCGGAAGCGATGATCGGAAATGGGCTCCGCCGGATCGAGCGTGTTGATGAACTTTCGGCGGAGATTCGCGGCGCAAAGGCGGACATAGTCCATCAGCGCCATGGGAGCGGGGTGTTCCTTGGCCGGAACTCTGGCGGTGACGACGCACGCCTGTACGCTCTCGATTTGTCGCGTCGTCGGCAATCAGATCATGCCGGAGAGACGCCCCGGCGCGCGCGCCGGGGGGCTAAAAGTCAAGCCCGAGACGCGCGGCGCTGCGTCGCCTCGGGATTTAATTTTGCGGGCTGGCCGCGGGCGCGCCGCGCGGCGATCGGCGGCGTTCTTGTGCGGGCGACCGGTCGGCGCGAGGGCGCTTTCATCATAGGCATAAAAAAGGGTCGATCAGGCGATTGCCCCATCGACCCCGTTGCAAGCCGTCTGAAGGTTTGGAGCGCCGCGCCGAAAGCTTGCGGCGCGACGGCGCGATCAGAAGAATCCGAGCGGCTTGGCGCGATAACTCACCAGCATGTTCTTGGTCTGCTGGTAATGATCGAGCATCATCTTGTGGTTCTCGCGGCCGATGCCGGACTTCTTATAGCCGCCGAACGCCGCGTGCGCCGGATAGAGGTGGTAGCAGTTCGTCCAGACACGCCCGGCCTGGATCGCGCGGCCGAAGCGATAGGCGCGCGTGCCGTTGCGGGTCCACACGCCGGCGCCGAGGCCGTACAGGGTGTCGTTGGCGATCGCCAGCGCCTCTTCGTCGTCCTTGAACGTCGTCACCGAAAGCACGGGGCCGAAGATCTCTTCCTGGAAGATGCGCATCTTGTTGTGGCCCTGAAGCACCGTCGGCTGCACATAGAAGCCCTTGGCGAGATCCGGGCCGACATCGGCGCGCGCGCCGCCGGTGAGAAGCTTGGCGCCTTCCTGGCGCCCGATGTCCACATAGGAGAGGATCTTTTCGAGCTGGTCGTTCGAGGCCTGCGCGCCGATCATTGTCGACGGGTCGAGCGGATTGCCGAGCTTGATCGCTTTGACCCGCGCGATCGCGCGCTCGATGAAGCGGTCGAAGATCTTTTCATGCACGAGGGCGCGCGAGGGACATGTACACACTTCCCCCTGGTTCAATGCGAACATGGTGAAGCCTTCGAGCGCCTTGTCGAAGAAATCGTCGTCCTCATCCGCGACGTCCGCGAAGAAGATGTTCGGGCTTTTGCCGCCGAGCTCGACCGTGACCGGGATGATGTTCTCGGATGCATATTGCATGATGAGGCGGCCGGTCGTCGTCTCGCCCGTGAAGGCGATCTTGGCGATCCGCTTGTTCTGCGCCAGCGGCTTGCCGCATTCGACGCCGAAGCCGTTGACCACGTTGATGACGCCGGGCGGCAGGAGGTCGCCGATGATGTCCATCAGGACCATGATGCTCATCGGGGTCTGTTCGGCCGGTTTCAGGACGACGCAATTGCCTGCGGCGAGCGCCGGAGCGAGCTTCCATACCGCCATCAGCAGCGGGAAGTTCCAAGGGATGATCTGGCCGACGACGCCGAGAGGCTCATGGAAATGGTAGGCGACCGTGTCGTGGTCGATTTCGCAGATCGAGCCTTCCTGAGCGCGCAGCACGCCGGCGAAATAGCGGAAATGGTCGACGGCGAGCGGCAGGTCGGCCGCCTTGGTCTCGCGGATCGGCTTGCCATTGTCGATCGTCTCGACCATCGCCAGAATGTCGAGCTTCTGCTCGATGCGGTCGGCGACGCGCAGCAGCACGAGGGAGCGCTCGGCCAAAGAAGCGTTGCCCCAGGCTTCGCGGGCGGCGTGCGCGGCATCGAGCGCGAGCTCGACGTCTTCTGCGGTCGAGCGGGCGATGGTGCATATGACATTGCCGTCGATCGGAGAAATGTTCTCGAACGTCTGCCCCTTGACCGAAGGAACCCACTTCCCGCCGATGAAATTGTCATAGTGCGGGCGGATGGCGATCTCGCCTTTCAAATCCGCCAGAAGCTTTTCAACCATAGTATTCCTCCCCTTGCGGCGACTCTTCGTTCAGTTCTGCACGGTATGTAGATAGGCGAGAATCTTGCTGAAGTCATCCTCGCTGAACACGCCGGTCCAGTTTGGCATTCCTTTGTCGGGACGCCCATGGGTCACCGTGTAATGGAAGACTTCGTCCATCTTGTCACCGTACCTCTGGTTGAGCAGACGAAGGTCGATGCGCTTTTGACCAACCACGGCGTCGGGGCCGTGGCAATGCGAGCATGTTCCGTTGTAAATTTCGCGGCCGGCCGCGGCCACGGCCGGATCGGAGGCGCCGGCCGGGGCTGGCGCTGCGGGAGCAGCCGCTTCGGCCGCGGCCACAGCAGGGGCGGGCGTGCCGGTGGTGTCCCCGGCCGATTTGTCATCGGCCGCAAGAACGATTTTGGGGGCGTCTGGAGCGGCAGGCCGACCGACGACCGTGAGTGAGACCGGCTCGGCCTCCGGGAAGCCATATTTCGCCGCAAGCGCCGCGATTTTATCGCCCGACGCTTCGAGGATGCGGTCGATCTCGTCCCTGAGATCGGCATGGGACTTGGCGAATCCGACCGAGACGCGCCACTGCATTCCTTCGCCCGAGACGGGCTCGACGATGAAGGCGTCCTGATAGAGCGCCTTGTTGAGATAGCCCGCGCTTGGACCCCAGATGATCGCCGCGTCGGCCTTGCCCGCCGCAAGCGCCTTCATCGCCGTCTCCGGGTCGAGAACCGTCACCGCCTCGATGTCGCTATAGTCTGCGATGAGGAGCTCGGGCGAGGAGGAAAATTGCACCGCGACGCGCTTGCCCTTCAAATCCGCGAGCGAGGCGAGAGCGCTTCCCCGCCGCGAGACGAGAGCGTAGCCGACGTTCAGGAACGGCTTCGAAAAGATCAGCTTCGGCCCCATGAAATTCTTCGAGTCGGGCAAGCCGATATAGGCGTCGCATTTTCCGGCAAGCAGGGTTTCGCGAACCGTACGCTTGCCGAAATAGCTCTGCGACCAGACGGCGTTGAACGGCCGCCCGAGGGCGCCAGCCACGGCTTGCCCGAGCTCGAGATAAAGCCCGGGAGCGCCGCCCGACTGGGCGCTGAACGGCAGATCGTCCGGATCTGCGCAGAAGTTCAAAGGTTCCCCGCCGGCGGCGCCGCCGGTGGGGAGCGCGAATGCGGCGACGGGAAGTCCTGCTGCGAACAGAGCCGACGCCGCTGCGGAAAGGACGCTCCCACGCAGCCCACGCTTGGGCGGGGTAAGGGACGACGTCGGCTTTTTCACAATTTCAGACGTCACGATTGGCTTACTCCGAGAACACGTAGAGAGTGCCGCCTTCCGGCGTCGCATTGGTGATCTTCGTGCCGATGTCGCCAAAGAAGGCGGCGGTCGAAACGGTGCGTCCCGCGACGATGCCGACATATTGCTTGCCGTCGACCGCGAAGCTGATCGGGCCGGCGCCGACGCCGGAGCCGACGGGGATCTTCCAGAGCAGCTCGCCGGTCTTGGCGTCGACCGCCTTGAAGTCGCCGGTGATCGTTCCATAGAAGACGAGGCCGCCGGCCGTCGCGAGCGTGCCGCCGTTAAAGGGCAAGTCCTCTTTGATCTCCCAGGCCGCCTTCTGCTTCACGGGATCCCAGCCCAGGATCTTGCCGAGAAAGCCGCCGGGACCGGGGACGGCCGAGAATTCCTTGCCGAGATAGAACACGCCCTTGCGATAGTTCACCTCGCCTTCGCTCATGTCCTGACAGACGTTGTTCGACGGAATATAGACGAGGCCGGTGTCAGGGCTGTAGGACATCGGCTGCCAGTTCTTGGCGCCGATGAGATGCGGACAGATGTTCTTGGCGGGATGGCCCGGGCCCGGACGCTTGTCCGGATCCTCGACCGGGCGGGTGGTCGCCAGATCGACCTTCGTCGCCCAGTTCACCGGCACGAATTTCTCCGCGGAGACGAGTTTGCCGGTCTCGCGATTGACGACATAGAAGAAGCCGTTGCGGTCGGCCTTCATATAGGCTGGAAGCGTGCCATTGCTGGTCTTGAGGTCGGCGAGGACGAGTTCGTTCACGCCGTCATAGTCCCAGGCGTCCGCTGGCGTGCCCTGGACATGCCACTTGATCTTGCCGGTCGCCGGGTCGAGGGCGATCGTGCTCGAGGTGTAGAGATTGGTGAGATTGCCGTAGTCGCTCGTGCCGGTCGTGCGCACCTTGGTCGCCCATGGCGCGGGGTTGCTGGTGCCCCAAAACACCGTGTCGGTCTTCTGGTCATATGAGCCGACCAACCAGGCGACGCCGCCGCCGTGTTGCCAGCTGTCGCCCTTCCAGCTCGCGGTGCTTGCCTCGTCGCCGCCGACCGTGAAGGTCTGCCAGACCATCTTGCCGCTATTAACATCATAGGCCTGAAGCGCGCCGCGCGCGCCATATTCGCCGCCGCCAAAACCGGTGATCACCAGATTGCGGACGACGAGCGGCGGCGAGGTGATCACCGAGCCCTGCTTGTAGTCGACGACGTCGGCGATCCAGAGCTCCTTGCCGCTAGCGGCGTCGAGCGCGATCAGCTTGCCGTTCAGCGTGCCGAGAAAGATCTTGCCGTCCGCATAGGTGACGCCGCGGGTGTCCACGTCGCAGCAGGCGTACTGCATCACGTCGTCGGGAATGTCGGGCTCATATTTCCACTTGGTCTTGCCGGATTTGGCGTCGATCGCCCACACGTATTTCGGCCCCCAGGAGCTCGGCACGAAAAGCGTGTCGCCGACGACGAGCGGGGTCGCCTCGTTCGAGCGCAGCGAACCGAGGGAGAAGGCGTAGGCGAGCTTCAGCTTGCCGACGTTCTTCGTGTTGATGTCCTTGAGGGGACTAAATCGCGTGTTCGAATAATCGTGTCCGTATTGCGTCCAGCTATCTGCTTCTGCTACAGGTTGCGCTTTAGCGCTTTTGGAGGAAGCATCCTCGGCGTGTGCCGCCGCGGTAGCAAATCCCGCCAAGCTGGCCGCGAAAACGGCTCCGACCCACGCATTTCCATGCAGCCAATCGCGCAAATGCTTCAATGTCGCCTCCCCGGCAGCTTCTTCGAGTTCTGGATTCGTCCGACTAAGCGGGCGTGATGTCCGTTTGCGGGATCATTGGCGGGCACATTAGTAAAGCGTGTGGCGGCGGCGCTATACTCTAAAGGTCGCACAGGCCCGACTTGGCGGCCGGCCAGCGCCCTGATAAACCTCGGTTTCGAATGGCCGGTGCGAGCGGCCGATCAAAATTGGATGTGCGAGGGCCGATCAAAACGGGATGAGGGAGGGCATGACCCGATGTGGAACGTGCTGATTGCCGACGACCACCCAGTGTTCCGGCGGGCGCTCGCCGAGGTCATGCGCTCGCTGCTGCCGGAGCCGGCCTTTTTCGAGGCGGCCGACCGCAGTCAGCTCTTCGAGTTGTTGCATCGCGAAGAGCTCGACCTAGTTCTCCTCGATCTCTGCATGCCCGGCATGACCGGCCTGCCGGAATTGGTCGCGATCCGCAATCTCGCGCCTGCCGTTCCCGTCGTCATCATCTCCTGCCTCGATGACGCAAACCTCGTTAAGCAGGCGATCAACTGCGGCGCTGCCGGTTACATTCCGAAGACCTCCTCCACCGAGGATTGTTCGGCGGGGTTGAAAAGGGTGCTCGAAGGCGGCGTCTATATCCCGAATGCGGGTGAAGAGAAACGCGCGCACAAGGGCAAGGGAAGCGAATTCGATCCGCTGACCCCGCGGCAGCTTGCCGTTCTCGGCCTGCTGGCGGCCGGCAAGTCGAACAAGGAGATCGCGCGCGAGCTCGCGATCAGCGACCTCACGGTGAAGGTGCACATCACGACGATCTTCCGCAAGCTCGGAGTCGCGACGCGGGCGCAGGCGATCGTCGCCTTTCAGCGCGACCGCGCGCAAATGGCCGTCTTTCCGAACTGACGAACTGCATCGAGCCGCGGCGCGTTTCAGATCACGATGATTTTGGACAGACGCAGTCTAAAATCATCGAGATATGTTCCGCCAAAATGCGCGCAGAATTATGCGAAAAACCGGATTCCACTCTGCTCCTCCGCTCTTTCGCATCCTGCCAGAGCATGTTCCGAAAAGCATGCTCAAGCCTATTGATCTGGCGCGATTTCTTGACGACCGGATGATTCCATCCGGTCGGAAAGCGCGCTAGCCGCGGCGCGCGGCGAGCGACGTCAACATGGCTCGCAGCTTCATCGGCGTCGTCGGCTTCGCCAGAAAATCAAAGCCCAGCCGTTCGAGATCGCGCCTCAGTTCGTCGCGCGAATCGTTGGAGACGATCAGCGCCGGCGTGCTTTCGCCGAAGCTTTTGCGCAAGGCCGTCACCGCCTCGGTGCCGAGATCGTCGCCGTCGAGATGATAGTCGGCGATGATAATCGCCGGACGCGTCCGCATGGCCTCGAGCTGCGCAATGGCGTCGGGGGCGGAGCGCGCGGCGATGGCGACGCATTTCCAGGATTGCAGCAGCGAGCGCAAGGCGGTGCGCATCTGCGTGTCGTCGTCGATGACCACGACGCAAAGCCCGGCGAGCGGCGCCTGGCTCGCCTTGCAGGTTTCGCTCTCGGCGACGGGCTGCTTGCTCGTCTTGACGCGTAGCGTGAATGTGGAGCCGCGGCCGGGAGTGGAGGCGACTTCGATCGTCGCGTCGACGAGACGGGCGATGCGTTGCGTGATGGCGAGCCCCAGTCCAAGGCCGCGTTCGCCCTCCCGCGGGGCGGCGCCGGCCTGCTTGAATTCTTCGAAGATCAGTTCGAGGCACTCTTCCGCAATGCCGATTCCGGTGTCGAGCACCTGGATCGCGAGCTCGTCGCCGCGCCTGCGGCAGCCGATGAGGATCGAGCCCTCGTTTGTATAGCGCACGGCGTTGCTGACGAAATTGCGCAGCACGCGCTCGATCAGCACGCGGTCGCTGGTGATGACGGCGCGGCTCGGCACGACCCGAAGGGTGAGGCCGACGGCTTCCGCCTGGGGCTGATAATCCTGACGCAGGCGGTCGAGCAGGGGCGCAATCGGAAAACTCGAAATCTCGACGGGCCAGACGCCGGCGTCGAGACGGGAAATGTCGAGGAGCGTGCGCAGCAGCTCGTCCACCGTGTCGAGCGCCGCCTCGACGCCCGCCAGGAGCTCCTGCGTGCGCTCCTGCGGTTCTTGCGTGCGTTCTTGCACACCTTCCTGCACACCTTCCTGCACACCCTCTTGCGCGCCTCCTTGCACGCGCTCGGTCTTGCGTTCTTCGTCGAGCATGCCGAGAAACAGACGCGCGATGTTCAAGGGCTGATGCAGATCATGGCTTGCGGCGGCGAGAAAGCGCGTCTTGCTCAGATTGGCCTTCTCCGCCTCACCCTTGGCGACGAGAAGCGCCTTCTCGACGGCCGAGCGTTCATTGATCTGCTCAAAGAGCTGATGCGCGAGATGCGTCAGCTCGGCGGTGCGTTCTGCCACCCTGTTCTCCAGCGTAATCGCCGCCTGGAACAGAGTGAAGGCGCTGGGCCCTCGCACGCTCATGTCGTTTTCGACGCGGTCCATCAGGACGCTGTTGATCTTGCGGAGCTTGACGATTTCCGCGCGAAGCTCGGCGAGCTCGGCGTCGTCTTGCAAGGTCGCAGCGTCATCGCCGCGCGCGGCAGCTTCAGTCGACGTCATAGGGGGCCCCGATCGCGACGGCCGTAAAGGTCTGATTGAGGTGCATTCCGGCGAACTGCTCTCCATATGTGCTGAAGCCGATGACGTTGTTTTCGGCGAAAAGATCGCTGGCGCTGCGCTTCGATTGCATTTGTTCGAGCGCAAGGCTCCGCTGAATGCAGTCGAAACCTATCACGAGCGCCGGCGGTCCGATCTTCTCGCGCACGGACTGAAACAGGGCGGCGAGATTGGGCAGAATGGCCTCGCTGCGCGCGAGCCGCAGCACGACGCCCTCGTCGATGGCGCAGAAGAAGGTGAGGCTGTCGTCGAGATCCGCCGATTGGATCGATCGCACGTGAAAATCCCCGCCGACCTTCACCATCAGGGGGAAGGCCGAAAACAGCGCCGGCGACAACGTCTGAACGGGCAGATTGAGCGCGTCCGCATATTCGCGCGCGGCGGGCTCGGCGTTGAGCTCGAAGACCTTGCGCTGCAAAGGATCGGCCCTCGTCACCACCATACGCAGGTCGGAGCCGAGGAATTGCTGGCATTTCGCGACGTGGAAGGGCGCCTTGATCTTAATGGCCGTCAGTAGAGCGGCGTCGCGGTGGAACGCGCCGTCGAAATAGACGAAGGCCCCCGTGAGGTGCAGATTATCGCCGGCCGATCCGCCGAGCAGCGCAATCTTGTCCGTGAGAATCCGCGTGGAGGCCAGCACCACCTCCTCGTTGCGTGACATGCCGTCGATCAGCAGCATCGCAAATGTGTCTTTGGCGTCGAGCGAGCAGCCCTTGTCGCCCATCGCCGCCACGAGCCTTTGCGTCGCCGCATGGCCGTCGGACATCTGGAACCGGGTGAGGTTTGGCATGACGACGCTGGCCGCCCGGCAATGCGAGGCGGCGATGCTGAAGCCTGTGATCGAGCCGTCGGTATAGCCAAGCGGCCCGATCTCGCCGGCCGTCGTGCAGCCGACGACATGGGCTCCAGCGAAAACGCGTCGCAGTTCGGGCTCGAGGATGTCGAGGTCGAAGCTGAAGGAGCAGAAAAAGACGACGAGGCCGAGATTCGGCTGGCCGACCGCTTCGGCGAATTCGTGAACCGCCGTGATGGGACTGGCCGCCGTCGAAAAGCCGCGTCTGATCGGGCCGCGCGCGCCCATGCCTCGCTCCATTATCTCGCCGGCGTTCATCGGGCGCTTCTCGATCATGCCGAAGGCTTCATGCTAGAGCAAGAAGCCGCATACTTGCAGCGTTTCATGAAAAAATGCCGCGCAGATGCGATCGCTGGCGGCGGCGCGTTCCGCGCACGCGTTTTCCGATCCCCTGCGTCGGAAAATCCTCCGGCTGCTGTTCTGGCGCATCGTCTTCACGCGAACCATAGCCGCTTCGCTTGAGAATGCGCCGGATACGAATGCGTTCCGGCGTTCTGCTCAGGTCCGGAAGACATGGGCCTCGCTGTGGCCAGCCGCGGGCCAGCCTGCATCTGCCTGGCGCGAGCGTCAGCTGCGTTCCGCAAGCGGCCAGCCTTGAAAACTGGCGGATTCGGACGAAATGCGGTACATTGGCTTTGCCGACCTCGCCGGCTCTTGGGAGAGTTCGATGAAATTGCTTGGCGCGCTCGCCCTCCTCGCGGCTACGCTGGTCGCGCCTCCGGCGGCGCTGGCGCAAAGATATGCGCCTCCTCCGCCCCCGGCCTATTACTCTTCCCCGGGCTATTCCTATCCCCCCTATTACTATTATGAGCAGCAAGGTCCTTGCCCTACCGGCTATTCGCTGCAGCAGCAGGACAGAGCCGCCTATGACTGCTCCGGCACGCGCGGGCGCATCGGACTCGGAGCCAGCCCGATGCATCCCGAAGGCCCCGGCAACGTCGTCATCCCGAGATAAGGCGAGCGGCCGATGGCTGGACCGTGGCGCGCCGCCGCGGCGAGGTCCACACCCGCGCAGGAGTGAATTCCGCCCCTGTCCATTCACCGGCCGAAGGCCGAGCCGTGCTTCAAGGCTGCGGATGGTCTGACTCAGCGCCGACTGGGACACGCCGAGCTTCGCGGCAGCCCGGGTAAAGCTCCCGCGCGACCGCAAGGAAGGCGACCAGATCGTTGATGTTCTCCCCGGCATTCATAAGCACTTATAGGTTTATGCGCATAATATCGCCTGATCGCTTACTGGCGAACGCGCCACATCAGGGAGCAGTCGAAGCCGCCGCTGTTGAACTGGAGGAATGCAATGGAGATAAAACGAAGCGGTTCACAGCCTTCCGGCAAAGGGCCGGCGGAATGGTTCACCGGCACGGTTCGTATCGATCCGCTGTTCAGCCTGTCTGATCCGGCACGTGCTGCCGGCGCCAGCGTCACCTTCGAGCCCGGGGCCCGCACGGCATGGCACACCCATCCGCTCGGTCAGACCCTGATCGTCACCGCCGGCTGCGGCTGGGCGCAGCGCGAGGGCGGTCCGGTCGAGGAAATCCGGCCGGGTGATGTCGTCTGGTTTTCGCCGGGCGAGAAGCACTGGCACGGAGCCATGCCAACCACAGCCATGACGCACATCGCCATCCAGGAAAAGCTCGACGGCAAGGCTGTCGACTGGATGGAACATGTGAGCGACGAACAATATCGGGCGTGAACTTCATCCGTCTTCGTGTTTGCCTGCAGCATTTTTGGACGGCGCAAGACTCAAGAATTTCGTACCGTTGCCCGACCTTTTCGCTTCAGAGCCTTGCGGCAGGCAGAAGCATTGGAAGCCGACATTCAAGCTCGCTCCACGCGCTCCGCGTGCGACTGACGACGGCCGTCGCGCCTCAGGACGCGAGATAGGCGGAAGGGTGCTTCTGCGCATAGCCGCGGCGCGCGTTGAGCTCCTGGATCAGCGCCTCGGCGGCGTCGGGAATGGCCGTGCCCGGCAGAAACACGGCGGCGGCGCCCGCTTCTTCGAGAGCGGCGACGTCGTCCGGCGGAATGACGCCGCCGACGACCAGCATCAGGTCGCCGCGCCCGAGCGCCGTGAGTTCGGCCTTGAGTTCCGGCAGCAGCGTCAGATGGCCGGCGGCGAGCGAGGAGACGCCGACGATGTCGACGCCTTCGTTCAGCGCCTGCCTCGCCGCTTCCGCCGGCGTCGCGAACAGCGGGCCGAGGCGAACGTCGAAGCCGAGATCGGACAAGGCGGAAGCGACGACTTTCTGGCCGCGGTCGTGACCGTCCTGTCCGAGCTTGGCGACAAGAATGCGCGGCTTGCGGCCCTCGTCCTCGGCAAAGGTCCGGGTCAGACCGAGCACGCGATGAACGGCGTCGTTGTTCGCGCCCGCCTCCTCGCGATAGACGCCGGAGATCACCCTGGTCGAGGCGGCATGGCGGCCATATTCCGTCTCAAGCGCGGCGGAGATTTCGCCGACCGTCGTCTTGGCCCGCGCCGCCTCGATGGCGAGCGCGAGAAGATTGCCGCTTCCGCTCGCCGCCGCTTCCTTCAGTCGGTCGAGCGCCGCCTGCGCCGCCACGGGGTCGCGCTCGGCGCGCAGGCGCCCGAGCTTGCCGATTTGCGCCGCCCGCACGGCGGAATTGTCGACCTTCAGCACGTCGAGCGGAGCTTCGCTCGCGGGCCTGAACCGGTTGACCCCGACGACCGTCTGCGCTCCCGAGTCGATGCGCGCCTGCGTCTTCGCCGCCACTTCCTCGATGCGCCGCTTCGGTAGCCCCGCCTCGATCGCCTTGGTCATGCCGCCCGCCGCCTCCACCTCTTCAATGTGCTCAACAGCGCGGGCGACGAGATCGGCGGTCAGCCGCTCGACGTAGAAAGAGCCGCCCCAGGGGTCGATGATGCGAGTCTCGCCGCTTTCCTGCTGCAGCACGATCTGCGTGTTGCGTGCGATGCGGGCGGAGAAGTCTGTCGGCAGCGCCAGCGCCTCGTCGAGCGAATTGGTGTGCAGCGATTGCGTGCCGCCCTGCGTCGCCGCGATCGCCTCGACGGTGGTCCGCACGGCATTGTTGAAGACATCCTGCGCGGTGAGCGACCAGCCCGACGTCTGACAGTGGGTGCGAAGGACGAGCGACTTTTCGGATTTCGGCGAAAACTGCCGCATCAGCCGCGTCCACAACAGGCGGGCGGCGCGCAGCTTGGCGATCTCCATGAAAGTGTTCATGCCGATCGCGAAAAAGAAACTGAGCCGCGGAGCGAAGGCGTCGACGTCGAGGCCCGCCGCCACGCCGGCGCGCACATATTCGACGCCGTCGGCGAGCGTGTAGGCGAGCTCGAGATCGGCGGAGGCGCCCGCCTCCTGCATGTGATAGCCGGAAATCGAGATGGAGTTGAACTTCGGCATATGCGCCGAGGTGTAGGCGAAAATGTCGGAGACGATCCGCATCGAGGGTCCGGGCGGATAGATATATGTGTTGCGGACCATGAACTCCTTCAGAATGTCGTTCTGGATGGTGCCGGCGAGCTGATCCGGCCGCACGCCCTGTTCTTCGGCGGCGACGATATAGAGCGCGAGCACCGGCAGAACCGCGCCGTTCATCGTCATTGACACCGACATGCGGTCGAGCGGAATGCCGTCGAAGAGCGTGCGCATGTCATAGATCGAATCGATCGCGACGCCCGCCATGCCGACATCGCCCGCAACGCGTGGATGATCGGAATCATATCCACGATGCGTCGCAAGGTCGAAAGCGACCGAGAGCCCCTTCTGGCCCGCCGCCAGATTGCGGCGATAGAAGGCGTTCGACTCTTCGGCCGTGGAGAAGCCGGCGTATTGCCGGATCGTCCAGGGCTGGTTCACATACATCGTCGGATAAGGGCCGCGCAGATAAGGCGCGGAGCCGGGGAAGGAATCCACAGCCTCGGCGCTGGCGCGATCCTCCGGCCCATAGGCCCTTTTGATCGCAATGCCTTCCATGGTCTCCCAGATGTCGCCCGCGGCGGGAGCCGGCGCGACGGCAACGGGACGGAACGGGATCAAGGCGAAATCCGGAATGCGCGTCATGGCGTCGGCGCTCCTGCTGCGAGGCGTTCCAGGAAGGCTGCGACGTCGCAGCCGGCGAACAAAAAATCCTCCACGCCCGCGGCGGCGAGCCTCTCCGCCAGCGCGCCGGGCTGTCCCGCGAGCACGACGTGCGAGACGACGGCCGCAAGGCGCCTCGCCACCGCTTCCGCGCGGGTTCCGGCTTCCGCAGCGGGCTCTGCATAAGCGGCGTCCGACGCGCAAAGACAAGCGGCGGAAGCGCCGGAGGCCTTGCAGGCCGCAGCGAGCTCGTCGAGATCCGCGAAATCCGCGCCGCCTGCGACCTCGAAACCGCCGGCCTCGAGGACGCCGCACGTGAAACCCGCGCGGGCGGAGGAGGCCGCGCGCGGGCCGAAGGTCGCCAGGAAAATTTTCGGCCGCGCCGAATGGTCGGCGAGAAAAGCGTCGGACGCGTCGCGCAGACGCTCGAATGGCTCGGCGTCGCGTTGAGATCGCAGCGCCTCGAAGGCGATGGCCCGCGCGGCGTCTTTCGCCGGGGGCGCCGGGAAAAGGACGGGCGGCGCAGTTTCGGCAAGATCAGGATAGATGCTGACCCCCGTAAGCGGCCGCTTGCGCAGCGCGACGTCGCGCCGGCGCTTTTGCCGCGAGGCGGCGAGCTTGCCCTGCCAGAAGCCGGAGGCGAGCGCCTGCGGCAAGCCGCCCTTTGCTTCGATCTCCTGGAACAGCGCCCAGGCTTTTTCGCACAAGGACTCCGTCAGGGATTCGAGCGCGCCGGAGCCGGCGGCCGGATCGGCGACATGGTCGAGCCGGCTTTCCTCGCTCAACACCAGTCCCGTGTTGCGCGCGAGCCTGCGCGCAAAGGCGTCGGGCAGGCCGAGGGTGGCCGTGAAAGGCAGGACGGTGACGCTGTCGGCGCCGCCCATCATGGCCGAAGCGGCGGCGATCGTTCCGCGCAGGAGGTTCGTCCAGACGTCGCGGGCGGCGAGCGCGCGCCAGGCGGTCTCGCCGTGCAGCCGCAGCGCGGAGGCGCCCAAGCCGGACGAGGCCTCAACCGCCGCAAAAAGCCGGCGCGCCGCGCGGAACTTGGCGATCGTCAGAAATGCGTCCGTATCGGCGGCGAGCGTGACGCTGACGGCGTCGCGCAGGGTGTCCAGCAACTTCGCGTCTTCGAGGACGCGGAGATAGGCGACGCCCGCCGCCAGCATGCCGGCAAGCTCCTCGGCCTCGGAAGCGCCGGCCTCATTGTACGGGCGCCCGTCGGCGGTAAAGAGGGGGGTCGCGAAACCGCGCTGGCGCAACGCGGTCAAGCCGGGCGCGAGCGTGCGCGCTTCATCCGGCCAAGGGCGACCGGGGCCATGCCGCGCGGTCGCGCCAATGGGATCAAGGCCGAAATCGGCGTTGATCAAATCGGCCGCCATCCCGCGGCCTTCGACAAGATCGGCGAAGGCGAGCGCCGCCGCGAGGCCGCCGTCGGGCGCCGCCTCAAGGCGCAGCGAAATCATCTCCAGACGCACGCCCGCGAGGGCGCGCTCGAGCTCCGCCGCCGATTGCGCCTTGAGGCCGAAGCCGCGCGCCGCGGCCGCGCCCTCGAAGGTCAGCGTCAAACCGGCGGCGCCGCCCTCGAGATCGGCGAGCGCCAGCGCATTGGCCTCAGCTGCGTCAGGATGATCGACGCGCTGCACGATCGAGCATGCCGCGCCGGCGCGCAGCGGTTGCGGCGAGGGACCTTCGGCTTTGGGATAAAGCGGGGCGATCGTGACGCCATCGTCAGTCGCAAAGCGCGGAAGTTCGTTTGCCGGTCCTTTCGCAACGACGCGGGTGACGGCCGCACGCCATGCCGCCTCGCCTTCGGCGTCAGGAAAACGCAGTTTCGCAAAACCCATCAGAGCGCTTCCTTGTCATTGAAGCGGGGCGGCGTCAGGCGCGCCCGCGCGGCCGGGAGCGGCCATGGCCGATTGTCATCTTGCCGTCGGAGGCAGCCGCTGGCGGGGGCCGCGGCCGCCGCGCCTCCGCGGATTGTCGCGCTCGCCGCGCCGATCGTTTCGGATTGGGCCATTGGCGCTTGTCCTTCGTGTTCTCGGGCGCCTTTGCGTGTGCCGGGAACTCTGGTCAGCGTGACCGCCCGCTCGCGTCAGGCGAACTCCATGATGACGGCCTCGACCGCCACGCTCTGCCCCGCGCCGACGTGAATCGTTGCGATCGTCGCATCGCGTTCTGCCCTCAGCACATTCTCCATCTTCATCGCTTCCACTACCGCCAGAGCCTCGCCGGCTTTGACCGCCTGGCCCTCGACGACCAGGATTTCGCGGATCAGCCCCGGCATGGGGCAAAGAAGGCACTTGCCGCCGTCGGCGGCGGCTTTCACCGGCATCAGCCTGGCGAGTTCGGCCTCGCGCCTCGTGTAGACGCGGGCCTCGGCGAAAGCGCCGGAATGCGACAGCAATACGCCATTCAGCGCCGCGCGGACCTGCACGGCGATGTCCTCGCCGTCGATCGCGCCGCGCCAGACCGGATCGCCGGGCTTCCATGTCGAGGCGACGACGGAGGTCTGTCCGTCGGAGAAGCGCAGCAGCAGGCCTTTTTGCGCCTCCTCGGCCTCGAACTCGAAGGTCTCGGCGCCGATGACGACCTGCCGCGTGCACTCGAAGACTACGGCCTTCGCGACCGCCATTTGCGGCACGATCCGGCGTTTGCGGGCGTTGAGCATATGGTCGATCGCGCCTGCGACGATGGCGAGCCGCCGCGCCTCCCGGCCGGCGGGAGCGGGATTGGCGAAGCCGTCGGGAAATTCCTCGGCGATGAAGCCGGTCGAAAGGCGCCCCTCGCGCCAGCGCGGATGCGACATCAGCGCCGCAAGGAACGGGATGTTGTGGCGGACGCCGTCGATCGAGAAGGCGTCGAGCGCGAAGCTCTGCGCCGCGATCGCCTCGGCCCTCGTCGGCGCATGAGTGACGAGCTTGGCGATCATCGGATCGTAATTGATCGAGATCTCGCCGCCTTCGAAAACGCCCGTGTCGTTGCGCACCGTGACGTCGCCGAAACGGCCTTCCTCGGGCGGCCGGTAGGTCACCAGGCGGCCGATCGACGGCAGGAAGCCGCGCGTCGGATCCTCGGCGTAGACACGGCTCTCGACGGCCCAGCCGTTGCGGCGCACTTCGTTCTGGGCAAGGGACAGAGGCTCGCCGGCTGCGACGCGGATCATCAGCTCGACGAGATCAAGGCCGGTGATCAGCTCCGTTACAGGATGCTCGACCTGCAGCCTCGTGTTCATTTCGAGGAAGTAGAAGCTCCTGTCCTGCCCCGCGACGAATTCGACGGTGCCGGCCGAATCATAGCCGACGGCTTTCGCCAGCGCGACGGCCTGCGCGCCCATGAGCGCGCGAGTCTCCTCGTCGAGAAGGGGCGAAGGCGCTTCCTCGATGACCTTCTGGTTGCGCCGCTGGATCGAGCATTCGCGTTCGCCGAGATGGATCACATTGCCATGCTTGTCGCCGACGACCTGAATTTCGACGTGGCGCGGATTTTCGATGAACTTCTCAATGAACACCCGGTCGTCGCCGAAGGAGGCGGCGGCCTCCGATTTCGAGCGGTTGAACCCCTCTTCGACTTCGGCGGCCGTGCGGGCGATGCGCATGCCCTTGCCGCCACCGCCGGCGGAGGCCTTGATCATCACCGGAAAGCCGATCTCCTCGGCGATCCGGGCGGCCTGGGCGCCGTCCTCGATCACGTCGAGATTGCCGGGCACGGTCGAGACGCCGGCGGCTCTTGCGAAGCGTTTCGATTCGATCTTGTCGCCCATTGCCGAAATGGCGTGCGGATTGGGGCCGATGAAGACGATATTCTCTTTCGCCAGCGCCTCGGCGAAGGCGGCGCGCTCGGAGAGAAACCCGTAGCCGGGATGAACCGCTTGCGCCCCCGTCCGCCGGCAGGCGTCGAGGATCTTTGCGATGACGAGATAGGACTGAGCCGCGGGCGCCGGGCCGATGGCGACCGCCTCATCGGCCATCTCGACATGCAGAGCGTCGCGGTCGGCCTCCGAATAGACCGCGACTGTGGCGATCCCCATCCCGCGCGCCGTCTTGATGATCCGGCAAGCGATTTCGCCCCGGTTGGCGATCAGGATTTTGGAAAACACCTTCGCCTCACAAGGGAATGTTGTCGTGCTTGCGCCAGGGGCGCTCGGCCTTCTTGCCGCGCAGCATGGCGAGCGCGCGGGCGATCCTGCGCCTTGTCTGGCTCGGCGTGATCACCTCGTCGATATAGCCGCGCTCGGCCGCGACGAAGGGCGACAGGAAATGACCTTCATAGCTCTTCGTCAGCGCCGCGATCTTTTCGGGATCGCCCATATCCCCTCGGAAGATGATCTCGACTGCGCCCTTTGCGCCCATCACGGCGATCTGCGCCGTCGGCCAGGCGTAATTCACATCGGCCCCGATGTGCTTCGAGGCCATGACGTCATAGGCGCCGCCGAAGGCCTTGCGCGTAATGACGGTGATGAGCGGCACGGTGCATTGCGAATAGGCGAAGAGGAGCTTCGCGCCATGCTTGATGAGGCCGCCATATTCCTGCGCCGTGCCGGGCAGGAACCCCGGCACGTCGACGAAGCTGACGATCGGAATCTCGAAGGAATCGCAAAAGCGGACGAAGCGCGCCGCCTTGCGCGAGGCGTCGGCGTCGAGGACGCCCGCGAGCACCATCGGCTGATTGGCGACGAGGCCGACGGTGCGGCCGTCGATGCGCCCGAAGCCCGTGACGATATTGCCCGCGAACGCCTCCTGAATCTCGAAGAAGTCGCGCTCGTCGACGACCTTCAGGATCAGCTCCTTGATGTCATAGGGCTTGTTGGCGTTGTCGGGAACTAAGGTGTCGAGGCTGGCGTCAGTGCGGTCGACGTCGTCGAAGCTCGGCCAGGAGGGAACGCCGTCCGTATTGTTGGCCGGCAGGAAATCCATCAGTCGGCGGACCTGCAGGAGCGCCTCGACGTCATTGTCGAAGGCCATGTCGGCGACGGAGGACTTCGACGTGTGGACGCGCGCGCCGCCAAGTTCTTCGGCCGTGACCGTTTCGTTCGTCACCGTCTTCACCACGTCGGGGCCGGTCACGAACATGTAGCTCGTGTCGCGCACCATGACGATGAAATCGGTCATGGCCGGCGAATAGACGTCACCGCCGGCGCAAGGCCCCATGATGACCGAGATCTGCGGAATGACGCCTGAGGCCTCGACATTGCGGCGGAAGATTTCGGCATAGCCGCCAAGCGCCGCGACGCCTTCCTGGATGCGTGCGCCGCCGGCGTCGAACAGGCCGACGACGGGCGCCCGCATGCGCAGCGCCATGTCCTGGATCTTCATGATCTTGCCGGCGTGCGTTTCGCTGAGAGAGCCGCCGAAGACGGTGAAGTCCTTCGAGAAGACAAAGATCGTGCGGCCGTTGATCGTGCCCCAGCCGGTGACGACGCCGTCGCCCGGGATTTTCTGCTTGTCCATGCCGAAGTCGCTGCAGCGATGTTCGACATACATGTCGAGCTCTTCGAAGGAATCCTTGTCGAGCAGGAGTTCGATGCGTTCGCGCGCGGTGAGCTTTCCCTTCGCGTGCTGCGCGGCGACGCGGCGCTCGCCGCCTCCGGCCGCCGCCTCGGCGCGCCGCCTTTCGAGGTCTTCGACTATGTGTCTCATGCTCGCTCGCTGATGAAGGCCGGGACCGGCGCGGCCGGGAGCTTCGTGGTTTTTGGAAATTCGCAAATTTTTTCAGCTTCGAGGCGCGCTGCTTCGCCGCCTCCGCCGCGGCAGCTCGGCCGACCCTGGACGAAGATCGATTTCCTTGCTTTTTCCTGTTGTCGAACGGTCATTTGCGTTCTACTGCAGTTTCGCGCCAGAGCAATTGGAAATGGGTGAATTTGCAAAATTGCTAATCGGATAACTTTACAAATGCAGAAATTGTTCGCGGGCCAGGCCCTGAGACGACGACGCGAGGAGCTCGGTTTGGCCCAGATCGTCGTCGCCAAGCGGATCGGCATATCGCCGAGCTACCTCAACCAGATCGAAGGCAATCAGCGGCCGCTGACCGCCGCCATCCTCGTCGAGGTCACCCGCGTCCTGCGGCTGCAGGTCGCCGACCTTTACGACGACGGGCCGGAGCGGCTCGCCGCCAATCTGCGCGAGATGCTGTCCGACCCGCTGTTCGAGGGCGCCAATGTCGCGGGGCGCGAACTCAAAGCCATGGCCGCCTCCTCGCCCCACCTTGTGCGCGCCATGCTCGACCTTCATGCCAGCTACAGGCGGATGGAGGAGCGCTACCGCGGCCTCGACGACGCGCTGCGGGAGGGCGACAGCGGCGTCGACTCCTCGCGCCGTCCTTCCGCTTTCGACGAGGTGCGCGATTTTTTTCACTACACCGGCAATTATCTCGACGTCCTCGACCGCAGGGCGGAGGCTCTCGCGGATTCGCTTTGGGGCGAGAATGCGGTTTCCTACGAGAGTCTCGCCGCCTATGCCGCAGGCGAGCTTCGCACGCGCGTCGTGGCGAGCGCGCCGAAATCCGCGGCGACGCCGCTGAGCCGCTACGATCCGGCGATCGCCGCCTTGTTCCTCGACGCCGACCAGGAAGCGGCGACGCGCAAATTCCTGATCGGTTGTCATATTGCGATGCGGACACAAGCAGACGCGATCGACAATCTGGCGAGCGGCGCAGGATTCAGGAATCCGGCCTCGGCCGATATCGCCAAACTGGCGCTCGCCAATTATTTCGCCGGCGCCCTCGTCATGCCCTACCGCCGCTTCCTCGCCGAGGCGCGCGCCGTGCGTCATGACGTCGAGCGCCTGTCGCGGCTGTTCGGCGTCAGCCTGGAGCAGGTCTGCCACCGCTTGTCGACCCTGCAGCGTCCGGGGGCGGAAGGAATCCCCTTCTATTTCCTGCGCGTCGACCGCGCCGGCAACATCACGAAGCGCCATAGCGCGACGCGCTTCCAGTTCGCTCGCTACGGCGGCGCCTGTCCGCTGTGGAACATTCACGAAGCTTTCGAGCGGCCGAACCATTTTCTCGTGCAAGTGGCGGAGATGCCGGACGGGGTGCGCTATCTTTCGGTCGCTCGCTCGATCGCCAAGAAGGGGGGCTCGTTCGGCGCGCCGCAGCGCAATTACGCGATCGGCTTCGGTTGCGAGATCGATCATGCCGCCGACCTCGTATATTCCGACGTGATCGACCTCCAGAGCTCGGCGGCGGTCGCCAAGATCGGCGTCAGCTGCCGCGTCTGCGAGAGACGGGACTGCCCGCAACGCGCGACGCCGCCCCTCAATGTCGCAATCATCGCGGACCCCTTTGAGCGGGGGATGGCGCCTTATCGTATAGGAACCGGCGAATAGGTTTCAACCACGCGGCGGCCCGTCCGTCTCGCCATTCGCGAGCGCTGTGCGCTGACGCGCAGAAAAGCCCGCCGCCCGCTTCGACACTCGGCCGAAACGAGATGGAGGCGAGATGGGGGGAGGAGCGAACGATGGGACGCGAGATGAGCATCGGCATGACCGGCGAGGATGTCCGGGTCTTGCAAAAGCTGTTGAATCATCATCTCTCTCCGCCGCTGCCGCCGCTCGTTCCAGACGGCGTCTTCGGCCCGCTGACGCGGGCGATGATCGTCGAATTCCAGAAGCGCAACCGCGACTATCCACCCCGCATGCCGTTTCCGCCGGACACGGCGCCTGAGTACCGCCGCCCGCTGAAGCCGGACGGGATCGTCGGGCGGCTCACCGCAAACGTGCTGTTCGACGCGCGCACCCTTCGCACCGGGTCGCCGACGATTTTCACGCCTCAGACTGAAGCGTCGGCGGCGCGCCGGCCCTTTCTCCTCGCCGCCTCTGTCGGCGATCCGCAGCCGCCGCCGCCGGCTCGCACCTTCCGTCTCGTGCAACTGTCGATCGGCCAGCAGGCGACGGCGAACCCCTGGTCCGTCTCGCCTTTCGTCTTCACGGCGCAATATGTTCTGCTCGCCAAGAACGACGGGCGGCCGGACTTTCTGCTGACCGCCGGCGGCCAGGCGTCGCTGAACGACGGCGGCGCCAACGGCCGCTGGACCGCGCAGGGCTTCGTGCAGATGGGACTTGGCGGTTTCGACAGCCTCAAGCTCTTCGGCGACAAGCTCGACTGGTTCAATCCTTTCGTCGCGCTGATGCTTCAGGAAAATTTCAAAAATAATTTCGGGCCCGCGGGGCCGCCGAGCATTGGCCTCGCCCTCGGCAATCAGGCGACCTGGACCTTGTTGAGCAAGCCGCTTCCGGGCACAAACGACCAGCAGGACACGCTGAGCTTGTTCTTCAATGCGCAGGCCGTCAGCAACACCGATCTCTCGAACGGCAGGTCGAGCGCGCCCGGCGGACAGTTTCTCCTCGGCGTCATCAAGACGTTTTTTTGAGCGCGTAGACGGCCGCGTTGCGGCTTGACGCGCGCCGGCCGAAGCCGAATAACTCAGCCTCGGCGGCGTTCGCGCGCGGCCAGCGGATCAACACCGGCGAGGACGGCATGGCTGTTCTGATCATCGGCATCGTCGTCTTTCTCGGCGTGCATGTCCTGACGACGAGGCGGGAAACCCGGGCGGACCTCGTCGAACGGTTCGGCCTTGGGCCCTATAAGGCCGCCCATTCGCTGGCCTCGATCATCGGCATCGCCCTCATCGTCTGGGGCTTTGGGCTCTATCGAGCCCACGGGCTGATCCCTGTCTGGGCGCCGCCGACATGGCTGCGGCATCTCGCTATGCCGCTCATGTGGTTCGCTTTCGTCGCGCTCGCCTGCATGAATCCGGCGCCGGGCCGCATCCGCGGCCTGCTGCGCCATCCGATGCTGGTTGCGATCAAGACCTGGGCCTTCGCGCATCTCCTCGCCAATGGCGATCTCGGCGGCATGATCCTCTTCGGATCGTTTCTGGCTTACGCGGTCTATGACCGCATCGCGGTCAAGCAGCGCGGCGATGCGGGGGCTCCTCGGGTCGCCTCCTTCACCCGGGCGGACGCGATCGCGCTTGTCGTCGGCACGATCGCCTATGGCGCCATGATCCTCCTTCATCCCATTGTGATCGGCGTTTCCGTGACGGCGTGATTGAGGCCGGCGCGCCGGCATGAAACTCGCCGCCCCGCCGGAAAGTTGTCTGACGCATCGTTCGATCCGGAGACGGCGTCATGGCGGATATTCTCAAATACCGCATCCGCGAGGGCTTGCCTTATCCGATCGGCGCGACATGGGACGGCAAGGGCGTCAATTTCGCGCTGTTCTCCGCCAACGCCGCGAAGGTCGAGGTCTGTCTTTTCGACCAGCACGGCGGGACTGAGCTCGACCGCGTCGCCCTGCCGGAATATACCGACCAGATCTATCATGGCTGGCTGCCCGACGTCGGCCCGAGCCAGGTCTATGGCTACCGCGTGCACGGACCCTATGAGCCGGACGCGGGCCATCGCTTCAATCCGCAGAAGCTCCTGCTCGACCCTTACGGGCGCGCCTATACCGGCGACCTCGAATGGGATCCGGCCGTGTTCGGCTATACGATCGGCCATGCCGACGGGGATCTTTCCTTCGACGAGCGCGACAGCGCGCCATTCATGCCGAAGTCGGTCGTCGTCGATCCGAATTTCGACTGGCACGGCCAGCCGCGGCGCCAGCCGATGCCCTGGGAACGCACGATCTTCTACGAATTGCATGTGCGCGGCTATACCAAGCTGCATCCGGGCGTCGCCGAGCATCTGCGCGGGACCTACGCCGGGCTCGGCGACAAGGCCGTCATCGACTACATCAAGTCGATCGGCGTCACCTCGGTCGAGCTGCTGCCGATCCATAGTTTCGTCAATGATGACCATCTGCTCGAGAACAAGCTCACCAACTACTGGGGCTACAACACCATCTGCTTCTTTGCGCCCGATCCGCGCTATGCGTCCGATCGCGCCAACTGCCTGCGCGAATTCAAGGAGATGGTCTCGCGCTTCCACGAGGCCGGGCTCGAGGTCATCCTCGACGTCGTCTACAACCACACGGCGGAAGGCAATGAGCGCGGCCCGACGCTCTCCTTCAAGGGAATCGACAACGCCTCCTACTACCGGCTGCGGCCCGACGACAAGCGCTTCTACATCAACGATACAGGCGCCGGGAACACGGTCAACCTCTCGCATCCGCGCGTGATCCAGATGGTCACCGACAGCCTGCGCTACTGGGTCAACGAGACGCACGTCGACGGCTTCCGCTTCGATCTCGGAACGATCCTGGCGCGCGAGCCGAACGGCTTCGACAATCAGTCGGGCTTCCTCAAGGCCTGCTGTCAGGATCCGGTGCTTGAAACGGTGAAACTCACGGCAGAGCCTTGGGACTGCGGGCCGGGCGGCTATCAGGTCGGCGGATTTCTGCCCGGCTGGGCGGAATGGAACGACAAATTCCGCGACACCGTGCGCGATTTCTGGAGAGGCTCGACCCATGCGGCCGAACTCGCGCCGCGGCTGCTCGCCTCGCCGGCGGAATTCAACCATCAGGGCCGCAAGCCCTGGGCCTCCGTCAATTTCGTGACGGCGCATGACGGGTTCACGCTGAACGATGTCGTCTCCTACAGCGAGAAGCACAATGAGGCGAACGGCGAAGACAACAAGGACGGGACCTCCGACAACCGCTCCTCCAATTACGGCGCCGAGGGTCCGACCGACGATCCCGAGATCAACCGCGTCCGCGCGCGCCAGATCCGCAACATGCTGGCGACGCTGCTTTTGAGCCAGGGCTTGCCGATGATCGTCGCCGGCGACGAGTTCGGCCGCACCCAGAAAGGCAACAACAACGCCTATTGTCAGGACAATGAAATCTCATGGGTCGACTGGAACATCGGCGACGAGGGCCGGTCGCTCACCCGCTTCGTCAGCCGCCTCGCGAGCCTGCGACGCCGTTTCCCGATCCTGCGCCGCGGCCGCTTCCTGACCGACGCTTATAATGAAGAGCTCGACATCAAGGAGCTGACCTGGGTCAACGCCGCCGGCCGCGAGATGGAGCCCCCCGACTGGGAAGCCTCGCAATGTTTCGGCCTGATGCTCGATGGGCGCGCCCAACCGACCGGCATCAGGAAGCGCGGCGAGGACGTGACGATCCTCATGATCTACAACGCCTGGCACGACGTCGTCGAGTTCGTCCTGCCGAGCCAGGGCGGCTCCGACCAGCACTGGACCTTGCTGAGCGACACCAATCTCAGCGAAGAGGCGATGGAGAATGAAACCGACGTCTTCCGCTTCGGCCAGGTTTATGCCGTGACCGGCCGATCTTTCCTGCTGTTCGCGCTGGGTCCGGACGCGACGGCTTGACGGCTAGGCTGCCGGGGAGGGCAAGCGAGCGAGGCGACCCATCGATGACGAACGGCACCCTCCTCGCATGCCTGACGCTTATGTTGCTTGGCGCGCTCCCTCTCTATTGGGCCTCGGGTGGATCGTTGTTCAACGCCGGGGCCTTGCCCTATGAGAATCGCGATAGCAGGACATCGCCTTGCGTTCGGCGGGCAATTCAAACGTAAAGGGGATCATTCAGGTGCCGAGAGGTAAAAATTTGAACGTTAGAACGGCAACCGGCCATATAGATGGCGCTCGACAGTTTGTTGCCTCGCACACCTTATGTGCGATAAAGTACCTTTTTCTGTCAATAATTTTTACCGCATCGCTAGCGTTTTTCGAGTACAGACAAATGGCACTTGCAGACGACATGAAGTCATCATTTGTACGGCAATCCCCAGAGTCGGATACGGTGATTGTGTTTGTTCATGGCTTTACGGGTGACGGAGTATCAACTTGGAGCTCGTCCAATGCCTATTGGCCAAGGTTATTGATTGAGGACAAGACCTTTGATGGCACCGATGTGTTTGTCTACTCTTATCCGACGGGCTTTTGGTCAACGATGTCTATCGACGAGCTCGCGGAAAACATGAGGTCGGTCCTTTCTGTAAATCACGTCACAGCTTATCATCGTATTGTTTTTCTTTCTCACAGCATGGGTGGGCTTATTACGAGAGCGTATTTGCTCAAGAACAGGGATATCGCGGGCCGTACATCCTTTGCTTACTTTTTTTCTACGCCCACGACGGGCAGTCAAGTGGCTTCGATCGTAAGTGTGGCCTTGAGCAGTCCTCAAATTTCCAAGTTAAAGGCGATGAAGTCTGATGATTATCTTGCAGATATGCTTAGGCAATGGCTGTCCGCGGGCTTCGAATTTCCGTCGTATTGCGCTTACGAAAAGAGGCTGACGAGCGGGCTTTCCTTAGTGGTTGACATGGCAAGCGCATCTGCTCTCTGTACCAAAGCACTCGATCCGATCGATGCGGATCACATTCAAATTGTGAAGCCTCAAAGCCAAGACTCGGCCGCGTATATTGCCTTCAAGGCTGCATATGCAGACGCGATAGTGCAAGAACTGAAAAAGCAATTAGACAGCAAAAAATTTGAACAGCTTAGATCAGAAATAAAATAGATTGCTCTGTTTCCAAGACAATCCGACAGTATTACGCCAACGAATGTCATGGAGGGAATACTCGCTGATAAGTCGCCGCAACGATTGTATGAATTACTTGGCCGATATACCAGCGCTGATATTGCAAAAGGAAAAAATCGAGGAGAGGCTCTCTTTTATTACAAGTTGAGGTACTACAAGTACAGGACGATGGAAACCGATTTTGAAGAAACAATTACAAACAAAATAGGCCAGATGGTAGAGGTGCGCTTCAGGGCCGCGTGGTCTATTTACTTTAGATACTTTCTGTTGCGGTCGTTTATTCCTAGAGATGAAATAATGGCAGCTGGAAACTTTCTTAACTACGATATTACATGGGATAGCGCAGAGAAAATATACGCAGAATTATCGAGTGACAAATCTATTTCGCAAGAGATGAATGCATTATCCTCCCTGCGGAACGATGTTGTCGAGGAGGCGCGCAAAATACTGGCCGCTGTTGAACAGTGATGGCATTGCGCGCCGCGGGTACGCTTGCCCTGTTACCTGGAAAGCCGCCACAATGGCCATTCATATCCCTAATTTCGAGGTGCTTGGCCGGGGTCTCGAAACACGAAGCGATCGGCTGACGACGGGGGCGCTGGTAGCCCAAAGCCAAATCGCTTAAAAAGGAAGTTCCTGGCTTAGAGCGGTTTCCGATCATATTGCGTCATAGCCTGCGGCGGCGAAGAAGTTTGCGCATTCTGTGGGCGTGAAGGCGTCGACGAGGCGGCCGATGGCGGTCCACAGGCCATTGATGGTTCGCTCG
>WBZN01000505.1_pt1 | contig 29973 bp, 28 predicted proteins | sample 5204281 | NCBI WGS metagenome assembly WBZN01 (sample SAMN12344347, study PRJNA552823) | activated sludge metagenome | biome: Activated sludge suspended growth; feature: Nitrification reactor; material: Wastewater; isolation source: activated sludge from nitrification reactor of wastewater... | reverse complement strand
ACTACATCGGCGATCCGACGCTGGCCGACGCCATCTTGGATCGGTTGATCCACCGGGCGCACCGGATCCATCTCACCGCAAAGGAATCCATGCGCGAGCGAGAAGCCGCCAAGCTCCTCGCCACGGCAAAGGCCGCGGCAAAGTCGTAAGTCCATGCATCAGTCGGTCCGTCTGTCCGAAGCTTCTGCCGCTGACGCGGCAGACCGCGTCTGGTCGAAGAATCTTGACTGAACATGACCGATCCGAGTAGAAATCCACTACAACGCCGCCTCGGCGGAATCGCCGGTCACGTTCCGGCGGAATGGCCGGTCGACTTCGCCGGAATACGCAACGATGTGCGTAGTGCCGTCGCGGTACCCAGTCTTGAGTTGGTAGCGCACCTGGCCTGAGCAGGTCATCCAGCGGACCGGCGACGCAGTACACCCCATCCAGGAACAGCATGTGAAAGTGGATGTTCAGGTTCAGAGCTGAGCCGAAGCGCTGGATCAGCGTCACTGCGCCGGTATGGCCAGTGGCGCGGGTGAGTCCGGCGCTCCTGAGCAGGTAGCCCGAGATTGTGCGATACACTACACCGAGCACCTGCGTGAGCGCAGCCGGGTTGGTGGCCAGCAGGAACCGCAATGCAGGTGGGAGCGACAGCACCCATTGACGCAACGGCCGCTCCGGCAGTACCTCATTGGCCAGCAGCGCTGCGGTCTCGACCATGCGCCGCGCATCGCAGGAGGGGCAGAAGCCGCGCTTCTTGCAGCTGAACGCCACGAGCTTCTCTGCGTGGCAATCCTCGCAGCGCAGGCGCAGGAAGCCTTCTTCCAACCGGCCGCACTTCAGGTAGGCGTCAAACTCCTGCTCAATGAAATCCGGCAGCGGGCGGGGACGCAACAGACTATGCTGCGGCAGGATCAAGCGGACTCCCCAATCCTGTCGTGTTCGAGCAGAAATGTCGAACCGAAGCCATTCACTTCACGGACATACTGGATGCCGCATGGAAGTCCTATGACGCCCAGCAGGCGAAGAAGTAGACCGACGCTCAACTCCGGGGGTTGAGCGCCTCGTACAACGCGGTGATGTCTTTTGATCCAAAGCCGAGCCGGGAGGTCTTCGCGTACATCTCGCGAACCCCTCTGATAGCGCAAGGGTCGATGCCGATCTTCGTCGAGAAAGTGATCATCTCATCGCAGACCGCCACCATGTTGTCGACGCTCCATTGATCACTCCCGTATCGCCGGGACGCCATCTCGGGAACGAGGTAGTGTGCATTGGCAATGCCCAGGGTCGGACTGGTCGACAGGATGGTTTGCGCCATCTCCACAGGCAGTCCCAGGCGCTCGAACGCCGCCACTGCGGAGCCAATCGCAATGGTTTGGTAGATATAGGTGAGTCCCATTGCATTCAGCACCTTCTGGGCATTGCCGACCGCCCCCACCTCGTAGACCGCGCTGCCGATGGCCTGGAAGACTCCTCTCCACAGCGCGACATCATCCGGATGGCAGGACAGGACATACTCGGCAGTGCGCTGTTCCACCAGCCTGGGATACGCACCAACGGCCATGTCCGAATAGCGTCCACCGTGAGCGGCCACCAGCGTCGACAGGCTGATGGAGTCGTCCGGGTCCATCGCCGCGGCATTGATGATCGGCTTGCCGCGAACCGCACTGCAAACTTCCGCTGATTCCAATACCTGCCGGGTCGATGCGCCATCGAGGAGCGTGAGGATGATCCCTTCCGAGGCATCGATGGCCTCCGCCGCCGTGGACGAGACCCGTGCGCCTGCTTCGCGCAGCGCATCGGCCTTGGCCTGCGTCCGGTTGAAGACCGTCACTTCGTGCCCCGCCGACACCAACGCGAAAGTCAGGGCGCGCCCGATGTTTCCAATCCCGATCACTGCCAGTTTCATCTCTACAGCCCCCTCATAAGACGCGCGATTCGACAGGATTCATGAAGCCGCGTATCACTTACTTGCAGTCGTGACAGTATGTTGTATATTAGAATAACAGTTGTCATCTAAAACCAGCGACGCTTTTTCCTGGGCTTGATCAGAGGGGAATCACATGAATCGATCGACGAAGCTGGCCCTGCTTTCGCTTGCCACCGTCATCACTGCGTCGTACACAGGCCTTGCCGCCACCCCACCTGCAGCCTCCGCGGAGAGTGAGTGGCGGGTCATCGGCCTGACGCCGGACAATCAGCATTACAGCTCGCTGGCGCAGATCAATGCCGGCAACGTCGCGCAGCTTTCCCTCGCCTGGTGGGCCGATATCCCGACGCGGGATGGACTGGTCGGTGAGCCACTGATCGCTGACGGCGTGGTCTACCAGAGCGGCGTGCCGTCCATGGTGTGGGCGAATGACGTCCGGACCGGCAAGCTCCTCTGGGCATTCGATGCCAGGGTCCAATATTCCGGCCACTTCGTCCCGAATTGGGGCAGCCGCGTCAACCGCGGCCTTGCGCTCTGGAAGGACAAGGTCTATGTCGGAACCGGCGATTGCCGGCTCGTGGCCATCACGCGCGCAACGGGCAAGCAGGCTTGGGAAGCCGATGTCTGCCATGGCAACCCGAACCTCACCATCACCGGCGCACCGCGCGTCGGCGGCGGCAAGATATTCATGGGCAGTTCCAACGCCGACTCAGGGGGCGCCCGCGGACCGGACAGTTCATCTCCGCGGACACCTACGGTCCTCGCGTCACCTGGGCCTCCGGCGTGAATCCGAAGACGGGCCGGCCGATTGAGCTTCCCGGAGCGCGCTATTACGAGATGAAGGATGGCGTGGCCCTGCACTACCCGGGGCAGGTTGGCGCGCGGGGATTGCAGCCGGCGGCCTTCAGCCCGCTCACGGGCCTGACGTATCTTCCGGCAATCGACGCGCCTGCGCGCACTACTTACCTGCGGGCATCGGCGGCTGGCACCGGCATTTCCCCTCAAGGGTCGCAGGCAACGCGACTCGACCTTTCTTCGCCCGACATCCTCGCCGCTGCGCATGCCCAACTCATCGCCTGGGACCCTGTGCAGCGCAAGGCACGATGGTCGATCCAGGAGCAACTGCCCTTCTTCACCGGCACACTCGCGACCGCCGGCAACCTGGTGTTCGTGGGCAAGGGCTCCCTCCTGCGGGCATTCGATGCAAAATCCGGAAAGGTCTTGTGGTCGAATACGATTCCCGGTGGAACCATGGCAACGCCAGTCACGGTGCAGATCGACGGCGAACAGTTGGTGCTGTTTGCCATCGGCAACAATGGCGCGAGTGCCGAGACCACCTCGAGCGGCCCGCCATACGTCAACGACGGCAAGATTCGCAACGCGCCCTCTCGACTGCTGGCGTTCAAGGTTGGCGGTCACGCGACGCTGCCGCCGACGAATCTCGATGATGTGTATCCACGTCCGCCGCTACCGCGCTTCCCCGCGGAGCTCGCCGCCAAGGGTCGTCAGGCGATGTCCGAAAATGGCTGCGACTTCTGCCACGGTGGCGAAACGCTCGATGCCGTCGGCAGCGTGCCGAATCTCAAGAAGTCCAGCGCCGCGACTCACGCCGCCTTCGCGAGGATCGTCATCGGCGGAGAGCGAAAACCGCTGGGAATGCCGGATTTCAGTTACATGGACGAGGCCACTGTCAAGGCGATCCAGGCATATGCGATAAACTTGGCGTGGGATGCCTACGAGGCCCAAGGAGCGAAGCACCATGAGTGATGTTCGCGAAGAACTGGCACGCACCCTCGCCGCGTCTGAAACCGCCGTCCGCAATGGCATGGATCCCCAGATCTTCGCGCGGTCGTTCTACGACGACGACCTGGTGGCCGTCGTGGAAGGAGTCGACAAGGCCACGCGCGGGTTGCCGGCATTTGCAGCACGCATGGAGGAGTTTCTGCGGGATCTTGGCCCGAAGCCCCAGGTGTCGTTCAAGCTATGCGATCCCATTCTGAGCTCCGGCTCGTACGCCATGGGGTTCATCGACGCTCGATTCCATCCTGATCTGGCCGGCGCCGAGGACGTGCAGCTTCGAGCGTTGATGGTCTGGAAGCGAAGTGAACACGGCTGGCGGGTCACATTGGAAATGTATGGTGCCGGATCCGTCTAGACCTGCCGCCGAGTCAGAAAGCCTGCGGATACCGGTTCGGCAGGCGATCTCCTGGGCGCTGTTCGCGTTTCTGCTGTTCGTTGCAGCGTCGGTGTGGCTCGTTTGAGGCTCAAGGCCCCGCGCCATCGCTTGCGGTATCGCAGGACATGACTACCGCGACGAGTCGTGCCGCCATCCGCGACGATGAGCGCCTGTATGGCTCATTCAGCAGCTTCTTCCTGATGATTGCCACGTTCGGCGCCTCCGCCTGGATCTTTCTCGTCGGCAGCGTGCTGCCCTTCGTCGGAAATGCCCGGCTCGGCATGCTGGGTTTCATCGCCGGCGTGCTGCTCGGCTCCGTCATCTGCCTGGTGGGTGCCGCACTGCCGGGCTATCGCTACGGCATCGATTCGATTGACGTCAGCGCGGCGTGCCTGGGGTCCCGCGGCACTCTGTTGCCCATTGCCGGCACGGTGCTCATGTCACTGTGCTGGGCGGCCGTGCTGATCGCCATGATTGCCAGCGGCATGACCTCACTCCTGACCCAGCTGCACCTCGTCGATGCCGCCGCCGCCAATCGATTGCGACTGCCCGTCTACCTGGGAGTCACCGCGCTGTGCTTTCTCCTGCCGCGCTCTGGACAGGATAAGGTGCTGCGTGCGACGGCCCTGGTGGGACCCGGCCTCTTGGGAATCGCCGCCATCTGCTTCGGACTGATGCTTTCCCGCTTCGGCTTCTCGCACCTGTGGAACGTCAACGTCCCCTCGAGTGCCGCCCTGACCCAGGACCGGCGGACGGGGCTGTGCTACGCACTGGAGTTTGGCGTCACGTTTTCCGCGATGTGGTGGCCCTTCGTCGGCGGGCTATGCCGCCTGGTGAAGCATCGTCGCCACGTCATTCATCCTTTCATGTTCGGAACGCTATGGGGCAGTGGGTTCTGCGCGGCGGTGGCGGCTCTGGCGGCCGTACACACGGGATCCTCCGATCCCGTGGTCTGGATCGTGGGACTGGCCGGGCCCGTGACGGGGACTCTGATGGTCGCCCTCATTTTCCTGATGAATATTCCCACGACCGCGATGCTGGTCTCCTTCGCCTCGATCACGATGCAGCAATTCCAGGTGGTCGCCCGCATGCGCTGGACCGTGCTCGTGGCGATGACCTTCATTCCGGTGGCCTTCGGGGCGGTCGACCCCGATTGGGTGCTCGCACACGTGGCCGGTATCACGTCCTACAGCGGACTGATGTTTCTGGGGTTGGCAGCCATCGCCGTGGTGGATTTCCACTTCCTGAGGCATCAAAGACTCGAGGTGAAATCACTGCTCGGCCAGGAGATCGGTGGCCGCTACTGGTTCTGGGGCGGCGTGAACTGGATCGCGATGCTCATCGTGATCCTTGGAGTAGTCATATACCTCTGGATCTATGATCCCCTTTCACTGGCGGTCTCACCGGCATTCAGGTTCCTGGGCGCCGCCCTGCCGGTCATGCTGGGAAGCGGTGTGCTCTATTTCGGATTGATGCAGGTAATCGCCATCCCACGGGGCCGAGGGAGTTACCGATAGCCCAGCACCGCGGTCAGGATGATCGCCGTCAATGCTCCGGCACCCCACCCTGCCCCGCGGCCGCGCCAAACTCCAGGCGGATGTGGTTCAGGTCGTGCGGCGCCACGATCTGCTCCGGATCCATCGCCGCCTCGTTGCGGTTCAGGCAATACACCGCGATGCGCAGCGCCTGCGCCTCGGTCAACGTGCCCGGGTCGCCAAAGGGCATGGTGGTGATGATGCGGCTATAGAAATTGCGGGCCGTGTGACCCGACCAGCGCTCACGGAACTGCCCGCCGAGCAGCGGCGGAGCATGCTGCGCTCCCTGCATCTCGACGCCATGGCACATGGCGCAATGCTGGAAGTACTGGTCCTTGCCTTCGTCCACCAGCGAGACCGGTGCAGGATGCGCGGCATCGGGCAGTGCCATCGCAATCCAGCCGCTGCCATAGTCCTTGCCGCCGACCGGCACCACGATGAACTGGCGGCCATCGGCCTCATAGCTGATCGGTCCGCCAGTGGTGCCCGCGGGCAGGCGCTTTTCCCACACCACTCGGCCGCTCAGCTTGTCGTAGGCGCGAAACGTCGAGGGCCCTGCGATTCCCGCGGCGCCGAACAGCGCATCGCTGCTCTCGCCCAGGAACAGCAGCGTGCGGGTCAGCAGCGGCACCGGCCGGCCGGTGGTGCCCAGCGGCGGCAGATGCAGCGACTCGAGCAACGGATGATGACGTGGCCCATCGCCATTCGGCACGGTCCACAACTTTTCGCCACGATTCAAATCCAGCGCCGTAATGCGGCCATAGGGCGGCTTGAGCAACGGCAACCCTTGAGGACCCATGCCATAGGAAGTCGGCGGAGGGGCATGCGGATCGGGCGCCAAGTCCGCAAATTCATAGGCGATGGTCGCGCCCGGCTCGTTGGGCTGCATGAGCGGATTGGGCTCCGGCAGCGTCATCGACACGGCGTAATACACACCGCGTTCCGGATCGAAGGCACCGGTGTTCCAGTTGCCTGAACCCCAGGCACTGGGCACGGAGATCAATCCCTTCTTGCCACCGGGCTTGTCGCTGACCACGGTGTTGGGCGAGAACAGGGGACCGTAGTCGTAATCGGCGAGGATCTTCTTCGCCTCCTCCCGCAAGGCAGGCGTGAAGTCGATGAGATCATCCACGGTCATGCCCTGGCGGTCGAAGGCGGGTGGCTTGGTGGGGAACGGCTGCGTCGGCGAGGTGGCCTCGCCCGGCACGGTGGATTGCGGCACCGGGCGTTCGACGATGGGCCACACCGGCTTGCCGGTGATGCGATTGAACACGAACAGAAAGCCGTTCTTGTTCGGCTGCATCACCGCGGGGATGCGGCGGCCGTTGACGGTGATGTCACCCAGCGTGGGCGGTGAGGCGTTGTCGTAGTCCCACAGGTCATGATGCACCATCTGGAAATGCCACACCCGCTTGCCGGTGCGCGCCTCCAGCACCACCAGGCTGTCAGCGAACAGGTTGTCGCCGGGCCGATGGCCACCATAGTAGGAATTGGTCGGCGCACTCAGCGGCACGTACACATAGCCCAGGTGCTCATCGCCCGACAGCGGCGCCCAGGCCGCCATGTTGCCGACGTAGTCGGCCGAGCCCTTGCCCCAGGACTTACGCAGCGGATCGCCCGGCGGCGGAATCAGGTGAAAGGTCCACAGGAGATTGCCCGAGCGCACATCGTAGCCGCGCACATCTTCGGGCGTGGATTCACGTTCCGGGCCGCCGTCACCATAGCCATCGCCCGCCTTGCCGCCACCATTGCCGCCGATGATGATCACGTCGCGCACCACCAGCGGGCCATTGAAACCGAAGAACAACGTGCCATCGGGGTTGTGACGGTTCAGCGAGACGCGGCCACCTTCACCAAAAGAAGTCTTGAGCGCGCCCGTGACCGCATCCAGCGCGTACAGATACTCGCCGCGAACCGAGAAGATGCGCCGGTCGGCGCCCTCGTGCCAATAGTCCACGCCGCGCGAACCCTCCCCTGCCGCCTCGCGTAGGGTATCGGCAAAAGGCTGCTGCACCCACACGGTCTTGCCCGTGGCCGGAACGAAGGCCTCCACCAGGCCCACGGCATTGGGCGCATACAGGATGCCGTCGATGAGAATCGGCGTGCCGCGCAGGTAATTCGAGGGCGTCAGGTCCTGGTAGCGTTGCGTAAGCGCACCGTCCACCCCCGGCCGCGTCCATACCGTGCGCAAGCGGGCGACGTTTTCCGCGGAGATCTGCGACAGGTTCGAGTAGCGATCGAAGTGCTTGCTACCGCCGTAGTAGCTCCATTGGCCGGCGGGTTCGTCCGTTGCAAACGATGTCGATGTGACCAGGCACATGCCGAAGAGGAACGCGCGCAAGGCTGGGGCTTTCATTATTGGTTCTCCCATATCGGGCATCGAGACCGCCGAGGTTGATTCTACCCGAGTCGGCGGTCGGCCAGCAGCGGCCGGCTGGCGCGTCCTCAGTGAACCGTTGCCTCGAAGCTCACCGCCACCACGACCTCGATGCGTCGTGGCGGAGGATCGAAGGGTTCGCTGTCCCGGGCGGCGCGCAGGGCGTCTGCATCCAGACCGGGATAGCCGCTGCTTTGCACGATGCGGAGTGTTGCAGGCATCATCCAGCCCGTCTCGTCGAGGGTGAATCCGACCACCGGCACGCCCTCGTAACCCATTCGCCGCGCTTCTTCGGAGATCACCAGATGGGACTTCAGGCGCTTTCGAACCCCGGCGAGATAATGTTTCAGTTCATCAGCCTGGGTGTCCCGCGGGACGATGGTTTCCGCGCGCTGCGCCTCATTCGATACTTCAGCACCCGGCAGCGCTGCCCCCGCCGCAGTGGTTGGCGCAGGCGCTGCCGGAGCCACCTCTTGCGCGATCTGTACGAGCGGGTCTCGAACCGCCTCGGGCGACGGCGGCGCAGTTGTCTTCACAGGCCTTGCTGCAATTGGCGGCCGGGCAATCGGTACCGCCGGAGCTTGCGCCGCCCGCTGCCGGTTGGTGACCATGCCGAACAATTCCACCAGCAGTTGATCGTGCACGTCACGTGGCGAGTCCCGCATCGTCCACAGGAGTGCGGACACGACCATCGCGTGCAAGGCTATTGAAGCGACGAACGCCCATCGCAATTCGCTCCGCCTTGCCGTTGGGGCGATAGCCCGATGTCCCGGCGGATCAGCCACTCTGGGTCTGCACCGCCACCCGGCTGAATCCCAATTGCTTGAGCACGTCGGCGACGTCGATGAAACGCTGCAACGTCACATCCTTATCGGCGCGGACCACGAAGGCCGTTTCGCGGGGGAGTGATGCCAACGCTGCCGACAAGGCCTGTGGGCTCAGCGGATGGCCGTTGAAGTGAATCTCGCCCGCGGCGCTCAACTCGATCACCTTCGCGGGCCGCGACTCGTCCACACTCCTGGATGCCTGAGGCAGATGGATGGGCAGACGGCCGCTGGCGATGAAACCTGAAGTGGTCAGTACGATGGTAAACAACACCAGCATGATGTCGACGAAAGGAATCACGTTGATGCTGTCGAAGGGCCGCTCATCCATGGGCAATCTCCCATTGCAGCAGCAACACCTTTGCCTTGCGCAGCAGGGCGTTGTAGAGCGCCATCGCGATCAGCGCCACCACCAGTCCCAATGCCGTGGCCTTGAGCGCCAGCGCCAGCCCGATCATGATGCGGCTGGTGTCGAGTGCGGCGTCTATTCCCATGTTGAAGAACGTGAGCATGATCCCGAGCACCGTTCCCAAAAGGCCCAGGAACGGGGCGTTGCTTGCGATGGAGCCGACGATCATCAACTTGTCGGTGAGTTGCAGCTCCAGCGACTTGGCATCCGCAAAATCACCGAGCTGAACACGCCGGAAAAACAGCATGCGCTCGAGTGAGACGGCGACCATCACCACGCTCAAGGCAAGCAGCAGGCCGATGATGCCGTAGTCGACCAGCGCAGACAGCCATTGCATTCTCAAAATCGCACTCCCAATTGACCTGTCGTCCGCCATCCGCCGTTGTAGCGGCGTGTGACGGCATCCGTTCCGGTCGCCCGGACGAACTCGGCGCGGGCGAACACGTGTTTGCCGAACAAGGAATACGATCCGCCGATTTCACTGACCGTCACGGGGCCGGTAACCGAAAACCGGCGGTCTCGCGGCTGGACTGCGCCATAATTGGCCGATAGGCCCAGCACTTGCCGCCGGCCGGTCCGGGACCACAGTTGTCGCTGCAACTCCACACCGATCAGGTAACCGCTGTCATCCACTGCGCCGTCCGGGTAGCTGTGCAGCCCGCCGGGCCCCGAGACATTGAACTGCTCGCTGCCATCCAGGCTGCGGTTGATCGCGCGTTGGCCGCGCAGCGTGCCGCTCATGGCCCAGTGATCGTCAAGCGCCATCTGTGCGCTCACCGATGCGAACACCTTTGACCAGTGCCCCACCGTATCGATGCCCGCCTGATTCTGAGCCCGCAGCCTAGGATCATCGATTTGCAAGCGGCCGACCGCGCCGCCACCCTCTACGCGACAATCGGCCGCATGCCCGGCCAGCTGCCCATGCAACTCAGAGGCCAGGCTCAGTGTCAGCGCCCGCGAGCGCTTGGCATTGCCCGAGGATGTGAGGTCAATTTCATCCTTCAACCGCTTGCCGGCGTACGACAGCGATACCGACAGGCTGCTCGAGCGGCGGCGAAGCAATGGATAGGAGAGCGTTGCCTCCACGGCATTGGCAGTGCCGTTCGCCTGCAGCGCCTCGTATTCCGCACCCAATTGGTATGTGGTCCGGGACGCCGCAACCTCACCGCGCAGTCCGCTGTTGCCCAGGGGAATATCATAGGCCGCGCGGTAATTCTGCAGACCGGCCGCCTCGGTCCGCATCGCCGACAAGCTGAGCCGGTCCGCCCACCCGAAAGGGCTGTCGACCTCCACGCCGGCGCTCGTCCGATACTTGCCGGTAAAGCGATTGCCATAGGCATCGGTCACCAGGTAGCCACTCAACAGCGGATTGCGCGGCGCGCTGACGAGGACGTCGGTTGTACCCGGCGCCTGGCCGGCGGACAGCGTCACGGCCGGCAGCCGCATGCCTGGCAAGTCTCCCATCTTCAACATGGCCTGTTCGAGAGGGCCACGCGTGATCACGGCAGAGCCTGCGGTGGAATGCGCGAGGATGTGCTGTAAGCGCGAATCGCTCACGCGGGACCGGTTCTCCAGGGTCACGCGCCCATAACGGCCCGGCAGAATCTGCAGATGAACGATCCCCTGCTCCACCTGCTGCTTGGGTACATAGGCGCGAGCCACCAGATAGCCTTTGCGACGACACAGCACGGTCAGGCGGTTGGCCGCCTGCCGGATCTGTTCCAGGCTCGAACGCCGTTCCCGAAAGGGCGCGAGTTCCGCCGCGATCTCGCGTGCATCGAGGAATTCCGCGCCGTCGACCCGAAAGTCGTGCACCAGCAGCCGCTGTTCGCCGGCCTGCTCCACAGGCGCCGCACCGGCCTCCCGCACCTCGGGTGCCGGGGAGACCTCGGGTCGCGGCGGGCGTGGCGGCGCCACCGCATCATTCACCGCATGACCGATATCGTAGGGAGGCGGCGGTGTCTCCGCGGCGCGTGTGGGGAGAATCATCATGGTTGCCGCCAGGAGCGGCGCGCGGATGCACAACCGGACTATCGACACATGAACGAACAGGCGCATGGATGGCAGGACCTTGGATCAGCGCGGCTCGCCCGGCTCGGGCGATGCGGGCTTCCGAGGCTCCGAGGACTCCTCGAGATCGAATTGAACGCCATCGACGGAGAGGCTCTTGACGTCGGCCGAGTAATCCGTGGTCAACAGCTGGAGCTGTGCATCCAATGCTGCCGGCTGCGCCGCATCCAGATGTGGCGCCCCGTCGAGGTTCATCGCCACGGCCTCTTCGGTCGTTGCTTGCGTGATGGCTGCCTGCACTTGGGCCCGCAATAGCTGCTGGCGCACCAGCGCCCCCCCATCCTGGTAGGCGCTGTCACTGACGCCGCCGTCATTGGAACCGACCAGATCTCCCCCTGCGGATCCGCCAACCACCTGGCCCGACGCGTGGCTGCCATCGATGCTGCCGAAGGCCGTGTTGTAACCGGCCAGTCCGCCGACGTGGGACCCGCCGCTGACATCGCCGGACGCGGAGGACTGGCTGATGGCACCGGTGTTGCTGCCGACCAATCCGCCGAGTCCATCGGTGGCAGGACCCCCGCTCACGTTCCCCGAAGCGGACACGCCCGAGATGGCGCCGAAGAAATTGTTGCCCACCGCACCGCCGATGGAGAAACCTGAGCCGTTGACGGAAACGTTGCCGCTTGCCGTGGAATTGTCGATGGTGCCGCCAAAGCCGAACAGATCAGCTTCATTGGTGCCGACCAGACCGCCGATGTCGGTGACGAATTGCCCTTCCCCGCCGGCAGTGCCCACCGTGAGGTTGCCGCTGGCGGAGGAATGAATGATGGCGCCACCGTTGTTGTCCCCCACCAGGCCGCCGTAGCTCAGTCCGTTCACCAGCGAATTCGCCCAGGTCACGTTGACATCACCCGAGGCTGACGAATCGATGATGGTGCTGCCCCAGAAATTCAAGCCCACCAGACCACCCACCTGCAGGGAGTTGGTCGCGGTGATGTCGACATCGGCAGACGAAGCGCTCACCGTGCCACCCAGATTCTGGCCCACCAGTCCTCCGATGCCGGTGCTCGCCGTCAATCCGCCGCCATCGTGCAGATCGATCCCGGAGGCATTGATGCTGCCGCGCGCACTCGACGCATCGACGGTGCCGAAATTCTCGCCCACCACGCCACCAATCCCGGTGCCAGCCGCATGCGCATCGATGGTGATATCCGCATACGCGTGCGAAACGGTTGCGCCGGGATAGTTGAAGGCGACGATCCCCCCCACCGGCTGCGTGCCGCGCAGGTAGGCGTTGACGTACACGTTGTCGACCGTACCGAGGTTGGTCGCCACGAGCCCGGCAGCCACGCCGCTCAGTGTCGCATCATCACCGCTGGCAATGAACGCATCGACCAGGCGCACATCGCGCACGCGTCCGCTGGGGTCATCGAACGAGCCCAGGGTGCCGATCAGCGCGGCATCCTCGAACTGTGCGTATTGATTGGCGGTCTTCACGGCCACCGTCAGCCGGCTGATCGAATGTCCCAGCCCTGCCAGGTTCCCGACCAGCGTATTGATCACGGGATACGCGTAGATGTTGCCCACCGCATCCAGGTCTTGCGCGAGCGCAAAGTCGCCGATCGCCGGCGTGAAGTCCATGCGCCCGGTGTCCGCGCTCACCACCGGATCGCCATTGGCATCCAGGACCGGTGCACTCAAGGCGGCGAGTTCGGCCATGCTGTGGATCAGCGTATATGGTGATCCGTTGATGGTCAGCGCCGCATGGGCGCCGCTCAAGGTGATGGCGGCATCGCTCACCTGAACAGCACCATCCGCGCCAATGGACAGGTTGTTGATGTGATAGTCGGCTTCCGGGTCCGCCGTGCCGTTCGTCGCATACCCGCCGGTGTTCATGACGAGCCCGGCATCGGAGCCCGTGAGAACGACCGGTGCATCGATGTTGATATCGTGGCCGGCACTCAACACCAGGTGCGCAGCACTTCCCGTTGCCGACACCGGGGCGCCCACCTCGATGTCATGCGTCGCATCGAGCTCGAGCTGGGTTCCTGCCGACCAGGAGATGGCATCCCGCACGTGGATGTCGCCGTCGGATCCGCTTCCGCTGGTCGATGCCACGGTGACATTGTTGTTGGCAAGCTGCGCCGACAACTCACTGCCTGAGATATCACCGCCCGTGCCAACGGTGAAACCGTCCGGATCGATCAACCAGTGGCCAGTCCGACCGGACTTGGAAACCGTGGTGATGCGCGAGCCGTCGAGTACCTGGACGCGCTCGCCGCTGGTATCGATGGAACCACCATCCCCGGCACCGGGCGCCGATGCGTCCAGTGTGCCGCCGACAAGCGTTCGGCCACCCTCGGACCGCAATGTGATGCTGCCGGTGAGGTCGTCGAGCGTCCGCGCCTGGATGATTCCGGTATTGTTGACCTGTGCCGATAGCAGGTCGCCCGCGGCGCGCGCCGTCAGGATCACCTGCCCTCCGTCCGCCAGGATCGCCTGCCGATTCTCGACCAGAGCGTTCAATCGGCCTTCGTCCATCGTGACGTTCACGCCGGAGCCATCTGCAAGATCGAGGGTGACTCGATTGCCGCTGGCCAGAACGACAGTACCGAGCTCAGCGGACAGGGTCCCCTGATTTGACACCGTGCCACCCAGCAGGACGACATACCCGCCGTCGCCCGCCCGTAAGTCTCCTTGATTGACCACATCCCCATGGCCGGCGCCCCGGAACGAGTACCGGCCGGCATTGAAATCCGCATCGCTCAGGTCCAGCGAACTCACCACCAAGCCCGCAGCATTGACGCTGGAGGAACGCGAGAACAGCACGCCGTTGGAGTTGATCAGGAACACACGTCCGTTGGCATTGAGAACGCCCTCGATCAACGTGCGTTCATTGCCCAGCACCCGGTTCAATGCAATGGCCGAACCATCCGGCTGCCGAAATTGCACGATTTCGCGCGGCGCAATGTCGAAGCTCTGCCAATCGATGGCCACGGCCGCGGTTGATTGCCGGATGGTGGTCACATTGCCGACGGAGCTGATGGCCGCCGAGCCGCTGGCAACCACCCCTCCTTGCGGGGCCGCCAGGATTGCCGGCGCACCCAGCGAGCCGATCGCCACCGCTCCCGCCAAGGTGAATCGGGCTGAGAAAAGGTTCACAAGTGTCTGGCGACGCAGGCTCATTCCCTCTTTGGCTCATCGGACCCGCACCCGTTTCAGGTGCAGCATTGTCAAACCGCTTGCCGGATACGCTATGTTGTATGGTATATAGCGCGCTCGGGATCAGTCAAAGGGGAGGATTGGAGATGTCATTGATCAGAGGTTTCAAGCCGCTGGCGCTCGCGGCGCTGGCATTCGCGTTCACGGCGAGCGGGGCGTCGGCCACCAACATCACCATCGCGGTGGCGCCGACGGCGGCCAATGCCATTGCCGACGTGGTCGCGGACTTCACGCTGGCGAATCCCAGCTACACGGTCACGGTGGTTGGGCAGGATGAGGCTACCACCAAGGACGAGATCATCGCGGGCGGTGCCGGATATGACTTGCTCCTGGCGCAGTCGCCACTGGTTCCGTTGTATTTGAAGCTCAAGTTTCCGAGCCTGATCGTCGACTCGCCTTTTGCGTATGCGCGGGACACCCTGGTCCTGTACTCGATCACGAGCGATATCAGCCGAGGCCTGCCCCGCAAGCTCGATCCATTCTCCATTCCGGATCCGAAGACCCTCGACCCCTATGGCATAGCCGCCCTGCAGGTGGTCGGCCTGCCCTACCTCGCCGCGGCGAAGAAGGGCCTGCCCATTCTTGCGCCTGACTCGGGTGCGTCGTATGCGTCAGTCGAGTTTCTCGGGACGGCCTACGGATTTACCGGCAAGTCGCAGATCTGTTCCGCCGTTACCGGCGTGGAGGAATATGAGGAAGGCAGCTTCCACCACGAATACGTGTTCGGGCGGGATTACTTCACCGACATCGTGCTGGTGGGCGTAAAGGTCGCCAACACGCGCGACACTTTCCAGGAAACCGAGTTGATCGATTTCATCAACTTCCTCGCAGGCGCAGGCGCCACGACGCTGCAGCAGCATTGCTACAAGCTGCCGCCGGCCTGGTCCCCTCCGCAGAAATAATCAAGGAATCCAAATGTCCAGCAACAAGTATCTCATTGCGGCAGCGGGCACGCTGGCCGGCACCCTCCTGGCGGCACTCCCTGCGCAGGCGGCAACCACGATCAAGGTCGGCGTCGCGGCGAATTTCACCGCAACGCTGACGCAGCTCGTCTCGACCTTCAAGCTGCTCTATCCCGGAACCGACATCACCTTCGTGTCAGATTCTTCCGCGAATCTTCAAGCCGCCATCATCAACAAGACGGCCGTCTATGACTTGTTCCTGTCGGCTGACAAGACCCGGCCACAACAGCTCGCGACGAACAATCCGACCCTGGTGATCGGCCAGCCGTTTTTGTACGCGGTGGGTGAGCTCGAGCTGTGGTCTCCGACGGTGAACATCAGCGCCGGACTGCCCAGCCCGATTCCGCGCGACATCGTCCTGGCCGATCCCAACAAGGCCCCCTACGGCACCGCCGCCGCACAGGTGCTGAGCACCGCGCCATGGTCGATTCCCTGGGTCGCGGGCGCTGCGTATCCGCCCGCCGGCACGGCACACGTGGCCACCAAGGCCAACATCAGCCTGACCTACGCCGCAGTGAAGACCGGTGCCTATGGGTACGGGTTCATCGCACAGTCCTCGATCTGCAAGCTGGTTAACAACGTGAAGACGTTCTCTTCCGGCTTCCACCACACCTATCCGTACAACGATTCGGTGCATCCGCATACACAGATCGCCCAGTACGGCATCAAGGTGGTGAACTCGGCGCGGACCGCGGCACAGGACACGGTGCTCACCAACTTCCTCGCCTTTCTGACCACGAACACCACGGGGAAAAACATCATCAAGTCCTACTGCTATTCGCTCACGCTTTAGTTGATGGACGCCCTGGCCGCCGACGGCGCGGCGGCCAGGGCACCCTCCGGCATCTTGCGCCCGCATGGCCGATTCCCGGCCGCGTCTTGATTGGTGCCTGCGCCTGCTGGTTGCCAGCACCCTCCCCGTTAGATCAACTCACACCGTCGTGCTGTACTTCTGGCGCAGATGAAATTGTGCTATTCACAATCCCGATTCCGCAATGTCGCGGCCGTCGGCGCCCCAGATCGGCCAAGAGCACGAGGGACCATGTTTCTACCGAACGCCTTGAGAGGCTGGACATCGACGCAGAAGAACGTGGTGTTCGCCAGCTATCTTGGCTGGACGCTCGATGCCTTCGACTTCTTCCTGCTGGTGTTCGTCCTGAAGGACATTGCGGCAGAGTTTGCCGTCGGCAAGAAGGCGGTGGCTGCCGCGATCACCTTGACACTTGCCTTTCGTCCACTTGGCGCGCTCCTGTTCGGCCGCCTTGCCGACCGGTTCGGCAGAAAGCCGGTGCTGATGCTGGATGTCGCACTCTATTCATTCCTGGGATTCACGACCGCGTTCGCACCCGACCTTTGGACTTTCCTCATCATCCGGGCACTCTTCGGGATCGCCATGGGAGGAGAATGGGGGATCGGCGCGTCGTTGACGATGGAGTCGGTGCGCCCCGACGCCCGCGGAGTCGTGTCCGGATTGCTGCAATCAGGCTATCCGACCGGTTACCTGCTCGCCTCCGTCACCTATGCCTTGCTGTTTCCCCTGGTTGGCTGGCGCGGACTCTTCATGGTCGGGGCGCTGCCCGCACTGCTGGTCATCTACATACGCAGGTCCGTGCCTGAATCGCCCGCCTGGAATCGCGATGCGGCCAGTCGCAGCCGGATTTTCAGCGTATTGCGGTCGCATTGGAAGCTCGCGCTCTACACCACGCTGTTGATGACCGCATTCACCTTCTATTCCCACGGAACCCAGGATATCTATCCGACGTTCCTGCAGGTGTACCACGGGCTCGATGCACGCCAGACCGGGACCATCGCCGTCATCTACAACCTGGGCGCCATTCTCGGGGGCTGGGTGTTCGGCGCCTGGAGCCAGACCCTGGGACGCAGGCGCACCGTCGTGGTTGCCGCAATCCTGTCGCTGCCCGCCGCCTATCTATGGGCCTATTCCGGCACCATGGCAGCTCTTGCAACGGGCGCATTCCTCATGCAGGCATGCGTCCAGGGCGCCTGGGGCGTCATTCCGGCGCACTTGAACGAGATATCCCCGCCCGAGGCACGCGCGACGTTTCCCGGAACCATCTACCAGCTCGGCAACCTGATCGCCTCCTCAAACGCGGTGTTGCAGATGGCGCTCGCCGAACGCAACGGTGACTATCCGTTTGCGCTCGTGAGCATCGCGGTAACCGCCGCCATTTCCATTGCGACGCTGGCTGCCATCGGCCACGAGGCACGGGACATCCGGATGCATTGAATGCGTTGCTACTGACCCAACGATCACCCGCATCAGATGGGCTTCCTGAACCGCTCCGCACGCACCTCCGCGAGCGCCCTCTCGATGGCATCTTCGATTTCTTCAGAGTCCGCATCGGCGTTGTGGGATTGCGCTGCCGTGACATTCAAGTCGAACAGTCGCCATCGAACCGCGCCCGCAACGCCTATGCACTGCAGGAACCAACCAAGCTCATTAGATAAATAAAATCAATAGATTACACAATATTTCTGATCTATTATCTATGATAGGAGCCCTTCACTCTTGGATGACGGAGCTTCAGATTTCAGCGAAGGGGTCTAGATGGTGCGGCAGCGGAGTCCACGTCGGCGTTCACGCTACGCTGAGTCTTTTGACCTGGAACTGCGTTAGTGTCGGCGAAAGACAAATGACACTCACGAATTCCACGAAGGCGCCCAGTCAAAACGTGATCGTTCATCTCATCAGGTAACCGCTTCGGTGGTTTTGCCTTCTTGGCGAAATTAAAGTCCGTCATTCGTTTGACGATTTCCGGATGGTTCGCCCTGAGTACGTCGAACTTCTCCTTGAAGCCGTCCTTTGCCTGGAATACGACTTCGCGCCGCCGTCCTGCAGCCATGGCGCCAAATTTCTACGCTACCAGCCACTTAAGAAAGGCGTCAGCATTCGTCGGGGCTTTAACTTCCTTTGATTGCTTCGCGCGCAGAACACGCTCTACTGCCTCATCACGGAATCCGTCCGTGGACGCAGCGTAGTCGCGCCCCGTGATATCTACGAAAGACAACCCGAGGTCACCGGTGACCCAGCTTTGAATGGCGGAATTGAGGTATTGAGACATGGCTACGGAATCTTCCTTTTCAGTGATTTCGGCACATCCGTCCGCAACAACATTCCAGCGTGAATCTGATAAATCGGGTCCCCGTTAGGATTAAACTTCAACTTGGATCGCTCGACTGAGGTCAGCACAACCCGAACATGCAGTTTCGTGCCATCTTCCAACCTAAAGACAACCTCTTCACTCCCCAAGGGTTTGGCACCGACCTTGACCGTCTTGCCAAGATCGACTGGCGGCGGCGTGTATATCGACGGGCCTTTGACGCGAGGGGCTTTTCTCGCAGCACGCTTAGCCATCAGATCAGCTCCATTTCACCGATGTTCCAAAACATGGTGCCGTCTCGCGGAATCGAACCGCGGACCCACGCATTACGAATGCGTTGCTCTACCAGCTGAGCTAAGACGGCAATACCAGGCAGGCTTTGACGGTGCGCATTCTACCTTAGGTCAATTCAGGGACGAAAGGCTGCCGCGCTGTTTTGCGACGCCGCGCAAGGCTTTGGGCAGGGAAAAGACCACGTGTTCGGTCACCCCGCCCAGCTCCTCGGCCAGCTTCCCGCCCCAGGCCTGGAGCTGCTCAACCACCCCGCGAACCAGGATTTCGGGAGCGGAGGCGCCAGCGGTGACGCCCACCACGTTCACGCCCTCGAGCCACTGGCGCTGCAGGTATTCGGCGCCGTCGATCAGGTAGCCCGGCTTGCCGGATTTCTCGGCGATCTCGCGCAGGCGATTGGAGTTGGAACTGGTCTTGGACCCCACCACGATCAGCAGGTCGCAGCGTTCGATGAGCTGCTTCACCGCATCCTGGCGGTTCTGGGTTGCATAACAGATGTCCTCGCGGCGTGGCGCCTGCAGCGCGGGGAACCGCTTGCGCAGCGCCTCGACCACCTGCGAGGTGTCATCCACCGACAGCGTGGTCTGGGTGACGAAGGCGACCTTGTCGGGGTTGCGCACCGGCAGGCGCACTGCATCCTCGATGGTCTCGACCAGGTAGATCTGCCCGCCGTGGGAGGTGTCGAACTGGCCCATGGTGCCCTCCACTTCCGGGTGGCCTTGGTGTCCGATGAGGAACACTTCGCGGGCCTCGCGCGCATAGCGCGTGACTTCCATGTGCACCTTGGTCACCAGCGGACAGGTGGCATCGAACACCGTCAGGGTCCGGCGTTGCGCCTCCTCCTGCACGGCGCGCGAGACGCCGTGCGCGCTGAAGATGACCGTCGCGCCGTCCGGAACGTCGGATAGCTCATCGACGAACACCGCGCCGATGCGGCGCAGCCGCTCCACCACGAACTTGTTGTGCACGACTTCGTGCCGCACGTAGATGGGCGCGCCGAACAGCTCGATGGCGCGCTCGACGATGTCGATGGCGCGGTCCACACCCGCACAGAACCCGCGTGGATTGGCGAGCAGGATGTCCATTTACGTGGCCTTGCGCCCCGAGGTCTCGCGTCCCGCGTCCATCAGCGCATCCAGCAGCAGGAAGGCTGCGCCCACGGTGATGGCGGAATCGGCGACGTTGAACGCCGGGAAATAGGCGTCTTGCCAGTGCACATGGATGAAGTCCACCACGAATCCCAGCCGAAAGCGATCGATGACATTGCCCAGGGCGCCTCCCAGCACCAGCGCCAGTCCCGGCGACAACAGGCCATTGCCGCGACGCGGCAACTGCAGCAGCCACACCAGGATCCCCAAGCTCACGCACAGCGCCAGCGTGATGAAGAAATTGCGCTGCCAGCCGGAGGCCTCGGAGAGGAAGCTGAAGGCTGCGCCGAGGTTGTGCATGCGCGTGATCTGCAGCACCGGCAGCACGGTGATGAACTCGAACTCGGTGAAGTGCTGCAGAATGTAGCGCTTGGTGAGCTGGTCGAGCAGGATGACGAGCACCGAGACGATGAGCCAGCGGAATGCGCCGCCGCGATTGGTCAGGATATTCATGCGAACTGCCGCTCCTCACCCGGCCCTTCCACGTTGCCGACGCAGCGGGCGCAGATGTCCGGGTGCGCCGGGTTCTTGCCCACATCGGTCCGCCGGTGCCAGCAGCGGATGCACTTGGGCGCCTCGGACGCCCGCACCTCCACGCGCACCGGTTCGCTGGCCGCGGCCGCGAACGGAACCACCGCGGCCTGGCTCGTGATCAGCACGAATCGCAGCTCGTCCCCCAGCGCGGACAGCGCCTTGGCCTGCTCTGCCGGCGCATGCACCGTGACCTCGGCCTCGAGCGGTGCGCCGATGGCACCCGCGGCGCGCAGCCTCTCGAGCTCGCCCGCCACCTGGGTCTTCAGCGCGATGATCGCCGGCCAGTCGATCTCGCTATCGCGCTCGACGCCGGCCGGGAACTCATGCCACTGGTTGAGGAACACCGAGGCATTGGACGTGCCCGGCATGTACTTCCAGGCCTCCTCCGCCGTGAAGCTCAGGATGGGTGCGATCCAGCGCACCATGGCCTGCAGGATGTGGAACATCGCGGTCTGCGCCGAATGCCGTGGCCGGCTGTCCCTGCCCGTCGTGTACAACCGGTCCTTGATGATGTCGAGATAGAACCCTGACAGGTCCACCACGCAGAAGTTGTGGATCTTCTGGTAGATCTCGTGCAGCTCGTAGTTGCGGTAGGCGGTGACCAGTTCGTTCTGCATCGCGAAGGCGCGCGAGACGGCCCAGCGATCCAGTGCCACCATCTCGTTCCAGGGCACCGGATGACGCGCGGTATCGAAGCCGTGCAGGTTGCCGAGCAGGAAGCGCAGCGTGTTGCGGATGCGCCGGTAGGAATCCGCGATGCGCTTCAATATCTCGTCCGAGACCGTGATCTCCTTGGAGTAGTCGGTGGCCGACACCCACAGGCGCAGCACATCCGCGCCCAGGCTCTTGGTCACGGTCTGCGGCAGGATGACATTGCCCAAGGACTTGGACATCTTCCTGCCCTTCTCGTCCACCGTGAAGCCGTGCGTGAGCACGCCGTGGTACGGCGCGCGCCCATGCAGAGCCACGGAAGTCAGGAGCGAGGAATGGAACCAGCCGCGATGCTGGTCCGAGCCTTCCAGGTACAGGTCCGCCGGCACGGTGGCCTCGGGGCGGATCTGCGAGAGGCAGTGATGCATGACGCCGGAGTCCATCCACACGTCCATGACATCGGTGACCTTGTCGTAGTCGCCAGCCTCCGCGCCGAGCAGGTCCGCCGCATCCAGCTCGAACCAGGCGTCGATGCCGTCCTTCTGCACGCGCTGCGCGACCGACTCGATGAGCACCTGCGTGCGCGGGTGCAGCTCGCCCGTGGTCTTGTGCACGAACAGCGGGATGGGCACACCCCAGGTGCGCTGGCGCGAGATGCACCAGTCGGGACGGTTGGCGATCATGCCGCTGATGCGCTGCTCACCCCACTCCGGCATCCAGTCGACATGCGCGATGGCCTCGAGCGCCGCCTTGCGAAGGCCCGCCTGTTCCATGCTGATGAACCACTGCGGCGTCGCGCGGAAGATCACCGGCGTCTTGTGCCGCCAGCAATGCGGATAGGAGTGCTGGTAAGCCTCCACCTTCAGGAGCCGGTCCTTCTCCTTCAGCACGGCGACGACATGATCGTTCGCCTCGAACACCTGCTCGCCCTCGAACACGGGCGTGCCCGGGAGGAACCGGCCATCCCCGCCCACCGGGTTGTCGACCTCGAGGCCGTACTTGCGCCCAACGTTGTAGTCATCCAGGCCATGGCCGGGCGCGGTGTGCACCGCGCCGGTGCCGGCATCGAGCGTGACGTGCTCGCCCAGCACCACCGGTACGTGACGGTCGTAGAAGGGGTGCGCGAGGGTCAGCTTGTCGAGCATGTCGCCCTTGATCGAGGTGAGGCGCTTGAACGCACCGATATCCAGTGTCGCCGCAACCTTGTCGACAAGCTCGGTGGCGAGCAGCAGCCGCTCAGGCTCACCGCCGAGATCGAACTCGATGAGCGTGTAGTCGAACTCAGGGTGCAACGCCACGGCACGGTTCGCCGGCAGCGTCCACGGCGTCGTCGTCCAGATTGCAACCGATGTCGGCGGCCCGCCGGGCGCAATACCCAGTCGAAGCGCGAAGTCCGCATCATCCACGATGCCGAAGCGCACGTAGATGCTCGGCGAAGTGCGATCCTCGTACTCGACCTCGGCCTCGGCCAGCGCCGAGCGGCAGTTCAGGCACCAGTGCACGGGCTTGTAGCCCTTGTACAGATGGCCGTTCCGGATGATGCCGGCGAAGGCGCGAAGCTGTTCGGCCTCGTAGCGCGAGGCCATGGTGAGATACGGGTTGTCCCAGTCGCCCAGCACGCCGAGGCGCTTGAAGTCGGTGCGCTGCGCATCCACCTGCTTCATCGCGTAGTCGCGGCAGGCGGAGCGGAAGGCACGCGCATCGAGCTTCTGGCCGACACGGCCGTGGGTCTTTTCCACCATCATCTCGATGGGCAGCCCGTGGCAGTCCCAGCCGGGGATGTAGGGCGCATCGTAGCCATCCAGGGTGCGCGACTTGATGATGATGTCCTTCAGCACCTTGTTGACCGCGTGGCCGAGGTGGATCGAACCGTTTGCGTACGGCGGGCCATCGGGCAGGATGAAGCCCGGGCGCCCCTTCGCGGCGGAGCGGATCTTCGCGTACAGCCCTTCCGTCTCCCATGCCGCAATCATCGCCGGCTCCCGGTTGGCGAGATCCGCCTTCATCGGGAAATCCGTCACCGGCAGATTGATCGTATTCTTGTAGTCAGCCACGATTCACCTTGCTGTCCATCACCCTGCGGCCAGCGCGTCGCGCGCTTGCGCGGCGTCCACGTTCATCTGGTCCACCAATGCCTCGAGCGAGGCGAACTTCACCTCGTCCCGCAATTTTTGCACGAACTCCACCTCGAGATGCTGCCCGTACAGGTCGCCATCGAAATCGAACAGGTGCACCTCGAGCAGCGGTTCGACACCATTCACCGTGGGGCGCGTCCCCAGGCTCGCCACGGCCGGCATTGGCCCGGGCCCCACGCCGCGCACCCGCACCGCGAGGATCCCGCCCACCGGCGACTTGCGACGCTTCAACGGCAGGTTGGCCGTGGGAAAGCCTAGCTCGCGGCCGAGCTTGCGGCCATGGGTCACGCGTCCCGTCATGGCGTAGCGCCAGCCGAGCAGGCGCGCGGCGCCCGGAAAGTCGGCCTCCGCGAGCTCGGTGCGCACCCGCGTGCTGCTCACGCGTTCGCCGTCGAGCTCTACCCCGTCGATCTGCTCGACGCTGAAGCCATGCTGCCGCCCGGCCTCGACGAGCGAGGCGAAGGTTCCCGCGGCACGACAGCCGTAGCGGAAATCCGGCCCCACCACCACGTGCCGCACGCTCAAGGAATCCACCAGCAGCTCACGCACGAAGGCTTCCGGCGTCATGGCGCGCATGTGCTCATCGAAGCGCAGGGTGATGAACCGATCCACCCCGGCCCGCGCCAGGCGCACGAACTTCTCGCGCCAGCGCGTGATGCGTGGCGGCGCATCCTCGGGGTCGAGGAACTCCTTGGAACTCGGCTCGAAGGCGAGCACCGCGGCGGGCACACCCAATGCCGCGGCACGGCTCCTGAGCACCCCGATCATCGCCTGGTGGCCGAGGTGCACCCCATCGTAGTTGCCGATGGTCAACGCGCAGCCGCGCTGCGCCAGGGGGAGGTTGTGGATGCCGCGAACCAGTTCCATGCCAGGCTCAATGTCGCACATGCCGCAGCCGCATCCCAGCCGCGAACAGCGCCACGAAATAGACGGCCACGCCCACGGTCACGCACAGACTGGTGTTGAGCACGCGTTGCCAGGTATGCATCGCGAACCAGCGGGACAAATCGCCCGCCATCCACCACAGCACCGCCGCCATGATGAGGCTGGACAGGGCCACCCGCACGAGCAATGCGCCCCAGCCGGCCGAGGGCTTGAGCAGCTCACGCCGACGCAAGCCCCGATACAGGAGCGCCGAGTTCACCAGAGCCGAGGTGCCCGTGGAGAGCGCGAGAAAGGCATGTGGCGCCGGCACCAGCTTGAAGTACGCGAGCGGCGCGACCACCGCGACGTTCAGGCCGATGTTCACGCCCAATGAGACGATGCTGACGCGCACCGGGGTGCGCGTGTCCTGCCTCGCGAAATACCCGGGCGCCAGCACCTTCACGAAGCTGAAGCCCAGCAGCCCGAAGGCGTACGCCATGAGCGCATAGGAACTCATGGTGACATCGTTGGCCACGAACCGGCCATGGCCGAAGAAGGTCGCCGTCAAAGGACCTGCCAGGACGAACAGCGCCACCGCGGCCGGCATGACCATGATCACGACCAGCTTCAGCGCCCAGTCGAGCGTTGCCGAGAAATGCTCGGGCGCTTCGGCCGCATGATGGGCGGACAGGCTGGGCAGGATGACGGTCGCGAGCGCGATGCTGAACACGCCCAGGGGAAACTCCACCAACCGGTCGGCGAAGTACATCCAGGTCACGCTGCCGGTGGGGAGGAACGAGGCGATCTGCGTGTCGAGCAGCAGGCTCACCTGCGCCATGGAGGAACCCAGGATGCCGGGAACCATGAGCTTGGCAACCTGGCGCACGCCCGGGTGATCCCAGCGCCAGCGCGGCCAGCCCAGGAGCTTCAACTTCATGAGGAAGGGCACCTGGAAGGCCACCTGCACCACACCGCTCACGAACACCGCCACCGCGAGCACGAGGCCGGGGTTGGCGAAATGCGGGGCGATCCACACGGCCGCGACGATCATGATCAGGTTCATCAGCACCTGGGTGAACGCCGGCGGGCCGAAGCTGCCGTAGCTGTTGAGCACCCCGCTGCCCAGGGCCGTGAGCGAGATGAAGAACAGGTAGGGGAAGGTCAGCCGCAGCATCTCCACGGCCAGGTCGTAGCGCCCGCCGTCGGCGACGAAGCCCGGCGCGAAGGCCCAGATGATCACCGGCGCGCCGATCACGCCGATCAGCGTGATGACGAACAGCGCGAGGCCCAGCGTCCCGACCGCACCATTGATCAGTTCCTCGACCTCGTGATGGTCGTTCTGGTGCTTGTACTGCGAGACCACCGGCACGAAGGACTGGGAGAAGGCCCCTTCGGCGAACAGGCGGCGCAGGAAATTGGGGATCTTGTAGGCCACCAGGAAGGCATCGGCGATGGGGCCACCGCCGAACAGGGTCGCCTGAGCCACATCGCGCATCATGCCGGTGATCCGCGACACGAGCGTGGTCAAGCCGACGATGGAGGTGGACTTGAAGATGGCGCGGCTCATGGGCGGCGCACACTATAGCAAGGCTGCCCGAGGCTTTTCGGGCCCGACATTGACAGGCGGCGGGCACGACCCTCAAAATACGCGGCTATTTTTTCAGGAGCCATGCCTTGGCCAACACGAAGTCCGCAGAAAAAGCCGCTCGCCAGGCCGTCGTGCACCGTGCACGCAACGATGCCGCCACCTCCCGCCTGCGCAGCGCCATCCGCAAGGCAACGCTCGCCCTGAAGGCCGGCAAGGCCGGGGATGCCGAGAAGGCGCTGGCCGAAGCCACGCCCATCATCGACAGCATGGTCAACAAGGGCATCATCCACCGCAACAAGGCCGCGCGTCACAAGAGCCGGCTGACGAAGCAGATCCGCGCCCTCGCCAGGTAATCCGCGCCGCGCCGTCATGGCGCGGCCGCTGCCTCCGCCTCACGGGGGTGTTCCTCCAGGTATCGCATGACCTCGCGGGCCAGCTCGCGGGTGCCCTCGCCCGTCGCCCCGGAGATCCTGAACACCGGTCCCTTCCAGCGCAGGCGCCGCACCAGTTCCTTCGAGCGGCGCTCGACTTCCTTCGGCTCGAGCAGGTCGATCTTGTTGATGACCAGCCAGCGCTCCTTGGCGGCCAGATCCTTGGCGAACTTCTTGAGCTCGGCGACGATGGTGCGCGCATCGGCCACCGGATCGGCTTGGGGATCCGGCGGACAGATGTCGATGAGGTGCAGCAGCACGCGGGTGCGCTGCAGGTGCTTGAGAAACCGGATGCCCAGGCCCGCGCCTTCCGCCGCACCCTCGATGAGCCCCGGAATATCGGCCATCACGAAGCTTCGGCCCGCGCCCACGGAAACGACGCCGAGGTTGGGGAACAGCGTGGTGAAGGGATAGTCGGCCACCTTCGGCCGCGCCGCCGAGACGGCGCGGATCAGCGTGGACTTGCCGGCATTGGGCAGGCCCAAGAGGCCCACATCGGCGATGAGCTTAAGCTCCAGCGCCAGCGATCGCCCCTCGCCGGGCAGCCCCAGGCCCGCCTTGCGCGGTGCGCGATTGGTGCTCGACTTGAAGCGCGCATTGCCCCAGCCGCCCTTGCCGCCCTTGCCCACCAGCAGGCGCTGGCCATCCACCGTGAGATCGCCGAGCTGCTCCTCGGTCTCCTGGTCCGTGACCACGGTGCCGATGGGCACGGGTATGAAGATGTCCTCTCCGCCATGACCCGCGCGATCGTTACCGCTGCCCGGCTGGCCGTTCCTGGCCTTGTAGGTGCGCTGGATGCGAAAGTCGGCGAGCGTGTTCAGGCCCTCCACCGCGGTGAGCCAGACATCCCCGCCATTGCCGCCATCACCGCCATCCGGCCCACCAAAGGGCACGAATTTCTCGCGCCGAAAGCTCACGCAGCCACGCCCGCCGTGGCCGGCCTGGACCTTGAGGGTTGCTTCGTCGATGAACTTCATGCGCTGCCCTTGCCGCCCAATGAAAAAGGGGACGGACCTGAACGCCCGTCCCCTTCATTCAAACACTGGCCGGGCTCGAAGAGCCCGACGCCATCAGCCCGAAACGACGCTGACGTAGGTGCGCTTCTCGGCGCCGCGCACCTTGAACTCGACCTTGCCCGCGGCCGTGGCGTACAGGGTGTGGTCGGTGCCGATGCCCACGTTCACGCCGGGACGGTACTGCGTGCCACGCTGGCGGATGAGGATGTTGCCGGCGAGCACTTCCTCGCCGCCGAACTTCTTCACGCCCAGGCGCTTGGCATGGGAGTCGCGGCCGTTACGGGTGCTGCCGCCTGCTTTCTTGTGTGCCATGGCTCAAATCTCCTGCGAATTCTTCAAGCGACGATCGAGGTGATCTTCACCTCGGTCCAGGGTTGACGGTGCGTGCCCTCGCGCTTGTAGTGCTTGCGACGGCGGAACTTGACGATGCGCACCTTGTCGTTGCGGCCATGCTTGGCCACGGTGCCGGTCACCTTGGCGCTGGCAAGGAACGGAGCTCCGAGCTTCAGGTCCGCTCCGGCACCCACCAGCAGCACCTGGGTGAACTCGACGCTGGCGCCCTCGGCGGCCTCGAGCTTTTCCACGCGGACAACGCCGCCTTCTTGCACACGGTACTGCTTACCGCCACTGGCGATCACGGCATACATTTCAAGGAACTCCAACGGACCGACCGGCCCGAAAAATAGCCGCAAAGTGTACTTCGAAGCCCCGAAAGGGTCAAATCTTTTGAGGATTTCAAGGGGTTAGGCTGGAGCCCCATGTCCCCAGCGGCGCCTGCATCGGCCTGATTCGAAGGAGCCAAGGCGGCGCCGAGTTCGGTAACATTCCCTCACGGACCCAAGCCCTACATGAAATTAGAAAAAATCCGCTCCCTCGTGAGCACCGATTTCCAGGAGGTCGACCGGCTCATCCAGCGCCGCCTGCACAGCCAGGTCGCCTTGGTGGACCAGATCGCCAGCTACATCATCCACTCCGGCGGCAAGCGCCTGCGGCCGCTGCTGGTGTTGCTGGCGGCCAGGGCCTGCGGGCATCGCGGCAGCAAGCACGTGGATGGAGCGGCCATCATCGAGTTCATCCACACCGCAACGCTGCTGCACGATGACGTCGTGGACGGCTCCTCGCTGCGCCGCGGCCGCGACACGGCCAACGAGGTGTTCGGCAACGCGGCAAGCGTCCTGGTCGGGGATTTCCTGTATTCGCGCGCCTTCCAGATGATGGTGTCGATGGACCGGATGCGCATCATGAACATCATGGCCGATGCGACCAACACCATCGCCGAGGGCGAGGTGCTGCAGCTCATGAACGCGCACGACCCGGATACCACCGAGGCGCGTTATCTCGAGGTCATCTACCGCAAGACGGCCCGCCTGTTCGAGGCCGGCGCCCAGATTTCCGCGGTGCTGAGCGATGCCGCGCCGGAGATCGAGGCCGCACTGACGCGTTACGGCAAGCACATCGGCACGGCCTTCCAGCTGGTCGATGACACCCTGGACTACGAGGCCGATGAAGCCATGCTCGGCAAGCACCTGGGCGATGACCTCGCCGAGGGCAAGCCCACCCTGCCCCTCATTTACGCGTTGCAGCAGGGGGACGGCAAGCAGCGGGAGATGATCCAGTCGGCCATCCGCAACGGCAGCATCGAGCGCCTCGCCGAGATCACACGCGCCGTTGCAAGCCTGGGAGGCCTTGCGTACACTGCCCGGCTCGCGCAAAGCGAGGTGGATCAGGCACTTGGTGCGCTGACCCCGCTACCGCCGAGCCCGTTCAAGGAAGGGTTGGCGGCGCTGGCGGAGTTTGCGGTGGCACGCAAGCACTGATTCTGTGAGGATTTCGGGGTGTAGCTCAGCCTGGTAGAGCGCTACGTTCGGGACGTATAGGTCGCAGGTTCAAATCCTGTCACCCCGACCACTGATTCCGGGTCCGTTCCGGGCAGATGGGTAACGGCTTATATCGATTTAGTCGCTATAGACTCGGGGACACGGCAGGAGATGTCCATGACCGATCTGGATCGCATTACGCAACAACCTGGAATGATGGGCGGAAAACCGTGCATCCGGGGAATGCGCGTCACCGTTGGAATGCTTGTGGGCCAGATCGGCGCTGGCCGGATGATTGAAGAGGTCCTTGCTGACTATCCCTACCTCGAACGCGAAGACATTCTTCAAGCGCTACGCTATGCAGCCTGGCTTGCCGAAGAGCAGCACATTGATCTCGCCGACGCATGAAACTGCTGGTCGACATGAACCTGTCGCCACGTTGGATCGACTTATTCCATCGGTTTGAAATCAAAGCAGCTCATTGGTCGAGCATCGGAAGTCCACATGCTCTTGACCACGAAATCATGTCGCACGCTGCGGAACATGACTATATCGTGCTTACGAACGACCTGGATTTTGGGGCGATTCTTGCTGTCACTCATGGCGATAAGCCGAGCGTCGTACAAATCCGCTCAGACAATCTCAATCCAGACGTGATCGGAGAGCGCACAGTCCGCGCTCTGCGTCAGCTTGCGAATCAACTGCGCGATGGCGCACTTGTCACTGTTGATCCGATGCGCACTCGCGTACGACTGCTTCCGCTCAAATAGCTTCTTGGACGTTGACTACGTACGGGACGTATAGGTCGCAGGTTCAAATCCTGTCACCCGACTTTGACAGTTGATAGGCACATCGTCGGTCGCTGACTGGATCGGTGCTGAAGGATTTCAACAGGTTGGAAGGGGGCGGTGCGGATTTTGGCTGAAAATGCCTAGATACATGGATT